>Ga0179593_1732746_pt1 | contig 16604 bp, 29 predicted proteins | sample CZODoug2_1_08_16_FD_185931 | JGI IMG/M metagenome (GOLD analysis project Ga0179593, IMG submission 185931) | Vadose zone soil fungal communities from Angelo Coast Range Reserve, California, USA - CZODoug2_1_08_16fungal (PacBio error correction) | ecosystem: Environmental > Terrestrial > Soil >... | reverse complement strand
TGCGCCCTTTTCCGAGATTTTCGCCGCGTTTGCCACGAGGCCTCGCAGCATTACGGCTGATCCTCGCTTTTCTTTGTGCTGTTTCCCGCTTTACCCCCCCCTCCCTCTTTGCTAGATCCAGCAGGGCCCTTGCTTTCCCCCCCAGAACGATGAACCTTGATAACAGGCAGCTGCACGTTTCTCACTGCCCTCCTGACAACAAATCATCCCTTTCCCCCGAAGCGAGAAATCGTCGGTGTGATTTCGCTTCCCTCATCCTGCAAATAGAGGCGACACTTTTTCTCTTTTCGACAGACAGTACTCTTCTGCTACGGCGTAACCGTGATTGAGTAGACAAACACGAACACCCACCTTTGGCAAGTGCGGGTCTTCTTCCCCAGGGTAGGAAACCCTTAACCTTGGATTAACGCATGACAGGCTATAATCCCCCTATTCTCCAACTGGTTGTAATAATTTTTCCGGGAAGTGGTTTTTAGATTCATTCCCCTTTTTCCCCCTCCCCCCCAGGCAGCATACGGTAATATGCCCTTGCGCAGTGAATTTTGCCAAGAATGACGCAGAGATCCCTTCGTCCCAAGACCATAGTCCTGACGGCCCCTTTTTTCCCATCGGAGGAAACGTTCCCCTGTTTTACCTCTCTCCCCCCTTTTCGCAATCCCCCCCCCAATCCTCCCGCCAGGCCATTCAGCCTCGGATGTTTTCCTCTTTGATCTAATCCTCCGTTGTTTTTTTTTCTAATGGGACCGTGCTGTTCAGATGCTGCGGTTTTTTTTTTTCCTCGAGGACCTGTCCTTTCTCAGTATAATACCCTTTTGCTGACCAGTGAAAACGGACGTAACCTTTTCGTCATGACTGCTGAGATGGCCGTTTTTTGCAAGGCGCTGCTCATGCCGTCATTTTTTATTCTTGGCCTTTGCGCCATAGATACTTTTCCCTTTTCCACTTACCCTTCCTTAATCCATCCCTTTAGTACCCCGTTTATTATAGCCTGCATGAAAACTGTAGCATACTTCCAGGTGGAGAGACGATTCTTTCACGATAACGCGCGGCTTGAGCCCTTCTTTTTTGCGAGTAGTGGAGAGGGTATACTCCCTTTTTTCGATATAATCGTAACTGCGTTTTGTGAGCACGTCTTTCCTTTTTTCTTTTGAAGAGGGAGAAGAAGAAAACCCCCCCCCCCCCCCCCCCCCCCCCCCCCCCACACACCCCCCCCTCCCCCCCAAACCCCTGCACCCACTTCTCCTCGCGTTTCCGGACGGAATACGTTTTCAGGCGCCAGTGTTTTTTTGCCTCGTTGACCCTCTTCTTCTTTCCCCCCCAGAGAGTAAATGTTCACCCTGACTTCTCAAAGCTGCCCCTGCTGCAGTCCTCCTTTGCCACGACCGCCAACGCCCGCCCTTGTGGCTCTCCCTCGCCCCGCGCTCGCCAGGGTAGGCCTCCCCGCCGAGATGCTTTCCCTTGCGACCCCAAGTGAACTTTTACGGGATCCCCCGTTTTTCACAGGGCCGGCCGGTATCCCCGTATAGAATCAATGACCCACGAGCTTCCTCACGCCTCGAATTGGATTTTAAGTAGGCCTTCCAAGAGAGCCCAGTTTCTGCTCTTTTTCTTTTTATAATTTTCAAAGAATATCACTGTCCCCCCCCCACGGGATACTGTTGTCAATTTAGAAATTAGATTATGCGCATCCTTGACGCGTCAAGCGCTTCTTTTTTTCATCTAGCCGTCATCGCGAGAGTCCTGGTTTTTTTTTATGTCGCCTGCCCACGCCGGCGTTAATGCTGTTCCCCCCACCTCAACAGGATCCCCTCTCCCCTTTCCCCCCCAAAACAAGTCGAATTGCCGAACATTCTTTTTTGTCTCTCTCCTATTGACCGTGCAGCTCCTTTGCATGGCGACGTCGCGTTAAGTAGATCCTTCTTTCCCTTTTGGAATAATTGGATAGTTTTTGTAGCTTTGTGAATATTTTTTGTGCGCGGATTTTTAATCGTAAATATGTGCCTTTTTTCGCCAAACCGAGTATTTTTCTATAAAGATTAAGTTGCCTCACCGAGGATTTGACTGTGTCGACGTTCCTTACGAATGATCTCGGGATTTCCTTCTTGGATCAACCCAGAGTTGTTTCCCTCCTCCCCTGCAGAGATCCCGCCCTTTTTTCCAGTTTACGGAAACCTTTCTTAACGCTGAACCCCCTCTCCCTGAAAGTTTCCTTGAGTCTCGTCCAGCTTCCCCCCCCCCTTTTATAACCAGATCCCCCTCTACTCCGTCCCGACGATTTTTTTCATGACCGCGTGCCTGATTCCTTCTCTTCCTAGACAGTGCGGCTGTACGTTTCTTCTGTCGACGCCAATCCCCCCGAAGTCCCAGGTTCCTTAATAGAAAAGTTTTGGTCAACCGCACTAAAAGATGGCGCCCCTGAGCGCGGCGAAACCGGTGATCCCCTACAAAGACTTCGTTCGACGAATATCCCCCTCCTTCTTTTTTCGAGTAAGTATCTCTTTTCTTCCGTCTTGGTGATTTCTTTATTTTTTTGCGTCATTGACCCTTCGATGATGACTTCCCTCTTCGCACGGTAACGAAAGTTATCCACCGTATCAACGGTTTTTTTTTTTCCTCCTCAGATTGAGTGAGCCAATCCTTTTTTGTTCCGGTTTTCTTTTTTTTTTTTTCACCCCCACTTTGGGGTTATTTTTTTTCCCCCTTCGCGATAAAAATAGGGACTATAAATTGTTTTTTTTTCGTTTCGTCCAATGATATGCCCCCCTCTCTGGCTGTCAGGAAAGGTGTGCCACGCGGTGCAGTGCAAGAGCTCCTCGTGACTGGGTGGTCGTTCCAACCCTTGTACCGAGGTGGCCGCTTCGACGTCTTTCCACAATTTAGACGAATTATTATTCCAGGAGCTTCACTGACATTGCGGATAGATGCCCGTTTCCCTTTTTTTCGGTTTTGAGACCAGCCCATGTCCTTCCATTTCCCCTCCTGAAGAGGAGATCATCATCTTCCCTGTACAACAGTCGGAACCTCTTTTTTTTCGCTAAAGAGAAGAGATCTTCCTCCTCCTTCGCGCTGTTTTCCGTCTTACCTTACAGAAGACCCCCCTCCATCCCTTCACAAGAAGGAACCCCCCAAATGGCAACCACGAATTCGAACTGTCTCAACGACGCTCCAAGCCGTTTCCTCATCGCACGGCCTTACTCTATCCCCCCCCTTTTTTTGGCAAAGTCTGCATTGTCTGGATTTTTTTTCCTTTTCGTCACGTAAAATTCATCCGCTCATCCCACCCTTCGTTGCGCAGGCACAAACCCCCCGATGACCCCCTCTCTCCACCGTCATCCTCTTTTCTTGACGCGAGCATATGCGTAATTGCCTTCACTACTTCTTCTGATATAGCCCTTTTTGTTGTTGCGCCGTGAGATCTTGCCCCCCCCCGCACGTGCAGATCTTTCGGACACACTCGACGACACTTCTTAACATCGGGTAGGGATCAGTTTTTCCCTTGGATCAATGGCCCCCCTCCTTATACGCAAAGCATCCCCCTCACGTATGTGTTCCTTCTTTCCCTTTTTGCCAACGGGTTATGGGCCGATTTTTCGGCAAGAGTCGGCCCACGTCCTTTGTGCTCGTTGCGTCGTGAATAGCTATCCGGGATACGCTTTTTCTTTGAACACTTTGAGCCTTTTTTCTTTTTTTTTTCCGAGCACCGATGTCCCCCCCACCTCATAAGATCCCTCGAGTGCCGAATCGTGGTGCCTTCTTTGCTAGCAGACCGCTCCCCCTTTTTTTCGAATACCTCTTTTCTTCGTCCTCCCCATCCCCTTTCTACGTCATTATCGAATGCGAGCTCTCTTTTTAGCCCACACCGAAAATAAGCCCGCGCTGCTGATTGCAATGGTAAACCCTTTCAAGGCGTCTCTCCAACCTTGAGAGGGACTTTCCCTAAACATGGGAGATTCCCTTGGGTTCTTCCTCTGCATCTCCTTTTTTCTCTTCGATACCTGACGGACGTCAAGATATTCTCTACGTCTAATGAACTTTCCTCCCGAGATTGCAATTCGCTTTTACCTCCCATAACATCTGTCTGCCTGTTTTACCCCTCCTACTTTCCCCTTTAAGATCATTCGGTTATCGCCATGCGCTCCTTTCCCTTTCCTCGCATTACCCATCCAGCCATCTGAACAGCACTGTTTTCTCCTCCTCCTCCGACCTTGTTGTTCTTTCCCCTTTCTGTCAGATGCTGATTCTTTTCATAACCTCTTTTCTTCTTAAACCGGTCATTACCCTGAGTCACATCCCCCTTTCGCGTCCAGATAGTCTTTCCCGAAACGGGCCGGCTTTCTGGCATTCAAGGATCTCTCAGGGCCTCCTTTTCCATGCGAGGCAGTATGTCTTGATGAGTTTTGCCCTCCTTCTCTTTTTCGACTACGCCACTTCCCGGACGTCTTTCTGGACCAAAAATTCCATTATCAGCCTGCATCGCTGCTTGCCCTTTATTCCGATGCCAAGTTGGATAACAGGTTTCCGTGAATCCGGCTCCCGAAGAAGGATCTTTGTGGCGAGGGTGTTTTTTTTCCTGATTCGATAAAGACGGTTATCTTTTTTAACGGCTGTCGACCAGAGCACGGCTTGTTTTTTCTATATTCGCGGCAGCGAATACCCTTCGCAGTTATCCGGAACGGACCTCTTCTTCTCGAGGAAGATGTTTTTTTTCCCCTTTTTGCAGTGATGCATCGCTCTTCAAGCTTGCCCCCTGTTATACAATCCCCTCTCAATGTTCACAGCTTTAGACCTCTTTCTCCTCCCAGACAACGATCTTGCGGTTCCCCCTATCACCGAACAGGCCCTTTTAGCAGACGATTCTGACGGAGACAGAGGTTTTTGCAAGAGGTAGCGCCCCTTTTGCAAACCCCCTCCCCTTGTCAATAGAGGCTCGGGCCACTCTTTCTCGATTGCTTTTTTCCTCAGGCGCCCGCTGTCCTTTTCTGATCCCCGAAACAGGATGTCCTCCCTTACCTCTTCACTCGGGTCTAGGCCTGATGTGACGTTCTTTTGACTCTGAATTTTGCAGGTATATTTTCAAGATTCCCTCCAACACGTGAGACTAGCTGTAAAGCATCTTTTTTTCGTGATGGCGATGTCCCCTTGCGCAGCGACTTCCCCCCTTCACCTCCAAAGACGTTATATAACGCGCTAATATCTTTCCCTTGCTTCCGTCAAGCTGATTAGTTTTCTGCGGAGAATTTACACTGACTGTCCTTACCTTTCTTTTTTTCTTTTCTCCTCGCCAAACAACGTCGACTTTCTAGCATTTATTGACCGCAAGCCCATTCTTCCTTCATCTCCGATAGGTTTGACAGTCTTCTTGTTGTGGAGCTCATTTTTCCCCTTCATCAATTAGGCGCGGTTCTTTTTTCGCTAGATGCGCTTACTCTTCCTTTTTCTCCTTTTCATCGTCCTTGTTCACCTAACCAGGCAACCTTTCTGGAAAGATCTTCTTTTTATATTCTTTTAAGACGGAATAGTTGTTCTTCTTTTTGTCTACGATGATATCTTTTTGCCGAGTGGAAATGCTTCCTCTCCCTCAAGCGAAGAGCCCTCCCCCCTGTCCGCAGCAGAATCAGACACGGCAGGTTACTGAAGACTTTTTAAAGCTGACCTATCTCGAATTGTTACCGTCCCCTTCCTCGGCACCCGCAGCCTTTATAAATCCCCGTAACCTCGACGATTTCTCCATGACCGCGCCCCCCCCCCCCTGACTGAGTACGAGTTTTTCTTGCCTTTTTCGTGCCCCCTGGAGTGACTTTTTTTTCTTACTTTCTTCGTCTGCACATTTGAGGACTGCATACGGCGACCCTCCCTCTCCTTCTTTCTGTATGTCAACCTTCCGATCTGCGACACGCAGCGCCAGGTCTTTTTTCCCCCCTTTCTACAGGTCTGAAAGGAGAAATCCCCTCCCTATCACCCATCTTTCGAACATTCTCTCTTCCTTTCTTTTACATCCGCCTCCGGTTGTTTTATTTTTTCTCTAGATAACTGACTTGATATTCGCGTAAACGAACACTTCTTTTTTCCACACCGCTATCAGAACGAGTTCGTGCGCCAATCGTTCCGCAGTCACTTGCTCTCCGAAATTTACTGAGATTTTCCCCTTGACTAAGCAAGTGCTCTGCCAGATGAACCCTCTCAGGCCCTGTCGAGGAAGCGTGCTCCCGCGAGTCCATAGCCGAACTTAATCTTCTATTCCCCCTCTTTTCTTTTTTTTTATAGAAGAAAGACGTTTTTCTTGGTTCTCAGAGTAGTCCCCAATATCACTGCGAGACCACTTCCCCCGCGCCCCACCCACACCACCTAACACCCTTTTTGTTTCCGAGATTAGATTTACAGTCCTTTTTTTCTCCCCGTAATCTCGCCCTTCTGTCGCCGTGCGGTCCTTTTTTTTTCCGGAAATTTTAGTAGATCCCCCCATCATCCGACGAGATCATTCCCTGTCGACAACAGTAGTCTTCCCTTTTCCTTACAACCTATCTTTTCCCCAGCATTGCCCTCTCTTTTTTACGCTTCCACTCCTTCCCCGACGCCAAGACAGCTTTTCTGCACCAAGCGTTACCGCGCCAATTCCAACCTCCTTTCCCCCCCTCTAATGTCAAACGACTTCATATCATGTGAATAGATTTTTTTCCCCTTACTCGACACGCCTTGCCCTTCTTAAGTCGACGGCCGTGTTTCCTCTCTAAGCCGTCCTTTAATTTTTTTCCCTCTCTTTGCGACAGGGACAACAAAATCCTACTTTTTTGTTTTTTTCGCTTAAAAAGATTCCCTCCGCCGAGCAGTGATCCGGCGCGACATATACTCTTTTCTGCCTACGAAGCGTCTTTCCCCCTCCTTCCGCTCCCAGCAACTTTTTTTTATCTCCTTTTTCTCTGAAAATTATACCTCCGTTCCTACTCCCGAATTGCGTTTTCATAGGCGATAGTCACCTCTCTTTTGCTTGACAATCAGTTTCCCGGGCCGACCCTGCAGTTCCCTCCACTTCTCCTCCCCCCTTTCTAGTGCAAGATAGTCCCTCTTTCGTCTTTGAAACTTTTTTTCCAAGGAAGCCTACCCCTTGCGTCGTTCCCTTTTCTGATTTTCCTCGAGAGAAGCCAGTCTTTCCCCCTTCCGTCTCTAGTGTCACCCTCGTTGATAAAGACTTTATCAGAGAACTTAACCTCTCTTTCCTTTAGGCCTCCCCCGAGGCCCACACATGCCTTCCCCCTTTTCCTCCCGAACCGACTTCTTTCTGTGGTGCTGATTTCGCGGACCCCTCTTCTTCCTTCCCCCCCCCCCTCCTGAAAGACGTGCTCCTGGTCGACAGCCATTCTTTTCCCTTATAATTCGCAGATCTTCCACACCGCAACCGCTGCTCCTTCGCGGCAAAGCAGCGCTATTTCTTGGCCTTTCCTCCCACAAGAGTCTCTTCCCCCTTGCCGAGATCTTCCTTAACTTCACACATGCGGCATCTTCTCCCTCTTCTCGCCTGATACCGGAAGGAAATTTCTCCTGATACCCTTCGACCCCGTCCGATCCCGTGCTCCCCACTATAAGCCAAAACCAGAGCATGAAGAGCGCACCCGTGAGATATCATTTCTTTACTGAACGAAGCCGGTTCGGTTTCGCATCATTACGGGACGTCCGATCCCTTTCAAATGTAATGACCGTTCCATTCACCTGCTTTATTCTTCCCCCTCCTGAACAGCACGTCCATCTCTCTTCTTGTTTTGGTTTATCTTCCTCTGAGGTTAAGCAATGCTGATGGCTTTGAGTTTGTCCTTCTTTTTTCTTCAATACGAGAAAGGATAACCTTGGATCGACGCTCCTCTTATGACGTTATTACTTCTCCGAAGTGGTATGCGCCTGTTAAATTTTTTTCACTCCGCTGAGTACTTCACGTGATGCGATAGCATTTTTCTTCCTTCCGTCTGGTCAAGTATCTGACATCGCCCCTTCCTGATGAGATGAAAACCATATGATACTCATTTTCTTTATCTCTTCCTTTTTTCTCCAGGAAAATGGATATGGAGAGCCTCTTTTCCGTTATCCCTGGCCCACATCCCTTTTGCCGAAGAGCCGACTGTAGTTGCGTTTTCTCTCCCGCCCGGACGAGCCACTAGAATTCGTCTTTCTCCCCTGCAGTGTCGACCAGGCCTTTTGCTTAGTAGCTTCTTTTTCTCCCGGTAGAAGAAGACACATCCCTCTAGAAAAAATACTAGCCGTTCGGATGAATGTGTTGTCAGTTCCCTTTGTGCCATCGCGGTGCTTAAGCTGCATAAGTTCTCTCCCTCAAGTTCACGCTGAGACCTTAGCCTTTTTTTCTATTCACGGGATAGCTACGACGGCACCTTCCTTTTGAGAGCCCTGAATGCTGCGCCCATGGTTTTTGTTTCCAAACTCCAGGCGCGATCCCCCATGCGGCTCTCTTTAACACTTTGTTCTCGGGAGCAAAGAAGACCATATGATAATCTTCCTTCTCTTTCTCCCGAAAAGAGGTCCCTGCTGAAGTAGCGCCACCAGTGTTGTCAAGAAGGCCAACAGTTGGATAGGACCCCCGCAGACACGAGCCCAAACGGAGACTAGTTCGTTCTCCTCAGATATCGCAGCAGAAATTCGTAGTCTCTTTACTCTCCTCCGGCTCAAGGATTAAGTAACAACACTACATACACAGGTCTACAGAGTATTTACGAATTTGTTTTTTTTCCTTATTTTTTTTTTTTTTTTTTCTTTTTTTTTTTTTCTGCTGGTCTATTTTTTTTTGAGTTGTTTTTGTTGATTGTTTTTTTTTGATTTTTTTTTTTTTTTTTTTTTTTTTTGTGGTTTTTTTTTTTTTTTTTTTTTTTTTTTTTTTTTTTTTTTTTGTGGTTTTTGTTTTGGTGTTTTTGGATAATGTTCAGTTTGTGCCATGCCGTTCTTTTCTTCTTCCACGGCAGAATTTCCCCTTCTCTCTGTCTCACTAGCCAAAGACCCTTCTATCCCTCCCAGCTGGCACTTGTCGTTTCATGATCCCTTCTTTCCCCTCTGGTTGATCTCTTTTCTTTCCCTCCGCGGTTTTAGTCAAGCAAGAGTAGGTACTTTCTTTGGCGTAGGGTTTTTTTTCTTGCTTGTCTATTCTCTTGCTCTAGAGAATGACCCGGGTAATATTCCTTCCCCCTCAAAAGTTCCCCCGATCTCCGTTAAGTTCACTTTTCCCAAGACGAATGTTGTATGCCCTCCCGCAGGATGCTTTTGCGTGTTCTCCCCACTTTCTAAGAAAAGCCGGCGGCGCCCGACGCCCTTCTTTCCCCCTCCCGGCATAGGATTTTTTATACACGCTTGAAATCCTTTTCCCTTCGACACTTATTCCTGTTGCCCCCTTCCCAGTCATATGGTTATACTGATCCTCCCCCTCCCCATAGACACGCCCCCTCTCGCGGCGGCTCCAGACCGCGTTTTTCCCGACAGCCTTCTTTTTCCGTTTTCCCCCATCATCAGATTTTTTTCCGTCCAATAACCAAGTAGAGCCCGCTTGATCGGAAACCCTCGAAAGTATTTCTTCTTCAACAAGCCCCTACGATTGGCTCCCATCGAGGAGCCGCTTTTCGGTGCCATCCCTTTTTCCCGAAAAGAACGTTACGTTCTTTAATACAGCCATCATCTTCGTAAGGTTTCTCTCTTCACTTTTTCTTAGAGAGATAACTGACTTTCTTTTCCTTTTCCTGATTTCTCTTCTTCGCGCTAACGAACTTCCTTCTTCTGAGCACAACCGTCGCCCCCCGCCCTGCTTTTTTTCAATCGGTTAGGCGAATGACTATGTTGCACACCCCTTGAGATTCCCCCCCTGTTTCGCCAGATCACTCTTGCCGTCAGCCAAATTGCTACGCCTTCTGTCCCCAACGCAAGGCTTTCTCTCTTTCCCCCAGTAAGAATCCTTGCCCCGACGCTATTTCCCTCTTTCTCGGCGAGCACCTTTTCTAGGTGCTTCCCCCTTCGCCCCAGACTTTTTCTTCTCACACGACACTTTCGTACAACCCCCTCGATTTCAGCCCTTTCCTTCTAAAGGTTTTTGCATTCTTTGATTCCAGCCGTCGTCTTTTCCCCCTGCCTTTTCGTATGATACACGCTCTCCAATAAACTTTCTCCTCATCTCAGCTGACAACAGTGTTTTTAGCCCAGCCGTGTGATCCGATTCCCACCTCGCTGTTCGTGTTCTTTTTCCCCTTCCCGTGGCACTTCCACTTGGCACGCCTGTTAATCTCTTCGGAAACAACCCTACCCCCGTTCCCCCCTGCTATCAAACATTTCCAGCATTTGAATACTGTTTTTTCCCCCTTCCCTCAGTCAGATCAGAATGAAATCACTCTGATTTTTTCTCCTCGACAATGATTAGCATGCTGTCAAGTTCGTCCGTTGTTTGGCTTCCTCACTTCTTTAAATTTCCGCACCGCCTCCCTTTTCGCCGGCACAAAATGAACATAACGTCTTTTCCTTCCCTATCAACAAGATCCCTTTTTCCCTCGTTAGATACTGAGCCGAGCCTTTCCCTCCATTAATCTTTCGTCATCGCCTAACTGAAGGTCTGTTTTTTGACACCTTCTTTTTTCCAGTTTGTAGTGCGTTCTTTCTTTTCCACCGCCAAAGTCAGGGAAGCATCTTTTGGTTATATGCGACCTCCCTTTTCAAATCATTCGCCATGCCGTTGCTTACATCCGGTTCGGCGGCCTCCTCTGAGGAACCGGTTTACCAAATATACGCACCTGAAATGTTGATTTAAAATCGCGACGGCGTTTTGCATTCCTACCCTTTTCGCCCCAGAATTCGCTCTTTTCCACGCCCTTTTTTCTTTTGTTGCCAGTGCCCCTCTCTTCGTCTTCAGCATTCCTCCCTCTTTCGACGTTGCCATCCTGAATAGGCTAGGATAACCCTTCCCTCTCCCTCTTTCCCATGCAATTCCTCTCCTGCTTAAAGCCACGGACTTGCTTTTACTTCGGCGCGACCGCTTCATCTCCTCTCGACAAGCCTCCCCCTTACAGCACAGTATACGACTTATATCTTTATTCCTCTCCCCCCCTTGCGAGCTTCTTCTTTCGATCACACTCCACGTGTTTCCTTCGCCCCCTTTTTTTTTGCCGCGTGGATTCCATGGAACCTTCCTCGACGAAGAGGATGCAAACCTCTCCCCCCCCCTTTTCATTTCTCCACTTTTTCCCGTTCTTTCTTTTCGAGAGATACCTTGCCCGACGTTCAAGCTACTCCCTTCCTCATCATCACAGGGCCTTTTCAGCGAATTGCAATATCAGATCGCCCTTCCCCTCCCCCCCCCAATCTGTCCTTCGTATCCGTTTTAAAGTTCCCCCTTCCTTCCACAATGGTAATGACGTTCCTCGACTTCTTCCCCCCCGCAAATCCAAAGAAGTCCCCTGAGTCCATATCTTCTCTTACCCCTCCCTTTCCTGTTGAGTCTCCTGTTCTTCCCTCCGGATTCGAGAGCTTCTTCTTTATTTTATCGCCATAACAATGGATCGACGTTCTTTTCTGGGGGATTTTTTTTTCTTGATAACGGAACCTCTTTCCGGGCTCTTTTTAGTCTGGCCGTTCACCCTTTTACCCATTTCCTGACTATGCTTTCTTCTCCCCTTTCCTTTGGCCTTCGATATCTTACGTTCTTTCCCCTTAAAGGATACCCTTCCCCTCCCCCCGTGAGAAATACCATGTGTGAATTTCTATCCTTCTTATAGCAATACTCTTTTTTCTTCAACGGTGTACTTCCCCCTGGCTTTAGCCGCCCCACGAAGGAAGCTTTTTTTTTATCACTAACTTTTCTCCTTCCTGTCAGATATAATAGTAATGGATGCGACCTCTTTTTCTCCTCTGATTTTGCAGTGAATCCTCCCCGATTTTTATCGTTTCGTCCTTTCCTCCTGAAATAGTGTTGATCTGGAAGGCCGTTCCTTCCGCTGCTTGTCTCTCCCCTCCGTATCACAGAAAATGAGAAATGCTTTTCCTTTTTCCTTTTTTGCCCCCCGGTCCTCAAAGCATTTTTTCCGGCCGCGGCGAGCGCTCATTTTCGACCAGCGGTAGAGAACTGTTGCCCCCCCCTTGTCGGCGTAGCCTTCCCCTCAAAAAGTGACCACGTCCCTTTCTCTCTTCGGGATACATTCTGCCCCTTTTTGACGATCACCCTCAACGGCATTCCCAGTAATAATCCTTTTTCTTCGTGGCTTAGACAAAGGTCTTCCCCCCCTTCGCGCATCTTCCCTCTTCTCCAACCACGCTAGACTGGTTTTCACCTCTTCTTTATCGGCCCTACCTTCGTTAGGACTTCTCCCCTTCCACAGGATACTTTCCCTTTTTTTTTGATGTTCTTTCCCCGTTTCCTTTTCATCGTCACCCCTTTTCGCCCCTCCTTTCTGCGTTTTCGATGCAATTTTCCCGTCCCTTCGTTCCCGTCTCACTCGCCAAAACACTTCTCTCAGGCAACTTTTTTCTTCTACCAAGATGCACTGATATGCTCTCCCCCCAGTCTTCGCTTTTAATCTTTTTGCACTGTTCGCGTTTTTTCCCTACTTTACCGCGCTGTCGTGAGCTCTTTTTTACTTTTTTTAACAGCAAAAGCGCTCTTTTTTTGTCGAGAAGATCTTCCTTGTCCCCCCCCTACTTTTTCAATGTTTTCTCGAGGAGATGATGATGCGTTTTCATTTTTGCATCTCACAGGCAGAGGTTTTTTCCCTTTCAGTTTATTTTTGTCCCGCCCTGCTACTGGATACTAACTGTTCTTCCTAGTTAAGAACGTCGTGCTTTTTTTTTCCCTTCTCGGCCAGTCCTATTGTTCCCCCATGCTCCATCTTATAGCCCACATTTGCTTCGGCATTCCCTTTTACGGCACCTTCCTCGACAGCCTTTTTTTTTCTCACAGAGCCCCCTTTTTTTTCCTCCCAAGTAGAGGCCCAGGTGATATGTTTCTTTTTTTTTCCCTCGCTCCTCCCCGTATATGCCTCTCCTGGCGACACACTCATGAGGAGCAGCTTTTCCCCCTTTTACCCTGTTTTTCCTCCCAAGAACGTTAATTTTACCCTTTCCTCACCCATACCCCTTCAATGTTTACGTTATCTCCTTTCTACATTTGTTGATTCTCTACATGATCGCGTTTCCTTTTTTTCTTTTTTCCTTTATACGAGATACGCTTTTCCCCCCTTTTCCACCTTTTTTCCTCCCCCTCCCTCCCTCCCTTCGCATCAGATGGAAAATCGGTTTCCTCCTTGGCGGTTGACCACCCTGCAGATAGTTAAATGGTTTCTCTTCTCACATGGGACATAACTTTTCTCCCCTGCCCTTCCCCCCTTTACACTTGTAACGCAGGCTGTCTGCGTGTCTCCGTACTCTAGTCCACGCGCGTCATGTCTTTTTTCCCGGAGGATTTTGTCTTTTTCCTTTTCAAGATACGTGATACCCCTCTTCTGCGTGCAGGGTAGCTTCTTGAACCTGGCGTTAGATTTTTCCCCTTCTCCAGGCGCAGCAGGTAATTTTTGCTCAGCTTCCGGTCTTTCCCCCCCCGGCCTTTAGAGTGATCCTCCTTTTTTTCCCCCAACGAACTTCTTCCTGATAATTCCTCCTTTCCTACCCCTATACTTCTTTCCCATCTCTTTGATCCGTTACCCCCAAAGCCCCTTCCTGCTTTTTTGGGTTAGGATCAAAAATGGAAGATTACCCTTTCTCCCGCGCCTTTTCTGGTTCTTACCGAGTCACAAAGGCGCTCCCCCTACCCAGAGCCAACTTTCTACACTACCTGCCTCCTCCCTCCTGTAATTTCTCCTCCCGCTTGCCGTCGATCGCCCTGGTTTCCGACAATTTGCCAGCTGTCGGCATTTTTTTTTTTTTTTGGTTTCCTCTTTTTTGCTTAAGCCGTCACGGTAAAATCAATTCCGCCCTCTTTTTTTTGGCCCAAAATTTCCCCCTTTTCATGCCTCCGACCAAATGTGATACCCCCTTGCTCTGCTGACCCTCGTAAGGTCCTTCTCCCTTCTCTAGAAGGATATCGGACTCCGATTGCACCGGTTGCCGGGGGACTCTTCCTAATTCTACCGAACCCTTCAAGTTAGGCCCCTTTCTTTTCTGCGAACGGTAAACTATTTTCTCCCTTTTTTTTACATACCAGGTTCCTTTTTTTTCTCACCGTTCTCCCTAGCAATGACGCCGTCCGTTTTCCTATCGCAAGAGCGATGCACGTTTTTCCCGCAGTTTTCTCAGAAGGAGTTTCGATCTTCCCTGCCCTCCAGCATTCTGGCTTTCCCTCGTTTATTACTGCGTCTTTCCCAACGCAGATCGAGCCCACATCCCTCTTTCCCCTTTTCTCTGTTAGTGCTGGATAACAGGTTCTTTCCCCTTCTATGCCAAATTCCCCCTCTACTTCCCGAGCCATGCGTAGGCATCGTGGTTTTCTGGCGACCGACCCCCTCCTCAGCGCACCTCTCCTCCCTCCCCTGTCCAGACAGCCAGTTAAAGATTATATTCTTCCCCCCTTTCCCCTTGTGCAGCTCTTTTTTTTTCGTAGCCCAAACGACTTCTCTTCCCCCCTCGCCAAAGCAGAAAGGCGTTTCCACCGGTTCCCGTTCCCCCCCTACAACTTGGCACGGATCCTTTCATGCCAGGATATTCCCCCTTGTATGACGACTTGTCTTTATAAGCTTGTGCGGAGCCTATCTTCTTCCCCCTCTCCTTCCTGAAAGGCACATGAAGATAGCGAATTGCCTTCCTCCCTTGAAGTCCTCCCATCTTTTTGGTTCTTTTTTTTTTATCATAAAAACTCGCGGCCCGTCGATTCCTGATGCGGTACAAGTACTTCCTTGGATCTGAACCTCCCCTCCCCTTCTCCAGACACGGTCCCTCTCTCCCTTTGTGTTGTTTCTTCTATGTTTTGATTTTTTTTTTTCAGTCCGGGCAGACTCGAAGACGGTACATCTACCTTGGTGCCCCCCCCCCCCCCCCACCATCGATAACACCCCCCTTCCCGATCTTCCTCTGAAACGAAACGGGACGGCCCAGTTTTTTCAAGGTATCATATTCGTACTCTTGCTTATGTCGAGGACGTGCTTGTCCTTTTTCCTCCCGTTCGTTACTCGCTCCGCCATTCTTCAGATGTCTCCCCTTTCCCCCATGACTGTGATTATAGCCTGCATGCTGTTCTTTTTGTCTTCGAGACGCTTTTTTTTCCCCCCTTTTCTTCATTTTTACGCTTTTCAGTTACAAGCCTCTTGTTCTTTTTTCCGGGCCCCGAGCATACGCCCCCTAGTAATCTGTCGACCCTCTTTTCTGTGTTTTTTTTCCTTCCGATTGAAGCTTTTCCCCCCTTTCCTTTACGAGCCCTCGCTTTTTTACTGCAAGAAGGTTTTTCATTGGCAGTGTAGTCTCTGTTTTTCCAGCCACGAAACAGCAGAGTCCCCCCAACTTCTTCCGAAAGCTTGAAGCCCCTTTTTTCCTACGTTTGTCAGACGGCCCGCCACGCCTTTTTTGTCTCTCTATGCCTCTTTTTACTTCACAGGGGTCTTTTTCCCTTGAGGGAGAAATACACAATGAAAGAGTCTCCCCCTTTTCCTCGCTATTTTTCTCCTTTTTCTTTTATGGCCAGGACATTCGATTAGGACGATGCGTGTATTTTCCCCCTTTTCCCTGAACCGCGATGTCCCACTTGACGTAGGCCGTTTTCTCCCCAATCTTTTATGACATATGCACGTGCGCGTCCCCCCCTGACAAACCCCCTTTTACTCTATTATCGCCCATCGGTTACGGGCCGATCGCCTGTTCTCTCGGTCCAGAAGATCGTTCCGTTGAATATAGCTTTTTTTCCTCTGCGTAGGTAATGGTTAAGTTGTGGTGCCCCCTTTTTTTTATGACGTGAGGATTCTTACCCGTCGTTTCTCAAATGCTCAAACAAGTCGACTTAGCCGACCCCTTTGCAAACTTGTCGTAGATAGTCATTGACCCCATGCTGCACTAGTCTTTCTCCTGGTCCTAAGTATATTCGAATGACTTTTTCACTCCTTTTTTTTAGTTGTGACTGCGTTTGTAGCCTACTTATCTTCTTGAGAGGCGAGATGAACTTTTTACAAGACCCCCGCACAGCGGAATCTTTTTTTCTCTTCTCTTAAGGACATCCCCCCCTCTACTGTTTTTTCCCCTCCTTCTCCCCCCTGATCCCTTCTCTTTGTTATGCTTACTTCCTAAAGGTATCCCCTCCCCTTCCGGGGGCGCCCCTTTTTTTCAGATTACGGTCGCTACTCCTTGAATTATCGCGACCCGGGTCGCGCGCACTACTTCTTTATTTGCAGCCGATCCCACACACCGTAAAAGAGACTCAGACAGCCTCCAAGACGTCTCGACGCTCCCCCCTCTTGAGAGTGCTGAACATCTGAAAGCCCTCTATCGGAGCCTCTATTTATGTTCAAATAACGTATTTTTTTTCTTTGTGAACCTTTTATCTTCCCCCCCCTCAAACCCGTAGAATTCCTCTTGCCTCCCTTAATTTCGGCATTTTTTCCCGAGCGCGAGCTCAACCGTATGAATAACGGTTCCTCGCCCTCTTATCTCACATCCGAAAGGCA
>Ga0179593_1398822_pt1 | contig 16605 bp, 21 predicted proteins | sample CZODoug2_1_08_16_FD_185931 | JGI IMG/M metagenome (GOLD analysis project Ga0179593, IMG submission 185931) | Vadose zone soil fungal communities from Angelo Coast Range Reserve, California, USA - CZODoug2_1_08_16fungal (PacBio error correction) | ecosystem: Environmental > Terrestrial > Soil >... | reverse complement strand
ATCTCTTTTCTGTAAAGAGTTTCCCTAGTCATTTATTCCACGAATTCTTCAATACTCATCCAGCCATAGGCTATGTTTTCTTCTTAGCTTTGTGGTCGCGGCACCACCCCCATACCGGCAGATTGGAGTGGTTTATCACGGTCCTTCCCCCCTGGGTCCGTCTGTCTGGGTTTCGCCCCTCGTCGAAAGGAAGGAGGAACCGTCGTTGTTCCCGTTTAATGTTCACCTCATCTGGGGGCTTGCGACCCGTCCTGGACAGTTGTTTTCGGCAACTACCGTTTTTGGTTCGCGTTCATGATGACCGGCTTCCTAAGAAGCAGGACTCCCCCCCCCCCTTTTTTGCCTCGCTGATCGCTTCTCCCATTTTTCTTGAACCCTTTTTTTTCCCCTTCGGCGGAAGCCGATTACAATGAGATGTTTTCACTTTCGCTGGATTTTACCTCCCCCCCCCCCCCCCGTGTCCCCTTGCCCGTTTTTTTGTATTTGACTCTTGGTGGGCTTGATGGCGTTTTTCAGCCAGAAGAAGACATCCACGCTCCCTCGCAGTATCCCTCTGTTTTCTCCCCTCGTCATATTTCTGACCCCTTCGCCTCGCGGTTTTCTGACTGCTTTGGTAGAAGCCGCGCCATTTTGTAGGTTCCGTTTGAAACGGTACCACAGCCACCGATCCCCCCCGACCCGTGACTCTGTCCCTAGTCCCACCCACTCTCCTTTTAGGTTGGTCCGCTATCATTCCCCCGCGACTTGATGTGGAGTACCTTTCGTGTCGACCGACAGCCCTTTCTTCTTTTTGAACCACTCAACCGTTGTTTCAGGAACAGCTCCTTGCCGATTTCTGTGAACTCCTCCCCCCCCGCGTGCTCTCCCTTTTTGCAATGGATAGTGAATCCCCCTCGTCGGTTCTCTCTTCTTCGCCCTTTGCACGTCGACGGATTGCTCCCCTCTTCTACTCAGCTTCCATCTTCGCCCTCTCATTACACCCCAAAAAACGTTCCTGTGACGCAGCTGGATCCCCTTGATTTCCCCTTTAAATATTTTGTTCGCGGAACCCCTGCGCGTGAGGGTTTTTGGCAGGTATTTCCTCGCCCTCTCAGAATGGTGGAGAACTTCTCTCGCGTTGTCCCTATGCCACAGTTCGGCTTTTTTCTTTTCTTCCCTCGGTTGGGCGAGAGGTTTTTTAGTTTATTACGTCTCTGCGTCGTTTCCCCTCTGGTAGTCCATGTTAGATTTATTTCCTTCCTCCTCCCCCTTTTAGTTGTTTTGTTGGAGGTTCTCACAGTGCCGACGGACTTTACATGACTTAATGGGCCACTCAACCAAGGCAATCCCCCCTCCACCCCACCATTTCCCCTCGTGACGTACCCTTTTTCTTCCTTTTTTTTCACGTCGCATTCTTCCCTCCTCACGTGCGCCGCGCCGTTCTTTGCGGCCCCAAACCCTAGACTGTGTTTATTCCGACTCCCCCTGACCGTTTTTTCCCCGCGCGTCACGCTCGTGTCTTTCTTTCCTTTGTCCACGGCCGCTCTTACGGAATCAGAGCGCTAATCTTCCTTACGACACCCAGGATAATAGCTCCCTACGCTCACGTTCTGATCCCCCTTTTCCAGGATTGAACTTTCCTCGTTTTTCTCCGGAGCTGCGTTCCCTACTCTACTGCATTCGAGGTTCTTTTTACTTCATCCACCCACGGGTTGCGGGCGTTAGACCTCCCGTCTCCCGGGCGTTATAGCCCTATTTGGCCCCGTCTTATGGACGTAGCGACGTCCCAACTCCCATGCTTTTCGGTACGGACATCTTCCTCCTTTTTTTTTTTTTATCTTCGGTAGGCGTTTTTAGCAGGTTTCATTATGAGAACACTTGTCGAACCCTCCCGATTCATTTCCTTCCCACTTTCTACACACCCCGCGTTCGTCCCCCTCACGTTGGTGCCGAACCGAACGCTTTTCCTTGTGGAGGTGTCCGACGCCCCTTTGAAAACCTCTGACCCCTCACGAACCCCGACGCTGAGTCTCTCGTACGCCGCTGCGGACACCACTGGGGTGTCGGTCGCGAGCTCCCTTTCCCGGTCATTTTTCCCCCTTGCGTCATGACGCATGCCCCTCTGGATCGCTTTTCTGAGTCCCAGAATTTCCAACACCCGCTGTTGCCCATTTTTCCCGCCGCCTCCCGGGGTAAATCACCAAAACAGAAGATTCAAGATCCCTCTTTCCCCCCCCAGTTACCGTCGTTGTCGACCACCGCTTCTTCCCCCCACATAATACCGGGCGCTCTTTTTTTCCCTCCTTCGCCACCCCCCTCGACTTTTCCTCTCGGTTTCCAAATGCCCCCCCCACTACCGACACGGCCGGCCTGTTTGCTGGCGACCCCCTCGCGAACCCGACACCCCCCCCTCCCGGCGATCGTCTTGCTTGCGAGCCATCGCTTATGCGGACTTGCTCCCCTAAAGTTCCGCTAGCACACCCTGCATCTTCAATGACTCCGATTTCGTCGGTTCCCCCGGCGGACTGCCTGAGTTCTTCGGTTTGCGGGCTTTCCCGGACAGCTCAGGCTCACAGTGGGGAACTTTCTATTTGCGTTCGCGTAACCACAGCACCCGCGAGTCCCTTCTCTTTTTTTCTGCACTACGCACAACTGTCACGGAGCTAGACCGTCTGACCTCTGCACTTTTTCTGGCGTGTACCGTTGAACTGGTAGCAGTCCCGTGGAATGTAACACCACACTTCCGCAATGAACATGAGCCATCCTCCTCCCCACCCAATCGCTTGGGGGATTGAAGTTAGACCCCAGTCCTTTTCCCTCCCGTGCATTTTTTTTTTTTTTTTTTTTTTTTTTTTTTTTTGTGTCAGGAGTTGCCCGTTTTGCCAGGGTTCGTTTCCTGAGACCTCCCACGGCTTGACGTCCCCCTCTGTCGTTCTCTTGATTTTGGTTTTCTTCCTCCCCCAGTACTTAAGCCCCGAGGGCAAGCCGGCTTCTCGCCGCTGAAGAATGGCTTCGGCCGCCCGGCTTTCGGAGAACCCCCGCGATTTCCACCGAGGCGAACACACTTCTTGATCTGCCTACGCCATCTGCGGCGTCTCGAGTTCACCCCAGCCTTTCCCCCCCCCTGTATTACCAGTTTATTGGACCCCCGACTTTCCCCCCCATTAAGGCCCAGGTCCCGATAACTTCCCTCCGCGCCGTTTTCTGACCCCTCAGAAGATACATATGATTTTTTCCCCGAGCGCCCCTTAAAGAGAAAAGACCCCCCCCAAATAGGGATTTATGTCCGTAGCTTCAGTCTCTTCCCCCCCCCCCTCCTAGTTCCTTTACCTCTCCTTGCAGATCCGGGGACTTCTCAACCGCTCCCCTTCTCACATGATGACCTGTTTCCAAGAAGACGATTTTCCTAGAGACCAGTTCCTCCGTGCCTCTTCACGATGTCAGCCCTCCTCATCGTGCCCCTTACCGTAAGAGAGCATCATAATGCTTGATGACTAATACCAGCGTTTTCGCCGCCTTTTTCGTTTTCGTTTGCCCACATATCGCCGTTTTATTGCATAAGAGAATTCATGCGTAGCCAGGACGCTCGTGAAAACCCTTGCTGTCCTGTCGCATTAATTCATTTCCCTTTCCCGTCAAAAGTATACGGCTTCTTACCTTTTTTTTTTGAGCTTAAGAAATACTCAGCCACACCCACCGTAGTTCGATGCCCGTTTTTTGCCGCCTTCTATTGGTGTTGACCGCTCATGGGTGACTAACCACGACCCCTTAGCCCTCCGAGAGAGGAGATGCCCCTCGGTGCGCTCGCTCCCCGCCTTCCCCATTTCGTAACTGTGGGTCATTCCTCGTAAAGACTCGTTATACCTTGCGCGATCTGCTCCGGCCCTCAAGATTTCTTCTTTTTTTTGTTTTCTTAGTGCCTTTCGGCCGGCATCAGACTGACTGAACTTGCAACCCACTATCGATAGCAGCCATTTTTCTTTCGTGGCCTGCCCTGGGCTTATTCGAACATTCTCTTCGTTTTCCAATGAATCGCCTTTTACGATCAATTCCATTTTCCCGACAAACCCTTTAGTTTACTCCCCCTATTGCCCCCTCAGTCCTCATTTCTCGCGCATCCGTCCAGAAAGAGCAAGGAGGTGAGGAATCCTAACCCGTGAGCCTTCCTGCAGTTTACCGATTTTAACTTTGTGAGAAGTGACTCCGAAGCTACTCAGTGTTGGGACATTTTCTTTTTCTTTTTTTTCCGATCCTTCTGACCCACTTAAGTTGACCGTCCTAAGGAACCAAAATCTCACTTGACCTCAGCGGCCCACAGTCCTTTTGTCCAAACGCCCTTTCTTGGATGTGGCTAGGCGAGAACGAGTTCCGAGTACGAGGAGCCGGAAGTAGTTTCCTCTCCCCGTTTACCCCCGTAGCTTTCCCCCTCCCGACCCCGTCGTTTTCTTCTGATCCATGCTTACCCTGATCCTTTTTCTACTCATAAGTGTTGTTGATCTTCTTTTTGTGCCCTATCCTTGTCCTTTGGGCCCACGTAACTCAACGTTCGTAGTTTGACCCACTTGCCCGATCACCCTTTTCTGAGTGGATTACCTTGTAGTACTTGTCTCCCTTTTTTCCTCCTTGCGGAACGTAACTCTCGACGAGAAGATTTCGCAGTTTCCTTACCTCCGTCCAAATTTCTGACGTCTGTCTTTTTGGGTTCCCTATGCGCTGAAACTGAGTTCAAGTCGAGATTTGCCTTATCGGTACGGCTTCCGATTTAGGAGATGACCCCAGATGGGCCATGACAGCCAAGGAAAACCCATCCTAGCCCTGGAGACCGACTTGTTCTTCGGACCGGCAATGTACCCAACATTCCCGGTTTTTTATGCCCCCACCTCTTTTAGGACGACGAGCTTTGCGGTATCGGTGGCGAATATAAGTAAATTCAAATCTTCGGGTATTGACTTGTCCCGGTAGTGCCCGCCCTCTTTATGAGCCTGCCAGGACGGCCGAAACTACCCTACTCATGGGCTTTATTCAACACTTCGGACACGCAGTTTCTCGGCACGCGCAGTGGGGTACGTTCCGACCGGATATGTTTTTGATCACTTATCCTTTGCAAATGAAGCTGCTCTAAGAGACCCTTTTTTCCCATCCGCCAGGCTTGTCCTCAGATTGACTCCCCCTGTGCACGTCCTTACTGTTGCTCGAATCTTCCGAGTTCCCCCCCTCTGGTTGCTCAGGTGCGACGTTTGTGTCCCTTGCTTAGGCGCCTTCGACCGCGGAAGGCTTAACAACCCAGGAATAGAACCTTTTGTTCTCTCCTGGCCCTTAAGTCTGACCCCTCTCCTCTCTTCCGTTATCTACGTTCGGCATTCTGCGCTGCAACGAATTCGACTTGACCCCTCTTTTTTATGTGTACTGGATTTTTTTTTCCTCGTAAGAGGACGTGGATGCATCACTCCCCTCAGGAGATGTAGTCTTCCGAACTGCAACTCCCTATGAGCCCCCCCACTTTTCGGAGGAGTTTTTTCCGTCTTTTGCTTTTCCCCCCTACCGATTATGCAAGTTGGGAACACTATTTGTCCGTCGGGTGCGGCACATCCCCGGGTCCTTTTCGACGCTTTCGCGAACACCTTGATCGCGAGGATTGAAGATCTCGCTGGAACAACAGTTGTAGACCCGTTCCGAAAGGGGGTCTCCTCGTTGGGTTCTGTTTTTCCCCGTGTTTTTTGCCCCCTCGAGGGCCATTGGGAAAATTTGTTGTGGCCTCTCTGCCTAACCTCCTGCGTTGCCGATCCCCATAGTATCTCTGCCGGCGCTCGTTAGGTTAATCGTGATTTAACGTACTTTTCGGCATTTTCCTTTAGACCTTGCTTTGGTATCGCTGCAGGACCTTGCTCTATGCAAGTCTGTGTCCCAGTTTCCCGGGGTACGTATGCTAGAGAAGAAGTCTGTCGTCAGCCCGTCTTTTTTCGCCTAACTCTGTGGTCTCCCCTCTGGTCTGGGCTCCATGACTTAGAACGGGATCGATTGATGTTCTCATACGCCAGTCTCCGGCGCGATCCCTGAAAGTTGCTGTATTTTGAAAGCGTGATCGAGAAGACCGGCTCATAACTTCGTAAGACCTACCCCCCTCATTTGCTTTCCTGAGCCCGTCCACTTGTTCTGACCTTAAGAATCTTTTGTTTGCACTGCATTGATACGAAATAGCCAAACACTCGTGCAAAATGCTCTGTTGGTGTTTGGTTACCCTTATTTTTGGATGGGTTTTTCATTGACACGTTGGTGTCCCTAACTTCTTCCCGCTACCCTCACCGTCTCCTCCGAACTGCCACAGTGAAGCATTCCCTAGATGAAGGTGCCGCTTTCACGAGTGGCTGGTTCGTCCTGAGCACTGGTTGATTAACGCAGAGAATCGGACAGCTTTGGGGGAGCCAAGCCAATCTAGCACCAGCTTCCAAAAGCGTTTTTCCGCGCCCCTTGTGACCTACCCTTCCCTTCACATTGTTTGCTCCTTTGATAGCCGTTACACCCCCAATAGTCTCACCCTCTGCGAGTTAGGGTTCTGTCCAGGTCGCCAGCACGTCTTTCAGAAAGCGATAATAGCCGCCATAACAGATCTCGTTCGTTAGCGGTTTCTCTTAGGTCCGCTTCCCTCACCCATCCCCCCGGAGCGAGTTCAGTGGCAGCGAATTGCCTTTACTTCACCCCGGTTCATCTTCGTAGTTTTTTTGTCGTTCAACATGAGGAAGAGCCGAAGGTTACCTGACTGGACGTGTTTCTTCCGCGTCCTGTGCATTTTTTGACCGCGCCTTTGGAAATCTTCTGGTTTTGAGTGGCCTTCTTTTCGCGGGCTTTTTCCCCTCCAGGCAGAACCAAACGTCCCAGACTAGGTGATTGTTATAGGACTCGTCCGCCTGATTCCGCACAATTTCTCTTTCACGCGCTACCTAAGTCCCCTTCTTTTTACAGGGAAAAGCTTGGAACGCTCGCTTCCTAACCCCCCCCATTCCTCCTTTTCCTAGACATCTTTTTGATTTAGCGTTCCCATCGCCGGCTGAAAAATAATCCCACCTCTGTTTTGATCGTTTTCCCTCCCCATCTCTCGGGACCCTTTAGTCGTCTGGGCTATTTTCCGGAAGACATCAAGGGGTTTTCCACCCCAGTGGAGAATGAAGAACAGCCCCCCCCCCCGTCTCCCTACCTAGTGATCTAATCCTTTTCCTGATTTTCCCCTGTTTGTACCTTTACTCCCGTCAGCGATTGGGTGGGTACCCCCTTTTCCAGATTGACAGTCAGGTTGTAGTCCCGTCCTCCACCTCTTTCCAAGGTAATCGCCCTCCCGCGTCTCTTCCCCCGCCCCATAATTATAAAATCTTTGTCTCACGTGGCCCTTCACTTGTTCCTTTGTTAAACATACGACCCTGCGGGTCCCCGGAAGTCAGTATATGCCCTGTAGACCGGTTTCTCAGGATTGCCTCCCGCGGATCTTACTGCTTGAACTTTCCCCCCCTGCGATAACACCCGCCGATCGACCCTCTTGGCCCTCGCCACCGTTTTCCAGGGGTGTCTTTTTTGAAGTTCAACGGTTTTTTGACGCGTTTTTGTGGGCTCATTATCGCTCCTTGATTCGCCCATCGAACGCTATGGCTTCAGAAGCGAGCCCCCCGTTTTTTACGACGATCACCTCATGGTTGTCTTGTTTCCTGTCGCTTTCCTTTTCTTCCCCACATTGCCGTCCGTGCGTTTTAGCTTTGAGCCGGGTTAGGCACTGTGATCTCTCTCTTTTCCCTTTCCATCCTGCTGTGTTTGTCTCTACTCTCCCAGTGCCTGCGCTGCCTGATTTTGACCATTGCTTTTCCATTTTCAATCAACCCGGAAAGCGACCCACATTCCCCCCTTTTTTTCCCGCCAGTTCCCCCCCCCTCAAACGTGCTTTCTTCACCAGGCTTCCTCCGTCGACCTTCCGTAAAGCCCCTCTCTCGCCTTAGTCTGCGCCCCCCCCCATTCGATGCTTCCGTAAGTCCACTGCGACGGCCTGATCTTATTCCACACTTCGGTCAATATTGAGAATAGGTCTCAATTTCGCGCGCCCCTTTCTGTTCATGTCATTAGGGATCCTGTCCTCCACTTTCCGTGCTGTTGCGCTTTTTGTCCCCGACGCGAAGTCCAGTATTCCGGCTTGATATGAAACTTGACCTCTGAAAGCGTAACCGGGGCTGCACGTCTTAGCGCGTTCCGTCTGTTCCTTTTCTTCCCTGAAGGGTTCTGGTCTTTCGTACCTCGAAGGTCGCTGCCACGACTTTCATAGCAACCCCCCCCCCCTACTGTTTTTAGTGCGTCCCCCTTCCTTTCGATTTCGGACATCCTTCATTCCCCCTTCTGTGTTTGTGCCCTGTGGTCACTTTTTAGACCACTGACTATACGGCCCTCCAATCTGCCAGAGCGCACCTTTAGTAAAGCCCCCCCCATCTTTTTGAGAAGTTCGACCCCCGATCCGAGTTGTACTTGTCATTTGCTCTTCCGGATAGTCCAACCTTTTCAATCAGACGACCCCTGATGCACGTCTCTTCTTCCCTCGCAGGTTTTTGCCCCCTGTACATTGTTGCTGGTCTCCCCTCTCCTCCATCGCTTAGCCTGATTCTTTCTTCGCGACGCCTCTTTCCAAGCCATGCTTCTCCTAACATGTATAGCAGAGATCAAAACCTTACTTATTTTTTCCTATCCCTTTGGTTGCACACACCGAACGATCTTCCCCAGAGCTTTTCCCCCAATTCCCCCGATTGACCCCCGCGTCCCGCCACCACTCTTTGCCGCGACCGAAACTACTTCGACCAACAATTACTGCCCCCGCGCGTTTGCCGCAAGCCTCCCCCCACTCACAGAGAGGATGGTTGATTGGGCCCCCAGAAGTCCCAACCTCCCCCCTCCTCTCCCAGCTAAGCTCTGATTTCTTTTTTCCGTCTTCTCCCCGCAACTGTACTCCTTTCTCGACCGTCTTCACAGCCCCTCGCTTCAATGCGCCGCCATCCGCGCACGACCCCCACACCCCCCCCCCCCCCCCCCCCCCCCCCCCCCTCCCACCCCCCCCCCCCTGCCCCCCCCTCCACGCCCCCCCCCCCCCCCCCCCCCACACCCCACCCCCCCCCCCCCCCCCCCCCCCCCCCCCCCTTGCCCCCTTTTTCTTCTGTCCGCGTTGTGTAGTCGGTCACCCCCAGACGGTCCCCGTTTCAGCACTTGCCTTGAGGCTTTGGGCTCTAGCCCCCAGCTTGCCTTCTGTGATATTGCTACCCAGCCGACCTCGGGCTGTCTTGAGCAGCGGCAATCTGCACGTGTGTCTGCGCGTTTTATTTTTTTTCTCCTGCCGGTCTTTTCGGTAAACAAAGGCTCCTGATTAACCAGAAGTTTTCCAAAAAAGCACCAATCAGTTCTTTTTTGCTATCGATTTATCCGTCCTCCTATTTCTAGGACTTGCGTTATGCGTTTCATTTGGATTGCTCCGACAAGCCCTTCGTGCGATTTCCTGGAGTTCGGCTTTTTGAAGTTTCTTATTGTTTCACGGCTTTCGACAACGTTTGCCCTCCCCCCTTTTCTTTGAGCTCATCTGTCACGAGCTTTTATTTTTTCGTCGAAGCCCCCCGATTTACTTTTTCCCCCCTAGCGAACAAAGTTGTATTCACGACTTTTCGGCGTCTGAGCCAGTATCCCCCGAGTAACTTTTTCCACCGATGTCAGACCCGTTCTAAGTAGATTAATCGCTCCCTCCTCGGCGCGCACCCTCTCCCTCCCTCCTTATTTCCCCCCAGCAGAGAGAGCTATATTTTATTTCGCCAATCTTTAGGTCAGAGGATAAAACCGAGTCCCCTTGCCACCTTTTAGGACAGGTTTTCCCTTCCCACCTTTGAAGGCCACTCCGATGTTTACACAGCTCCCCTTTTTTTTCTTCCTAGAGCTTCCTAGCGACCCCCCCTTTCACGCGAACTGATCCCCCCCCCCGCTTTCTCACCCGTGCCCAATATTACATCAACTAGTATTAGCAGCACCCCCCCGAGTCACCTCTTTCCCCCATGATTGCGCCAGCTTTTTGCCCCCCATTCCTTTGCACATCCTGAGTTGATGTTTTCATTCCCCGTCTGCGTTCGATGAAAGATTTCCCACGATGCTGGCTTCGACTCTCATTTGCCCCTTCTCTGCATACGCAGATAAAGTTTTGAGACGACCTTTTCCGTCCCCCCTCCCACACCACCTTGGTGTTTTGCGATTTCCTTTGACCGCTTTCCCAGATTTTTCGTTTGTCCCCCTCCCCTCAGGGGTTGTCCATTTTGCCAAACAGGCCCCCCAACCCTGTCGCAGATCTTTTTTTGTAAAGCTTCCGATATTCCTCCGCGTCCCTGCGTTTTCCCCCCTTTCCTTTTCCTCTCTCCAAAGTATGCGTATGACCGTCAAGTCTCGGTCTACGCTTCTGTTCCATCGTTAATTTATAAATCTCCTTTAAAACGTCCCCCTCACAGTTGTTTCCCGTCAACCTTATGGGAAGAAAGTTGGGCGTCACATGAGCTTCAGGTTGACCCTACTGGCCCTTGGCGCTTCGCCTATCCCTTTTTTTGAGAAAACTTAGTTACCTCCAATAGGCGCCCCTACGCCATCTCGCCCCGCTTGCGGAAAGGCAGACCTCGCTCCTTAAACCCCCCCCCCCCCCCGTATGTGGTAACGATGCCTTTCTTTTTCCCCCCCTACCATGGTTCCGCTTTTTCCCCCGAGTATTATCTGGGGGTTCCCTTTCGCGGGCCCTTCCTCTCGATCCGCGCGGACCGCTACCCCCTTCCCCACCCTCTCCTTGCACCCCGCTTCCCCCCCCTCTCCTTTTCGGTATTATAGATTTTACTTCGTACTCCTCGAAACGCTCTCCGAGTCCTCTTGTGATTGTCTTCTCTGGTCGCACCCGCACCTTCCTCTTTTCCCACCAACTTGGTGATTGGAGTCTGGTTGAGCTAAATTGCCAACCTTCTTCATCTTCCCCCCTGTCCTTCTAGATTTTTCTCCTCCCCCTCCGTTTCTTTCTTTGTTTCTTGCCTTCCTATGAGGAATTTTTCACATGGACTCTCAACCTGAGACAGCCCAGATCACCCTGTCGTGTGTTTACCACCCCTAAGGACCCTTTTTTCCCCTCGACGCCTTCCCCGAGAGTCATCTCCGTAGTATTCCTGCTACGCCCGCCACTCCGTTTTTTTTGCCGCCCAGGTTCTGGCGCTTCGGCCCTGGAATTTTGCGTATCGTTTTCACGTGTTATTGAATCACGAGGGCCCCCTCTCCATTTCACCACCGTCCATTCCCCTTACTCCCCCCTTTCTTGGTAGCACTTCATAGGTTAACGGGTTTTCCTAACTGCTCTTCCCCTTTGACCTCCTCCTTTGTTCTTAGAAACATGGTGAGGAAACTACGGGTTCGGTCTTGGCCTTCTCTTCTCTCTCCTTTCTGATTTATCCGAAGTATCCTGGCGACTAGCGTTCCCACTGCCGGCCCATCCGTACGGTTTTGAACTCCGAGGACGGGGTCGTTATGCGGTGTAGTCCCCCCCTTATCTGGATTCCTTCTCCGGTCCGAAGAGTTCTCCGCGCCTGCTCTTCCGATCCAGGCCCTTGCAGCCTTGCCAGACCCAAGTTTTTTTCCCGGACACCCCTGCGGCGATATCCTCGTGGCCCCTCTGGCTTCTTTCCCCCTTTCCTTTTTTTTTTTTTTTCGTTAATTCCTCTGGAGGAAATAGCCGGCGGCAAACGCTTGCCTCTCACCTGTGTGTGGGGTCTGCCAATTCGTCCTCTTGTCTTCTCGGCATTTATTCATTTCGAGACAGGTTTCTGACCGAATTCCTTCCGAACAACGAATATTGGTCTTTTATCCGACCTCTGCGCATTGAGGACTGAAATAACACAGTAGTTTGCCTGTATCGCCTCCTGTTCACCTACCTTTTATTTTTTTCGCCCCTCTTTCTAGAATGATGCTGAGGATACAGGGACGTTCAAGACTTTGCCCGGGTTCTTGAATCGTTCTTTTCTTTAGTAACGGTCTTTTTTTTCTGATCTCTTCTTCTTTGGGAATTCCTCCAAACCCCCGGTCGTGCTTCGCCAGGTTTAGGTTTCGATACAATTTTTTTTTTCCTCTAGCTCCGACCCTTTTTGGGAGCAGAGATGGATACTTGCACCCCAATACTCATCGTACTTTTAAGCAGAGTGTGATAAGAGAGTTCGGTTATGATTTCCCCGTGATGTATGTCCTTTATCTCCTTCCTTAACTTGGAAATTCAGGTGGGACCCCCCCCAGTGATAATCTGTTTTGAAGTTTTCTGACGAAGCTCTTCGTTTCCCCGAAGGAGTGTCTCTCCTAGGTTTTCCTAAAGCGGGGTTTCACTTACCCAGCAGCCGGATCGCTATAAAGTTGTATTCGTCTGGCGCTTCCCCCCCTCTTGCCCAGTCGCTGTCGGCACCCGTTTTGCCTCTCGGCGCACCTCCCCATCGCTCCGCGACTCTCCCTCCCCCAGTGCCGCTAATGAAAAACGGGAACGCCTGGCCTCCCAACTTAGGGCAGAGGACTGATGATGCTTGCCCCTACTCGTTGCTTTTTTTGGATTGGGATTTGGCTCCTTTGCAGCAGTGTGTTTGCCACTCACCTTTGCTCCCCCTAACGCCCCCATCCGTGCCTCTTTCTGCTAATCTTTTTCCCAGTGACCTAGTTCTTCTTTGGTGTTCACTGCCCGACTTCACGGGCAAGCTTTCTTTTTGCGAGTTCAGCAATATTTGCACACGTCTTCAAACGGTGACGCGCTGCGCCCTGCCATTCACCCAAACTCCTTACCTCATCCTCCTAGTATATGGTCACTAAGACGCTCGAGTCTTTTAAAACGTTAGTGAGAATAGTACATCCTTCTTTCTTACCGCAAGCACCCTTCGCCAGACTGATTCTGTATTGTTTGAGGGCACTAACCCTACCTAGTTGTAGTGGGGATGTTTCTTTTAACCACCTGTGCCGTTCACGTTTCGTTTTTTCTCGCGTATTAGTTTACTGCAGATGCCGGTACTTTAGCAAGATTTGTAGATCGGTCTGTGATGGACCCGCTGGGGCTTATTTTTCTTTGGTTACTTCTTTCAGTTGAATTAGCGACCAGCTTTATAGGTGGGTTCGGTCCTCCAATTTTCTTATTATTGCCATTTGGCCCGTCTGTTTGAAGAAGAGGTCCCATTCGACCGTTTTTTACTGGAGCTGGATCAGTTCCACCGTTTGTCACTCTTCCCGTTTTTCTCTACTTTCTTCCTTTCTTGGTGGCACTGTTTTTCCCTATCCGAGAACCCCCTCCCCAGGACCTCGTTGCCTGTTTTCCCCCTACCATTATTTTCCCGGAGATATCGTTCCCCTTTGTTGGAATGGCGATCCGGAAGACAATCCCTTTGTCAGTTGGCGAACATGTAGCCACACCCCGTACACGCCCTTTTTTCGTCCTAGCCCTCGATTGTTACCAGAATTCGGTTTTGGCTACATGTGCTCCTTATGTTTCTCACGCCATCAAAGTTTTTTTTCCGGCACAGGCTCCTCGCCCTCTTCCCTAGAACGTTTCCTCGAGCCCGCGTGCGAGCCGTTCCTATCAGGGCTCGGGCCGACACTCTCGCGTCGGGTATCCGGGGATCTTCCTCCCTGACCTGCAGTGCGTAGTATTATAAAGAGAAATTTCACACCGTTCGCTCCCTATCCTTCCCACCTTTCTCACCGTTCTTCCCGCGATCCCTTCCCGTGGTTTCGGATTCCCCTTGCGGTTTTTTTAGTTTTTCAGGTACTCGACTCGCGTTCCGAGTCTTTTACCTTCCTCTCGCTGTTTCTTTTTTTTCCCTTTCCCTTCACTTAGGGAAAAGTGCTTGTTGGCTATGATCGGTTGTTTCCCACCCATTTAGTTTTGCTTGTATCTTAAAGAGTCCGTGTGGCCCAACTTTCCTTTTCTCTCTTTTTTCCTCCCCCCTTTTTTTTTTTTTCTCACTTGAGATCTCTGCTAGTGGGGCCCGGCCCCCCCTTCTTGAGGACGATACATCTTTCCCGCCGGTTTTCCACGCACGGACGTTATTTTTTCTTTGCACCACTCCCGGCTCTCTCGCAACCCAATGTTTGCAATTTCTTCCTCACTGGTCTCTTTGTCCCCTGCTTCTCATGAGAGATATGCTTTCCTCTTATGCATCCCCACACCCGCGCCTTTTATTCCGACGACACCATTTTTTCCCTTTAGTGTTCCCATAGGTCACTCGGTTTTTTGCTTGCCCCTTTTGTCTTCCTGTGAATTTAGACCGCGATTCCTCTTCGACTTTCTCGCGAGATTGACCCCCGTCCCTCCTGAAGTTTTTCTTCCTCCCCTTCCGTGATTTTCCCACTCTTCGCCCAAGCGTATCGGAGCTGCGTTAATTAGCCTTTTCTCCCGTTTCCTCCCCCCAGGTTTAGACGCTGGTCTTTTCCGAGAAGATTGTAGTCCCACAAGTCTGCTTAGTAGCGAACCCCTCTTTTTTGATTTCTCGGCGGAGCTCTAGCAGTATACGGTGGGCTTGGCTCCTTATTCTGTTGCGCCCGTGTAGGCCCCCCCCCTGTCCTGTCTTTCCCCCCTTTCTCCACTTTTTTATTCTCACTGTTCCCACATAATTGCTTCGTTTGCGAACCAGTCATCTTTGCGGTCTGTTCGTTGATTTGACCGTTGGAAACCCGTCCATCACTCCCGACGAGGTCGTCCCCCGAGAACGCGGTTTTTTCCACCGGGGTGGTCCCTGTGTTTTTCTTTTCCTTCCGGTTACTCCCCCAGGCCTTCCCCCCAGAGACCACGCAGCCCTCTTACAAGGCATGGGATCTATTAGTCTTTCCCCCCACCTATTCTGCTTTTCTCCCTAAATCCTAACACCACCGATTTTACAAAGAGATTTCCCCCCTGCAAGGACCCCCCTGTCTCCCAACCCCGCGCCCTTACGGCTGTGGTACTTAAAAATACATAATCCGCACCGGGTTCGAACTTCTCCCCACGACTGTCTTTTGGTTGAGGTTCCTCTCCAAACACCACCGCGACTACAGTCCAGCTCTAGTCTTTTGCTAGTTTTCTAGGCGTTCAGACCTTGATCCGTTTTTTTCTCCCTTTTCCCAGGCACCTAGTCTCTTCACTTGCGACTCTTTTTAAACGGCTTCCTTGATCTGTCCTCCTTTGCTTCCATTTTGAAAGACCGCGGTCCCCTTGTTAAGATCGTTGCGATTGCGTCAGGGCTCCCCCCTGGTCCCCTGCTTTCCTCCTCGCCGGCTTCGTGCCGCTGACCCGCTTAACTCGTTTCCCATGCCGATCTTCCTCATCGGCAATTCCGGCGACAGTGTACTTTCGCTCAGAGTGAGGAAAACAAACTGCCACACTGTGCATCCCGCCATTGTGCCGCCAACCCCCAACTCAAATATTGGGATACGGGATCATCCCATTCCTATTCAACGTACCTCGGCAGTCGTCTTCCTTTTGTACTTTCTTTTCTCGTCCCCCCGAATGATGGTGTTCTCTTTTTCTTTTCGAGCGGGGTTTCAGTTTATTGGCCTGCGTTACACGGTCGACCTACCTCCTTCTCCATACGTTTTTGATGCCCCTCCGACCCTTTCTGATGATCCGCCAGTTATTGTCTATGACCCCGCTTACCCTCGTTTTACCCAGTGAAGGGTTAGGAGACCCGAGTACCTGTAGCGCAGAATTCCTTTTTTAGCATTGCCCCATCCCTTATTACAGTTAGCATCTATAGTACCTTACCTCTCCCGCCGCCCTGCGCATGAGCTCGACCTCCCTTATTCCACACAATATATTCCAGGAACGACGATATTCTTTCGCATCTTAGCTTTGATAAAGACTTCTGGGTTGCCTTTTGCCCCTTCAGGCTTATCCCCCGTTAAGTCAGTCACCCCTAGAGACTTTCTAACAGCGCCTTTGATCCCTCTTTAGCGATTCCTCGCCCCCCGTTCTCCGATTCCCTTTCTCACCGGAGTTTTTCCCCCCTCTTTCCCACCTAGGTAAGTTGATTGTCATACCGAGGTAGCGCTCCGCGTTGCCCTTTTCGGAAGTTTCTTGCTTCAAACTTGAGTTGATTTCACCCTCTCCTTCGGTCTGATGAACTCGCCACCCGATGTTTCTCGTCCCCCGCCTCGTAAGGCCTCACAAGTGCTGTTTTCCGTCATCCGGATTATACACGAGGGCGCGACGTCCTTGGCCGCCCCAGCCCCCCACCATTTTTGTCGAGGTGTCCGCTTTGCCCTCCCGTAGCTTTAGGCCTTTCACGATAGGGTGAGGGACCCAACCCCTCCGCACCTTGTACCCTCCTCTGTGGTGCCTCTTTCGCTAGCGCCTCGTCGGCGAAAATGTCTTTTCATCTTGATTTCCACCCAGCCGGGAGTTTCTGGAAAGGTTTCTCGGAGTCAACTCGTCTTTCACTTTCTCCGCCTCCCAACTCATTTAAATTCAACACCTTGCGAGTTGCCTCACCTTTGAGTGTGACTGTGCCTGGGAAGCTTCATTGAGATTTTCGGTTGCACTCGGCATGGCCTTCCTCCCTCTAATCCGTGTGACCAGTCGCAAGCAAAATTTCCAGGCTTAGTGCCCTT
>Ga0179593_1683463_pt1 | contig 16606 bp, 18 predicted proteins | sample CZODoug2_1_08_16_FD_185931 | JGI IMG/M metagenome (GOLD analysis project Ga0179593, IMG submission 185931) | Vadose zone soil fungal communities from Angelo Coast Range Reserve, California, USA - CZODoug2_1_08_16fungal (PacBio error correction) | ecosystem: Environmental > Terrestrial > Soil >... | reverse complement strand
TGTTTTACGTGCCATGGATGGATTGTTGATTGCATTGCCCGATGACCCCTGGACTCTCCCTTTCGCTTTCCTTCTTCTTCTTTATGACCCCCCCTTCTTCATAGATTAAGATTTCCTTCCTAGTTAGCCTTCCCTGAAGGCCCCTCTCGCGAGTTTTTTTTTCCCCAGAAGCCCTTCCTTTCTGCAGAACCTTTTGTTTTCTAGCGGCCCCCCGTAATTAATTGTCAGCTCAGAGTTTCGGTCTTGGCGGAAGTGGGCATCACGCTTTTTTTTTTTTCGTTCCTTTATGGCCCCCCCCCCGTTGATTCCCGGAAATCTCTTCGTGTCCTGGGAACATCGGCTCTCCGATGTTTTCCCGGGCCGATTTTCCCCAAGGGATTTAAGTTTTGCCGGCTGGGAAGGGCCGATCCTACCATCCTGACGCTTGCTGGGATTTGTTCCCCCTGCCGAGGTGTTTCTTCCCTTTCTCTTTTATATTTCGCGGCATATTTCTCTTTTCAATTTTCCCCCTTTCCAGGTCTGTTCTTTCCCTGAGGGCGAGGGAGTTTTTTGAAATAGTGTCGTTCCCTCCGATCGGCCCGAGGTCCCCCCTCTTGCGGCATTTTCAGTCGCAGACTCTAAGGCACTCCCCGGACTTTTTTTCGTGGAACCTTTTTTCCAATCTCGTTTCTTTCCCCAAATGGCCCTTGTCCTTACTCTGGATGGAAAGGACGAGGCGTCTCCTTTGTCATGCCCTGGCTCCCGAGCCAAAGTCCGTGTCTCTAGGTTGCGTAAAAGGTCCCCCCCGCACCGGCCCCATTAAGCCAGGTGGTAGATTTTTGTATAGTGATTCCCCCCCCCTGCGTCGATTTTAGTTTTTCCTTGTGTTATATTTTCCCCCGGATCCCGAAGAAAATCCCCCCCCCCTCTTTTCGAGCCGCCGACGCTCTTGGGATGGTAGATCAGCCTTTCCTGATCTTTTTCTCGGCTGGCATTTCACATTCTCTCGAAGGGAAGTCCCACCCTGTCTTTTTAAGAACCCCATTGCGCATCGACTTTTTTTCCTCCGACCCCTTGTCGCATCAGGATTTTGGTTTTTTTTTTTTCCCTGGGCCTCCTCTCAAGTCCCTTCCTTCTTTGGAGAGCGTTTATGAGCCGGACGTCCCTCGGACACCCGAAGGTTTCTGGCATTTTTTGTTGCCCGAACGAGTCCTGTCCGTGGCGATCTAGTGGACTTTTTTTCACCGCCGGTTCTTCAGATTCCTTCTTTCCATCTCCTCTCCCTTATTCTCTTCCTTTCAGTGTGGCAAATTGCTTTAAGGTGATTGCGGAAGTTTCTTTTCTGCTTTCGTGACTTTCCTCCCCCATCTCTCTTGTCTTTTCCCTTGATGACGACCTTTTTAGGGTTTTGTATTTGTCGCGTGCAGAGTCCCTCAACATTTTTTTTCGTCTTTCGGATCCCCTCCAGCCAGTACACTTTTTTCCTTCACCAACACAGATGATTGCTCGCTGCGTGCCTGCACCTCTCCCCGCTTTTTTCCCCCCTCGCGAGAGGAGGATTTCCCTCGGGCCTTCAATTTCTTATTCTTATCTTTCTTCCCCCAGGTCTTTTTTCTCAGCCCCTTTCAAGTTTTGTTCCCTTTCTTTCCTCCACCTTCTTGCAGACTCCCTTTCCCCTTTTTCACTGGTTTTTGGAGTTCCTCCTTCGCCAGTTTCCTTTTCTTCGCCATCAAGCCCCCCAATCCATGGTCTTCCTCCTCCCTGCGCATACGTCTGGAAAGACCCAGACACGCCCTTGTCCCATTCTTCGTGGCTTTTGTGAAGACTTTTTCCTGACGGTCTTTTATTTTTTTTTTTTCGGCCCTAGATGTTAGATCTATATATTTCCTTCCTGTTTTGTCGAGAGAATCGAAATCTTCGCCCCCGATTCTCGTCACCCTCCCCTCCACCGAACACCCTCTTTCCCGCGAGAAAAGGGTCGGGGCTTTTTCTTGCCAGTTTTCCCCTACGAACCTTTGTTTTTTCCTTTGATGGACGCCTCCCCCGGATCAACCTTAATCTTTTTTTCAACAGTTTCTATTTCCCCCCTCGCTGCCGTTTCCCCCCAGACATATTTTAATTTCCCCCCGACGGCATTCGTTTCTTAGATGTGTTGTCGATGACCGTTCAGTCGATCTACGCGCCTTGATGGACGTCATTTTTTGGCTGCAGCGTTTAAGATTTATGGGGAGATGCCGAGCGCCGCGCGATCATCTTTCCATTTCTTTCTTGATATGACTCCTCCCTGGAAGTCTGCACCACCCCCCCCGAAATTCCGACACTGCGGTTTCATTCCTTACCATCTTTTCCAACCATTCTCCCCCCGCCGTCGCGGGCCCCCCAAAAAGGCCGCTACGCTTTTTCCAAAGCCCCACCCCTCCCGTCACATTGTTCCCCACACGGTCCCCTTTTCTCGATTTTGAAGCCGCGGTCGAAGAGTGTTCTTAAGGCTGTTTCTCTGCGACCCCCGGCTCCCTTTCTCTGCTCCTATTTCCCCCTGCATTCCACCAACCGGAAGTTCCTTTTCTGATGACCGGAACCTTCGGCAACTAGGTTTTCCCCTTCCGCTTTTATATTACCGCCCTTCGCGCACCGTGTTCCTCGTCCCCTTGCGTTTTCTGGACTCTTCTTCCCCCTCTTCGGAAATGTTTACACCGATCTTCTCCCTTTTATTTCTCCTTTTCTCCTGCACGAGTTACTCGACTACCTTTTGAGATTGCGCTCTCTCTTTGAACGACCTTCGCTTGGATGATCGCCCCCAGTATCCCCTGGTTCATGGAGAGTGATATCTTCCCCCCAAGAGAAATCTCCGACCATCCGGGTGGAGCTTTCTCCCCTTCTTTGCCGTTTCCTGACCTATCGACTCTCTGGACTTGACTAGTAGGAACATTCCCCTCCGGATATGCCCCCGGGGCCTTGTTGGATTCCTTTGCCTCTTCCTCCAAGGGCAAATGTGCGCCAGTCCCCAAAATCGATGGCTCGTCTCTCCTCTTTTTCGGAATATCCCGACTCGGCATCCCTTCCCAACCCCGGTCCTCTCTGCCCTGGGCCGCAATTTTTAAAGCAACACGGATTTTCTCATTTCCTAATGACAGGCTGAGAGTAAGTCTTTCTTGCGTCCTTGAAACCGGCTTCGTTTTTTTTTTCCATATCAGCACCTCTTTTCAGAGGAATGGAGCCTCGGCAACGCCACCCCATGCCCCCTCTTGGTGCTTTGATCCTTCTATCCCCCCGACCTTTTCCTGTCTACACTCTTGATTTGATCAATCATAAGGATATTTCTTTAATTTTCGTTTTTTTTCCCATCGCAGTCCCTCCCCCAGGTCCTCTTTACTTTCGGACCGCCGATCTCTAGCAATGCAGAGCTCCGGACATTTTCCCGATAGTTCCCTTTTTTGAAATCTCCTTCCCTTTGCGCCTTTTCGGAAAATTCCACACCCTTCCCCAGGCTGATGCAGTCTTGTTCGGTAAGGCGGATGATACGGTCCCTCTCCCCCGAGACGTCCCTGCTTTTCCTTTTTTCCCAGAAGAAGTCTAGCTCTTCCTTCCCTCCTGCTCGTGAATCTGCCCTGCCCCCCCCATGAGCTACGTTCCATGAAAGTCACGCCCTTTTTTTCATCCTTTCGTTGTTGTTTTTGAGAGTCGGGTCTTATTTTCTCTTTTCACTTTTCAGTTTGCAGTGTCGATTCCCTAGGCCCTCGAGATTATGCGTAGGAGCCGGCTCTTTCTCCTGGAGGCAATATGTTTCCGTATCTTCAATCCCTTCCCCCCTATATCATCTTGTCCTTCCTACGCCGCGGCAGTCATCCTATGAAGATTTTTGGGACCCGCGGCACAATGAGCTTTCTTTTACTCCCCCTTCCCCCTTAGTGGCGCCGGAACCCGTAATTTCACTGTGACTTGTTCAGGACTTTCCCCAAACTCCTTTTTTCTATATACCTGATGCTGTTCCTTCTCATAGGAGAGCCCCCCGCGTTGAAGGCCCTTTTTTTTGGCGTTTGTCCCCCCAAGGATTTAAGTTTTTTCCCTCTCCCCATGAACGTTCCTCCCCTTCCTTGCCGGGCTATTGTTTTTCCCCTAAGAGTTTTTCTGCGCCCCTCTCTATTAGAGCCTCGAAACGTTCCGCCTTTTCCCTCTCCATGATTTTGCACTTTGCGTCTTTGAAATGGGGGTTCTCCGGCCGGACTCTGGCGGCTCGTCCTTTTCATGCCCCTTCCTTCTCCAACTCTTTCCTTTCGATGGCGCCACCCCCTTTTTTCCAATTAAGTCCTGCAGCACCGCCCGGTTTTTTTGGACCCTTCTTCCCTTCCCGTCTCCCTCTAGCCGTCTATGGGCGACTCTCATTCCCTTCTCCCCCTCGATCGGTCCTAAGGACGCGCACCTTTACACATCTTTTGGTAGATTTTTCTCACCTCCGTTTTCGGCCCTCTCTTTAGAAAGAGGAGACTTCACATCCACTCCCCCCCCCCCTTGCGCGAGCCTCCCCTTTTCTTATGGCCCTTCACCCTGCTCTTTGGTTTCTCTGCGTGTGGCATATAAGCCATTTTTGGACCGCTTTTTTTCCCGCAGGGGCACTTCCCCCCCCAAATTTTCCCCCCTCGGTTAGCCGCCACAGTTCAGACTACGATGCGCTCTGTGCTCATCATTCTCCCCCCTTTTATAGAGACCCAAAGGTCTCTTTCCTCTGATCTCCGATGAGAAGGCAATCTTGCAAGGAACCCTTTTCCTTCCGTTTCCTTCAAAACTCTTTCCTCCTTTGTTGAGATCCATCTTTGGTGTCCCTTTCTTTTGCCGTTTATGTCTCCACTTCCTTCGGTATCCCCTCTTAAAGATTAAGCTCTTCCCCTTTCCTCTCGCCTAGTTAACCGTTCCTCCGAGGTTCCTCGGTCCCCTTGTTGATTTTGGATGACATTCTTATTTATGTATTGATGGCCAGCTTCGGACTTTTCGCTATTCGAAATCTTGTTGAGACCTTTTGGAGCGATGGTCGCAATGAAAAGAACTGGCCCAGCCATGGATTCCCAGGAGGCTGCTCCTTCAAGAACACCCCCTGAGGCAAGAAGATGAGAGATTGTGAACTTTCCCCGCCATTCTCCACGCCTTTTTATTCCCAACCTCTTAGAGGATGCAGGCCCCAATTAGAGTACTGTAGAACATAGCCCCTACTCCCCATGAGTCCTTTAGGTGTCATGTCTAACTGTATTTTTTGCTGGCAGGGGCCTTTTAGACCAACTTTCGCCCCTGTTTCGCCTTTGCCGCTTTCGAATTTCCTTCCCCAAGCCCCCCCCCCCTTCCTAGATTCCCAAGAAAAGTACCTGGCTTCTTCTTTTTCCGGGTTCGCGTGAGCCGGTGGCGGTTCCCCCGGAAGGAAGATGAGTTGTCGCGCCTTTTTCAGGATTCTTTTCTCCTCATAAGGTGTTGTTGGTTCCTCCCCCCCCCATATCCTCCAGCTCGGCCGTCGGAGAACCGCCACCCTGCCCCCCACCCTAGGTCCACGACTTTTCTTTCCGGGTGTTTTTCCCCTCGTACGACCAAGATCCTTTTGGGCTTTTTTTCTTTCGCCACTTTCGAATCGTAGGGCTCACCCTTTCGCTGGTATTCCGCCTGCGGCTTCCTCAAAAAAGACCTTCTTCTCTGTCACCGCCGGTTTTTGCTTTTGGTGGTCCGCCGACCCGTTTCCATATCGAATTGAATGTTCCGGCATCCATTCCGATGAGGGGTATGCCGTGTTTCCCCTTTTTCGGATTTTTCAGCCGCACTCCATCTGAAGATGTTCATATGGTCTTTTTCTTGTCCGGGCATCTTTCCCCTTTTTTTCTTTCCAGGTGCTACGTTCTGCAAGCGTCCCTACCCGTGACTGACGTCCTCCGGTACATCGCTTCCCCGAGGCAATCCCTCTCGCCTACGATTCATCGCTTGCCCATCACAATTCCCCTTCCACATTGTCCCACCTTTTGGCGTGCCCTCTTCTCGCTCTTGAAGAGACTGAAGCTGGCCCTTTTGCGATGAGGACCGATCGTTTTCTCATCACAAGGCACCTCTTTCACTTGCTGCGGTCCCCCAATTTTTTTTTTTTTTTTTGTTTTTTTTTTTTTTTTTTTTTTTCTCCCCCCCCGGGAAGCCTTTTTTTTCCTGGAAATTAGGGTTCCTTCCCTTTGACGGTCCCTCAACCCCCTTTTCCCTCGTTTTCCCGTTCCCGTCGCTGATCAATTTTCCGAGGCGCCCCGATGCATCGAGGCGGAATGTCGACAACCCCCCCGCGTCGATGCGTGTTTCTTTTTGAGAGATCTTTGTCCCCCTGCTGTTTCTCTCGATATGCGCTCGTCGATTTAAAGAGACTTCTTGAGGATCGCCCCTTTCAACTCCGCTTTCTTTTCTCACGAGGGTTCCTTCTGATCTTCTTTTCTTACCATCGACATTCTCACCCCTTCTTTCTCCTTCCTGCCCGAACACACCTGCATGAATGTATTTTTTTGTGAGAGTGATTAGCTTGCCTCATTCTCCTGCGATCCCTCTTTTTTGCCCCTTTTCATGCATCTCCCCCTGGCCCTTGCGCCTCTAATAGAGCTCCATTGATGCCTAATATATTTTTTTTCCCCTTTTCTCAGCTCCTTCGTTTCTTTCTTTCTCATCTTTTTCGACGTTACGAACAGAGATATAGGCCCGAACTCCTCCCATTTACATCCCTTTCCTCAGCCCTTTTTTCCCCTTTTTTCATCCCTGATCACACCCCTCTTAATTGCGAAGTCGAGGAGATTTTCTGTCCTTCCTCTTTCACTTAGGGTTTCCAAAATCTACCGAACCGCTTCTCTTGTATGCTCGGCCCTGTCATCTGCCAACTTTTCCGCTTTTTTCTGCTCGATCCTCTAGTCTTCCTCCTTGACTTTACCCTCAATCAGGATCTCTTCCAAATCGAGTTTGGGTTCCCCAGGACCCCCTACCCCGTACCACCTGTCCAAGCTTCTTTTTTCCAAGACTTTTCCCCTCTCTATCTCTCCCCCCCTTCAGTTCCTCGATTCCCCCCCCAATGGTCTCAGATTGACTGACGCGGTTTTCGGACCCTTGCCCCAGCCTTTTTTTCTTTCGTATTGCCGTTTCTGATCTTTTTCTGTCTTAGCCGTTCCGTGGCCCCCCCCCGGCGCATACGCATTGTCTCTCGAGAGGGCGCGGAACCTCTTGGCCCTGCCCCCGTCTCTCCCATGCACGTGCCGTGTCCTATCCTTTTTGAGTTCTCTCTTGAAGTGCATGTCTCTCTCCCTTTGCAGGGCCAGGATCTCGGCCCTTAGCAGATATCGCTTTTTGCGCCCTTGCCCTCCTTTTTACAAATATGCTTCCCCGAGTCCCCAGACGTATATCTCTGCTGTTACGCCGCTTGCAGTCATGATCTGCCCTCCGTGGTGGGGAAATTCGCGCCCCCCTTTCGCGCGCCATCTGGCTTTCTCCTCTGCCGTTCTTTTGCGACCCCGGAAATTTTCCCTTTTTCCCTGGGCTTCTTCCCTCTCCGGCCAAAACCCCTCTTGCCGGACCCCTCCCAGATGAGGGTCGTCTAGGTCGGAGACGAGGTCACGCTTTTCTTTACTGCCCCCCCTCCGATGGCCTTCTTTTTTTTTGGACGATGTGCCAGGCTCCTCTTTTCAATCAGATGAATAAGAATTTGAGGTTGATCCTTTCTTTTACCTATTTGGAATCTTAGTCCCTAAGAGTTAGATTTCTTTTTTTTTTGACAATAGTTAACTGCGCGCCCCTCTTCAACGGGAAGCGCAATTCTCTTTTCGGCTTTTTCAGGGAGATTTCCTTTTCCCCCTGATTCTCGATCGCGGCTTTGATAGCCTTTTAGAAAGAATCATTTCCTGTAAGGCACGATGTTGCGTTTTGCGCAATGCCCCCCTTCCCCCCCCATTATATGCATTTCCAGCCAACCTCTGGCATAGTCGGAGACCTCTTTTCTTTCCAGTACCCCTCTCTTGCATTCACTTTTTCTTTTTTTTAAGGTATTAGTCATTAGCGGCGATTTCACCCCCTTTCAAAGAGAAGGACCCAGAGCCGTGACCTACATTCATCCGGTGGTAGAGGTCCTCGCTGGTACTCGAAAAGAGTCTTTACTCTTTTCAATGTTTTTGTTTTCGCTGGGATCCCGCTCTAACCCTGTCCCCCCTTTCCTTCGACGCGATGGCATGGAAGGTCTTCCTATCCTCAGCTCCTCCTCTGCGTCTTCTCTTTCCGCCCCCCTTTTGGGTCTTTTACAAGCGTTGCCCACGAAATTGGGACGAGCTCCGCCACCCCCTTTTGCTCCCTTTTTTCTCCTCTCCCCCCGCCTTCGCGTGGTATCATGGCGCCCCCCTTTTTGATCGCGACCCCCCCTTGCATTTTTGTTGCCGCAGAGCGTCCTTTTCTTTCTGGCAGTCACCCCTTCCGGAACCGCTTTAAATTCCTCAGCATGCTTCTTGGTTTTTTTTATCTTTGCACGACTAGATGGCCATTGAGACGATAGCTGCTCGATCGCCCGCTCTTCCTAATTTTCCCGCTTCCTTTTCCTGTAGAGATTCCTAAGACAGACCTATGATTTTCCCTCTTACCCTTCCCAATGTGCCCTTTGGTTTCCTGTTTTCCATAGTAGTCTCTTCCTGATGGCCCGAACGTCCCTCTATTTCCCTTGATGTGCTGATTTTCTTCCCCTTTTAGGTCGGGTGTCTTTTTTGTCGCGCTGCCTCCCTTTAAAGAACCTTATGCCGTCAGCTTAATTTCCGTACCATTTTTTCTGCACAACCACCCTTGTCGCTCTTTTTGCCCTCTATTATGTTGTCATACCCCATTTCATTTTGGATGCCTTAAGTTCGTTCCCGGTCCCCCCCCTTATTTCGCCCTATTCGACCCTTCTTAAGGCGTCCCGTTCGCTTCTAAGACCCCTGTTCTTTTTTTTTTTTCCGTTTTTTTGCGTTTCCCCCTGCGTTCCTGCCTCTTCGTTTGATCCTTTGGTTCCCTCAAGCAACCCCCTCCCCCCCATGGTCTTTCTATGACCTCTCCTATGGCATCCCCCTCCCCCCTTTACATTTTTGTCTTTGGACCCCTTTTCCCTCCGGTTGGCGGGTCTCCGCCTTTAGCGATGGCCGTTAGCGAATGGTGTAGATTCTCTTCTTTTACTCTTTTTCCCTCCCCCTTTTTGGTGGATCCTGACCACTCTGACTCCTTTTTTTGACCCCAATCCGGACTGTCCCTGCCTTCAAACAGCCTTTTTTTCTCTGGTTCCCGGTGATTTTTTTTTACGGGCTGGGTCTTTGCCGCAAGATTCTCCCAGACAATGGGGGGGAGTTTTTTTTCTTACGCCGTCAAGGTCTTTCCCCTTTGCTTTTTCTTGCCCGTGCCCTGTTTTTCTCATTTTAGAACAGGGGCCTCATGAAACCGAACTTTTCTGTGGTTTCTTGTATCCTTTGGTCTCTTCCTCGACTTCCTTTTATGGCCGGACTCCGAGGAGGGGTCACACGCGTGGTCCCTCTTCTTTTCCCTTTCCGCATCGTAGAGGAGGAACCCCCCACGTATCTTTGTTTTCTTTTAGCCCCTCCTTCACGGCATCCAGTGGCGTGTGAGGTATGAAGAGCTCACAACCTCCCCCTGAAGGTTCACCTGGCTTTTTAGGTACCTCCGTCGGCAAATCCCCGAAAGGCTCTCAGACTATCTCAAAGTCCAGCCCGAACACCTTTCCCCTTAATTATCTGCCCTCGAATCGGCGACGGCTGTCTCTTCCCGATTTACTTGACGATCTTAAGCTTGATGTTATCCCCGAGATTTTTTGAGGACCGAAGAAAAGTCCTTCTCGTCCCCCAGCCGTGATTGACAAGTACGTAAACCCCCCCCACCGTAGGCCCTCGGTTTTCGGAACCCCGATTGGTGACGTCCCTCAATAAATGACGCTCTCGTCTGTTCCCCCCCCCTTCCCTTTTCTCAATTGAGCCCCCGCGTCCTGCCGCCCCTGGTAGAACCCCCCCCCGAAACAGAGTGTTCTAGGACTATTGGGTCTACCATGCCCTGTTCTCCTTTCGTTGACGTCTACTAGATCGAGGGAAAATCCTTTCGTAGACCTCACCCCCTACATTCCCCCCCCCCCTTCGTCCCTTTCTCTTTTTTTTCCCCTTTGGATGTGCAGCGTGTATCCTTAGAAACTCAATGAGCACCCCCTCATATCTTTTCGTGCTTAAGATCCCCCCCCCCCCCCAGTCTCTTTGGTTTCCTCTCGATTCGATGACCCCAGAGGAAATTCACCTTCATCAGTTCCCTTCCTTAAGCGTTCCCGCATAGTTCTTTGCCCTTCTCTTTGTTCTACGACTTAGGCCATGGCGGTGTGCAGGTCTTTTCTTACCCTCCCCTGTGAGCCCTCCCCCCCAGGGGTCGTCTTATACATTTTGCGAAGGTACGATCCTCTCGCCCCCCCCCCCCCTTTCTTTTCTTTTTTCTTTCATTTTCCGGCAGCCTCCTCTGGGCGCAAGGGGGCAACTCCCATGAATCTCTCCCCATTGCTTTCTGATTTTCTCTCTTTTCTGTCTTTTCCAACCGCTTCGGTGGCAACCCTCTCCCGAACTTTCCCCCCCTTCTTTTTCCCTTTTCTCAGTCTCCCCCCCACTGTTTTGCCCTTTTTCCTTTTTTTTACCGTCAGGCTTCAAACGCGTCTTTCGCTCATCCTATGAGCTCCCCCCCCTTTTCTCCTCTTTCCCCCCCCTCCGCTCTCCCCCCCCCCATTTCCCGTGACGGGCTGCCAATCTTTTTGGACGTTATTTCATCCTTAGCGCGACCGGAACGTTCTTTTCAACAAACAATTTCCTGCCGCCCCTCCTTCAGGCCAAGCTTCTCATCTTTTCCGGATGCCGCTGAACGCTAGGGCAAAGTGATCTCTCTGATTGTCAGCCGCCTGCAATCTCACTTGCGCTCCTCCTTCCGTATACTTTTCTTCAAGCTCTCTCATGAGCTCCGACTCTCTCATGAACGTCCCGCCCCCTTTCTATCTATTTAATAATCCTCGCGCGTTCTTTTTCGATTTTTATTGGCCTCTCCTTCTCCGATGAACTTTTTCGTTCCTGGACCTGCCCCTGGATTAGATATCTTCAATCTTTGTTCCCTTTTCCCCCCCCTTCTCCCCCGATGCGTAGGCCGGCTATTGCTTAGTCTGCCAGTTCAAGTTATTCTCCTCGGGTCCCCTCTCCAGCCCTTATTTTTTAGATTGGCATGGCCGCTTTACGCCGCTTTCCCTTTTTCATGAGGAACGCTTAATCTTTTCACGATCCGTCCGCGCATTGCTGGTAGAATAATCGGCGGTTTTTTCTTAGGAACCCCTCCCCGCGGGGACCTGGGCTAGGAAGGACGATCGGCCCCCCCCCCCCCCGAGCCTTTTCAATTTGATTCCCTAGGAGCTTCTTTTTTCCCCTTAATTCTTTTTGAAGGGACGATTAAAAAAAAGTTTTTTCTCCCATTGAGATGTTTTATTTTCACCTTCGTGGCACTTCCGCGTGCGGTTCGAGTTGGTGTCCCCAAGAAGAGGTCTATCCTATCAGTTTCCCGATTCTCCCTTTTCTTAGGCCGGAAGCGTCCCTCAGTAGGGCTTCCCCTTCATTTCTTTTTGCCTCTGACCTTGTCTTGAAGTCATATGCGAGATCCTTCCTCTTGGCGGCATCGTTTCCCTTCCCCAGATGAGCCCGATCCTTAGCTTTTCCCCCCCTCGGACAATTACTGAATCCAACCCACATGGAATCCCTTTCTGGGATCCCCTCTCTCTTTAGGCTCTTCCTGAACTTCCCCTTTAATCAATACGAGCAAAGGCTGGTAATAGAGGAGTCCGGCAAAGAGACCCCCTGCAAAAACTGTTTCCCAAGCCCTAGTTCCCTTGGAATCTCCCCCCTATTTAGTGGACGTCCCGCCGTGTAGAGAGGATAATTCCACAGCGCCCCACATTGCCCCCTCTTATACGCCTCCGCCTTTTTGGAATTTATGGTACGATAGAAGAGAGTTTCCCTTTCCCTTCCGTTCTTCTTCCAACTTCGTCGTCTAAAACAGTTTTGCCGACATTGAGCCCCTTTACACCCCCCCCCCCATCTTGATCCCCCTCGTTTCTTTTTCCCCACGGACTAGAATAGATGCTGAAGGAGAAATACGACCTCTTCCGATACACACTTTGCATTGAGCTGCGCTCTCTGAGCGGGCCTCCAATCTTTGACCTCCGAAGGAAGGTCACATCCCTTTCTCGTTGGTTTGATCTTTTCCGAGATCTTTCCCCCCCCCGCCTCCTCTCGGCCCCCTGGTCCCATAGCCTCAGCTAAGATCTTCCGACCTCGATCAGACGCTCTCTCGTCATTCCCCGTTTTTTTCCCCCCCCATTTGTAGGATTTTTTGAAGGGAGTTTAGATTAATTCTGAGCATTTATTGGATTTTCCATTCTTGTCTCCCTATGGTGCCTTCTGATTCTTTACATGCAGTATTAGGGTCGCAGCTCGAAAGTCACCAGTCAATGGATGACGCTTCCAGTTTGCAATTTCTCTCGCAAGAATCGTTTTAGCCCCAAAAATAAGAGACTTATCTGGCGTTGCCGGCGCCTAAGTCCTGGGGTTTCCCAGTCTTCTTCTTATTTTATGAAGTTATCCCCCATTTAGAGATGTATATTCTTTCACTGTAACCCGGCTTCGAGAAAAGCGTCAAGTGACGGCATTCTTTAGAACCTAGTTGGCTTTGACCCCCCGGACCACCCACCCTGCAGGTTGAGCATCAAGATTCAAGTTCTCTCGGATGCCAGCAAACCCCCCCTAAACATGGTCTTCTCTCAATCTTTTTTTATAAGACCAAGCCCCCTTGGTCCTTTTCCTTGTGTTTTTCTTTGGCGGGTCTTTTGCAGGCCGATTTTTTGTGGGAATGTTCTCCTTTTATCTCTCTCTTCCTCCGTGCTTTTTCTCTATCTGCCCCTCCATCCGACACGGCCTGCATGCCGGCGGAGGACTTCCCCCACATGCCCCCTCACCCCCTCGGTTCTCCTGGCTTTCCTTGGTCTGTCCCCTCAAGATCTCGCATTACCCTGGGGGTTTATTTTTTCCCCTTTGCATTCTGTCTTCCTGGAGGCTCCCCTGAGCATGGTTTATTTATGAGGCGGAAACTAAACAAATCCCCGGGGCGAACCCCCCCCTTTTGCTGTATCGTACTGGTGGTCGCCAAAATCGACATCTCTTCACTTCTTTTCTTCATACTCTTTTCCCTTCTTGAACACCGCTTAGGATTTTTTCGCTGAACGCAATAGCCCTTCCCCTTTCTGCCCCCTTTTGTGACTGTAGTCTCCATTTCCCCCTTTGGACCTTCTCCCCCTTTTTTGGTTCGAATGACGGCGAGCACCCAACCTCCCTTTACTTTCCTCGCTTTCCCACAATCGAGACCCCTCGATTTCCCCATCAAGAAAGGCGCCTCTTCTTCCCGAACCCTCAAACTCCCCCTACCTGTGCCACACTTTTTCCGGCGTTCCTCATCGGCCCGCGCTGTTCGTCTCTACCAATTTCCCTCTTCCCGATGCTTTTTTTTTCCTTTTTTCCAGGAGTGCTTTTTCCACGGGCGAATCGCAATTGCGCCCCTCCCTTTTTCTCCCAAATCCCCCCCTGAAGTTTGACTACTTTGCTTTTTCCGGCCAAAAGGTGCCGGCCCGGCTCATCCCCTCTGGCTCCTCCCGGGCCCCTGAATTTGTCCCCTATCAATTGCGCCCCATGGAGACTAGCCATCTCGGTCGGATTGTTGAACGAGTCTCTGCGCAAGATTGTTTTTTCTTGTCCCTAGACCTTCTTCCACTGATGATCTTTCCTTAATGCCCCTTGACTCCGGCCCCGGTTTTTTTTTTTCCCTTTAGACCAGACCAATTTTCCAAGAGATGGCGTTTTGGTTGTGTTGCAGGTGGATGTTTGCTCCTTGATTTCCCTTTTTCTCTCGCCGACTGCGCACCCCTTAAATCGATCGGTGCGCTCTGCTGATCCCACCCTTCTTGTTTGCGCGTTCCGCCTTGCCTATAGCAGCGAGTCCTCCCTTGACTTGCTTCATGAAATCTTTTTCGAATCTCTGGCAGCGCCGAGGACATGGGGTGTGCGTGTCATTTTTCCAAGGTTTCCCTCCCCCTCCTTTTCCCCATTTAGCGTCTTATAATTTGGCGACGTGACCCTGCCGCCCCCGCTTCTTTTCTCTTCTGATCCCCCTGGTCCCGCTCGCCCTTTTTTTCAAAGGGGCCACAGCCCGACCTGCTACTTTCTTCCATTGAGGATTGTATCCGATTCTTCCCCCTCTCTCCCTTTTAGAAAAAAAGCTGGGGTTGCACTTCTCCCTACAAAGCGTTTTTTTTTTAACTCGGAATGGAGATAGGAAATGCATGAAAACTTCCAATTGTCCCTGGAAGGTTTTCCATTCCCCCCCCCCCAGCTTCGCTCATCTATGCCTTCACTAATCAGTCGTGCCGGAGCACCCTCGCCCTTTTTGGTCCCCTTCTTAAGTTCAGGTTCCCCTTTTTTTTTTTCCCCTTTTTCGTCGCCAAGACTCCTTATATACCAAGCCATTCGAGCGCGACCGGAATCTGGGCCGCTATTTCCCCCCACCAATGTTTTCTTCCTGAACTCTGCCAATCTCAGGGCTGTGTTTTTTCTTGCAGTGAAACGCGGAATCGGTCCCTTCGAGTTTTTCTTTCCCCACCGTTTACTGCAAGCCGGCGCCCGCATCGTCTCATATACTTTTTGAAGCGGAATATCTATTCCCCATTCCAATTGATACACACCCCCCACATTGAACCTCCCAATCTCTTCATTGAATAATACTTGTGTTTTGATAGCTTAGTTCCCCCTGATTAGCGTTTCATTTGCAGGGCTTTAGATATTCCGCCTCCCCCTCGTTCCTCCTTCCCTACTAGTCTTTTCTAGGCTTCCCCAACTTACTGCTCGATTCTTTTGAAGTAATCCGCGTTCCCCTTGGCATACATTTTTTCCGATTTGGCTGGCTATCTTGGAAGTTCATGATCTTTTCCCTCCATTTGTTTTTTCAAATCGACGGCAAAGACCCCCTTTCTCCGCCGAATTGTTTACTCGTCCTGTATTTCTTTTTCCCAAACGTTCCCCTTTTTTAGGGGACCTGGGCCAGCTGGCTGGACCGGTCCCCCAACCCTTTCTTCATATACTTCTTGCGGATTCACTGAGCTCCTCCCCCGGCGTCCGAGACCTTTCGCACAAGGATTTTCATGCAGGGCCGAGCGCTTTCCGATGAAGGACGCTTGGGGGAGATGTCCCCCCAGCTCAGACCCTCTTCTTTCCTTTTTAAATCTCGGCGCCCCCTACAGAGCCCGGTGAATTCCCTTCATACTGGTCTTCCCCTCTTATGGACCCCTTGAAAGGTTTTCGGGCGGTAGATCGGCCGATCTCGCGCCTTAATTCTTTTGACATCCTCCCGCCTCAATCCTGTGCGGATCATTCTGGCCGCCCCCCCTCGTCCCCTTTCTAGTTTCAACTCCCCATCCGTTCGGATTCCCTTCCATGGCCCTCGAGGCGGTTTGATTAGCGCGTCATTCCATGGGCGTCCAGGGCCCCTCTTCCAGTCGTAGGCACTTCCACAGCACGACCCATTGCCAGGTGGTAGAGTTCTCCGGATGAGCCCCGCGTATTTTTCGTCGCTTTCCCGAGGACGCTTCCCGCTCCACCTCCACCGCACCGCGTAGAGTCCTCGCGTCCGGTCCCACCTCGCTTCACTGCGTCTAGCGGCATACCCCGCAACTGCGTCCGCGGAACAGTGAATGTTCCTTCCCCCCAATCTTGCTTTCGAATCGCGACCCCGAACAGTTCCCCCTTCGTCCGTTCCATCATGGACGCGAACCTTTCCTCCTCCCCTCCCTTTCGGCGCGGCTCTTTAGCGAATGGATTCTGGTGCCGGTCTTTTTTCTTTTTTCCGGTTTACCTCCTCACGTCAGAACCGTCCCGGTTGGTGCGATCGTCGAGAGCTGGCGACCCCCGCGATAGCTCCGACCCTTGTTATCATTGTTCAGCTTCAGCTCTTTCGCCTTCAGCCGCTCCGATCGAGGGCTCGTGACTTCACGACTTCCGCTGATTTCTCTTTTTCTCTTGCTTTCGACGGCGGTCTCATTTGTGCCGTGATTATGATTTATTGATTTTTCGGAATGTTTTCCCCTAACTCTTTCCTCCAGGCGGGTGGTCTGCCCTGAAAGCCATCCCCGCAAAAACAGATGTGGCCGAATCTGCTAGGCTTTTGGCCAGTCCCCATCCAGACCTTTCGTGTTTCCCTCACTTGGTTCTGCAGGCCCACAAATTCTGGATTTGTCGAGTCTTCCCTGTAATTTTATACTCCCAGCCCTTTTTCCCCCCTCCAGGTTTAAAATAGACCCCCATTTTTTGGTATGGCCCTACTTGATAACAACCCTTGAGTCCTCTTTTGATCCCTTGGCTTAGTCACCCGAAAACCAAGAAACAAACCTGGTCATCTTGACCCAGCACCACATCCCTCACCTTTCGCGTAGATGAACGTGTTTTTCTAAGGTCGTCTTTTTATAATATGTCATTCTCATTCAGTTTCCTCTACTTGGATATTGTTT
>Ga0179593_1575675_pt1 | contig 16606 bp, 30 predicted proteins | sample CZODoug2_1_08_16_FD_185931 | JGI IMG/M metagenome (GOLD analysis project Ga0179593, IMG submission 185931) | Vadose zone soil fungal communities from Angelo Coast Range Reserve, California, USA - CZODoug2_1_08_16fungal (PacBio error correction) | ecosystem: Environmental > Terrestrial > Soil >... | reverse complement strand
CCTCCTTCCCCTCGAAAAGACTTTTTTTTCGCGACTCTTCCTTTTCCTTTTCGTTTTTTTCCCGTATATTACCCCCTTTCGTCTTTTTGTGGCGTCGGCCCCTTCAGATTCATGTGGTCATGAACTCCTTTTTTCCCTTTTGGAAAATTTGTACTTTTTTGCTCTCTTGTTTCTTTTTTCGTGACCCTGATTTTGGGAGTTTCTCCCGTACCGGGCCTCCTATTTTGTGCGAACGGCTTGAACTTTTTTCTTTCCCCTTGAATTACTGGCTTGCAAACCCCATGAGTCTCTTCCTCCTCTTGACGAAACCTACCCCCCCCCCCTTTTTTTCTGGTCCGAGCCACTTTTTCCTCCCCCCCCTGTTGAAAATTTTCCTTTCCGTTCTCTTTCCCCCCCCCCTGGCTTTTGTTTGGGTTTTCGTATTAATTTTCGTCTCCTCTCACGCGCCAGTGAAAAGGCGATTCAAGCGATCTTTTTTCTTTCCCCCACTTGCCATCCAAACATTCCTTCCGACCTTTTCCCCCCCCTTTTTAATCGACGTCCTCTAGGAAGGTGCCGAGGCTTTTTCCTTTTTTCCCCAAGAAATCTTTCCCTCTTTTCTTTTTTTTCTTTTGTCTAAATATCCTAGTGGCCTTCCCCTTCTTTTCTTTTGGGCTGGAGAGACACCTTTCCCATGAGAACAAAGCTCCCCCCAGAGTTTTCCACATTTTGTCTCTGTAACGGCTTTTCCTCCCCTTCCCTCTCCACGGGTTTACATGTTTTTTTTTCCACCTCTGTGCCCCTCTTTCCCCCTTCCGAACTTCTTTTCTAGATTTCCTTCCTTCTCTATCCCCGCGCTTTTTAAGGCTTTCTTCACTCTTGGAATTTTTCCAACACAAAAGACGCGTTCCCCTTTTTCCTTGCCCCTTTTTTTAGATTTTCTTTTTTTTCCTTCTGTACATCTTGTTCTTTCTTTCAAAATCATTGATGTTCCTTTTCTTTTCGCCCGTCCTTCCCCCCAAAGGGATATTTAGGACTCTTCTCTCTTAACAATCTCCCTTTCCCCTCTGAAGTAACCTTTTCATTTCATGTTCCTTTTGCTGATTTCTTCCTCTCCTTTTCTGTTTGGGCAACTTCCCCCTCATCGAAAGGAGGCTCCCCTCCTCCCTACTTTCGTAAGGGACTTCCTCATTTTTTTTTTTTTTTTTACCCGTCCTTCTTGCTTTTTGTTCTAAGGATAACCGGTGCCCGCGTTGGACGTTCTCCTCTTTCTTTTTAGGTAATTCGCAACTCTTTTCTCTGGCTTTGGCTTTCGGTTTCTCTTGACGCGAGTTTCCTAATTTACTTAAGTCCCCCCTTTTCTTAGGACTTCCTTTCCCCATCCCTTGTCTTTCGTTTAACCAATGTGGTTTCAAACCCTTTGTTTCTATGGGCCCGCTTGTGGTTGTATACCGAGCACAGTTCTCCCATTTAAGTACACTCCTTCCGGAACCCCGACCCCCCCCCCCCCTACGTTTTTTTTTCTCCAGCGTCCTTTTTTTTTTTTTCCGCAGCTTGGACCACCTTCTCGGACGGAAGACCTTTTTTTCCCTCCTGGGATTTTCCATTCTCTCTTCCCCCCTTTTTCAGCCTTTTTTCCGTTTTTTTTCTTTCCTCTCATTCGGGCCTCTCCGGCTGAACCCTTCCAAATACATCTTGCGGTGTGTTTTCAGTTTTCTTTTGTTTTCCTCTCAACCACATGCCCCCACTCGTACCCCGGGATAAAACTTGTCGAAGACGAGTGAACTTTTCTTTCTTTGTACTTTTTCCCGATCCACTTGGCTTAACGAAGGCCCGTCTTTCCCCGAGGTAGTAACGCTTCCATTTTTTTCTTTTTTTTACCTTCCGAGCACCTTATGTCTTTGTTGTTCCCCTTCCACTTCCGGTCTACGCCTTATTCGATCCCCTTTTCTTGACTTTTTTTTTTTTGGTACCCCTCCTTTGTTTATTTCGACCTCCCGGGCTCTTTTTTTTTTCCTTCTCTGGGCGCCCGGTGGCATTGTTTTCCGTACAGCATCGGCCCTAGGGTTTCTTCTCCATTTGTCATTAACCACCTTTTTTTCCTTCTTTGTTTTTTGGTATCTTTTTTTGCATTCCCTTTTTTTTTTCCCTCCCCATTGAAAACTTCACTGGCCAATACAGCGCCGTGTCTTCTTCTTTTAAATCCTCGCCCCCTTTTTCTTTTTTCGGATTGTTGGCTTTTCTGGAAAGCTTTTTTTTTCCCGTCCCATCAATATAATTTGACTTTTGACGCAAAGCCCGGTCCTTTCTCTGTTCCTTTACAACTCTTTTGATGTTTACACTGTCTTTGTTTTCTTCTGTTAACGGGGCTGCTCTGGCGGAAAATTTTCATGTTTTTTTTCCCCCCCCCCAGAAATTTTTTTTTTTTTGACCCCCCCCGCCCATTCCACCACGAGGCCCGATCCCCCCTTGCATACAGCCATCCCCTGTCCAAGATGTGGTTCCCTTCTCACCTCCCGGGACGGAGTTTTTTCCGACTTTCTTCTTCCCAACCGTTTCCCTCCCCCGAATTGTGGCCTACCCCCCTTGGGAACTATCTCTCTCTTTTCATCTTCCCCTTCCCGTTGTGTTTTTTTTTCTATCTTTCTGTTTTTAGATTATTTGTTTGACCGTTCCCTATGTTAGGGTCAGGTAAGGCTTTTTTTTTTTAAGCACTCCTTTTCCCCGACTTTTATTTTTTTCGGCTTTTTGGAAACCACATTTCTTTTTTCACAAAGGCGGGCTTTTTCCTCCTTTGTGCTTTTTTCTCTGTCTGTCTCAGGGTCTGTCTTTTTCTGGTGGGCCCCGGAAAAAGAAAAATTCTCTTCCCAGTTTTCCCACAATTGAAGGATCCCCAGCGATCTTTCTGCCCCTGACCATTTTACACGCTTCCGTGGGGGACGGCTATTTTTTTTCCCTTTCCACTGAGTCTTTCTTAGTATTTTCAAATTTTCTTGGTTAGTTCACTTCCTTGGTAGATTCTCCCCCCACCAAGCGTTTTTTGAATATCCCCCCCGTGAGAACTTTTAAGATCCCTCCCCCTTCTGGACTAATGGTTGCTTTCTTTCTTTCCTTTTTTTTTTTTGCAAAGTTTGCCTTCAAAGGGGAATGAAACAACTCTTTTCCCTCTTTACAAGACACAAACTCCCTCCATAACCAATTTTTTTTTCCGACACATGCCGCTCCTTGATGCGGACGGCATTTTCCCCTCCCGTTGCCCGCAACACGGACAGTCTCTTTCCTCCAAGCCTTCGAACTTTTCCTCTACACCCCCCACAGTGGTCATTTGCCCTCATCGACCAAGGCCTTTGAGAATTTTAAGACCCCCCCTCGTTCAATTCTTCTGTTCCTGACCACCCAAGTCTTTCTTCATTTTAGGGGAACGTTTTCCCCGGAGAAAAGTTTTCCCCCCAGTAGTTTTTGACCTTTAGCCTCTGCTGCGTCGTCTCGTTAAGGACAAGGTTTTCATCGAGACAGATAATTTCCCCCCCGAAACTTTCAGCCCCCCAGTGCCATCGGTTCTTACAATACGCGTCCTTGATGTCCAAGTTTTTCTTTTTTTCTCTTTTACCGTTCTTTTCCCCCCCAATGGCGGGTTCACTCCTTGCAGAATAATGTTTTTAAAGGGTCTCTTTCCCCGGCAGAGTTCTCTCCTCGTTCCCAAAAAGTTGCGCTTGCAAGGATTTTTTTTCCCAGAAATTGTTTCCCCCTTGGCCTTTGACTGTGATGTGTACCTTTACCTCCTCCTTGTTTTCCAACGGCTGTTGGATCTTTTTCTCACTGCAAGCTTCTTTTCGAACCATGGTTTGTTCTTTTACGGCCTTGGCGGTTACATTTGTTTTCCACTCAAAGTAACTGTGACGTTTTTCCCAATCTTGGCACCCCCCTTTCCCCCCCTCCCTTGGTTTCCTTCCATTTTTCTTTTGGTGTTTGGCGATCCCTTCCCCTCAATCCCCAGAAACTCCCCCCCTTTTTGCTTGCCAACAGTCCTAGGTGGTGTTCGCTGACCCCTTCTTATCTTTCAGTTACACTCCCTTCCAGAAACCATTTTCCAACACGAGATAACCAGAGTCTATTCCCCCTCCCCCTGCAAAGGTTTTTTTTTTTTTGTGTGAACGTCCCTCCCATCGCGTGGTTCCAGTTTTTTCCTCTTTTCTTATGAGTCATTAGTCTGAGCCTGCTGCCCTTCGATGATTGTTTCCGTTGACAAACTCGTTTTCGCGACCCCCCCTTTATTTTCCCTCCAGCTCCCTCCCTTGAATGGTTACACGATTTAGCTTGCTTAGGAGCCTTCAAAAAGATTTGGGGGGAGGGCTTCTACTTAAAATTTGATTTTTTTTGGGGTTCCCGGAACAATTTTTTTCCCGCAAACAGTCTTTTTCATGATTTTTTAACCCCCCCTCTCTGAGTTTTTTGCGTTTTGGAAAACCTCATGCTCCTTTCAGATGCTGCGCTCCCTTTTCTGTCAGCTTGGAGGTACCTCTTTTTTTGGGTTGGACCCCCCCCTCCCCCTTCAACACACCTTCCCTTTCAGTCGTCTGTTAGAGGCGAGCCTTCTTCACCTTTTCAACAGATAGGTCGAATTTTTCCCTTTCTGCACGATTTTGTTTCTTAAGTTTTCTCAGCTTTCCCTGCCGTGAGAAAATCATTCCCCTCTCCAAGGCAAAGTTTTTTTTTTCTCGGAAAAATTTTCCGGGTTCTCCCTTTTTTGCCTACGGCCCACCGACGAATCCTTTTTCCTAGAGCAAAATAGTATTTGGTAAGTCTCGGACCTTTCTTTCCCCCCGAGACCGCGCGCGTCATGCCTTTTTTCCCTTCAAATCTTGTCCCAGCTCTTACTCTTAAGCGATTCACGTCCCTCGTTGAATGTACGGCTCAGATCCCCTCATTTTGGAAAATTGTCTCTTTTTTCTTCTACTTTCGGCCCTTTCTCTTCGCCTTGGATGGAGGTCTTCACTTCAGTACCCCTCTCAAAGATTTATTTCCACAACGAAGTTTTCCTTCGGATTTTGAGTTTTCATTCCTTTTTTTCTTTTGTTGCTTGATCTCAACTGGTTTAGGGTGAGTCACCGGAGGGAATAGCTCTTTTTTTCCCCCTTGTCTTCTCGATCCCACCCCGTTTCTTCACCATTTGCAAACCCACCCACGTAGGCATTTTTTTTTTTCTCATAACTCCAGAAATTTCCCCTTTTCCACTTTTCTTCCACTTACCTCCTGGCCGTCGAATTTTTCAACCCCCCCAGTGCAGCTTTTGAAATTCCCTCAACATTTCCATCTGCATATTTTTCGGGCCCTCCTAAGTTAAAGGTCGCTCCCAGTGAGGAATACTCCCTTTTAGTCTTCTTTAGATTTTACTCCTCCTCCCCCCCGTTTTTTTTGTTTTGTCTACAGCGGAAAGAAATCTGCTTCTTCAGAGATCAATAACGTTTCTTTCGTGATGAGAGAAAGTTTCTTTTTTTCCTCAAATATTTTCCCACAAGTGGTTCGGTCCCTTTTTCCCCCCCCCCATCAAAGCCGAGCTTTGGAAACCTTCCTGGAAGGTAATGGCTCCAAACTCAGGATTGTTTCTTTTTTTCTCCCCCCGTTGACTTTCCTTTACCCCGGTCATTTTTGCCTTTTGTGGGGACGTTGATCTTTTTTTCAGGAGGACCTTCTCCATTTGAAAACTTTTTTTCCCTTTTTTTGCGCAAACCCCTGCGGCTATTTTCCCGCCCCCCCCCCTTCCCCCTACTAACATTTTCCCCCCGCGAACATTTGCACCCCCCCTGGGAGTATAGTTCCGGTCTTTCCCTGGGGAGGGTTGGCGATTCGTTTTTTTTTTACATAGTCTCTTTTCGCCTGAAACAATTCGCTGCGTCGGACCCTCCCTGACTGATTTTTTACATGTCAACCTCTTTTTTTTTAATTCCGCGGAAATTTTTTCCTTCGAGCGGAGGGATGCCTCTTGACGCTGCTTTTGATACGAGGACTCATAATTCCTCTAGGCCTAGGACTACCAATTCTGAGTTCGGGGGGCCTGTCTCTTTTCCCCCCTTTTTCATACCTTTTCCCCTTTCTCTGAACCCTTCTTCCGTTTTTTTTTCGGTCTATGCTCCTTTTGATTTGCAAACTTTCCACGGGTACGCCCCCGTGACAAGACCCCCCCACCCAACTTGAACCGATCTGTTTTCCCCATCCTTTTTCAAGCCCTATTCAGGTCCCTTTCCCTGGTAAGTAACTTCCCCCCTGATTTGGGGAATTTCGTCCCCCAAAACCGGACACGAGTTTTAGTTAAATACACTTCTTTCCCCCCCCCAACTCCTTCATATTGCTCCATTTCCTCCGACCATGCTTTTTTCTTTTTTGCCCTTTATAGAAGTTTGAATCAGTCTCTAAGACGAAATGTTCGCCGGCGCCTCTCCCCTTGAATCCCCCCTAGTCCCATCTAGCATTTCTTTAGCATTCAATCTTTAAAGGAATCCTGAAGATGATGGTGGCCCTTCCTGCGAAGGCGAGTTTTTTTTTCATAGTTACACAGCAGCGACGTCCTTCGTTTTGGAAAGTCTTCTCCTTGTTCTCCTGTTTTTCTGCATTGATGCGTGTTTCCTATAAAGGATTCAAAGTCCTTTTTTCTTAAAACTTTTTCGAGGTTTCCCCATCCCCCCTACTTTCCCCCGTGACTTGGATGGGGACCGTTCTTTGGTAGCGGAACAGAAAGCAGTCTTTTCCTCTTCCGCTTTCCCCCTTTTTGATTTCTTCTTTTTTTCCCGTTTTCAAGGCCTGGATTTGGCGCCCCCCTTTTTTACAAAACATGTGTTGTCCCTTTGCTTTCAGCTGGAGGATTTCCCTTTTCCAATTCTTTTTAACACTTTCAGCCTCTGAGCCGTCTTGAAGCGACCCACCTCAAGATGTTTTCGAAAATATCCCCTTCTTGGATTGTCTTTCCACGCCCTGCCTTTTTTCTCGGAACCCCCCTGGACATTGGGTTCTTTTCAATGTAAAGGACATCTCCCCACGAGGTATTTTTTCTCTTTCTCCCCGAGGATCCTTTTTTTCCTACTCTCTTTTTTATTTGGTTACTTCCACCCCAATAAGTGGTTCCCCAAAGTGTTTAAACTACCCCTTTCTCAGGCTTCGTTTTTTCCCCGTTTTTGTTTCTTTTCCATCCTCCAACTGTATTACCCTATCAACTGGGCGGCGGAGTAAGGACCGTCTTAGAGGCTCTCCCAATGTGCGATAACCTCCTCACACGCGGCGAGAGGTTCCTAAAATTATGTTCCCCCTTAGTCGTGACGTATCTAAAACAGTCGAAAGGCTTTTTTTTTCTGTTTGGTCTCCCTCCCACTACTGGCCGATTTAGGGATCTTTTTCAAAGGAATTTTTTTTTTTTTCTGATTTTCTGGATTTGTTCTTCCCTGTGTTTTAGTGTGTTGGCGATCCGGCGGGTTTTTAAGGAGATGGCATTTTTCCCGCATACGGAAATCTTTTTTCTGTACGTTTCATTGTTCGGCCATTTCTCAATTGTGTCCATTCTTGGTCTTCTGGGTTTGTTGGCTTTCCCTTTGCTTTTTGCAAACTTGAAATTCAAACTCTTTTTTCCTGCGCCGTTTTATTGGTACCCTTTTTTTCCCTTTGGTTTTTCCGCGGTGGCTGTGTTTTTTCTGCACTGAACGCTTTCGCGCAAGCACCCCCCCCAAATTTTTTCTCGTGACTCCCTTCCTGTCCCATAAGTTGATGGTCCCCTTGCGAGGATCGCGGCTGGGCTTTTTCTGGTGGGTCCCCCCCGGTGTCCCTTTTTCCTTTGACTTTCCAACCAAGAAAATCTTCCGGCCAGACCCATCCTTTCCCCCGCAGGGTCCCCCCGAACCCTCCCCCCCCCAAAGAGGCCTTCCCCATCCTTCCACCCGGTGCTCCCAGAAAATTCCCGGCGCTCTTTTTAGCAGTTTGCTTCCTTGCCGCGTACCGGACAATAACCCCTTTTCAACCTTGCCTAAACCAACCTCTCTGGATGTTGTTGAGGTTGGTTTCGTCCTCTCAGTCTCTGGTTGGTATCACTCCCCTTTTTTGACCCTCGTGTTTTTTGTCGTTAAAAGGTAGACTGCCCCCCACGAACCGCCCCCCTTGAGCCGGGACTTCCTTGCTGGATCCACCCCTCTTGCCCACATCCTTTTTTCTCGACTTCCTTCGCCTTGCCCACATGGAGTTGAGCACTTTTTTTTTTTTGTCGGGGCAGGACCTCCCCCCTGTTATGTTGGGGGACAATCCTCCCGTCCGTTCGCTTCCAGGAAAATCCCCCATGAAAGGGGCTCCCGGATCCTTTCCCCCCCTTTCCACTCCTTTTCCCAATGGGGGAAAGGCACTTCCTACGGCGTCCGGCTTTAGTCCAAACTTTTTTCCGTGTCTTCTCGCCTTCGCCCAACATCCGTACTAGCGAGGGGTCCCCCCGCAGAAGAGCAGAAACACCCTTCCCCCCTCCCCAGGACTCAGCTTTTCTTTCACAACTTTTTCTACGAGGCCTCCCTGGCAGTGATGACCCCCCCCGGCACCGACCCCTTGCAAAACCCCCATACTTCCGCTGACCATGGGGCGGAACCTGTTCCCAGATCGTATTCTTCCGGCCCCTACTTCCAGTCTTCTTGAGGACCAAGTGCTAACCCCCCCCCCCCCCTGTTTCAAGTTCCTCACAAAATCCTACCGGTGGGTCATCAGGACCCCCCCCCGGCCTTGAGCATTACCTTAGGCCTAACAGGATACTTTTCAAAAGGGTGAGGCACCCCCCAGCGCCCCAGGACCCCCTTTTGAACGTTCCCACAGTTTTTCCCCCTCTAGACTTGTTCGTTTCCGCCAGGTTTAAATCATTTTCGCGAACCCCTCCCCGCGTTTTCTCTGCCGCCAGTTTGCTCTTCTTTTTTTCTCCTACTTCGTTTGTTTTTGATGCTTTTAAAATAACCAACACTCAAACAAAAAAACACCTTTCACCGCCGATAAACCTGTTCCCTTGGTTCAGAGCCTCTGTTTTCTTTTCAAGCGGTCCCCTCACCACAATCTCCCCTCGTGTCGTGGCCACCTCTCGTAAGGGTGAGCCAGTCTTTTCTTCGAAGTCCGTGACACTTTTCGTTAAACTTTTCTACCGCCACGCACGATTCCCTTGTCCGACTTTTCTCCTTTCCATCTTCCTGTGTCCCTTTTTCCCCCTTTCCCATATGGCTTGCTTTTTGCAATTACTTTGCTTTTTTATAAAAATTCCGCCGGACATTCCTTTTTTTTTCCTTTTTTTTCCCCCAGTTAGTTTTTTTTTTGGTTTGTAGGTTCCTCTTTTTGCAGGTCGGGTACAATAAGCCCACCGCCGGGCACTTTCATTTTCACCCTCTGAAACCCTTTCTCGTTAACACCCTTTTTTTTTTTTTTCTTCCAGCAGTCCCACCCTTTGAAGAGACTACCCTAGTGGACGTTTCCCCCCCCTTCTGATAACAGGTACACCCCCTTTCTTTTTTTTTCAGGCCCCGTTTCTTCCCCTTCAGTCGTCTTTTAGTTTCGCGCAGATCCATTCTTCGAAAGTTTTTCTCCCGGGCGTTTCTGAGTTTCTGCTGCGATGGGTCCCGTTGGACCAAACCTCGAGTTCTTTCCTTAAGCTCTTTTATGGGGACATTGCCTTTGTGCAAACACCGTTTTTTCCTTCCCCTTTCATCATGTTCGCGAATTTTTTTCTCTTTGTAGAGGGTGGCCTTTTTGAGGGGGGGTTTAATTCCATTCTTCTCCCCCCATGAGGTGACAAAACTCCTTTAAAAACACCTTTTATTTCCCCTCTCCTTCAACCCAACCCCCCTCATGCAGCAGATTCTCCGTTCCCTCTCAGGTACCCTAACTTCGGTTTGGTGTCCTCACGAACCCTTGCTTCACCCCCTTGTCTCTGTTTTTTCTGCATCCCTTCCCCCCTTTTCAACAGATTCTTTCGTACGTTTGTTCGCTCTTTTCCTTTGACACTCCCCGTGTCTTTCTTTTTTCCTTTCAGCCCTTGACCAGCCCCATTCCCCTTTAAAAAAGGGTCTCTTTCGGTTCTCATGGCCCGGGTTTTCCTCTTCCATTGCCCGCTTCCCTTCCCTTACCTTTATGTGGTCAACCCCCCCCTTTTTTTTTGAGTCTTCGGCTTATCTTGGTCAAGAGAAAACTCACTTCGGACTTTTCTTCAACCGTTCCCCAGCCGTCCCCTTTCTATCCACCACGGTCTTCCTCAAGTTGAATGTAACCTTTCCCTTCATAATTTTTGGAACCCAATGCGTGTGCGGTCCAGTCTCTGGCGGCGGCTTCGCCTGATTTCCCGCGGGATGAAATTCTACTCATCCGTCCGAACATTTTTTCGCCCCCAAAACGTCCTTCTTGCCCGGACCCTTTCCCTCCCCCTCCGTTCCTGTCTTCTTTTTTTCATCCTAATCTTTGACAGTCCCTTTTTCTTCAGGGAGGGGAATTTTTACTCCCTCAATGTCGCAAGTCAAACGTTTCAAACCGAGCCTTCCTGCTTTTTTTCCAATCACGTCCCGGCCTTTTTTTTCCTCTGTTCTATATTTTCCCCCACTCATCCTGATGCTCCATCTCTTCACTTACGGCTTTCCAAGGACTTTTTTTCCAGCGGCTTTCGCAGGGGTGTGCACTGACCCATGCCTTCCCCCAACTTGCATCACCCACCCCTTTCCCGCAAATAAACTCCTTTTTTTTCCCACATTCCGTGATGATCTTTCGGAAGCCCAGTCGCTTCCTTTTTTCCCATCTCTCTAGTTTTCTTTTTTTTTTTTCCTTTATTGAGGACCCAGCGCCTCTTCTTTTTTCTCTCTAATACCCCCCCCCCCCCCCCCTTTTCTCTCTTTGAGCGAAACGTGACTCCTTTAGTGCGAAAAATTCTTCTTGCCTTTTTCCCTTGGGTGAGCTTTCTTCATTTTTTTCCCTTCCCTTTTTGGAAATGCGTTCCCGTCCCCTTTTGCTGCGTCTTTTTGAGTCTTTTTTTCCGACCATTGCTGTCTGCCTTTCCCCTTTATAAACGGGCCTGTCGGTTTCCTGCCGGACGTGATTTTGCCGCGGAATTTCTCCCCCCACGGTCGACGTCTCCCCCCCTTTGATCCAACCCCTGCCTGAATGACTGCCTTAAAGGTGATTATGGACTCCTTTTTTAGCACGCGACAGTCTTATTCTACGTTCTTTTCTTGGCGGGTTTTTTTTTTCGCTTCTTGACGGATTAAATCGTCCTTTTCATCCCGCGCCAGCCACTTTTACGGTCGCGCCCCTTTACCTCCCCGCCCCACCTTCCCCCCCACTCAAGATCCTTCTATGGAGGGTGGAAAAGATAGAAGTTTGCCGCTCTCGGGTTACGACCGTTCCTCTTTTCTCCCCTCTTGACAAGCTTCAATTACTAATTTTTTTTAGGCCTAGAAGAACATTTGTGAGTCGTTGATGTTTTTTCCGTCCCCCTTTTCCCCCGAGCCAACGAGGGACCCTTTTCGCCTTTGTACTTTTAACGAGGACCCTGGCAACCTCTCAAACGGCTTCCTCCCCCCCCCTTCGTGACAGACCCTTCGAACCTCTTTCCCTCCTCCTCAGGCTGCTCTCTAACGTCTCTCCCCCCCTCCAGTGTGAGTCTCTTTTTCCCTTTAGTAAAAAAACCCCTCCCCTCTTACCTACCAAGATTGAGGCAATTTTTGTTCCTGCAAGCCTCTGGAGTTTTCTCGTTTTTCTCCTCTCCCTTTGCTCGAAGGCAATTACCCCCGTTTTTTCGCTCCCCGTGAACTCTCTTTTCCCTTCCCCTCACGTTTTATTCGCTGCACTTTATAACAAGGATCTTTCGCCTCCCCTTCCCCGTTTCGAGAACACATCTACTCCCTTGTTGCCCCCCCTTCCCTTCAAAAAGAAGGCTTCTCTGCTTTCTTTTTTCTCATATGGTCCCCCTTTCCCCACTCAAAGACTATTTTAACCAGCCCGAGACCGTTTTTGCTGGCCCGGAACTCTCCCCTAAGGTATTTCCTTCCTCCTGGGCCTAAGGAATTTCCCATACCCCTTATTCCCGTCCTTTGCTCCCCCCCAAATAGATCTATGTTTCGGGGTGAACCACCCCTCCCCCCCCACCTATTGTTGAGTTTCAAGTCCTCCCCCTTTGAAAAAAAGACTCTCGATCACTCCTCTGGGAAGGCTTTCTCTGACGCAAGTGGGGGTTTTGTCTCTGTGTTTTCCCCCACCTTGTTTCCAAGAAAACAATGTTGTTTCTATTGCGTTCCCCCCGAACCAGTTTTTTGAGTTACATTTCCAACCCTGTGGAAGATGGCCAAAGCTTCCCCGTCTTGCTGTTTTCTTCCACTTTTTCTTGGCTTTTACCCTGTTACGCACAACTTATATCCTCCTCCTACCAGACATGTTTTCTCTTTCGAATTATTAGCCACCTCTTATGGCAGCTCTTTCTCTTTGTACTAACGTCCTTCAAAGTGGAAAACCAACACACAGTTATTAGTCTTTTATCCCGAACATTTTTTTTTGTGATTTCCCTTTTTCTTAAGTGGAAACACACCCTTTTTGTAGCAAACTTTCCCTGGTAATGTTACCTTTCTTTCTGTTAGGCTTCCCCTTATGTCTTCCGAAACCCCCCAGCGACGAGGTTCTTTTCTCTCACGTTTCCTCCAAAGTTCCCCTACCCCAGAAAGGATGGGGCGCTTTTTTCCTCCAATTGCCCTTTCTTTTTTTTCCAACGTCCCGGTTTTTTGACAATGGACTTTCGTATTTTTCTTCCTTTTAGGATTGTTTATTGCACTTTTTTCCGCTGGGGATGATCTTTGTGACTCTCGGGCCGGCCGGAATTTCCTTCCCCCCTTTCCGCATCGTTTTTTTTGCATTTTTGGCCTTCCCTTTGGGCAAATTGCTGACCCCGCGGTCTTTTTTGCTTTCCCTGGTATTTTGCCTATGGGGGCACTCTTGCACCCTTTCCCAACCCCCTCTCCCCTTTTTCGTGCTTATGAGTTACTTGTTTTTATGTATCCTTTTCCTTGGGTGTATACGGGGGCTTCTTCGGGCGTGTGAGTGATCCTTTTCTTCCCCCTTCCACTGTTCTTCCCAAATCCCCTTCCCCCCCCTTGAAAGACGACCTCCCTTTTTTTTTTGACCGTCCTCGCTTCTTCTCCAGTCCTAAGTCGCGGGTTTCCCCTTGATAGCAGCTTTTTCCGTGTGTCCGCATAATTAGCGGCATTGTTTTCCTTATTGACCACCCCCCTTGGCTTCCCCCCCCTCTTTCCCCCCCCCCCTTTTGTAACCCTCCTACCATGTTCTCCCCCCCCGAAAAGAGGCATCCCCCATCCGCTTTTCCCCTCTTGTTTTCTTTTTTTTTTTTTTCCCAGCAACATTCCTTTGTCGTTTTTTTATGGTCCCTTTTCTGAATTGGACCGCTTTACCTTACACTGTACTCCCTTTACAAATCTTTGCCCTCCCCCCAGAGAAATTTTTTTTTTTCCCTCCTTTAGTGTTTTGAGATAGTCTCTTTTTTTTTTACGGCCCTTTTCTTTTCCCTGTTCTCTCCCAGTGTTTAGGTAATTTTTTTCAGTGTCCCGTTCCCCCTGGGAACGCCGGCGCCTGGGACATTTTTGATGTTTCTTCTGGGGGTCCCCAAACCCTTGGACACCCTTTGGCTTTTCTTCTTTTTTTCTTCATGCCTATTTTGTCGTATCTTTTCCGGTGAGGCACCCGAGTTTTTGCCTTCCTCAATTTTCTGGGTGTTCCTTCCCCCTTTCCCCATTCCCGGCTATGAGCCTTTTTAACAACAAGAACTTCCAAACCAAATTTCGAGAGATTCATCTAAAGGGTTCCCCCCCACGGTAGAACCGGCGTTATATGTTAACGTTTCCCCCTCTTTTCGAGGTCCTGGTCCTTCTGTTCAAATTAGTATTGATTTCTGGTCGTTAGCTTTCCCCCTTGCTTTTTTTGCGAGCCCGCACACCCCTGTCAGACTAGTCCTCCCCCGGTGCCCGGTAACACCGTCCCCAATTTGACCTCAGATGCCACGGTCCTTTGCTTCGTTGACTGTTCACTTTTTTACAAAGGGCCTCTCCCACCAACACTCCCCCCAGAAGACCTCGTGAGACATTTTAAATCACCTTTCCTTCATTTCCCCATCAAGAAACCATATTCCTCACCCAGGCCCCTCTGGGCTTTCCGGGGCCAGCCTCCCCTGCGCCCAGCGGCTCTCTTCCCCACACAATCAGTGTCATCCATTGGCGCAAGGTCTCTTCCCTGAAAAAATCCTCCTTCTTTCTTGAATCGCCACCTTTTTCCCTGTAGAATACAGCCTCTCTTCCACTGGTGTCCCCTTTTTTCTTTTTGCCAAACTTCCTCAACCCACTCCAGTTTCCCTTTGGTTTTCGGGTCCACTCCCGGAGCAAAGTGCCTTTTCCTTCCCTCTTTGGTGTTTTCTTCCTCGAAGTTTACGCCCCCCCCCTTTTTTCAATTTCTGGTCCTCCCCCACCCTTCCTTACAAACTTCTCTTACGCGGCTGTTTCGCCGTTTCCTTTTTTTTCGTAAGAAAAAAAAAAAAACCCCCCCCCCCCCGGATTTTTTGTCCACCGTTGGGACCCAAACAACATGAAACTTGTTTCTGTCCACGCCTCATAACTTTTTTTCTTTTTTTTTCCCCGTTTTCGCAGGATTTGGGCGGGGCCCGCTCCCGCGACATTTCCCCACCCAAAGCCTCCTTGCCAGACCTCGTGTTAAACTGGCGGCCCGGGTTCAGAGCCCCAGTTTTTTTTCCTTCCCCCTCTTCCCTTTTCCCCCTCCAGCTGAGGTCGCCAGAACTTTTCTTCCCCGTTGGGCTTCTTTTTTCCCGTTGCTCTCCCCTTTTTTCTCCCCGTCCTCCGCTGCCCATTCTTCCTTTGAAAAAGTTGTGTGAACCCTTTTTCCCCCCCCCCCATGTTTAGAAGGTTCCTCGGGCCCCCCCTTGTTTGCTTGTTGCGCCCCTTTGGGGACCAGGTTAGGGTTAGTTTGTCCCCCGCTTCCCAGGAAACCCCATCTTGCGTTCGTTTGGTTACTTTCGTCGTGGACGTGATTAATCTCTTCCCCCCCCCTCTGCTTTTTTTCGTCCCCCGGCTGCCGCATTCCCCTTCTGGACGAGAATTCATATTTCTTTCACCCGGCTGGATACCCCTCTAGTGTGAGAACGTTCCCGGGCGGTTTGTCCTCCGTTATCCTTTTACTCATTTCATGGCGCAGGTATTTCCCTTCCGCCCTTTCACCCTACAAGTATTTCGTGAGAAGGGGAGTTCTCTCCTTCAGTTCCCCTCGGCCTTTCCTCCTTTTTCGGTAAAGTTTGCCCTAAACTTCGCTGCGCTCCTCAATTTTGGCAGATTATTTTATGGGGGTCTTCCGTTTGCACCAGTTTCTTCTTCACCTTCCTCGATATGTGTCCTTTCTTTTTTTCCAGAAGGATTCCCCCCCAGAGGCGCCCTCCCCTCGCTTCCCCGAAGGGTGCCAACTTCTTGTGCCCATTCCCTCTGAGATAACAATACTTAATTCCTTCTTCCATTCCTTCCACCAAAGGCTAAAAAACAACCTAATTCTCCCCCCTACTTGCTTCGCGCTTCTCTCTTTTCGGTACGAACGTCTTGTTGGTCTCTATTTCCCTCCCCAATCTTCTTTCTCACTCTTTTCCTGAGGAGGCTTCTTCGAGGTCTCTTAGGAGCGGTATGCCCTATGTAAAAAGGATTGTTTTTTTTATGGAAGTTAGAGTGATTTTGCTGCCCCTGGGGGGCGTACCAGTTGGTTTTCGTTTTGGCTTTCATTCATCATCCCCACGGGAGGAAAAACCTCTTATGCTTCGCGGTTCTCATGATGTCACCTGACTTGTTCTCTCCCCCCTGCCCCCGACTTCCAGGGCTCCTATTTAATGTTATTCCCTAGCAAAATAGTATTTTTATATTGTCACAAGAGGCCCAGAAAGCTCGATCACTCGCTCCCACCGCATTCTTCTCTTCACAAACAAGCCGATCCTCGGGCCCCTTTCCTTCCCCGCCAAGGTGTTGCCCATTTTTCCAGATAAATTAATCATTTTTGAAACCTTGGAGGGAGGTTCCGCGACTTCGCGCTCCCGTGGCTTTTTTTCCCTGGCGTTGATGGACACGTCACCTCTCCTCCTCGTCACGCCCCCCCGATCGCCACCCACCGCCCGGGGGGGATCAAAATTTCTCCGAGACCCTTCGCGTGGCTCGGATCCCCCCCCATACGCGTACTTTTTGTGCTTAAATTTAATCAGTCGGGAAATAGCTCAACCTTTTTTGCACGTGTTTCCCCCCAACGTTTTTTTTTTCTGAATTTCCTCGTTAGGCACACCCCTTCCCGTCGGGTCCTTTTTTTTCCCCGTTGCGCCCTTTTTTTCCTCGCGGACATCCCCCCTTTTTTTTTTTCCCCTTCCTTCCCCTTTTTTTTTTCGTTTTTCCCCCATAGGACAGGCCCCTCGGGTACTCTTTTCCTCCAACGTTTCCCCCTTTTCCTTTCCAATTCTGCATGTTTTTTCTTCCCCCCCCCTTCCTATTCGCAACCTCCAGTAAAGGTCGCTTTCTCCCTTCTTCTCGCGAGCCCGTCGCTTCTTCTTTCC
>Ga0179593_1358579_pt1 | contig 16607 bp, 21 predicted proteins | sample CZODoug2_1_08_16_FD_185931 | JGI IMG/M metagenome (GOLD analysis project Ga0179593, IMG submission 185931) | Vadose zone soil fungal communities from Angelo Coast Range Reserve, California, USA - CZODoug2_1_08_16fungal (PacBio error correction) | ecosystem: Environmental > Terrestrial > Soil >... | reverse complement strand
AAATTCTTCCTTCTCTACGTTGACGATCGCGCAACGTCGTTCCCATACGGAGTTTGTCCGTCTTGTCGCCCTCGCAAACCCTAGTCCTCTGCTTTTTTTTCCCTTCTCGCGTTCGCTTGCCCCCTGCCCTAAAAATTCGCACTGCCATCATTAAATTCATCTTCACCCTATTTTCGTAGCCTCCTTTCCTAGTAGAGCGATGAGCTTGCCCCCCTCCTCCAAACTCCTCGCACCAAAGACCTCCGCGGTTGATGTCATGCGGATTGCCTCGATTTTTTTCGCCGCCTTCGGTCTTTCCACGGCGCCATTCCTCTTTCCTAGCCTTGAGGTGAGACAGTTTTCCAAATACAGCTTCCTCCCCGGGACATCTACACTTTTTTTGCCCCGCCACGGAACCCATTTTTCAGCGTCCCTTGCTTTGCCTTTCAATTAACAACCTTCGCCTGCCTCCTCCTTCCGACCATCAATTTCACAACGCCGCCGTTCTGCCAGTCACCCCTCCTTTCGTCCGAGCGGAGGTTTTGACAGCCGAGGTTTGAGCCTCCCGCACATTGTGCGTGTCCTGCTGATCAGGTTCCTGCTGCCATGCTTTGAGCGGTGGACATGAACCCACTCCGTAGGCCATCCTAGACTCATTTTCTGTTTTTTGAGAGATGATGGCTTTCCCGACTGCGGATTTTTATCGGCGCTGTTCTTTCCTTCCCTGTTACACTTCGAGCTGCGGTCGTCCCGTGTTTTCCGGTTCGGACATCCATGACCCAGCGCATTGTAGAGCTCTTTGAAACCTTCTCATATTGGCATTTCTAACGCTACCCTTGCATTTTCCTCTTCAAGCCAATTCTTTTTTCGTGAATGCTGTGGTTACATCACTGTTTTTCCGGCAACCCAGATACCCTGACTGTCCCCCAAGTCAGCGGGTCGTTCTTTTTTTCCAGTTCCTAGAGCCCAACTGGTTGCAACAAATCTGCTTTTGTCCTTCCCAATTGACGAATGACACTCCCCGTCAGTGTTTTCGATTTGCGTTTGCAAAGAGAAGTCGATTTCCCCAAGGACGTGTTGCAATATCGTCAATAACCCCCCCCCCAAACCCAACCCGCTACCCGTGAGTTTGTGGGGTGAAAGGCTTTGTTGTTTTCAGTTCCCTCTTTGAACTCGTCCATCATTCCCACGTGCAAAGTCCTATAGCCATCCGCCCCTTCCAGGCAACAGCAAAGCTCCCGTATTACTTTTTTGACCTTGCGTCGCCGGCGATTCTTCCCCCCAATCTTCCCCATACCTGCTCTTTGTAAACGCTGCTTGATTAGACCTTCGGGTACCAACCCGCCAGTTTCTTGTATTGTCTTTTTCCTCGCTGGTGTCGTTCGTTCTTCGAGGGAGAGCCCTTGCAGTCCCCACTTCCTTTTCAGCCGTGCAACTTCCCCCCCAAATAGTTTTTCCGCGCCGTTCGCTTTCATTCCCGCTTTCAACTGGCCCAATCACGTCCTTACCTAAGACTCTGGCTCTTCCCCCCAAAAACACAACCTTCCACAAAAAATTCACACTTTATGACGAATTCTCTTGCCTCACCGATTTCTTACAATCGCGGCCTCATTTTGTTTTCCGGTTTTCAAACACGCGGGCTTTCTAGGAACCCGGCCCGGGCCAGCTATCTGTCCAGTTTTTTCTTTCCCCTTCCGTACCCTCTGCGACCCAGGTTTTTTTAGAAGGTCAGATTGACACGATCGCAGTGCAAAAGGCGAGCTTTCCCCCTCCCCCCTTAAGCCCGATTTTAGGTACCACCGAAATGTTTCCGGTCCCCTTACAACCCCCCAATTCCCCCTCCCTTGAAGGAATTTCCCGTCAAAATTTCAGGAAGATTTTAGCCACAATGGATTTTCTTTAGCGGGATAACCTTAATGTTTCCCCTTTGTTGAATCTTCGACACAGGCCCCCCTACATCAAAATGTCTCCTTGACCACCCATTTACGTGAAATGCACCTCCTTTCCAGAAAACAACCCACCCAAAAGCGACCTGCTCCCTACATAATGCTTGGGTGACCGGAACCCGTTCCCCCTCTATTTAAGGTCGAACTATGCAGGCGTTCAACACTCCCCCCCCCCTGATTACCACCTCACGGCGGCCGATTTTCCAGTGTATTCAAGAACACTCCCCCGTTCTTTCGCAAAAATCACGGTATTAGTTGTTCTGCGGGTTCTTTCTTTAAAACCCATCTTTTTCCACATTTGTATTTCACCACTTTCCCCCCCCCCGGTTCGAGAGGGGAATTTTAGACGTTTCGAATCCACTTTTTTATTGGCTTTATCCGGACCCTTGCTTAACGGTCTTTGATTCACATTCCCCCCCAATTTTCTTTTATGACACCACTTAGTTTATCTAATACCTGGTAACTTACCAGTCGTCGGCAAGGTTTTGCGGCGGGCGATGATGGAACCCGCGGCCCCATCTTCCTTTTCCCCCCCAGCTGTTTTATTACCACAACCCATTTTATGTATAAATCCCGGCTACTTTGTCTGTTTTTTACGTCGCCCTCTCCTCATATTTAATTTCAGTTCCCTAACACCCCCCTTGTTCTTCCACCCAGTTCCCCCGGCCCGGACCTTCGTACGTTTCTTACTCTTTAGTATGAGATGGGACCTCACCCTGGACGGGTGCGAGCCTCCCCCCCCTCTTTTACTGCGATGGCAGGACCTTTGACTCTTCCAAGCACTCTTCTCTTTTTTTTTTTTTGCGTAAGCCCCCCCAGAATTTTTGCACTTTCTTTTTTCCCGAGTTTTGACCTGCTTCTCGATGAGAGTTCGTTTACCAAGGTCGCTTCTCGATTGTTGCTTCTGGTTTCAGAAAAGGCCCTCCCAAAAGTCGAGGTTTTCGTCCGGCGACTGTTTCTTCCCTTCATTCTGGTTTCCTTCTTGATGCGGTTCATTCTCTCAAGACTTCACCGACTGTGAGGAGTTCCTCGCGGACGGTGAGTTGTTCCCCCCCGCCCAGCAATCGCCTGACCTTGTCCGCATTGAACGCTTACTTGAGGTTTAGGTTTGCCGGTCTTCCCCTTGTTAGGGATAGTCGCATTGCCGGTTTCTTTCTTTTTACTGACCGTTGCCCAGTCCTTTCTTTACTGTAGTCGCTATAACCGCCGAATTACTATCTAGCTTCTCAACGCTTCTTTTTTCTCTTTACGGTGTTTTTGTTGTTTAGCTTCTATTCAGATTCCACCTGCGATCTAATTAGGCATTCCTCTCCCTCGAACTCGGCGCTTCTCATGGTCCCTTTGTGTAACATCCCTACCCCCCCCTGGGGAAAGGGCACCCATACCCGATACCACGGTGACAGGCCCCCCCCCTCCACCTCCCCCCTAAATGAGTTTCACTACCGTTTAATAGTTCCCTGCATTGGTGCTTTAAAACAACTTCCCGCCGCCAAGGACCCCGCCTCCTTTGAGTCTTGATCTGAACTGAGCAGATGCCTTACTCCGTGCAAAACCCTGTCCTCCCCCCCCTCAAAACCTTTGCAAGCTTCCCCTTTGGTACTTTCCCCTTCCCAGCACCCCTTTAGCCTTTCATCTCCCTTGGACAACCCGTCCTCGAACTCACCCTAAATATTAACGACCTAAGTTTCCTCCTCTCGTCTTCCCTCCCCCCCCCCAAGAGCCTGAACTATCCCGTGCAGTTTGTAGCCCTTCCCGAAGTCTTCCGTCCGCTGGTATTGAACGCCAGTTATTTTCTGTTACCCACTTTTCTCATCCCCTCTTCCCCCCTTTCCGCGTTTGTCGTGTCCATTGTGGTTTTCTTTGCCTTCACCCTTTTCTTTTGAATGGTTGAGCCTGCCCCTTGAGATCAGGCGACCCCCTCCAACGACCCAAAACATTTCGGGCCGGCGGGTCTAAATCGTTTGGGCTTTTACAACAAGCGGCGGACGACTTTAACTCTCTCCTCATCGAGCCCTCCTCATCCATTTCCCGACGCGTTCGTGAGCAGTTACTACGCCCGAATTTTGTCCATAAAATATTTTCTTTACTTTTCAGACTTTCTCAAAGCAGTTTATCTAAATGTAGTTTTTCACCACAGCCCCCCCACTTTCATCTTAAGCTTTGCCACGTGCAAAGGCACACCTCCTTCCCCCCGCTCTGACGGCATGTTTTCTACTTTGCTCCAGACTGATTGGAAGAATCCGCCTCCTCAAAACGACCGGTTACTTCCCAAAAGAATTCTTTTTCCTTGCCTAGACTTCTTTCCCACCGGCTCCATTTGATTTGATTTTCTATTTTTCAGCCATTTTTACCAAGTACTGTTCTCACTGTTTTTTTCGTCACACACGCTTTGAGGTCAGGAGTAATATCCATTGTCGTTTTTTTCTGGAAAACCTCGGTCACGTCTTATGTTTCCTTTCCCCCCCCTAGGTTTCTGTAGGCCTTTTTCTCCCTTCCCGTTCAGACCATTCAGGTGATACGATTTCATCTCCTTTCCATTTGATGGACAGATAGGGACTTTTTCTCCGTCTTTTCCCCATTTTTTTTCTAATAAATTCCTTAATCCCACCCTCTTAGCATTTGTTCTTCGTAGTTTTCCCCCTTTTCAATGAATTAGCGGATGGCAGTCCCCTCCTCTCCCCCCCCTTTTTGCCCCGGAGACCATCTGGACATGCTCCATGTTTCCCCCCCTTGTCTCTCGGGAAGTATTTATAAATAATTTTTGACCCCAGCTTTCCTTTGTCTAGGCAGCCCTGTTCACCTGCGACGCACAACTGGATTGCCCTCCCCCCCTCAGACTCTATGTTTTCGATAGCTTCGTTTTCCATTTTTAATTTTTTTGATTTTTTTTCCTTCGGTAGCTGTATTTTTGCAAGTTATCGCTGCGATACGCCCCCGGCGTCCACTGCTTCTCTTTCACATTTCTTGTCCACGCCTTTGACCAAGTGTCTTTTCTTACCGCATAGCCGCGCATTACCCAGGCAACACATCCCTTCGTGAAACGTGCGTTTTGGACCCCTTTCCGCTTTCCACTGTTTTCAGCGAAGGTTCTGGCGCGTTTCTTTTGAAAAATCCGGGCGAAACGGCCCTTTTTTCACCCAAACTTGCGTCATCTTGTGATTGGTTATTTTTTTTTTGCCGGAAATTTTTTAGGAGTTTCTCTCTTTGTTTAAATTTATTATTTTCCTCTTTTTCCCCCGAACCGCAAAACAAAAACTCCTTTCCGCAACCAACATTCTCCTTTCCCGTTTTGTTTTGGGCTGATTTTCGCTATTCACCCTTTGGGAGAAACGGCCTGCGTGGGTTGGCGTCGGGAATTCCCCCCTTTTGCAACTTTCCGGTCCTGAAAGTATGGAGACTTCACCCCTTTCCAAAGTGCGATTTCTTTTGCCCACCTCCGTTTTTTCTTTTTCTTCCTGAGTGAATTACTTTGCCCGGAATAAGTTACCTTGCCCACAGCATTCACTCTTGTCCCCCCTCACTTTTCGTCTATACTTCCAAGGTAACTGGAGCACATGCCCCCCCTCTGACGCAGGTGCAACCCTCTCCACCTTCTGGTGATCTTTTTTTTTTAATCGCGAACTAACCCACCAACCTGCGCCGCATGGGGTCCTTGTTAAAATGCATCCCCCCCCCCATCGCCCGCCGATTCACTTTTCCATCCTTTCTGAATATCATCAAACCCAACCACGTCGTATAGTCGGAATGATTTCAGTTACACTGCCACGCTTCCCCAAACTCAAATTTGTCGACCTTCGTGAGCGCTCCTTGACGCATTACTTAGCGATGGCTTCACGTGTCCATTTCCTTCGATCGCCTCCTGTTCGGGAAGTCGAAGTAGCCCGGTCAATTTTTTCCCTTTTTCTTTTCGTTCGATAGAGACGTCCTTTTTGACATGGATCTTCCTCCAAGCTGGATGTCAATTGCCGTACTTCCCCGAATGTAAGGGGTCTTTGATTCCGGTAGTCCGCTTCTTTCCCCTTAGTAACGATATTTTTGTCTACGCTGCGACGGATTGCTCGTTGGAATTCCTTCCCCTGTACGAACAAAAAATCCCTCATTCCCCCCCCAGCAGATCCATAGATTCTTTCCGCGATCGATGTTTTTTTGTGTTTTCCTGCAGGCTCCACTTTCCCTTTCCTCCGACGTTCCCTCCCTCCTGTTTTTTTCTCTGTGTCCCATAAGTTCTGTTTTTTGAATTTTTCGCAATTTTTTTCAAGTCCCCCTCTTTTAGTTCAAGGGTCCAAAAAAAATGCGTCTTGGGTGGAGATTGCTCACAGTGACCCCTCCACTTTTGCCCTGAAGTGCTCCCTTATAAACATACACCTTCTCTTTCTTTAACACCCCCCCTTCCAAATCTCTCCTTTCCTCCCCCTTTTCCCCCCCGTGTTGTTTAGCGATGTTGAACATTGTCCAGCGCGACGTGATTTTCTATCTCAACCCGGTCGGCGCGTGATTGTCCGTTGAGTCATCGTGCAACAACCCGTTTCGCGATTTTACCCTTCGCGTTCGACTTGAAACCCCTTTCCTAACAAATCTTTCACACTGTCAGCAACTTCTTCCTTCATCACCGTTTGAGCGACTTGATAGTCGCTCGTCTTTGGATTATGCATTTCATAAAACACATCTATTCTAACCCACCCCCTTTTTACCTAGAGGGAGCTGCGTCGACTTTCGCTTTTTTCGGACCATTTGTACCTTTTTTCCCCTTTTTACCGCGTGCCTCTGCGCCGAGCGTGGCTCCCCACGTTTCCCAAGCAACTTGGCCGACGGGAATCCCCTTCCCTTTTTTGATTCTCACTTCCGTCACCCCCTTTTTATAGTTTTCTTTTTCGCGTGCTCCCATCAACAGGCGCGTCTCGAATCGATATGCCCCCTTACAAAACATGCGCGTCTCTATCGCATTGTCAACTCCGATTCTCGGGGCGGAGGACCTCTCGGTGTTAAGCCATTCCTGCCCATGTTTTTTCAGGCGTTTACGACTGATCCGCTCATGAGACATTGATGTTGGTTTCATTTACCGGTTACTGGTGTAACAATAGTCATTCCATCGAGCGCAGTGGTGTGTTTGCCTAGATGCTCCGACCCCTGCGGCTTTGATCTGAGGGTCGATGTATCCCACGTTTTGAACAGTCGCGATTATGTCCTCAGTTTTGTCGGGGCGCGCTGCACAACCTTTCCCGCATGTAGTCTCTGTCCAACGTGTATTTTTTCCTTAATCAACGGACCTTGTCAAGTTCAGAGAAGAGTAATTTTTAAACGTTTTTGATGCCTTTTTTGAAAAAACTTTTATCTTCCAAATTCCCGCGAGTCAACCTCATCTTTACCCCCTGAGGTTTGCAAGGAATCGGCCTACAAAACCCTAGTGATAGTCCTCCCAGATGAGAATTTACACGTCCTTGCCTTTTTCGATTTAGTCATTCCCGCGCATTTTTCTATTTCTCCACGGACGTGTTTTTCCAATAGCGTCATTTTCACTTCCCACACAGAGACTTTTATTTTTTTTTTTAAGAATGACCTGTTGTTTGTTGCCTTTTTTCTTCAACCAGTTACAACCTCATTCACTTTTGAAAAAGGCTTATCCGCCCTACCGAAATGTGGAAAAGCAAAGACAATTGACAAGGAGGCTCTTTGACCATTGCGTTCCCCGGCTTTTTACCAAGATTGCTGCCCCTACCTGCGCTTGCAACCCCTGCGTAACCTGAGTCGCATTGCGGTACCCACCTTTGCCAGTGACCTGCCGCGGATGTTCTGTTGGTAGGAGGCCTGGATTCGTGGAGATCCTTCCCGCTTGAACATTCTGGACTTAATCATGCGCCACTCACCTCCTTTGACTGCTTCGCAGGATTCCAGCCATGTTCACAAAGACCTCCTAATTCAGTCCTCCCCCCACAACCCACCCACAACATCACCCCCACCACAACCAAAGCTGAACACACATTTCTCTCGGTCCTAACGAGTTCTTACACTGTTCCTTCCCTCATTTTGTCTTTGGCCTTTTCCAAACCGCTGTGATGCCTCTTTGCACAGCACTTAACTTCTTTTTCCCTTCTTTATAATTTTTCGTCCACCTCTGTTCCCCTGGTGGCCAACATTGCCGTAACATATTGTCCATCTATAGCCTTTCAAAATGGATGATATCCCTCTCCGCGCATCCGGCCCACCGCTTTGACGGACCCCCAAAGGCTTTGAAATTTTGAATTGTGGTCATGATTTCCCCCACAAAATTTCGCTGACGCTTCCCTACTACCCCCCTCAAAATTTACTGTAACTCAGGTACACTGACCTTCCTTTTCTTGGGAAAGCTTCTGCCAGGCCCCCCATCACAGCTTTTTAAGTCCCCACCCATTTCCTGGGACGGTTAACAGAGTTCCCCCCCAGGGGACACACCTCCTTTCTTTCCCCCGGTCTCTTACGCATTAAAACAAGCTTTGGTTTCAGTCCCAAACCTTGAAGAATTAAAGAGAACTTTGGCCTTCCAAACCTCCCCTCCACTCCCTTGAGCATTGTACGGCTAGCAGTAAACCCCCTAACTTTTTGTTACTCACCAAAGGCGGAGTTTTTCTGCGTCGTTCTTCTTTCTCACCTCGGTCTCAAATTCTTCACCTGTTCCCTTTTTTTCTCTTGATGCTTTCGCTTAGTCGTAGTTCGTCATCAGTTTCATTGGGTCATCTACCTTCTCTCCCACGGTTTGCTTACCCCTTCCACCCCCCCGTCTTTTCTTCCAAACCTCTCTTCTACCTTTGCATTCCCTTTCTTCCCCCTTCCCATGGCGCCGGCGTTGCGATGAGTTCACAGAGTCTTTTTCAAAATAGGTGCAACTCTGTTTTATCTCCACACGGAGTTTCTTTTGGCCGAAATGTTTGTCTGGTTCCCCCGTATCATGAGGGCCGTGGTGCGGCTACAGTCACTAAACCAACTTTTTCTTCAACCCCCTTTAACGCCCGACCGTCGTAACCTTTTGCCTTGTCTTGAGCTTGGTCATAACACTGTCTTTTTTTGCGATGAAGATACCGCTTCCTGCAAGTGGTACCTCCCTCCGGTTACCTCTCCAAGCCCCTCCCCCTTCCCTTTTTTTTTTTTTTCCTTGGAGATAAGCCGGAGTATTCCCCTTAGTGAGAGCTGAGGTCGATGATATCCGTTTTATCCCCCAGTTATTCCTCACTCTCTCTTGGTTTTTCTGTTTTTCTTCCCCCCCAGGGTCTCGCCTTCCTTCGCGTTTTCGCTGGCGCGGTATTATAGGGCCAATCTTGCGCGGGAAGATTGTTTTGATTTTTTTGTTTGATTTTTTTTTTTTTTTTTTTTTTTTTTTTTGAGTCCTCCTTCAAGCGTTGTCCTTGTCGGCGGTTTTTAGTTGTTGAGCCATCAATGCGGCCTGACTGCCTTTCCCCCTCCCTTTTCATTTCTGTGGTCTATGTTTGATGTCACCGTCTTAGCGGGTTTCGTTAGGCCTTCCTGGGGGTAGGTTTACTCGTTCGCAGCCGAAATCTCTAGTTAGGCGTACTCTCCCAGAAGAATTCGAGTTTCCGTGTATCGCATACCCTTTTTCTTCCTAAGTTTTTTTTTTCTGCTTTGCTTAGATACCCACGTCTCGCTATTCTTCGGAGGTTTTCTTATCTTCACTTCCCGTCCGTCTCTTCCTGCGCCTGTAATCCCCATAAACTTTTGCCACCGCTGACCTATCCCGCCCACCTTGTTCTTCCCCTTTTTTGAAACAATAAACCCGAACTTACCTGTCTTTTCACCTTGGCCAATTTTGCCGCATGGTCCTTTCCCCCCACTCGCCGAAAGGATCTCTTGCTAAGTTCTTCCTTTTCGTCCTGCTCATGCTTTTGCTACATAATTCCCCAACTTGCGGCCAGCGAACCCCTAGCCGTATGTGTTACCGCGGCCAAGAAAACGGCTTAATCTCATTGGATCAACCGTCCCTATCTACATCAGAAAATCCCTTAACCCCCTATTCCTTCCTTCTTCTTACCCTCCCCCCACCCAAGCGCTGCAACTACTCAAGTGCTGACGAGTCGGAGGGTTGGCGGAAGAGTTGTACTTTCTCGCAAGCATTTTGCCCATTGTCTCTTCACACTCTCATCCCGGTTCCAACGTACTCAAGCGTTAGGGGTCGTTGTTCAATTGGGTGCAGCACCGTTTTGTATTATTAGAATGCCCTCTCTTCATTTGGCTTTCCGTCTTAACCAGACCCCCCTTCGGCGGGGGGAGAAACAGTTTGTTTTCAAAAAAGCGGCGGAACATGTTAACTTCTTTTTTCCTCCATCCAGCCGCCGCCTCCCAAAGGGTGACGAAGCCTTTTAGTGCGCCGGTATTCCATCCTTATCCAAGAAAGTTGTGTTGAATTTGTGCCTCACCATCCCTTTTGCAGGGAGGAAAAACTCCACACCCAATGACTACGCGAACGGCGAAAAATTCCCCTTTCAGTCGTGCACAGGTCAGAATGTGTACCTTTTTCTTCCAGACGAGGGTCCGACCCTATCAAGTTTGACCAAAAGACGCTTTCTTTCGAACAAGAAGTTATTTGGAATTTCTACTGACTGAGAAACGGCTCCATTTATTTGATTTTTATTTTTTTGTGTTCAGTTCAGTCGTCCTGGTTTTTATCCCCTTTGAAAAGGTTTTTCTTCACCCAGCTTTGCTTCGTCAGTAATAGACCTTTTTCTTCTTGTTTTCTGAAATATCTAACAAGTACCTCTTGGGGGTCATTTGTCCATCCGCTGTCTTTTTCTTTTATACCTTCTTGCCCGCCATTCCAACCCATTAAAGGTTGATTCCCCTCGTTACTAATTCCCCCCTTTTGCTGGATTTTTCACGGGCCATTCTCCCACGTCTTAGCTGATCAACCTCAATAACTATATATCTGGTATTGTCCTCCACCCCCCGGGTTGGGCCGCCGACCTCGGCATGGATTGGCTTGAATCTCTCCTCCCTTTCTCACTTCGATTTCCCACAGATAATCCCTTTTCCACCTGGCGCCTCTTTTGACTACTTCTCCTCATTGGCCCGATAGGCTTTCCGTGCTGTTTTTTTTCCTAAGGACCGCTTTTTGAAAAGGACCTCGCACACCTTCTTTCCGCCCCTGTAAGACCTCTCGAGTGTCTTTCCCCGCTAGATGCGTTTTCATTTCTTTTTTAATTTTGTTTTGCTTTTTTGTTTTGGGTCACCAGCTCTCAGTATCTTTGTAATTTTCTTTTTGCCTGCATGCCCCACTTGAGCAAATGATTTGCCGGCGCACATGATTTCTCGCCACCCTCCCTTTTCCCTTGCTTTTTTTTCCATCCCCCCGGCTAAGCACCACGGCGAAACCTCAATACGTCCGTGAACGTGTCTTGTTACTGAATGACGAATCATGCATCGTTTTCATGTCAGGGGATTTATCTTCAGCTTTTTACCCTCTGAGACAATCCTTCCAAACTTTTCTCCTTGGTTTATTTTTCCCCTTTTGGACCCTGAATTTGCGTTTCCCTATGAATATGCCCACCGTTAGGTTATTTGACTGCTGGTTCTCCCCCTCAAACCACCTTGCACGTTCAGCCCAAATCCGTCGCTGTGTTTGGTAATTGTCTTGAAGCACTTCCCAACATTTTTCCTTGAGAAATATGACCTGCGCGGGGCCTCCCTCCAATCCCTGAATCCGTGTATTCTCCTCTGAAGGTCCCTCTCCTGATGGCAACCCCTGAGAGATGAGGCAACCACCCCTCGACTCTGCTTACTTTGGACCGCGCGTTCATTCTTTCCTTGTTATTCCTCCCCCCCCTTCACAGTGAAACCAGGAACTTTTCTGCATAGCACTGTCCACGGTTTGTGTATCTCCTCCCACCCTGCTTAAGTCAGGTGCAACTCTTTTCTACAGGAGATGTTCCTCCTTCATAGCGCTCTGAAACACACTTCGCACGACATTCTTAGGTGTTCAACAGACCTAACCCTTCGCCTACACCTCCCTCCGTTCTTATCCATTACTACACACAAAAACACGTTTTTTCTTCCTCCTGGCCTTACGGATTGGGAAAACGCCCCCCGTTACCCCCAACCCCTCCCTGTGCTATTCCGCATGAGCTCTTTCCACGCCCTGGAATTTTCTGACTTTCTCCACCCTCTAATTAGCCTCTAGAGGCGTGAATGGACCCGAAGTGACTCCTTGTGAATCTGACGTGTGGGGCCTCCTTTTGAGCTCTCCTTTTGAACTCACCGCGGAAAGAATTCTTTGCATGTAAAAGGGTGACGCCCGTAAGTTGAACTACCGACTTCTCCCCCCCGTGTCGTTCCATTTTCAAGTGCCCCCCCTCTCACGTATAGGCTGTTTTACGGCGCGACCTTTTTTGATCGTTGGGTAAAATTTTCACTCCTTGCTTTCCTTGACCCCCCCCTCCTACTCAACTTAGCACAGAATCCCGCAGTTTTTGTTTTTTCTTTTTGCTGATCGTGTTTAGTCCAAGGAGTCCTTTCTGCGCTCCGATTCCGATCGAATCGAACTGCAGGTGATGCAGGCACTTAAGTGGCCGACTTTACTTCCTTTTTTTAGCCTTTTCCCGCGCGGTTAGCAATTGAAAAACCAATCGTCCTCTTTTTTCGATTTCCCTTGTCAAACCTCCCTTCGCCGACGTTCCTCGATCAAATACCTTCTGCTCTTCACCTTTACACTCTCTTTTTCCCCTGTTTTCTTCGATAGCTTTTTTGCTTTTTCATTTTTTTTTGATTGTATGAGTTGTTTGCAAAACGTCGTTGCAGAGTGAGGTGTCCGGTGAGACCCCCCTGCCAATGTTTTTGCGATTTTTTTTTCCCTTTCCTCGTTCCCCGATAACAAATTCTTCCCACGTCCCCCATTCCTCTTCCAGATTTCTATCCCTCTCGGATTCGTACTCGTCCTCTATCATTTTTTTTTCCTGCCCTAAACAAACCCTAGTCACCCCTCATCCTTTTGATTTCTTATATTTAGATTTTGTGCGACCTTTTTTTGACTTTCCCCCGAGCACGCCGCGTGAGTAGAAGATCTCGAGCTCCTTGTCCCTTAAATGATTTACACTTTTTTTAATCCCCTACTCAGGCCGATTAAAGTCCGTATTAACCATTTTTCTAACAGAGGATTTTTCTTGTGATTTCAACCCCTTCCCGTATCCCTCCACGAATGAGTCTGCCAACCAAATTCCAACCACCTTTCGCCGGTCTTTTCAATAGAACGTAACTAATCCGGACGAGCTTCCTTCAAATTCTTCATTATGAACCACTTTTCGCTCCATCTTTTTTACGAGATCTTAATAGAGGATTCTTGACCATGATGTTTTTAAGGTGTGTCCCCTTTCCCCTCCTCAGGCCTCCCTCAGTCTTTGCTCCAGGTTGTTGGTTGATCATTTCTTTCCTCCTTTCTTATTGATCTGCGGGAGTCTCTCATGCATGTTGACACTTCTCTCTTCTTTCTACTTTTTTGTGCCCCCCTTAACATCATCGATTATGAGTCCGGTTTTTGAACCTTCTCATCTGGCATTTAATCAACTGTGATTCTTTTGCAGTTCTCTCAGCCAACCTTTTTCACTTTCCCTGTGTTGTTTTAAATAAAACGTTTTGAAAATCATTCACTTCCCCCTTCCCTCCCGTGAGGCGGTTTTTCCCGGAATCAGACTCTTTCCCACTTCCTTCCTTCTTTTTTCATTTCTCCTTCCTTCATGTCTGTTTCGATTGGACATTCCCGGCATTCCTCTTTTCTAAAGACGGTTTTGTCAATAGAGGCAATCATTCCCCCAAAAAAGATCAGTGGATTGTGGCTGACATTCGTGGTGTTTTAGGTTCGTTCCCCACGCTTCCCCTCCATTAGCCCTTTGCAACCTGCACCTAAGCCCTCAGCACCATTCGTCCCAACAAGTTCACCTTCCCCCATCATTGTGAAATTTTTTTTTCTTTGCCCCCAGTTTCGTTCTCCTTTTTTTTCAAACTGATGCGACTTCACTGAGACTTTTGGAAACCCTCTTTCTTTTGCATTCCTCCTTTGATCCCAAAGGCCTTCTTTTTGGTCTTTCTCTTGGTGGTTGCGCTTTTTTCTTCTTGAGTCCTTCAAGTTGAACCCAGGCGTTGTTCCTCCTTCCGTCCTTGCCCCCTTTTCATCCGCTCGCAGGCGCGACTTTTTCCCCCCCTCCTCTTTCCCTCAATTTAATAGGTAAACACAACCCCCCCCCCCCCATCAAAACAAAATTCAAAAATCATTCAAAAAGCATTCGGCCCTCCTCCCTCTTTTTTCTTACCCTGGCTTCACGCATTTTTGGTCTTTTACCCTCGTTTGGGGTGCCAGATGAACAGCACTGCCAAGCTATCGTCCAAGGACAATTCGTCACCTCTGCGTCCCCCCCTTTTTCTTCCATGAAGTCCCCCTATTTGGGGCAAGCTTTTTTCACAAGCTCTCCTAGACAAAATCAATCCGCCTGCCTCTCCACGCATGGTTACGGCAAAGAAAAAGCCTTCTATGAATTTAAGGAATTTTCTCCCCCCCCCCTTTCACCTTTTTTCGACTTTTCTGATTTCCAGCCCACTTTATGATATGACGTTTTTCCTACCTTGAATTTCATGTTGGTTGAATCCTTTCGACACGGCCTCCTCCCACCGATGGTCAAGGGACCACAGACATGGACGTGAATCAAAGAACCCTCCTCACCCACCGTCCCCCCGATTCTTTGACACCCCCCTTCGTTGACTCTCCCCCCTTCCGATATTCCCCTTTCCTTGAGACTGTCTGCGTCAAAAATAGAGAACACTTTTTTCCCCTGGCTCTTTTCTCAGGCTAGAAGTTCAAAAACTCCCCTTTTTGTCAGCAACTCCCCTTCTCCGTCTTTTTTGCCTTGCGTTTTATTATCCCCTCTTTTTCAAATTAGACACCATTCCGTAAAGGGTTAAGATGTTTTCTTTTCTTTGCCTTTCGCTTCCTTCTTTTCCTTTTCTTTTGGACCCCTTGTATTTTTTAAACGGCTTTTGCTTTCAAACACAAACTCTTTTTTTCTTTTCACAAGTCGTGGCATATAAATTCGATAAACGGTTCTTCCTTCCACTTGGCTTGCGCGGGCGATTTCATGTTAGGCAAAGTAACATCTTCCTGCTGCTTTTTTTTATGCACCCGCCGTGACTCCCCTTTGTTACTTTTTTCTCTCCGATGAATTCTTCCCCAACCCCCCTTGTGTGTGCCACACTTCTAAAAGACCCTTATTATTTTCCCTTTATTCTTTTTAAGTGGGCTTGCTCTCAGTTTATTTTCTGCAGCATCTCCCCCCTGTTTCAATCCCCCCTGAATGATTTTTTTCTTTTTGACGTTGGTTTTTTTTTTTTTGGTTTTTCTGGTTGGCGTAAGTTTAACATTCGTTCTTCTCCCTCTTGGTTGATGGTTCGATTCAGATTCTTGGTGATCCCTTTCTCGCTTTTAAGCGCGGCTTTGGTTCGTGGCAGTAGTCCCCCCCCGAGGTTCAATCCCAGTACGTCGAGGTGAGCTGGCAAGGTTTCTTCCCCTTAGTCCTTTTTTTAATCTTTCAAGACCCCCTCCTCTTCGTCTTGGCGCTTTTCGTTTTCCACTCCCAGCAATACTGAATGTTTTCTTGCCGAGGGTACTTGGAGGTTTAGTTTGCCTTTGTTCAAAGGTGTAGTCGGGATTCTTTTTCCTTCCTGTTTTTCGTTTCTTTACTTTTTTTGCCGAATCGCCTCTTCTTCTTTTCCTTTACCCAGACGAATTCGCTCTCTCATTTTTTCTATGTTTATATAGCTTTTTTTTCCCCTCCCTTGTTGTGTTGAGATGCTTCACACAAAGTCCGGATTTTAGGATAGCTCCTTTCCTCCCCTCTTCCCCTCTTTCTTTTCACCTTCGTAAAACCCGCACCGGCACTTGAACTCTACTCTTTACCCCCCCCCCCTTTTTACCACCTTCACTAAACATACCTTAAATGTTTTCATCGGTCCAACTTCATGTCTCATTTGCGGGCTTTCAAACAACCATACCTCCAATTCCCTCCCCTCTCTTGATTTTCGCCTGAGTCTCTTCCCCTACTCCTTGCAAACCCGTCGAAGAGTTCACTCTCTTTGCTTACCTGGGTACGTTTTTTCCACATAGAGTTTCCCTTTTTTTTTCTTTTTTCAAATTCATCCGAATAGCCAACCTCGCCTCACTTTCCAATTTATAAGAAACTCCCAACTAGAGTTTTGAACCTCTCCCTTTTCGTTCTGATGTCAACACGGCGTCGCTTGCCTTGTCCTAGGGTCTATAAGACTCCCCCTTTCGCCTTTCCACCAACCCATATCCATCCCGTCACCGTACGTCCTTTTTGTATGGCCATTGGTGTTGCAGCAAAGGTTAGTGATTCTTTGCCCTCTTCGTCATGGTCTTCCCCTCACCACGTTCCCCCCATTTTTCTTGGTTTTTCATCGTTTGTGACTATACCAAAATCTTTTCTCTGTTTCACTTTTTCCTCATCGTTTTCCGCCCCATAATTTTCTCCTCCCCCGACCCTTTTAGTGCGCAGGTATTCTGTCCCACTATTTACCAAGCCGTGGTTTTTCCTTTTTCAATCCTCTTGGAGCGTCGATCCCAGTAACCCCAGATGCATTCTTACACTTGCGAACCTTCCCCCCCCCTCTCGGAACACTGGAAGCAGTTTTTTTCTTAGTGGA
>Ga0179593_1505385_pt1 | contig 16608 bp, 12 predicted proteins | sample CZODoug2_1_08_16_FD_185931 | JGI IMG/M metagenome (GOLD analysis project Ga0179593, IMG submission 185931) | Vadose zone soil fungal communities from Angelo Coast Range Reserve, California, USA - CZODoug2_1_08_16fungal (PacBio error correction) | ecosystem: Environmental > Terrestrial > Soil >... | reverse complement strand
TCCTTTTACCTTACACCAGGTCCCTTTGTCCTTTTTCACCTGGTGACGTGGTGTCTAGAAATTTTTCCCCACAGGGGAGGTGGTCATAACGAAGGAGCCGTAACCCCTTTTTCAGAGAGAATATTCCGCCTGGGCGAGATCAGGTAACCCTCCGGTAAAAATATGATCCCCCTCAACCGTAAGCCCGCTGCCTTTCCTGGCCGCGCATTTCTTCCCTTCTTGTTTGGAAGGTCACCGCACAACCTCCCCTGCCCCCTCTCAGGTTTTTGCCACATCGCTGGATCTCTCCTTTCTTTTTTATCCCCCTTTTTCCGACACATGCAATAGAAAAGGCAGATTCAGCTGACTGAGCTTAGGCGTCGTTTGCTTTTCCCTTTTTGTATTAAATCAGGTAGCACCTTTTGATCTCTCGCTGGAGGTACTTTGGCCAGCCACAACCTTAAACCGAGGAGACACTTTCCCGGTAAAAGGGATGCATGCCACATAATCGTGATTTACCATTCGGCTTTGCTTCGCCATTCGGTAGCTGGTATCCCCCCGATACAGGACGCTCCGATGTTTCCACCCAAAGAGCGGGGCCGTCCTCCCGCGAAAGCGACCCAGGTAGGAAAAAGTTCATCGGGTCTTCTCACCCATTTGTGTCACTGTCGATACCCGTTCAAGTAGGTTGACTTCCACTCAACCCCAGGTAACATTCCCAGGACCCTCCCTCCCCTCCACTACAGGGACCAAGGCCGTTTGAGACAGTGCCTGCCGAAAAGTTTTCCGTTGTTCTTCCTTTCGGAGGTAGCGCGCGGACTGTATCCCGGACCTTCCCTTCCTTATGACTCCACTGGGAACTTTGGGTTTTTATTTTTTTTACGATGCAACAGCCATAGGCATCTGTGCTTCCCCTACGTGACCGTACGACACATGCGGACTACCTTAAGTTCCCTTTATCACCTGGTATTGACCGACCGTTGCAGGCTTTTGTCACGCCAGTCGCTAGAACCGTCTGATAATAATAGGAACTTCTGCCCGGTGAATGGCCGCGCCTCTGGGACTCCTGGCTACCCTGAACGAATAGTACCAGGTGGTATTCTTCTTTTTTAACTTAGGATTGCACCTCCGGTTTTTCCACCCCTACCATTTTGAATTATCCTTGCCATGCTAACCATGGAGCTAACTGGCGGGTCATTCTTTTTTTCTTTCGGTTGAAACGACCTCCCCCCCATCCTGGCTGAGCGTCACCAACCTATGCTTGCTGTTTTCTTTTTGTTGAATTTTATAAGACGAGATCTCGGGTACTGTTTTCCAGCGCAGTCCGTCCCCACGCGTACGAATTCTGATCTCTCCCCCCCTATAGATGGGTTCACGCGATCCTCTGTGTAGATTTTATGTCCCCCCCTTGATAGGGATGTCTCGGTGGAGCCGGAAGGTGAGAGCGAACATTCTCCTGCTATCAAAATGCATGGGCCGGCCGGGTGTGGTTTTATGAGCCATTAGTCGTAGACCCCCTTCGCGGACCCTTCGGGACTTCGCCAGTCAGACCGCCCAGTTTGCGCCTGTCAGCCCCGCTCAGCCTACGGCCTAAAAAAGGGATATCGCGCCGATCCAGGTCCTGTCAAGTTTATCATAGGGTGTTTTTCTCAGGGTCTTTAGGACCACCATGAGCCTTCCCTTAAAGCAGACCTTGCCTTTAAACCATTTTGTTGGCTGATCCTCAAGGTACTCCTTAGCTCCTTTGAAACCCCAACAAACGCCCAATCTATCCTCCTCACTGCTGGGTCCATTACAATCCGATGTAATCAGCACTGCTGTGTAGGACGCCCTTCTCTTCTCCTTGTCCATTAACCCTTTTTTCTTTTGCAAGGCCCTGCGTCTGCTTGTCAGTTAGCGTTGCGTGGCGCGCCTTTCCAAGTGCCGTGACCCCCTACACCCCCCCCCTCTCCCCCCCTTCTCCCCGGACCCTAACCACTCTCCTCTAATTCTCCTGACTCTCACCAGCCCCCCCCCCCCTCCCTACGGCTTGCTTGTGACTAGGTTGCTTTAAGCTTTTTTCCTCATGCTTTCTTCCCCTAAGTCTTGAAACCACTAGTCACATAGAGGAAGGTGGGGTTGTACTTCTCCGGGTCCCCCCCCTCAATTTTTTTGTGTGGGTACAAACGTACCGTCGAGGTTCCGGCCTCAAAACCAACACGGTTGTTCTTCAGCGATTTGGGGAAGGTCTCCCAACCCCCCCCCGACTCGAAATATAGATCTCTTTGCCTCTCCCTTGGTGTTGAGCTTCAGTGGCAGATCGGTGAGTTGTTGATTTTAACCTGAATCGTTCTTTTTTGATCGTGCGAATTTCACCTCGAAGGCTTCCCTTCCACACAGCAATTCGGTCTCTAACCCCCCCATGCCTTCGTTGTTTTGTCGTCTTCAACTCCCTTTCTCAGTAACGCTGATACTCATATCCACGATGCACAGGTTCAATCAAACAATTGCGGTCCTGGGTTTCTGACCCTTGTTTTTTTTCCGGTCCGGAAGCCCAGGCACCCTGTTTCGAATCGTCCCTTTCCTCCGAACGGCCTTGCTCCCTCCCTGTGGTTACAGTAGAAGCCGCGGCTACTTTCCCCCGCAGGTCAAGGTGATCTTCAATCTCTTGCGGCCCCCCCCTCCTGAAACCTCTTTCCGTTGCTTCAACGAATGGTAGTACCTTTAATTTTCCGTCAAAAATTTCGCTTCACTAATGGCTTCTTTTTTCTTTGACAGTTTAAGGTGGTACTACCATCCCCGTTTAGCACAACCTACGTTTACCGCAGAATATCTGTTTAGCTATGAATGGACATTTCTGCAGTTCAACCGTCCTTTCGACATGTAAGTTCCGGCGACTCTATAGGCCTGGTTTGATACGGAAGAATCTATCCCAATGTTAAGGACCGGAGCAAACAACCTGCACGTATTCGGTTACGTTCGTCCCGCGCTCCTGCCTCGCCCGGTCTTCTTCAGCCTCCCCTTTTCCCCCATGTAGTTCACCCCAAAGTATACACCGAGTTACTATATTGGACTCTCGATTCACTATTCGACTCTTATGTCATGTTGGAGTCACATAGGTCGACGTTTAAGCACTCTCGTCCCCATCTGATTCTCACAGCCGCCAGCGATTGAGTTCACTTGTGGTAGTTTCCCCAGCCTATGCAGGAGCTAAACAGCCATTCGCTCCGTCATCCTTCTATGGCAAGGATAGTTCTTGGGGTTTGGAACCGGATTGTCAAGTACTTTAAGGAAACCGACGTCATACAACAACTCTGTACGCCCTCTTGTAGGTCCCTCCGCGCTCGGCGGCCCTCATCTCCCCTGACGGACTATGTACTTCTTCGATGCGTTTTCCGCTAATTACTCAACACGCCTGGCAACGGGCCGTTTTTTCCATGTTTTTTTCTTGCCTTCCTCCCGTGTTTTTCCTGAATGTTCTTCGACGTCGTCCCTTTCCTTTGAAAGGAGATCACACAAACTGCCGATGTCATCCGTTACCAAAGTTCAAGGCCTCTCATCGAGCGATCCTTTTTGCGATTGTCCGCGGTTCTGCATCTGCAAAGTGCGTCTTATCCCTGGCTTCGCTTTCCTTTTATCATTGAGCTGGCGGATTCTTGATTACTGCCTTTCTACCTGGTTTTGAATTTGACCCCCCCTTTGGGTTTCGCATCCCCGAAACCCCAGAGTGATGACGGGCTGGAATGATGTGGGCACCTTGTACTCTCCCCCTTTATCAGCCCCGCTATTTTTTTCGTTCGACCCAGACGTCTATCGGGGCGCTAGAAGCCCGCCGTGTGATGTTTTATCACGATATGCCTCCTGTTTCTTTACCGTTACCGTGTCGATTTTTTGTCATCGGTTGATTGTTTGCAAGCGCTGACATGACTTAACTGCGTGGAAGTGTTTTCGGGCTTCCAATCGACCCCCTTCTCCCTTTACGCTCAGTCGCTGCGGCAGTTTTTTGTCTTGGACTTACGCCAGTTCCACCGGAGAGATCCCGCTGTTTTGCAAACTTTCTTGGCTGTGCGCGTGACCTTTTTTCACAATGCGACTCTTCCTTGTCAGTAAATAGTCGATTCCAAGCGTGCTTTGGGCCCAGGCCCGCTCTTTGTCTCTTTCGATCTCAGCGGATCCTATCTATTGACGCGCAGTTTTCTTCATCCTTTCCACTCTGCCATGATGCCGGTGTCAACCCCTTTTCCACACCAATATCCAAAGGTGGGTTCGCCCTTTTAGTAATGGTTCTAGCTGCATATCTACCTTCTCCTCTTGTTGTTTTTGGCTCTTCTGATGCAGGCTCAACCACCAGCTCTCCCCACTGGGTGTCGGGTTGTCTAGACCTGAAACAAAAAAATTAGAGCCTGTGCCGGGGGTCGACGAGCCCAAACAGGAGGTAATCTAGGAATATGGGTGCATATAAAATTGAACTGCTGCCAAATTATCCGCTGGCAAACAAACACTTCAAGAACCCCTTCTTGGCATCCCTACGCATTTCATCTCCCCTTGTTGCGAAAGTGTCCCCTACAGTTCCCCCAGTTTGCACACCAGCTGATCTCTCCGTTCTCCCCAATTGTTCTATCGAAACGCTCAAACTGACCGTTCAGTTTTTTTCCGGTGGTAGGATTTTCGGCGTCTTCAGTGTTTCTGTTTGATGATACTCATTATTGCTCTCCCTGTCCAACAAAGATGAATTTTCTTTTCTTTTTCCACTTGATACCAAAAGGATGCCGCGGCCCCGCAATTAATTCCACGCAACACGGAGGTCCGAACTCCTTCTCTTTTTCAAATGCGTAGATGGTCCTTTGTTGAAAGGCTTTGGGCGAGAAAGTCGGCTCCCCTTTTTACCGCCGGCAACGACGGTTTCCTCATCTCCAGCTCTTCAGGGTCAAAAATTCCCCCTTTTTAGAACCTTTGCGGTGTGCGTAGTGAGTGGTTTCCTCCTCACCCGCAATGTCACCGACTTCCAGTAAATCATCTCATTCTCCAGTCGAAAATTGAAGCTGTTTGTCTTGGAAAGCCCCCGTTTGCGCAGCATTCGGCGGTATTAGGGCAAGTTTTTTTTTCCTCGGATATCTTCACTCAGGCTCCGGATTTTTCCCCTTTCACGAGAACGATTTGGAAGCCCCTTCCGTTGTTGCTTCCCGATCCCATTTGCAAGGGCACGGCCCCCAACCTCCCACTTGGAAGCAATAAACAGCCTGGGTTACAGAAAGTGCTTCTTCTCTCGAAACGCAAATACCTCAGGCCTGCCTTTCCCGTTTCGTTTCTCGGGGCCTCTACGCGCGCGTCTTCGCACTTTCCCTTTTTCCAGAATATAGAGTGGTTTACTTCTTTCGTCTTTTACGCATCTCGCTCCCCTCCCCCCTTGGAAACACCCCTCGCTCGACCTGTTCGCGACCGGTTCAAGCTCAATTCTTTTTTTTTTTTGGAGGGTTTTTAGGGAACAGACCAGCCTACTCCGTATCCTTTCTCGGCAACCGATGGATAAGATGTGTGAGATTCCTGGTTCTCCCAATGGGACGCACTCCGCCACGAGTCGGATCTGATCTGCACCCTATAGATCGGGCATCCCTAATCTTAGTTGTAGACGGTCTTTCGTTCTCTTCTCTTGCGATCGGACGTGCTCTACCATAGACCAGGGTAAAACTTGGCAATGGGGCCAGCGTGGCACTGCTTTGTTTTGTATGCCGGATTCTTTTTCCCCAACCAGCAAATGGCTCCTAATACCGGTTTTCCATTTTAGCGAGTCGAAGTTTTTTTTTCCTGTACTATTTCAACGAGAAGGCATTATGAGATTCGCCGAAAGTTAATGACTAATGCTCATTTAGGGTGTCTTCATGTCTCACCTGCCCACCTTTTTCCTCCTCCCAGCAGCCAGTCCTCGCCGTTTCCCACTTTTTTTTTGACTGAGAACCCCTTACTACCATTCGCCGGCTGACACTTTTTACACCCAAACACTCACCGATTTTAGGGAGAATGGACATGAGCCAAGACTGACCTGCACTTTTTTTTTTCGAGCTCTCTTCCGCTGGAACCCTAACGCCTTATCCCGCAGCTTTTGTCTCCCGCCCTTTTCCTGTCCGTCGGCGTTCCGTACCCAACACTGGTCCCTCATCTCCTACACGACGGCGTTTTTTTTTTTTTTTTTTTTTTTTTTTTTTGTCAATTGGTGAACGCCGGTTCGGGATCCCCCCTCCGCGTTCTTGTTTTTTCACAACCACACTTGTCTAAATCTTTTTGGGCAGTTAGGTTCGCGCCCCGTTGGCGACCACCTTCCCCCCCTTCGATGAACACGCTCAACTCCTTATTCTCAGCGATGTGTGCCGGATCTCCAATCAACCCCTCACCTCATCTCTTCCCTCTCTACGTTGTTGTTGATTATTTTCCTTTTCATCTTCCTTGGTTGATTGGATCTCTGACCTTTTTTCCCCCTTTTGAGGTGGTTTTCGACGTCACCTCCTGTCGCCCCAAAACGCAATTTCGGTTTTTTCCGGCCCCATGCCCACGCACGTCGATGTTCGAGTCTTTTTCCCCCCCTTCTCGTAAAGAGAGAGCTATTTTCCCGATCTTTCCAAGCCGCGGTAAGGCTAGTCTCCCCCCTTTGTACCAGTGTCACGGTCACGGCTCGGCCCTTCCTCGCAAATGCGGCCGTCCGAGCCTCCCTGGAAGCGGGACATACTCTCGGATAAGTTCCCTCCTGGAGCTTCCCCCTCTTTTCTTTTTTTCATGGCCGCCGAATCATTTCGTTTTCCACCCGGGCGTTCCCATGTAGTCTTAACTCTTCAACCCCAAATGTTCAGAAGTCACTAGGACGGGGCTTTCTTTGGGGATCCCTTTTCAGGTGGTCCCTATGGGGAAAATGCCCACCCTCCGCAGTTCACTTCCTTGCGTCGATAGACCTTTCCCTCTTTATGCAGGGGCCAATGACGTTAGTCGCCTCTCACTGGGGCCTCCTTCCCCGGTAAGCTCCCCCATATAGATTTGCTCCTTTCTTAAAACCACCACAAAGGTCCCAGGCCGCTTGGCTTTTCCCCATGATGCCCGTTCATTTGTCCCCTTTTCTACAACTCCTTCAAGCACGACATTTCACTGTTTCTTTTCATCCCAGCGTATGCGAAAGTCAACCCCCTCTATTACTTCTCGACCCCCCGCCGCTCTCTGCGTCCGCATGTGTCCCGCCTTCTTTATCCCCGCACTTTCACAACATATGCCCACCTCCTCCCGAAGGAGCTGGGAGTGCTCTGCATCCGACAGCCTCCAAGCGCTTGGCCGCCCTCCCCAGGGAGCTCACATGGTCGCCGCTCTTTGTTTTAAAGGTATTGTTAGGTTTGCGAACCGTACTGGAAAAAAAAAAAAACTGGACCCCTCTTAGACCCCCTCTTCCGTCATTGCGGTTTTGCTCCCCGGCCTCTAAACTTGAACCGCGTAGTGGCCTCCCTACCCCCTGGCCTATGTACTTTTATCTCCCTGAGACGAACCAAAGTCCCCCTTTTCATGAGGCCCCCCCCATTATTCAGTCCAGAATGTATTCCGACGGCTCCCCCCCCCCCCACCTTTTCTAGATGAGACTACAAAGTCTGCCGTCCTTTCAAGGGCCAAAAATTCCAAGCGCATCATCATGTCGTGTTAGGGCTGCCCCCCTCTTGTCTTTCTCCTGAAGTTCCTTCCCCCTCAATGTAAAGATGTCTCACAATTAAACGGCCCTTCATCCTGTCCTGGTCTAATTTAAGATTTTTGACGAGAGTTTTTTAAAGTTAATTCCTTTCTTTTTTCTTTGACCCCCCCTAATTACGTGTTATTTCACAATACGCCACCAATTTTTCCGATCCCTGTGATCCCCTTTTCCGTAGGATGATTGATGAGGGGAACCCCCTAGTCTTCTTTTGCGCCAGCCCGCCTCGACATTTTTCTCGACAATCTTTTTGTCCTCTCTAGTTCTTTTGAGAAACGAATGGAGACACTCCCCCTTTTTTTTTGGAAACTTTTCCTCACCGATGACTTCGCGCACGAGCAGGGTGCTCCTTTCCTTGTACTCCCCTTATTACATATATCGGTTCATAGGTTGTTTTCTTCTCGTACGCATACTGAATCCCCACCCACAACTTAGTGGAAGGAAAGGGGCTCTCCGCCCCACCCCTGCCACGAGAAATCTCTCCTTCACGTGGGTTTAGTTGCATTTATCCCAATTGGTTACGCAGACCTATCCTTTCGGAGGTACCAAATGACTCTTGTTTTCTAGTGAATTCCCCCCCCCTTTGCAGTGGTGCAGCACAGAGAGTACTTCACTTCTCTCCCTTTTTCCTGGTTGACATCGGCATCAGTCTTTTTTCTAGGAGGTTTCCCTTGCTTATTTCTCCGACCATCTAATTTTCTTTCAGTCTTTTTCGATGAATTGCAGAGTTTATTTGCCATTCTATTCCGTGGAAATTATAGACACCACTTCACCCCCCCCTTTTTGCCCCCCCCTTCATGGTGGTATTAGTGCCATCTATAGCTCCTCCTCCCTTTTTTTTTTTGTAGATCGATGAATACTACAACCCTTAAATGTCCCCCCCCACTGGTGCGGATTGTTTTTATTTTTTTTTAACACTCCCCGAGCCTTGCATAGGTGGTTCAACCCTGAAAATCTCGTCAGAAGGATCCGCTTTTTCGGGATAGCGGTTCCCTACTTTTCCAAATAGAGTCTGACCTATTCCCCCTCCCCCCCAGTGAAAGGTCGCCCCAGCCGTCCCGAGTTCGTTTCCATTGGGTAAAGTCACGCGTCCCCCCATCCCCCTTCTTTTTCTTGTTTCCTCGCTTTCTCTTTTTCTTTTTAATCAATTGGTCAGAACACCCCTCCCTCCATCTTTCCGCTGAGCGTTGCTCCGGGTTCCCGACATTTCCTCGCATGTAGGCATTTACTCGAGTTTTCACTTCTCCCCCCCAATTTCCCAACGAGAGAGGAACCCTGCTTCTCGGGAAGGGACCCTTAGTCACAAGTAATAATATTTTCTGACATTTTTTTTCTTAAGAATTCGAGATGGTCGTCCAACTCCCCTAGGGTATTTGTCTCCCGCTATGTTTCTGAGACGCTCGGGCGGCTACTTCTTCCCACGAACCCAATGTTCCATTCCCCTCCGGAAAAAAAAAGTTTAAGCCATTTTTTTTTGAGTCCCCTGTTGAATTTCCCCAAAGGCCCCCACCATTCCCCCCTTAAATCCCTTTAAGTTCCCCTTTAATCCCCTCCACCTTAAGGGTATGATTTTTTTTCCCTTTGAATCTCCTTGAATTCTTCGCGCCTCCCCGTTTTCCCTACGATTAAGATTCCTTCAGCTGACACGGAAATTTGTGAATGGAGTCGAGCCCCTCGGACTTTTTCGTCAATGTAGTTTTAAAATTCCCTTAGCCTTGAATTTATTTAAAGTGGGACAGGACCCCTCCAGAGGTATGTTCCCTGACGTTCACTTTTGTTTCGTGCGATCCCTCCGCAGATACGCAGCGTCAATTTCCCGACTGTTCCTTTTCTATAATTAGAGTAGGGGATCCCCTTTCTCCCCTTGCAGGTAGTCCTATTTTTCACACTAGGTTCCCTTCCCTCCCTTCGATTTTTTTTTCTTTTTTCAAACCCTTTCAAAATCCTGAGCTTCACATGTGAGAGTCTCCCCTTTCTATGAAAGTAGTTTTTGGTTTTTTTCAGCCCAAGTATCCTCAAGGAGAGAGCGGCCAAAAACAGAGGATAAGGTTTATTTGTTTCGAGAGTCATTTTTTTCTTACCAGCCTCGATCGTCCCCCTTTGACGCACTAAGTGGCAATTTTTTTTTTTCCCATCTTTCACTATAGCCGGGTTCCCTCTCCCTAGGTGTTTGTCGTACGTTTATGCAAATCCATTTATCTGGCTTCTTTTTTGCTCTCCTTCTTGAGAGCCCAACACTTTTGCTCCCCAATTTTCATGGGCCCGCCTTTGCTTTATCGGATTCGTTTGTCTACCAAGCTAGTTTGAGCTCCTTTTTTTTCCTTCTCAGGAGACGTCTCTCCAGTTTCTCGAAAACAAGGCCCCCCCCAAGACGGGATATTCTCCCTGGTTCTGTGTATCATTAGTTTTTCCTGCACTTGGATCTCCCCCCCGCTTCCTGGCAACTCCCAATCCTCCGTCCCTTATCTTACGTTTGGTGTGTCCTGTCTATCTCCCAACCTTCTGCAACGCAACCACCCGTTTTCCCATTTTAGATTTTCTCCACCCACAATTCAGAGGTTCAATCCTCTCACCTTTGTTTTTTTGACCGTATATTCCCTTGTCCATACACATCGGTTCCTTTTTTTCGGCCGCTTGTCCGATTATAATTTTTTGCTTTTTTTTTTTTCGTCCCCCTTTTCAACCAATTGTTCATGGGTCTGTCCTTACCGCCCTTTTCCCTTTTCGTTGAAAGCTTGAATGATATTCCCTCATCGTCCCTTCCACGGTTTACCTTAGAAACATTCTCTGTTTTTGGATTCTGGTATTTTTCTTTTTCTCTTAGTGATTTTTTTGATCCCTTTCCCCCAGTAGGCCCCTGGCGCCCTTTATACCTCAACCCTTCTTCAGCGACTGTGGGTACCTTCCCAACCACCGATTGCCTACCCTCTTTCCTCCCGTTGTTGTTTTTCTTAGTCCCCCTTTCGATCGGGGCGTTTTTGGTCTTTCTTTCCCTTTTTGAGGATTTTTGCGCCGGTTCACCTCGTCCGTCAGTTCTCCTTTCCGGTCTTCTTTTAAACCTGTCCACATGCATTCTCCCTCTTTCCCCTCGCCGTAAACGATGCGGGCCTCTTTTCCCGTCTTTTTTTCCGTTGCCATTTCACCGCCGTAGGTAAGGCTTTTACTTTTCCCATGTTGACCCGTCCCAGGACTGCTCCCGTCCTCTGCTCTTGCAATCGTCCCTCCCGTCGACTCCATTCTTTCCATGAGAGTTCTTTCCCTTCGCTCCTGATAATCCAAGGCAGCATCCCGATTTTTCTTCGATTTCATTTACAGAATCTAATTTGTTTTTTTTTTCCCAGGACTTCTTCCCTTAAGCTTCCATTCCACCCAACACTTTTTCAGTTTCTTTTGGGACTTCTGAGTTGACAGGCGTTTTTTCGTGGTACTACATTGGGGTCCAATTACCCCGCCTTCCCGACCTTAAATTCTTCCTTACCTTTTGGCTTGTCTTTTTCCTGCATTCGAGTTTTCCCAGTCCCTCCTCATGTCTCCGTCCACCGTATCGGACAATATGTGGTTTTTACTCCTATCCTTCCCCCCCCACCAAAATGTCAGTTTGGCTCCCTAGCCGGTTCCCGATTTTTTGCTTCATGCTCGCAGGAGCCGGACCAGACCTGCCCAATTTTTTTCCCCTTCCGTCTTTTTTGCCTTTTTGAAACCGCTCTCTTCCTCTTTTTTCTTCGCCCTCTTCTTCTGGCGGCGAATGTTGCCTTCCTGGTTTCTTCTTAACAAGGCCTCCTCACCCCCATTTGTTATTCCTCCCCCTCTTTCTCCTCCAATGACGTCTTCCCTTTTATTGCCCTTTTACACCTAGCTTTCAGCAGGTCGCGCCCACATTGGGAGCGCTGTTTGAGAAGTTTTCCCATGGTTATTTTGTTTCCCCGCCCCTTCTGCCACTTTGAAGCTTGGAATCACCGATGCCTTTTCATCACCGTACGACGTGCGGGGCTGGCTTTTCATTTTCCTCCCGTTCGTCGCGGCCCCTTTTTTCGCCTCCCGGCTCCTTCTGCGTTTTTCTTTTTTTTGCTCACTTTGTGCCACGCACAAACGACTGGCGCGTTTTGCTTTTTTTTCTTCCTTCCCCGTCCGGGTCATGGTCCTCCTTACGTTGAAATTTTCCTATCTTCTGCCCCCACGTTTTTTTATTTTCCATTTTCCCCCCTTCCAGGTGGCTCCCTTATCCCTGAGTGCAGCTGATTGGCTGCGCCGCTTTTCCTTCTTCTCTACCCTCGCGGGAGCTTTTCAGTTACACGGCGTTTCTTTGATCTGGCGATCTTGGAGCGATAAATTACTGTGTTTGCATTTGATGCTTGAATGTTTCAAACCCTACTTCTATTTTACTTTTCACCATGAGGTCGACCTCCCTGGTTTCCCCCTTTTTTGTCTTTCTTTGGGACACTCTTCGTTCTCCCTCAAATCTCCAACTTCTAGAAGTCTTTCCTGCCCTCCCTTCTCCCCAACCTCTCGACGCGTTTTTTTTGCGAACAGTCTTCCTGACGCCGTTTGGATGTGACTTCTGATGATGACGCTTCCCTTGCTTCCGTCCGTTCTATCACCGTCTTCTCTTTTTTTACCTTGTCTATCTTCAAGCATCGATGATCATACATCCCGCCCTTCTTTAAGTAATGGGCTAGCCGCATCGACCCTCGCTACGCGACGCTGAAGGGCATTCTTCCTAGACGTTCCTCCCTCCTGCGCTCCTCACCTTGCTTTGCACCTCCTGTTCTCGTGCCTGCCAACAATTTGACCGTTGCCGCAATGCGATCGATTCCCGCCCTTTTGCCTTCCCCAGGGTCAATGAATAAGTTTGCCCCGGCAGCGTAACTTCCTCCCTCCATTTACTATTATGGACGCGCATTTTGCCTTGTGGGCCCCGCGTTTCTGCAAAGCTCCCTAAGTTGGGACAATTCCGCCACTCCGGTGTTTAGCAATACAGAATGGGGTCTTTAGGACTGCCCTCTCATATTTTTCAACCTCTTCCCTTTGTTTCCTGACGGCTTAGAAAAAGGCCCTTCTGATGGCCCCGCCCCCAGTTGGTATCCCCCGTTTACCCCAACCGGCATAGAGAGGGCTAGGTGGCCATTCCAAACCTGCACATGCCAACTGCGCGTTCTCTCTTTCTCTTTTTTTTTTTGGTTTTAACGCCGGTCAATCAAAATAGTCCTCGGCGACCAGGACATGCGAACATTCTTTTGTTTCCTTTCAATTCTTGTCTTAGGGGCACGCTCCCCAAGGCAATCAGTGGAGTTGAACCTTCAAGATTGATCTCTTTTCTTTTTGTTTTAAATCGTTCCCAGATGCACCCGGCAGCTTTGAAGTTGCGTCGTAGGATTTTTTTCTTCTCGAACCATTCCCTTCCAGACCCCTTGTATGGCTTCTTTTCTTCAATCGTCTGATGTACTCCGCCATTCCCCCCGACATCTCTCAGACTCTTGATTATGAGCACCCTTCGGGCCACCTTCCTCCTGATAATTCTTTCCGGCCGTAGCCATCCCCTCCCTTTCTCCCCTCTTGAGAGGGCCGCTATTGCCGAGAAAAACTTCGAGCGGGGCGGCCGTACCGCCGACGGGTTTTTTCCAATCATCACTCCCCCTTTCTTTTTTCCCTAGACCCCGGCTTGTGAACATTGGTTTGCGATCACGCGAAGTAGTTCCAAATTCACCCCTGCCAAGGTCATTTATTACCCCCATCTAAGCCCGAAAGGTCTCATGCTTTTGTAACTGGGTCCCTCCGTGCCAGTTGCCATCATATTCCTTCTGTGGTCACGCTGATAGATGAGCCAGCTACGGGATTTTCCCCCCAGGATTCTTCTCCCCTTTCCCTTGTTTAGATGGTCAAAGCCATCGGCCTGTTGTTGATCCTATGGGTCCCATTGACATTCCCTCCTCCCATACTTTCTTTTCCCTTTTTGGAAATCAATCCCACAGAGCGGTCGCCAGTTGGGCTGTGTTGTGGCGCATTCGAGACCGTCCAACTCAGAGTCCCTTCCTGCGATGTTCGGTTTCGCTGTTTTTTTTTTTTGCGCTTCGGGGTCTAATGTGATTACCCGCCACCGTCTCTTCTCTGTCCTCTGGCTCCTTTACAGAAGCTCCCTTCCATTTCCAACCTTCCCCATCCCGGTTTGCACCCCAATAGCGCAATTTTTCTGTCCTCTTTCTCAGCGCTTGTAGTCGGAGGCAAACGACCCCTTATCCTTCCTTTTTCCGGCCACCCCCCCTGTTTCCTTTTTCGATTTCTTTGGCATTAAAGCGTCGAGCTCGACCTACATTACGAGAATATAGCATCGAGATAGTCACTACGGCGGAGGGTTCGTTTCCCCTCTTTTAACGTTGATAACTCCATTTTTGACCCGTAGCCTGGTGGGGCGAGCATTCGTGCGCGCGACAGCCGGAAAGGCTTACCTCCAAATCGTGCAATTGAGGTGCAGTTCTGTTGGTTGGGATTCGTTATTAGCCACCCGCTAGTCCTTAACGGGACTTCGCCCAAGGTCCGACGTAATCGAACGGGCAGTTTGCTTCATTCAAACAGCCTCTAAAAAGAGGGTATGTTTTTAACCCCCCTCCGTTCTTCATTAGTTCTTTTGCCCCATTTTGTCTTCCCCCTGAAAACGCCTTGTCCCACCCTTCAATCCTGACAGGAACTTGAACTCTCCCCTTTGGGTTGACTGCTCGCTGTAAAGGTTCTCGCCCCGCTTTTTTGTCCCCCCCTCCAACCGGCAAGAGTTTCGACTACAATAAGATTGAAGGCTCAACATCTGTCGTACCTTTTAGTAGCCGCGCTTATTCGCTTTTCCCCCAAACGCTCGAAAGCCCGCTTCGGGCATGCAGTGCTGGTTTTTTTTACCTTGATCTTCTCCGCCCAACAAAGGTTTACAACCCTTTCCCCGCAGGAGGGAAATTTTGTTGATTATGAAGCAATCGCTTCCCCTCAGCGTTACAGTAGGGCTTTGCCTCACACCAGGACTCAGTCGAACGACTTTTTTGTTGGGGCAGGTAGTTAGCGCGCCTGAAATTGTTGGCGAACCCTCCGTTGGTGAAAGGCGCAAAAAACGTCTCCCCCACGATTCAGAGCTTTTGGGGAAGATACCACTCAACCCTCTGCAACCTCTTTTCACTACCCTTTGTGGTGTTTCGTTTCATTCCCTCCATTGAGTTTTCCTTTTAGATGACGTCCCCACAGTAGCTCTTTTCTCTTTTTTACGTGGCCTCGACGGTGACGTGGGTCGCCCAAAAAGCACCTTTCAGGTATCGATACCTCCCCCCCCTTTCCCTTATTTTTGAAACTCGTCGTGGTAATTCCCCTTCTTTAATTTAGGGAATAGAATTCCCGATGCAACCGGCCACAATTTCATTTAAGGTTCTTCCCCATGTGGTGTGGTCCCCGATCCCCCCGGTCCTTTTCCCCCCCCCCTCATCTGCGAATGACCGTGCGGGCCGACTAATGGGGGCCTTCTACCTTTTTTGTATTTCCCTCCCTTACCTGGAGCGGCTATCTCCAATCATTTTCAGTGCTGAGCTTTCCTTTCATGGCTCCCCCCTCACTCCCTTTTTGTCTTTCCCCCCCCCCCAGCGGCGAATGACTTCCTTCTCCCAAACCCCCAAATGTTTCGACCTAGGACGGGCCCTCTTGTTCTTTCAGGCGTTTTATTTGGACCCCCCCCTTGGCCAAAGCATAATGTCATTAGGCAGGACCCCTTTCTCTTCCACTTGTTTAGCTCTCTTACATCGCCGCCCAATGCCCCTTTCAGAGTAGCGTATTAAGTCACCGGGAAGTTTCGCTCATATATAGTGCTTTTTTGGACCCTCTCCGGCCTATAAAACCACCCACCATCGGCAAGTTTCCATTCCCCCGTTTTAGCCCCCCTTCCGCTATTTTTCGCGCTTTGCTAGTCTTTTATGGTGAAAGGCTCACTCAAATGGCGTTTTCCCCCAACTTTCTTGATGCGACACGGGAACACGCCCTCGTTTTCCTTCTCTTTTCGCTCCTCTCTTTCGACGCGTCGGCGGAGAATTTTTTTCCTTGATTCTGTTATGCCCAAGGCCTCTTCGCTGCCCGGTTGGAATTCCTCCGGTTTCCCTTTTAGTTCCCGAAACCGACTACCCCCGCGCTTAGTCGCCCCGTCCTTTATGCGCTCCTGGTCGCCGCCTTTCTTTTATTTTTTCAGGGTTCCACCTGGTTTCTTTTGCGAAACGAAACTTTAGCCTACTGGCAAAGGACCCGGACTTACCACTCTAGTCCTCTGTTTCTGTACCTAGATCAGAACGAGCAGCTAGGCAATAGCACCCCCTGGCCCCGGCCTCGGCCCCCTCTTTGAGTATTCTGCGCTCTTTTCGCTCCCTGCCTGCAACTGTGGGCCCATTACTTTGGTCTCCCCCTTATTGTTTCGTCTTTACAGTAACGTGCAAATTTTATGTACCTTACGCCGATGGCCCCCCTTCGTGTGCCTTCCCGCCATTGCTCCCTATCATTGTGAAGCGGCTCCGTTCTTTTTTCCTTTCTCTATTGCCCGCGCGTCTTACGCCGACTACCGTTTATCCAGTTACACTTGGCTTCTGCAGGGAGGGTTAGATTTGGCCTGTTCGCGATTAAATTACTGGTGTATTTCCTGCTTTTGAATTGTGAACACCCCCCCTTCTCCCGCAGACGGTTCGACCCACTTCTTGGTACCTACACTCCGGTGCTGCCTTTTCGCATGGTCTTGAGTCCGATTACGGCGCCGAGAGATCCCGCTCGACAGTTTCCGAAAACTCGTTTTTCTCAATGATCCCCTCTATCCAGGTTGTCTGACCAGCTAGAATGTTCCCTCTGCTTTTGAAATCTAACCTATGATTATTCAGCCGCCGGGTCTTCCAAGTTACTCAGATCTCTCTTGGTTTGGTCTTGAACAGTACTCC
>Ga0179593_1469742_pt1 | contig 16608 bp, 13 predicted proteins | sample CZODoug2_1_08_16_FD_185931 | JGI IMG/M metagenome (GOLD analysis project Ga0179593, IMG submission 185931) | Vadose zone soil fungal communities from Angelo Coast Range Reserve, California, USA - CZODoug2_1_08_16fungal (PacBio error correction) | ecosystem: Environmental > Terrestrial > Soil >... | reverse complement strand
GCATTCTTCTCTGGTCGGAACTAAATGAAGCCTCCCTTCGACCTGCAGCCTCTCGGAGGACAGTGGAGAGGCTTCTGCTTTTTTAATTTGACCCGTTGGTCAGCTCTCTCTTGTTCTTTCACTCCTCTCGGGAACCTGCCCATCCGCAAGATATCGCATTCTTTATTCTCGTTAGGCACGCCGGTGAAGGGACAAAGAGCCTACCGTCCCCTTCCCGTTTTTGTGGGCTGTTTCGCTGACTTGACTTTGATTTCGGCATGTTCGACGGTAAGAAGAATTACCTCGCCCCCCGAACATGAACCGACTACCTTTCACCCTTCAAAAGAGAAGGCAAAACAGTTTCCCTTCCCTTGATTCTTCCCGACCACCGTGATTTCCCCCCTCAATAAAGACCCCCCCCCTGGAAAAGGAATGGGGATAGTAGCCGGTGCCTCTTTACCGCCTCGTGAGCTCCTCCAGCCTCCCCCCTGGCAGGGTCTCCTTTTTGGAAGAAGAGCTAGTAAGTCCTCCCCTTTTTTGAAGAAATAGCTTCCGCTATACTGGTTTCTTTTTTTCCTCCCCAATCCTCCCCCTCCGCGGGAAGCAAAGAAGTTTTGCCAACCCACCGTGCCGCTATGCTTATAACCGAATCTCCCTTGGCCTGTGAATTCCAAGGTGGGGTAAAGAACGCCCGTCTTTTGTGCCCCTTACCTAGGATCAAATATTCTCTTAACCTCCCGGAGACTCCGACATTGCGTGGTGTATCCGCAGAGGAGCTCGCCCCCTCTCTCACTCCTTCTCACTAAAAGATAGAGACGAAAGAGGTGTCTTAAATTGATCCTTGGGATCTGGAGTCGGTTTGCTGGTTATGGTACAATGGACGCGATGACGTCTCCATGGAATGGATGGGGTGTCCAAGGATTTCACCACAGGACCTCCAAGTACATAAGCCTGATATGGCCTCCCTGCCGCCTTGGGATGAGGCCCTAATAGATTCTCTTCCTCTGGACCTTCTCCAAGGGGGAGGAGAATTCTTTGTTTTTCGCACCTTCTCCAATTCGCCAGTTTGCGTTCCGGATCTCTTTCGCCCCCCCCCCCCAACGAGTTCGTGTGGTCGGTCCGCACTGACTTCCCCTCTTCCCTACCGTTAAACTCCTTGCCCACCTACTTTTGAGCTTTCTCTCCTCGGGCACTACTGGCTGATATGGGGTCATAAGTACGGTTGAGAGCGCTCTTTCCCATTTTCTCCCTGATGTCCACGACCCCCCTTTTCCCTTGTCGGTTTCCCCCGGAATCTTCTTTCGTGACGGGTTTTCGGTCAAGCAGTTGTGGGACTGTCAAGCCTCTTATCGGTAACTCTTGTTGTTGCTTCTACTAGCCTTCTTGGAGTTCCCATGTATATCGTGTATTATCTCCGGCCCATTACCCTTTTTTTACACTGACCAGGTCAATTTTTGTCATCGTTTGGTTCCTTTCAGAAACCCTGTCGGTGGATTTTCTCTTTTCTCACCGTTACTCAAGGGGCAGTTCTTTTGCGTCCCCCCCTTACCCTTCCTCCTTCCTCGTATCTTACAGGAGATGACCGGATGCAATGATTCATGCCCGCCTTCCCGACTTTTCCCTGACCAAGTACGACCCTAAAACATGGCCTGCGGTCTTGGTTTCCCCTGCTGGCACCCTTGTGATGATCTGTTTTTCTTTTTTTTCCTGTTGAATCAGTTCCCCTTTGGCCTTTCCTTTTTTTCTTGACGCCTCTCTGATATTCCCCCAAGGACACCGAAGACCACCTTCGCTGGCTCCCCTCTTTTTAGGAACGTTAATTTGGAGATAAAGGCTTCTGTAGCCTTCCATGTTCCCCAATATCCCCGGGTGATGCTATATTTGACCGCCGTTTCCCCAAATCCCTTCCTGTCCCCGACTGTTGGAGGGCGAGGATTGGCCATTCTATCTATGAACAGTAGCGATGTTTTGTCGGTTCAGTCCGCCCCTACTGGTTACGATAGGCCCCACCCCCCCCGACCGCACCCCCCTAGCCCCGCCCCCCCAAGTTTCTTCTACTCGGATCTCTTGGTGGTCGCCCAACCAGGTTTTTTCTTTTCAACGGACGTACGATCCTCAGACTTCTTCCCACATTGGTTCTCTCTTGGGACAGGCTCCTCCCTTAAATTCCTTTTCGTCGACTTTCAGCCTAACATCAACTCCTAAGGTAGTTCCGGGCCCTTTAGATCTTCAAGATACTTTTTTCTTCTCCCTTGAAGACAGGCCCCCCCATGCGCGGCCAGCCGATGTTTTATTCCTTTTTCTTTTTATTTCTCTTCCTCTCCAAGTTTTGAAGCGGCCCTTTACGGCTATCGCCGACCCCTTTTGATTCCGAGGCAGATATGAGGCCTAATGGGCCTTCACTCTTTCGCCTTTACTAGGGAAGACCCCTTTCTCGGTCTTTTCATCTTATCTTCTCAAGTCGTTCCCCACTCTATATCCACGAGGGAGAGGCTTGAAGCCTTTCCGCCTCCCTCCCCACCTCTCACAATTTTACTTCGGATTCTACCTTTTCTGCGAGTTTACAGTACTCGAAAACGAATCTCTTTACTCCCCCTATTGTTTTTCTCTCTGTGACCGTAGAGTAATGTCCCTTCGTCCTTTTGTTTTCTCCCCATTTTTACGGGAACCTATGGTGATCTTGTGAAACGGGTAGGTCTGTTGAATCGCGTCTTCAACCCCCCTCTTTCCGGTCTAGTGGTATTGTGATCGTCTTCTTTCATCACAGAATATTACTCAACCCCCCGCTGTCGATGGACTCGTCCCAGATTTTACTTCGATCCGCTGCCGCCTTTCAGCCTCGCGGGGCTCTTTGTCACGTTGGTCCGATCCCTCCCCCCTCCGGAGATGTTGACAGGTCTACGTCAGGGCAATAGGCTTGCGCGGTCTTGCACCTGTCTTCCGTGGTTTATTTATGGGACCTGATACAACTTTCTTATGCCTCTCTAAGATCCCCTCCGCCCGCCGGTCCGGGTTAAATTGCCTTAAGGTGGCTATCCGGACGGCCCCCCCGCCCTTCTTCCTTCCTCCATTCTCCGAAAAGAAACTGGCCCTCTGTCCCTCTTCCTGCACCTTCCCTCCCCCTCTCCCTTTTTTTGTGGAGACCCACGCGTAGCGTCGACTCACCCCGATTCTTTGTCATTTAGTTCGCCCAGGTGTCCGGCTTCCCCCCCCCCCTACCATTCGACCGAAAGACCAGGATTCGAATTTTCCCGCCCCTGAAACCTCGCGCCAGCAGCGCTGCGGCTCCCGCCCTTGGGGATCTTGGCTATGGACTGGAAATTCCTTTCCTTCCCCTGCAACCCATTCTCCCCCTCTTTTGGAGCGGAAAATTCTGAACTCTGTTTCGTTTTGTTTGTCGTTATTGGTTCATAACCCCTGAGCCGCACTGCATCTTTCATCAGGAAAACGTTCTCACGACCCCGGCTTTCCAAGTCCCTCTGTTCAGTGTGAGACCCAGGCCTAGAAAAGGCCTTTCTTCCCTTTTTTTTCTCTTCTCTTGTACTATTGATGGGAACCGTCGGCCCCCCCTAAGATGATGCACTCCCCTTCAGAAATTCGACCTTTCCTTTTTTTAGAGAAGAAATCTCTCTTTTTTGCGGCCCTGGAGGGTTAACTGATTATATATCCCCCTACCATAATGACCTGTCTGTTCTTGTTTTTTTTTTTTTTTTTTTTTTCGACTTCTTTACATTGGAGAGTCGACTCTAACTTAGGCCCGTTCGAGTGTCCCAACTTCCCTTTTTTTTTTTTTCGTTCCCTGAAGCCCCGTAACTCTGAAATAAGATTGCCGAGAGTGCTTTCTTTGACTTTCTCCCTTCACTGTAATACTCTGATACCTGACGGGTCCGGTTTTTTTTTCGTCCCCAGATCATCCCTTCCCTTCTTTCCCCATGAGGCTTCCAAGATCACACGCGTGCTTTTGGCTCTTCCCACACGTTCGTAAGGTGCCTCGGTAAGCCCCATCTTTCCCCGAACCCTTTTTTCTTCTTGCCCCCCTAGGTCTCTCGAAAAGGGACGCGCCCCCTTGGCTTCTTTCTCTCGGATAACACACTCGAGGGTTTTCCACTTTAGGACTTTTTCCCCAGACAGGTACAGAAGTAAGACTCCCTCCTCCAAAAAAAACGGCTTTTGCTCCGGTACTTTTCCTTCGTTGCGCTCCACCACCCCGGAGGAATTGGTTTGCTTTTCGCCGAGGAGTTCCTCATCCCTTACATTTTTGGGACCTTGCTTTCTTGCCAGGTTCACTCACGGAACTTTGAGTACAAAACCCAAGCCGGTCCCGGCCAGCCCCCCGTACTCTGCTCCCACTCCTTGCGTCCGTCAGATATCATTTTCTGATCCCCCCCTGCCATTTAGGCCGGTCTCTTGACTGCGCCTCGCTAACCCTCACTTTGGCCTGAGTCCCCAGGTCCACACACGCAGGGTTCCCCACGACCTTAACCCTGCTGGGTACTTCCTGTGAGGCGTTTGCTTCGTCCTGTTTTGGTTGGTTTTCTGTCTTTCTTCGAGCGCAGCAACGGCTTCTGCTCTTCTTTCATTTTTATGAGAAACCAGTATCCTTGTAGTTTTGTTTTTCTTGGTCCCAAAGAGATCCTTAGTCCAGGCATAGTCTTTTCTTTTTTTTCCATTTTTCTGGCCAACTCCCTAGGAGACGACCCTTACAAAAGCTTCTTTCTCTCCGGTAGGGCTCTGGGCGTCCTTTCACGGGGTAGGCTTGAGTTTTGCGTCCGCACCTTCAGGCCGTCTGCGGCTTTCCATTAACGGATTCCCTTTTTTTTTCCGTTCCCGTTTTGCCTTTTCTGCCCTCGATCCTGCGCACCGGCTCAGAGAGCAGGACAAGTTCACCCCGATGATTTAGGCCGCTGTCCAGTTTTTTTTCCTTCACCCCTTCGGCAGTTTCTCCCATAGCTCCTTCGTCACGAGGCGTTTCGGTCTTTTCTGCTGTGGACCTGAACGACGTTCCCCGTTCTCCCCTGCTTCCCTGGGAGATAACTCTTTTTCAGAATCCCGCCTTCTTTAGTCGTTAGGCTGAGACGTTTTGGTCTTTTCCCGTCTCTCCCGCCGCATTCATGCGCCTCTCTATATTTTCCCTAAGGGTTGTTTTTTCCTATTGACATTGGGCGATTTGGACCCCTTTTTCCCATCCCTTTCAGTACCTTCCTCCTGAACGAGCGGCTTTACTCTTTTTCCCGTGGAGCTGAACGTTTTCCGGTTGTCCGTCGGCACTTTGCCGTTTCTGGAATTCCTATCTCGCACCTTCCTCCCCCCTTCTACACGATTTGCCCCACGCCGAGCCCCCTCGCTTCGGCCATCCTTTCCTTCTACTGAAAGGTGATTTTTGGAATCGGGTTACCCTTTTTCTTTTTCGTCCCCGCATTCGAAGGGAGCCTTCCGCTTTCTCTCGAAAGAAACTCCCTTCCCCGTTTTTTTTAGCGCACCCCTGCACCTTGCCGAGCCCCCTTTGAATACTACAACCTCGTTTTTTCCCCTTCCTCCTTGTTCTCCACGACGCCCTACAGGCCTTTCAGACTCTGGGCCTTTTTGTCAGCAGACCGTGGACCAGTCCCGACAATTGCGCGCCGAAGACTAGAAATGGAATTGCTCGCCGGGTACTCCTGTGTCCCCGACGCACCTCCCTTCTTGATGCGCAGATGTGAGAGGTGCCTCTACTGCTTTTAAGCCTGGTGTAAGTATGACTTCAGCTCAGACCCTCCGGGAAGAACCGAATTTCCTCTTTTGATGACCGCCCGCGTCTTCCCTCATTACCTCATCCTCTGGCCCTTTCGGGCTGAATCTACCCGGTGGTTGTCTAACTAGGGTCTGGGAATCTTCCCTCTTCTCCTAAGGACTTTTGTTTACATCCCCCTTCCTTCTCAACCCGGAGAGCATTCAAAGTGATGGTCTCTGTGTTTCCTTTTGATTTGGTCTCTTTCAAGAGCGCCCCCTCCCTTCAAACGACCACCAGATCCTGCCCCTTAAGCCCCCCCCCCTGTTACGCTGTTGTTGGGGGTGGTACCCCTGGTTTTTTCTGTTGATTTGGTTGAGGGTAATGTTTTTTCCCGCAAGTCTCGGTGGCAACCCCCCCCCGTCTCCACTTTGGGAGGGCCTTCTAATTGGATACGTTCAAAGTCCCCCAGTTGCGTCCCCTCAACAACGACCGATATGTAAGAATTTCAAACGTGTCCTTCCCTTTTTTTTAATAGATCGGGGGATGACTTTCCTGGCCCCATTTCCCATGTACTAAAGGGGGATAGCCTCGAGGCATTCTTCAACAGCGGACGAAGAATGATTTTTTACCGACCGTACGTTGAGCCTTTAAATCGGTTTCGCCCCCAAATCCCAACGTCTCTTTTTTTGGATCCTGACTCTAATAGCATTTCTTACCGGCCCCCTTTCCCCCTCTCCACACTAAAACAATCAATTACGGGTGAGGTGTCTGAACAGTATGTGGCACTTCTTTTTTACTGTAATCTTGTGTCGTGAAGGTTCTTTCCCCCTTTTGTACCGGTCCTGGTGTGGGAAGCCCTTTCCGATCGGGCTTTGGTGTCCTGGTTGGTACCTCCCTCGGGGACTTCCCCCAAGGCATCTACGTACGGTTGGGATCCTTCGTTTTGGCAGTGATCTCTCGTACTCTTGGCCCCCCCCCTTTACAATCTTCCCGAAAAAGACACGATAGACTACCTCTCCAGAACCCTTTTCCCATTGATGACAAATGTTTCTGTGTGCACAGGATACCACATCCCCTCTTTTAGTCTTCGACCGTCAAAGAGAAGATTTCAGGCCTCTCTTTTTCTGGCCCTTTTTTTTCTCCCCTGTTTCCCTGCCCCTGCCCGGCCCTTTACACCTTACGACATCGACCAATACATTTAAGACCTCTTCTCTTTTCCAAATTCGCCCTTTTCGATCGTGTTCGTTCTTCTGTTCCATCCTTCGTTCTTCCTTCGAGAGGGTATTGTGTGATTACCTCGGTAAGTCCAAGTCTGCTCCCCTACAACCAAGGACACCTTTTTCGTTCCTTATCCCCCCCTCTGATTAATAAGGAGTCTCAAGGAGGTTATTGCAAACGGCATCCGCCCCCTTTTCTCCAAGATAAAAAATTTCTTCTGATATACGGCCCCGCCGTTCCCACGGCCCAAGACGATGATGGAAAGAATGAGGGTCTGTGAGCGGAGAAGAGAAGTTTTGGCTTTTTTTAGATCTTAGCAGTTTAGGTCGATACCGGGTTTGTGAGACTTTTTCATTTCCTTCCCCTTGGCCCCACGCCCATCTGGTTCTTCGAAAGAGAGTAGAAGACCCTTGGGTCGCTTCTGGTGTTCCCTTCTGTCTTGTTTGTTTTTTTTCCTTGGGCACTAACGATTAGAAAGAAGTTGACCGTTTGCTTTCTCTATTTCCTTCTTCCCCTTCGGTGTCCATGATAGAAGCGAGAACGCTTTCCAACGGACCCTGAAGTCCTTACCTTCCCCCTCTTTTTTTTTGGAGTCGTCACGGAAAGCAAAGGCCCCAGCAAACTCACAAGAAGAGAAAGACCTTCCTTTTCCCTTTAGAAATGATCTATAGCAAGTTCAAAGAAGGCTTTGGTGCCGATCCAAACTTCCTTGACTTCTTATTCTGAAAGATCCTGCAAGTTTTCCAAACCTATCCCTATGACATCTACCGCGTGGTTAAGGTAAGACCCCTCCATTCTTCTCTTTATTCCTTCTCTTTCAGAAGACAGCCTTCCCCCTTTGGCTTTTTCCGCAGGTCCGATGCACGCAACAGAACCTAAAGAGGAACAACTCTCACATCTTGTCCCGTCTCAGGGCCCCCTTTCCTGGTGAATGCTTACGAGTGAAGTAATGAGTACCCCCCCCTCATCCCTCTCTCCGTTTTTTTCTTTTGTTGAGAGAGTGTGGTCGAGTACCCCTGTTTCCCTCTCTTGGAACAAAGGTCCCATGCCAAGGGCCCCTCTTTTTCTTGGTTCCACACTTTCGGTATGCGCAGAGAAGATCCAGGAGCGTGCCCCTTCGTGTTTTTTCTCCCTTCGAGTCATTCAACCCTGAGTAATAATTATTTTTGACGGCCACCCTGTAGATTCCACGCGAGTTTTATCGATCAGATGAGTAATTAAGGGACGCAATGCTCGCCCCTCTCGAATCTTTCCCTTCTGCCAAGGTTCCGGACGGCGTTCCTCGGGCGTTGCGATATCCTTACCAAAGTACCCCTTAGGATTTCCGCTGGCGGTGCACATGGAGATGTCAGTTGCCCTTCGTTTCCCTCTCCCCCCTGCCTCTGCCTTCCTCCTCCTCTTCGACCTCGGACGGGTCAATTATGTCCGGCGTTACGAGGAGCTTCGTGAACACCCCTCCCCTTGACGTCTACGACGCCCCCCCACCATCCCCTGGTTAAGTTTGCTTCCTTTTCTTTAAAAACTCCCGACCCCCAGGCACCCCCTCGTTTTCCCCCTAGTCGATATACCTCAGAGAACCCGACATCTAAGGGTCAGTTTGCCTGAGCCTTCCTTAGACTTTTTTCCCCGACCACCGACAAGAAACTACTCATTCCCCGAAGGCTCCTTCCTCCTTTCCCTCCCCCCGCTTTTTCCCACCTCTCCTTGCACCGTCTTAAGGTACGTTCGGGCCTTCTCGCCCAAGAATGGTGTTGCTAACATGGCCTGGCCCAGGTTCTTTCCAGGAATAAGTGATATAATGTAATTTAATACTCCTCTTTTTTTTTTTTTTTTTTTTTTTTTTTTTTTTTTTTTTTTTTTCTTTTTTTTCGGCAACGTCGTTCAGGTGGTTGGGGTCAATTTCGATCAATTCGACTTTTTTCCCCCGATACCCCCTCTTTTCCCCCCTTCTCTGTATTCATCCTTTTAAAAGGAAGCCTAACCACGATCATCCTCGGTTCTCTTTCCCATTCAAGCCGAGTACATGTAATTGCTTCTTTTTTTTTTCTCCCTTTCTTTCCGTGATGGTCAACGCGGCGAATGAGTGTGAAGCAGGTAAGCTTCCCGCACTTTCTAGTGTATGCTCTTAATTTTTTCTCAACCCTTCTCTCAAGACCTATTAGGTTGCGGAATCCCTTGCCCCCGCAACCTGGTCGCTCTTTCCCCTCGGCCTTCCCCCCCGTTTCCGTTGTTCACCTTCTAAACTTTTGTCGACTACACTAGCCCGGCTCACGCCACGGACGGCGCTTCCTGATCTCGGGACCTTGCTTGACCGTCCATCGCTGCTTTTGAAAGACTCCCGTACCCCTCCCCTTGACCGATGGGTGGAGTACCGACAACCTTCCCTTTCGTCTTCCCCCCCCCCAATGCGGCTCAAGTTGAGAGATCAACCGTAGTCCTCCCAGATCAGAATGACTGTCCCAGACTTCCTTTTCTCCCCAAGTTTTTCTATCTTTTGAGCGTGGCAAAACGGGTCTTTAAGTGTAGCCTCTCCCTGCCCATTTTCGCCGACAACGAACTAGTGTGGATGTACGCTAGGGCAAATTTCCTTCCTGCCCGGGTCCTTTATCCTAATGGATTCAACCCCTCGGGAGGACTTAAAGGATTTTTCCGGAAAGCGTCCTGCCCCGTTCATCCTTTTTCCGAACCCCAATTCTTTTAGGACGATAAAGGTGCCCGGTACGGTTTCTAACCCCCCCTGTCTTTTCTTTTTTCAATATCGTAGGTAGAACAGCAATACCTCTTTTCTCAGTGTGAGCCGCCTTTCACTTTGTCCCCTCAATCACCCCTCCCCCATTGTAGTACCCCCCCAAAAAAAAAGAATTTTTCTTTAAGAGTATTCGGCTTCTTTTGGGCTTCGTGTAGCTCGTCACCCGACTCCCCCCTCCTTTTCGCTCTAGTACCGTTCCCAAGGACTTTTACGTGCTGAGTACCAGAGTCAAAAAGCAGGGTTTTGTGACCCCACCGTTTGATCTCCTTCAACTTGAAAGGGACAGGCGGGATAGAGCCCCCAGGGCGGATCCGATTCCCTCTTCAAACGGGTTTCTTACCGAGGAGAGGGCTGAGGAAGCTTTTTTTTTCAGCACAGGACATATCTTCTCTCGTAAATGCCGATCCTCCCCTTTCTTGTAGATGTTGGTGCTTTAGCTCGCAACCGGAGAATCAGGTGTTCCCCCCGGTTGCTCCTCTTGACATCCATTTTTCAGTCTCAACTCATGAGAAGAAGGCCCTGCCTCCCCCTCAGTTAGAGTAGTTAGTCTCTCCCTCTACCTTTGTATCTCTTTAGATGTGTGAGGTATCAACTTTTTTCTACCCCTGCCGGACCCCTTCTTCCTGCCTTACTTCGTTGAATGTCGAAGAAGGGGCGGCTGTCACCCCTCACGTCGTACCCTGCTTCCCCTGCCTCCAGATTTCCTCCCCTTCATTTTTAGCAAAGAGAAAACCAGAACAACCGGTCCTCTTAGTCTCTGAGATGCCGACCCGCTCCCGATTCTGTTTCCTCTTGCATTCTTCGTACTTAAGCCCCGGCGAGATCTATGACGTCGTCTTCCTCGGTCTCTCGTTAAGCAGCTGTTCAAGCCGGTCCGGGTAAAGTCCCCAGAGTCGAAGCCCCCTTCCCAAAAGTAACCTTAAGAGAGTTCTTAGGAGCTTACTCCTTTTCACGGTTAACTCCCAGTCTCTCAGTTTTTTTCCTTCTCCTATTATTTCCTAATAATAACCGTTTCGTGGTGACAGCTATGGAATCCTTGCCATCAGAGGGAGTCATATTTACACAAAGAAGGTACGGATACAGAAGACTTCTGAGGACTTCTTGCCTGCTCCCCTCTCTCTCTCTGGCGATGGACCCGGCAGCTTCTTTTAAATCCTTCGAGTCCCTTTTCGCCAGATATAAACGAAAGAATAAGCGAAGTAAGATTTCTAAACAGGACCGACGAGCGGTGCTGATAGGAAACCTTTTCTCTACATCTCTAAGTTTCTTTCCCTTTATTTTCTCGGGTCATAGGTGGAGACACTTGTCCTAGAGAACCCGGTACGACGTCATTTTTTCCCCTCCGTCACTCTTTTACTCTTTACAAACTGAAACGAGCGGAACTGCTCATGCTCCATTCAACCCCCATTCTTCCCCAAAAGAACGGCACTACCCAGTGACTTGGTGCGCCGACGCACACCGACCGTCCCTCCAGCTTTTCCCGGGCGTATTTTTGGGGCCTTCCCTTCTCGCCTGAATTCAGAGAAAAGACTACTCAAGGGCTCGCGCTTCGTCCACCCCCGCAACTCCCGCGAAAGGTCCCTTTTGCTTTTTCTCCTGCCCCTTTTAAGCCCTCTCTGAGAAGGGGTTTAGCGCCCGCCCCTCCTCCGGTCAGCCCTACGTGGTCTATTCCTGGTCCCCCCTTGACCTCCCCTCAGATGGACTCTCTGATTCCCCGCATGGAAAGGGAATTGGAGTTTTTTTCCATTTTGGCACGCCCTCCTTCCCTTTGGCTTTCCTTTGTACTCGTTCCGTCCCCTCAGATGAGATCGTGAACGGCCGAGGCCCATTCTCCTCGCGAAAGTCTGTTTTTTTCCCCCCTCCTTATTTTTTCTCTCCCCCCTCACCTCCTCTTTGGCGCCCAGATCTACGAAGAGCGGGTTGGTCTTTTTGGGGGTTTACTCAAGGGCGCGGTTGAGCGCCCCCGAGGGGAACTGGCTCTCTTTCCCTTACCCTTCCCCCCGATTACCTGGCGCTTCCCCTCCCTCCCTCCCACTCCCTCCCTCCCCCCGCAAGGCATTCCTCTCTCGTGCCTCCCTCCCCCCCGCCCCCCGCCCTTCTTCCCCCCCGCTTTCCCCACCCCCCACTTCCTCCCCTTTTCCAGCTTCCCGCCCCACTCCTCCACCCCACCCCACCCCACTCTCTCCCTTCCCCCTTACCCCATCCCCACCCCGCCACCCCCATCCCCCCCCCCTCACCCCCTACTCTCCACCCCCCCTTCCCCCAACCCGCTCCCCCCCTCTCTTATCTTCCCCTTCCCCCTTCTCTCAATCAGCCTGCCCCTCTCCCTTTTTTCCCCCCTCTCCTTCCGGTTTCGACCCTTCCATTTTCCTCTGCCAAACGGTGAGAAATTGCTGGCTTTCCGGTGTCACTTCCTTCTCCTTTCCCAAGTCCCCCTTGTTTTTGGGCATCTCACCCCACCCCAACCCTAGCACACCCCCCAGATATGTCCGACAGCTTCTGAGGCCACACGTCTGGTCTGCCCCCTTTGGTAATGTTTTCCTTTCCCACTCCTCCCGGGGCCGTACCCCAGGTACTCGTTAGACCCGTTTTTCCCTCAGCCCACGTTTCTCGTTTCTCACTTCCCCTTTTCTGTCCCTTCGGTTTCTCCAGACCCAAGTTCGTGGTCCCCCGGCTTCCTACCGCTCGCGATAGGAACCCTTTTTCTCCTTCCTTTCTAAGGGTGAGCTTTCGAACTTAAAAAAATGTCGAACGGCTCTTTCACTCCGGGTTCGGCCCGTGACCTAAAGTTTTTTTTTTTGAGTGTAAAGATCTCTCTCGTTTTTAGGGAGCCCCCCGCCCCGCTTCTTTCCTTCTCTATCCGGTTTGAATTAGGTCCGAAGGCGATCGTCCCCCGCTCTTATTAAAGAGTCCCCCTGGTGTTCCTGGATCATCCTCTCCCTTTTTTTTTCCTCTCTCCCCGTTTCTCGACTCGGAAAAAGGTTACAGGTACGACACCGCCCGCCCCTCGCATAGAAAAGCCAAGGTCAATTCCTCTCCCCCTGGTCCCGGCCCTTCTTTTAAGCCTTCACCACTCCGGGCGTCGAAGTCAAACCGAGCAGATTCTTCCTCCCTTCCCTCCCAGTCTCAACCTGGCTTCCTTTCTTCCCCTGTCCTTTTCGTTTCAATAACTCCCTCCGACATCGACCACCCGCGCAGAACTGGTCTCGCTGGTCTCCCCTGTTTGTTCGTCTTCTTTCGTATGAATCAGATTGTCTGTTTTCGGATTCGTTCTTGTAACTCCTTTCAGTCCAGGCGCCTTATATAACCGGAAACCCGAAGACCACTCCTCCCTCGGCGAAAAATTCCCTTGAGTGTTGCCCTTTTTTCCGTCCGATCCTACTCTTCATTAAGCCCCCCGGAAGTGAAAGGAATGCGCCAAGCTCCCCCCTTTCCCTTTACTGGCCCGCCCAGCCCCTGAAATCCCTTTTGTGCATCAGGTGGCGCGAGTCGGAGTTGAAATGTATTAGATTTTCGGGTATGAATTCGCGAGTTCTTCCCCTTTGTTAGGCTTTTTCCACTTTCCGCGCCCTGTTCGTCTCGGACCAAGGAAAATCGGACATTTCTTCGTCCCGTTGGGTCCCGCCCCCTTCACTTGGGGGAACCCCGACGAGAGAGCATCATTAATTTTTTAGATTTACCGGTTCGACGGTTCCTTGTTTTTTTGATCCGGAAACGGGCGGAAATTCTTCCCGGCCTGCTGGTCCCTTCCCCCCTCCCGACCGGCATTTCCTTTCGTGGAGCGTCCCTCCCTTCGCCTTCTTTTTTTTTGCACGCCTACAAATCCGGGAAGAGGACTTTCGACCTGCCTCCACCCCGTTTTCTCCCCTCCCGTTTACGGTGGACGAATGGTCAAGTGCCCCTCTGATGCCCCGCGCTCTTTTTCTCCAAGTGATCCCTACACTCCGTCTGGACTGCAAAGAACGAGTGGTGTCCGGTCCGCAGAAGTCTGCCCTTCCTTCCTATAAAAGCCTCCAGAGCTCAACGTCCTCTTGTGTCTCGGCGTCTTCCTCCCCCTCCCCGCTCTCACCATTCCCGCAGGACCGGGTGAAAGATTTTGCCGGACGAGGACGTACTCCCCCCCATATCTCTATTCCTATCCTAATTTTTTTTTTTTAGATCTTCTCTTTGTTTCCTTCCTTTCTGCCTTTACCTCCCAACCCCAGGGTCCCTGGGACAAGATGGTGATCTTGTTCCGGGTCGGTAGGGAATCTGGCCACACGTGTGCCCTCCCCGTTTTGTGTCTTCCTTTTTCGTGAAGACTTCTCGGAAAGGGCCACGCGGTCGATCGTCCCTCTTTTGTTCTTTATCCATTTTCGTATTCGAGTTTCTGCCGTAGCATCTCGGCCTTTAGCCCTTCCTCAACTTTAAAAGCCTGAGTGAGAAGGGCTATGTGAGAGTCTCCCTCGGCCCCTCCCTCTGGTATGACTGTGGCGAGGATTCTTTTGGGTCCTTTTTTTTTTACTGCTCCAACCCCGATATGCAGGTAAAGCGGACCGGCAGACGGCTTCCCCATAATGTATTTGAAGTTCAGTCAGCACGGTCTTCTTTTCTTACACTGTACGTTTCCCCTTTTTCCCTCCACTTGGTTTCCAACCGGCTTCGCGCTTGTCCCCCCCCCCTTCTCGCCCCTCGTTGCTTTCCCCCCTTTTTTCTTCCCCCAAGATCGCGAATTTGAATTGGACTGATCGCCAAAGGTCGCGCTTTTTAGTCCCCCTTTCACCCTCTGACGAAGAAGTCCTCCGAGTCCTCTTCCATCTCTCAGTCTTCCCTCCCGCAGACGCCAGCCAGTGTATTGAAGATAAAGGGCGGGCCGATTCTCTTCAAGCCGCCCTTGGGCCCCCCTTCTTGAGAACTTGAAGGGGGCCCCATTACTCCTTGATATCCTTACTTTCCACCTCCTCGCTCCACTTTCCCCCTGGGGTCTTTTTTGTGTCCTTGGCTAGAAGCATTCGCGGGAATTCCCAGTTGCTCCCCCTCTGCAAACTCCCTTTCCCCTGGACCCTTCCAAGTTTACCACCTCTCTCACGAAGGGCTCAGTTGTGAAAGCGCAGAGGGGCCAAGTTCTGCCGAGTTTTGTCCCCCGTATTGACGGGATTTCACCTTCCTTTACGGCCTTTCCAGCAGGGCCCCCCAGAAAGGTCATAGCCCCCCCCTATTTAGGATTATTATGTGTTCCTTCGGCCACGATTGCGTTTTATCTTTTTTTCTTCATCTCTCCCCCTTTCGCTGCCCTTTTCTGGTCGATTTCTTAGATGACCGTTTTGCCCTGTCGACCTTCTACGTTTATTTAACGAAAAGGTCTGGTCGGACACTCCCAGCGCTATCTTCTCCCTGATTTTTCCCTTCTAAGCGCCTGACGTCCAATCTGCATGCGGGACAGCACGTAACTTTCTTTTGAGAGGAGGACCCCCTCCCACCCTTCCTTCATATTTTCTTTTTTTCCAGACCCCTACGGGCTCAATTAGAGATACAAACCCATTCAGTATGACCGATCAGCCTTTCATTAGGTCTCCATCTCACCTTACTTTCCTTTTTTGCTTTTTAGTTTCGACCAACGGGGTTCCTCTCGCGTAGTCCCGCCTTTCTCACGACCTGTTGGGGTGTAGAAACCTCATCGCTCCTTCTCTTCACCTGGCCTGGTACCTTTCTCAGCCTGTCAAACCCCTTTTATGGTTCTTTTATCGTGGCTGCCAGCGCAAGGGACCTCTAAGCCCCAGAATGTCTGCCACAACACTTTGCCTTTCTGTCCCAAAGATCCATGTCTCTGCTCTTTACTTCGCACCACAAAGTAGGACTTGGTGCCCCAGAAGTAGGAGGCGACCCCTTAGACCTCTTCGTACACCGATAACTTCCTTCCACCCTCCACCCCTCTCCCTGATTTACCAAAACCAAACCAGGTAAAGGACTTTATTTCCTAGTACCCGGACCTGCACCATCTGCTTCCGGATCTCTCCTAGCAGGAGTTTACAACCCTTTCCCTTTCTTTCTTCGGCGTCTTTCCCCTGATATCCCTCTTTTTTCCTGGCCGTCGGGGGTACCGAGTCCCACACCTCCGTTCCCGGCGTTTCCCTTTTTGCACAGGTCCCTGCTCCTGAGGTTCAGCGAATCCTTGCCTTTCCTGTTTTATCCTACTTCTTTTTTTTCTCGGCGCCCTTCGCGAAGCCAGGATTCGAAGCGCTTCGCAACGTGGACCTTATCAAGTCCGCTGTTTGCCGTCGGTTTCTCTCTCCCCTCTCCCCCTCCTTTCGTCCTTTTTTTTCTTGCAGGTATAAGACCCTTGCGGCACACGCCCCTTGACGCCCGGGCCGCTTCCTTCCTTTTCCTTTTCTTTGTTCGTGGCGCACTTGACGGGGGCGGCCGTCCGCTTTTTTCTTTCCTTTCTCCCCGGCGCGGTCCGGGGGGTAATGAGAAAGGTCCGAGCGGGGCATCTCAGTTTCTGGCTTTAACTTCTACCTTCCTCCCTTCCCCCACCTGAGAATGAGAAAGGCAGAAACACGTTTCTGATCTTCCCTCCCTCTGTCGAGCAGCACAGGGAGGAGCATGTTTCTGCTGCTCTCGCTTCTTCAGGGCATGACGAGCTCTTTCCCTTTTCTCCTTGCCGTGCAGTTTCTGACGTGTCCCAATCCCCGGCTGCCCTTTGGTCCCGCTCTCAGACGCTCCAACGCAAGTCCTCCGAGTTCTTTCGACCTTCCTGTCCCTTTTGGTACACGTGATTTACGAAGCTCTATTTTGGCCCCCTATCCCGGTGTTTTTTTTTTGAGAGAGAGATGATCATTCAGGATTCTTTCCCCTTGGTGCCAAGCCCTGACAGGACCTCTCCTCCCCCCTTTTGATTTTTCGGGATGCCGCGAGATTTGGAGTTTTCAAAGTGGAGCCGTGTTCTTGGGTTTTTTCACAGGCGTTCCCCGTT
>Ga0179593_1484315_pt1 | contig 16609 bp, 18 predicted proteins | sample CZODoug2_1_08_16_FD_185931 | JGI IMG/M metagenome (GOLD analysis project Ga0179593, IMG submission 185931) | Vadose zone soil fungal communities from Angelo Coast Range Reserve, California, USA - CZODoug2_1_08_16fungal (PacBio error correction) | ecosystem: Environmental > Terrestrial > Soil >... | reverse complement strand
CGAGTAAAGCTCAAAGCGTGGACACCTGACCTTTTCTCACCCTTCTTCCTTTTCTTCTCTCAGATGTAATTGATTATGTTCTTTGGGATCCTCTCTTTACATTCTCCAAACCCTTTTCATAGTCAAAAGGTGAGCATCCTCAACCAGAATTTTTTTTCTTGTCACTTCCCTTTTTCGGTTTTCTTCTCGAAGCGTTTTCAACGTAAGGGAAGTGGCAGGCACCCCTGAAATTGAAACTTCCTTTCTTTTCCGTTTAGGTCAGGATGTCGTCCCCCCCATCGCGATCCCGCGTTCTTTTTTTCGCTAAGTTTAGAATTGAACCAGATTGATGTTTGGCTTACGCCCCCACACCCCTGTTTTACCCCGTGGATCTTTTTTCATCAATTATTTTCCCCCCCCATAATTCAGCTGTTGGGTCTTCCTTGAAACGAATGTTCCTCTTCTCCTCAATTGCGACTTTTTTTTCAGACCTGGTCTAGTCTTTTTCCTCTGAGCCAAATAACCGATGTGCGTTAAGGGCGAAGGGAGAGCGTGGCCCTTCCAACTATTTCACTTCCTTTTTTTCCCGTACTGCAGAGAAGGGTGGAAACTATTGTAGGTGCCCCCATCTTTTTTTTTTGAAACAACCGTTTCTTTTCCTTCTGCAGAAGACAGTTAAGTCCGGGCGTCGCCCCCTCTTTTCTTTCAAAAGGAATTATTACCTAAAAAAAACCCTTACATATGAACCCCTCCTCGTTGTCACATAGGGGATGAGAGGCTTCGGCCCCTTCTTGGATTTGCTTTCTTCTGCCCCCACATTCAGAGCGATTCAGTTACAATGTCTTTAAGCAGTTACTCTGTCGTCCGTTATGGGAGGCACTAGTTTTTTCGTCACTCTTTCTCAAGTTGGGCCCTCCCCCTATCGTTGCCCCTCTTTGAATGACCCAGGTTTTTCACGACTTCTTACAGAATCACAAAACCCAAAAGCCTTCTCTCTCCATTATTTTCAGGATTCCCGCGATTCCCTTCAACGTATAAGAGCCCCCCTTCGCATCGCGTTTCCAGTGCTTGACTCTCCCCTTCCTCCTTCTTTTTCCTTCCAATGAGTTTGCCGAAAAAATCCTTTCGGATCGCTGGACGCCTTATCTTACCGATTTTTCTTTCTTGAATCGTAAAAAAAGTTCAGGAGCACAAGCGCGAAACCCCTCCCTCCCCTCCTTTCCAACCTTCTCTCCCATATTTTTTTAATAGAGAAAAGTTCGTCCCACCCCACCGCCTTCCCTCCGAAAAATATTACTAATCACACTTACTTAAAACGACCCTGACCACGCCCCCGGCATCTATAGACTCCCCTTCCAATTTTTGACAAAAAAAATGTTTAGTCGCTTTCCCCAAGACCCCCCTTGCCTTTGTTTCCTTCCTAATGTTCTCTTTCTTAAAGTGAGTTAACCCTGCCTCACTTTGCTACCTCCTGCTGGATCTTATATGGGCAATCAAGGCAGGATCCCCCCCCTGATCCGCTTATTCCACTTCATCGCGTCGTGCTACCATTGACTCAACGTAAAACAGGACCCCGCTCTAATTTATACCCAATCGATTTTCTCTCTTTTCAAGCACATAGAGGAACAACCTAAGTTCCTCCCCCCTGGTCTTTCCTCTTTGAGTTACCAATGCGGCGGCCCCACTGTGCCTGGAGTCCCCTTGCCCGGACAATGCAAATGGAGGAACCCCAAATTGGACACATTCCCTTCCGTTTTTTCGTAACCCTACGCGGTCTTTTCCCCGCCCGATTGCGCTCTCCCTCGTGCGCAAGGTTTTTTTCAAATTGCTCATCGGGTCCTCCCTTGACCCTCGCGGTCAAAACCGTCATCGTTTTGTGCCTCCTTCCAATCTCATTGATCTCTGAGTCTGGCTGTACATCTGGCCAGGTCAAACTTGACCTCGATCCCTTCCCTCCAGTCTGAGTGAGAATCGGCGCGGAATGGAATGCCTCTGTTTTGCTTTCCTTCTGAGTTTTTTATGTTACGTCCCGCTTGCTTTCCCAATTTTTTACTGGGATTTCCCTCCCTCCCCCTCCTCCCCAAGCCTCTCCCCTCCCCCCTCCCCCTTTTGGTAACAGGGGGAATTGATAATAGAAAAACTTTCACTTTTTTTGACCGTCCTACGAATCTCCCCTCCTCCGTAAGGTGATTCCAGTTTTTCATCGGTTCACAACCCCCTCCAGAACAAAATTTTCCCCGTCATTCCATTCTGAGTGATTTGAATTCTTATCAATCCTGTTGTTGTGGTTTGATCAATCCCAAACGCACTTTTCTCCCTTTGTCCTCCTTCCTGGTGGTATTTGGTTGCCCAACAATGTTCCACACCTTTTTCCCGCCCTCCCCCGTGGATGCCTTTATTCTTCCCGTTCACCCCCTGGTGCTATATCACAAGGAATGTAACCTACTTTGCATGTCTTTTTCGTTTTCTTTCTTTCCCCTCCTCAACAATTACTTCCGTGAGATGTGCAAGCGGTCAACCCTCTTTTTGAAAAATCCCTTCCTCGAGTCCATAGGAAGTATTCCCTCTCCACGGCGGCTAGCCTTCTTGTCCGACAGGGTCTTTCTCTCTTTCGCTCATGATTCAAGGAGGAGTCTCCGCTCCTCTCCCCCCCTTTACCCTCTTTGATCCTTAAAGATTTTCCGCGTCCCCTCCCTGAGTGATTGTCCCAATTTTTCTTTTTCTCTCGAACCAGGCTGGCAAGCTGCGCCAAACCCCTGGCCCTATTTTTTCCTCCTTCCCTCCGCTTGGATCGGTTCTGATCACGGCTAAAACATCTATTTTAACATGTCCAAATTCTTGGCCCTTGGAATTGTCTTTTTAAGGGGCCACTCCCCCTTGGGGCCCCCCGAGCTCCCCATTACTCTTGTCCCAAAATTTTCACCGACACCCCTCCCCCCCTTCCTGGATCCTTTTTGTCACTCGACAAACACCTAAGAAGGTTTAAAGCGCCTTTTGAGGGAAATTCACTCTCTTTCCTTTGCGTTTTTTTCGTGGGGCCAACTGGTCTGCCTGGCGGACTCTTTGAGTTTTCGCGCGAATACGTAGAAAAAGACTACGCTCCTTTCTTCTTCACTTCCCCCCTTCGTAGCCTTTCAGCAGGGCGGGGTTTTTTGGAGACCTTAGGAAGTTAGGATTTTTTTCGTCTGGCAAACTGTAGAAAAGACCGATGGCGGTTTCTTTTGACTCGGTAAGGGTGTGGTTGGTTGTTTTTCACTGTCTTCATGGGTCCTGTAGGCGTGGTTTCTTTTTTTTTTCGTTGTTTCTTTCCTTATTAGTGGTCTTCGCCGTGAAGCCTTGGTTTTTCGTCCGTGGCCTCGTTGGTGTTTACCTAGCCCCTAGTCTCAACCATTTCTCGCGTCCATTCTTTCTCCCCTCTTTTTTTCTTTTTTTTTCTCGTTGTCTAGATGCCTTCTTTGGGGCAGAGCAACGTAATCCCACTTTCTCATGAATTTTTTCCTCGCTGTGTTAGTGCAGAACTTTTTTGGTGCCCTCATCCTTTCTGCCGCATGTGCGTATTTTGCGTGCGTTTCACTCCCTTATCTCTTATTCCCCTTACTCTAACATGTTTGCTTGGAAGCCGCGACCGGTGATTTCCGCTCCATTTCCTGGTTTTAGTATCTGTGTTTTAGCTCCTCTTCGACTTCCATTTTTTTGAACTTATGCTTTCCCCCCGCGTCTGGAGCCCCATTTCTTCCCAACTTGATTCCAAATTAAAAATCTTGGCAGCTAACCTCCCAGTTCTCACGAGTCGTCTGTCCTGTCGTTATTGAGAAAAAATTCCTTCCCCCCCCCCCCTCCTTTTTCTGTTTTTCCTCGGTAAGCAAAACCGATTATTCTCCCTCCCCGAACCACTTCATCCTCTCACCCTTTTGGACTTTTCATTCGCCCTTAGTTGAAGATCTTGTCGACAAATTCCCTCCCCGTCTTTTTTCGTGTCTCCCCTAAATTAGGACCCGTTTTTTCGTATCCACTCCTCCCTTTGCGCTTGCATCTAACGGACCCGAACGTTGGCAACGGCAATTCCAAAGTAAAATTTTCTTTCCCCCCCCCTTCGCTTCCCCAAGTTTCTCTGTTCGTACAAAACGGCCCTAAGTCCTAGTGATCTGATAATTCGCCCAGCCCCTCACTTCAAAACCTTTGGCACCTTTAGTTGGTATAATTAAACTTTCCTCTCTGGCGTTTTCCCCAAGAGTTTAGTCCGTCGTTCCAGTCCCCATTCCCCTCAAGCAATTCCCCCTTCCCCTCATGAATTGTGCTCTCTTTACAAAAAAGTCCCGCCCCCTTTCTTTCGTCTTCTTTTGTTGGGTTTCCTACTTGCTTTTATCACTGAGCCGAAAACACCCCCCTGTTTTTTCGAGTCCCCTCGGGTAATCAACGTCTTTTATTTGACACGCAAGAAAGTCACCTCCCGCCTTTGCCTTTATGTTGACTTTGTGGATTCAAACCCGGGCTCGATAAACACAGAACATTCCCTTCATCCCTTCCCCTACCACTTTTTTTTTCCCTTCCCTTGCTCAAATTTTCACAGAGGGGTTAAGTTCCCCGGGGCTATCCTCCACGGGCAACTAGTTAACAACTAGATTTTATGGGGTTCCAGCTCCCGCTGCGGCCCTTCTTCAGCGGTCCGCTTCGGTTCCCACTGGAGCGTTCCACTTTTCCCCCACTTTCAAGACGTCTTCTTTTTTCTTCATTTACATCGTCTACTGATGGTTTATTAATCCAGGAAGGCTCCTTGTCCCCCCCTTGACCACTTCCCCCCCTGACAAATTTTCCCGACCGCGGAAACGGAAATTCCCCCCCCCCTCGTTGGCCTCCTTTCTGCGGTATTTCCCCGTAAGGATGTGCACGTCACAAAGTCCCCCTTTTTTCCCCCCCCTGACATGGCATTTTCCTCAGGCACCCCACTTGATAGAGTGAGACGAAGATTTCCGCCACCCTCCAGGCGCGGACAATTCTTCTCCTCTTCCAATCCTCTCCCCTTTCTTGAGCTGGGTTCGACAGCTCAAACGATTTTTCCTCTTTTTTCATGGGCTCCATCGTAAGGACGTTATTTTTTACTTCCTTGTATGATTCCCCCCCGGGCGGAGGGAATTTCTCGTCGGATCCGTTTGTCTTCCCCCCCCCCACCTGCTCACTTTGCGATTGGCTTTCCCAAGGCCCCAAACTGAAAAGATTTTCCTGATCTCCTTCTCGCGCTCGCCTTTTTATCCCACTCTTAGCCCAGTCCCCAGTTTTAGCTTCAACTCGTCTCTGTAGCACCAGTCCACCCACCCCCAGACACCCCGACAATCATCCGCCCCTCCGGACCGGGCCCTTTTCTTTCCTCAAAAGTGTGATCTTTCCTTTTCTCGCTGAGAGTGGAACAACCAAGTTTTAACCCACTCAGTTGCATCCCCGGTGCCCGAACCAAAGGCCTCCACCACAGTGTTTTCCAAGAACCCCCTGCCCTTTCTCCCCGCCCGGAGAGCTGTCAAATAATCACTGCAGCTCCTCCCTCTAGACGCGTTCCCCCTCTCACCCTTTTGCCCCCATCGGCTTGGGGCCTTAGATTTAACCTTCCGGCTCCCCTCAAATGTCTTAGGAGCTTTTCACGCCTCTCCCCTTTTTGCTTAATATTGTCTCGATAACTTCCAGGTCGCCCCCCTCCCCCGAGACTTTTATTGTTTTCTCCCTCACAGACGGAGCTTACACATCCCAGTCCGTTTTCCCTCTGAATAGAAATTCGCATGGTTTTGCCTTATTCTTAAGGAATTCCTAGGTCTGGACCCCTCACCCACTTCCTTATTGAATTTAAGGTGCCTTAATCGAACCCACCCATGTTTTTTTTATTTTTTTTTCTTCCGGTTTTATACGTTCATCAGGAGTGATATATCTCTCATTTTTTTTGTTTCTCTCTCATTTCCTTCTCCTTTTCTTGAAATTTGGGCCCCTTAAGAATTTCCTGGTTTTTTCTCTTTCGGAATTTTTTCTTCATCTTTTTTTTCCAATTTTTTCTCCTCCCCTTCTTCCCGGGTGACAGGGTACCGTTGTCCCACTCTCTCCCCCCAACAGGCCCCTCCCTATTGACTACTACCTTTGCTAATCGAGTGGTCGGTTTCCTCTACAGTTTTTTCTTAGTAAAACACCCTGCTCTTCCCTTGGCGTGCATTGCCCTGGGACTCTTGAGTGGTCAACCCCTCCCGAAACCATGGTCCCCTCTGCCCCCCCTTTTAGTGGGCCAGGGTCCTCTCCCCCCTTTTCAGTTTTTTTTAAACCCCAGATTTTACGAGGAGTCTCCCCCGCCTCCCTTTCTTGACCCCCACTGTCGGCAAGAGAGATCTCGATTCTGTTTATGGCAATGAAGGACACCTCTTTGGGGAGGGGCCATGTGGTCAACCCCATTTGATTTTGAGTCCTTTATGCCCTTCCTTTTTACTCTTTTTTTTAGAACGGCCTCCAACTCACCAACCCAGTCAAGGCTCATGTCCCCCCCTTTTTCTGCGGGCTCTGCGTGGTTTGCGTTGTCTTGGTCTCAGCTCGGATACGGGACGCTTCAGAAGTATTGCGACTGGAGTACTGTTCCTGATTCCCGTCTCCGGGATGATCCTTTGGTTCCATTTGACCTTCCTTCCTGTTCCGCTAGGCAATCGGAGTCCGTTGGATTCTTTCTTAACCGGATCCGCTTCTCCCCCGACGCCGAAATCGGCAAATCCCGTCTTTTTTTATTTAGTCTTTGGAAAAACTTCCAGTGAACGAATTGGTCAAGATATCCGCCATGGAACCTTCCTCCTCGCCTTATCATGGCTTAGAATTGTGCGGTGCGTGCTTTTTTCCCCCACGAGTCGAGCGCTCCTGTCCCTGAGTAAAATGAGTGTGTCACACCCTGAGGGGCCTTGGTCGTTTGGGATGCCTTCCTTCCTCATCAGAATTCCTCCATCCCTTTTTTTTTTTCCCTTCCCGTTTTCCGAGTGCCCCTTTCCTGGGCCCCCGGTTCAGACATCTCGTTTAACCCAGTCTTCAGTCTCCCCCCTCCCCGGAATCCCTTTTTTCCCACTTGAAAGGCAAAAACCACTCTAACTCTTGGTCCAAACGTGCTGTCCCGTCTTTTCTCCCTTCTCTCTTCCAAATGCTGGGAATCTTTCTCTTTTTCTTTCTCTGATTTTCCGAGATGGAAAGTCGAATTCCACCTCGTTCTCACCTGTTTCTCACTGTTGCCTCCCCCCCCGAGTGTGTGTTATGTGATAGTTCTTCTCCTTCCGCTTGTTTTCCAGCGTCAATCCCCCACAGAACTGGCCCCCCTTCGTGCTCCGCTTTCCATTTCTCCCCCGTGAGATAACTTCTCGCTCCCTCTGTCTTTTTTTTTTTTTTTGCCCCCCGCTCAGTTCTGAAGACGGAAAATATTTTTCTCCGTCCCCCCCCCCAAACTTCTCCCTCAGGGTGGTGCCCGAATAGGAGGTTCATACCCCCCCCCCCCATCTCTTACGTGGATTTTTTGAGGCACTCCTCTAGGCTCCCCGAATGCAGCTCCCGCTGGGATAGAATCGTTAATCGAGCCCCCTCCCCTCTTGAATTAGTAACTGTTCACCCCTCATCTGACCCTCTTTTTGGCGTTTAGAGACTTTTGCCACACCCCCACCCCCCCCCCCCCCCTTTCCCCTTTTAGATTTTCTTTTGATGCCTCCCTGCGGTTTACAGTTGTTTCCTTCTTTTTTCTCTTCAGTGCGCAAGCGCGGCTGATCTGCCTCCCACTCATTTAAAATAATCTGGCGGAATTTATCCTTCCTATCCCCCCTTTTTCCAAACTTACTGTTGCGCCAACCATCCCCTTTTCTTTTTTTTCTCTGTCGTGCTTCCTCTCCTATTGGCTGGGCATGACCCCCAGGCAAGGAGGGTATTTTTCCCCTGGACCAACGGCCCTTTCCAAAACGGCCCCTTCCGGTGCTTGCTCCCTTCAGTTCTTCCTTCTTTGTTCCCGTAAAGACTGGATCAAGGGTCTCGTCCAACCCACTCTTGCTGTACCTCTGGTGTGCAACTCCTTAGCACAAATGTATTCCTCGCCACCCCACACTCCTTTCCCCAGATTTCCCATGTCCCTTTAGATTAGGCCCCTTCGCGGCCTTACTGCTCATGCCCCTCCTCATTCGTATTTCCTCCCCCCGATCCTTGTCTCGAGCGAATGACTAGACTGCTTTACTTTCCCACTTCCTTGCGTTTGCGCTTTCCCCCCAAGAAAGGCGCTTACGCCTTTTCTTTCTGAAGAATTGGGCTGGTCTTGATTCAAGTCCTGAGAACAGCCTCCCCCCCCTCCTTTCCCCCCCCCCCCCTCCGACGGCTCACGCTTTAACGTCGTTTTGTTTTCAGTCTCTTCTTTGGCCTGTCCCTGGCCCACAAAAAGTAAACAGGGGACTCCCAACACCCTCTACCTTCCTACGATCCCAAGGCCTACCCCCGCCCCCGCAACAACCCCCCCCTGTATTTACTAGACCCTTTGGGGACCAGCCCCACAACAACCCTGTTAGTTTCTTCCAAGAAACCGCCATATTCACTTTTGCCGGGATTTCCCCGCTTTCTTCAGCAGTCCTACTTGTTCGCGACAACCCCCCCCTTCGAGATCCGGGAAGTTTCTTCCTCCCTTGGCGCATTCACTCTTTTTTGTCAGCCCATTATCTTCCTTTCGCCAAAATTTCCTAATTGAAATCGAGGTCCCCCCCATTTGGCTGTCCACTAACACCCCCGAACACCTCAACGAGTCCTTTTTTTCCTCTCTGGGGGTTTTAACGATTCGGCGGCCGACACCTGCCGCTTGAACAACGCTATCTTCCTCTGGCCCCTTTTTGGGCCCCCCTGCGGGAGCACAGTCTTTTTTTCACCTCCCTGTTAAGCCCCGTGGCAAGCTCGCGACGGACCTTCCAGAGTTTTCTTCAATCGATCTGTATTTACGACTCTGCGAGCTTAGTTCCGTCCCCAATACGAAAGGGTTCCAACCTCCAGAGGGGCGCCGTTTCACTTAGTCCTCAGGAAAACCCCCCCCGGGACCTCTTTTTTTGCTTGGCCTCCCCCCTTGACAGCAAATAACGTTATCTTGAATATCTAATGCTAGTATGAAGAGCTTTTTGACCTTGATCCCTGGCCTCTCTAAATAACGGTCTTTCTAAGGTCTTGCCTCTCTTATTGTTCCTACCTGTTCGGAGTTATTTCTGTTTTAAGGTTTTTCCGCTTAGCCCTTCCCCCGGGACGTTATGCATTAACCCCTCAGGTCCCTCTCCCAATTCACTTCCTTTAAAGGTTTAATGTGATAAGCCCAGTTTTCAACTCCAAGCCCCGAGGCACCCTCCCCCGAAGTTCATGTTTAACAGTTGGTTTTCCTTTTCCAATCAACCCTCCTTAACCCCCTTCCTCTCCATGATTTCGCAAAGTCGTAAGAGCTCCCTCGGGTGGTTGCCCTCTGCCCCTCCCCCCCTTTTGTCGGAAAAGTTTGGAAAGGGTGTTGTCTAGTTTTCTTGGCCCCTGAACCCCCCCCCCCTCTGAAATTGGGTCGCCCCCGGACTTACTTGCCTGAGTCCCCTACGTAGCTTCCCCTTTGGACACTTGGGCTATAAATCCGGGAAAAAAGGACGTGAAATTGCGTTTTCTCTTTTTGTGATGGATTTACCCCTAACATGCCCGGTTTTCTGAATGTTGATGCGCACTGTTTGCTGGTTCCCTTTCTTTCTCAAAATCACAATATGTTCCTATTTTTTCAGGTCCCCCTCAGCACCGAAAGGTCCCTTCCGCGCTGGCGCTATGGGGATGCCTCCCCTTGTCTGAATTTTACCTCCATTTCCCGTTCCTTATCTTGTTTTTCCCGCATAAGCGTCCATCCTTCTCCCGTTCCCTCTTTAAGTGCCGTGGAAAGATGTGCACCGGTTTTTTCCTTTTTCTCTTCGCAACCCCGGATTGACCGTTGAGCATTTTTTTAACCCATTGCCCTATGTTCCTTGAAAGGAGAGTCTTCTCGCAACTTCGAAATAGCTTTCCCGTCTGAACAACCTGGTGGTTTCCTCCCTCCCTTTTTCCCCCCCTTTTTTTCCTTCTCCCCAGGGCAATTTGGTTCCCCTCCGCGAACAATTTCCGTTGGTAAACCCAATCCTCTTTCCCGCCCCGTCAAACACGGAAAGTTCGGCGCCCCACTTTTTTCTCCCCCCATGCGCGGTGATCATCAAATTCCCTTTTTCTTAGGTTCCTTTTGTGTCCTTGGCGAGGAAAAATGGTAGGCCTTCTATTATTCTACGTGCCTTATCCTAGAAAGCCCTCCTCGGCTTTTTCAACTCTCTGCGCCAATGAGCTCCACATTCTTTCCCCCCCTCCTCCGTCAGGGATATAATGGTCGATTTCTCTCCCAGCCCCCTCTCTAGTATCTTTGTCTTTTCCTCGGCAACTCCCCCCCCGTTTTTTTTTTTTTTTGTATGGTCCCCGACCAAAAATTGGTGCGATGGCGTCGCTCTCGGGGCTTGGTTTCGTTTTTTCTTTTTTTCTTTCCGTGGTGATTAGACTCTTACAGGAGGTGTGTTGGTTGCGTCGTGGCCTTGTGCTGGGTTTTTTTAACGGAATTCGCGGTCGCTTTAACCCCCAACTCTTTCTCGTCCGACTTTCGTTTCTATGTGGCGCTTTTTTATAGAGGTCCTTTTAGTTATTGACTCGGGCCCCGAGTTGCCCAATAAAAGACAAATTGCCCCCCAAGAGACCCCAGATTTTTGCACTAGGACGTCGGAGTTTTCAAGGCAAGGGACCTCCTCCCCTGCCTTTGAGTTGCAGTCGTCTTTCGAGGACCCCCAGTTTGCGGCTGTCTTCTGTACTTCCTCCCCGCCTTTGTCAAGCTTCCCGGTTGAAAGGGGAGAGGTTGTTGTTCCCCCATTCTGTATCCTTCCCCTTCTTGCAAGGAACAATTCTTAAAAGCTCGTGGGTACATCCCAGTCCGCTTCTGACGAGAAGAAGCAACATAAGACGCAACACTTGGACGCCCTTAAGACTCCTCATTCTCTGCTTTTCCCTCCGTTTTTCAAGTCGATCGTCGCTTGCCGCCTGTGGGCACCCATATTCCCCCACCTAACTCTCTTCGCGTCGACCAAAATTAAAAGAGTGCGGGAAAGGGTTCCTTCTCACCTCCCCTCTTCTTTTGCCCCACTGATCGTCTCAACCTACTGGCAGGTCTGTTCCCTCTCCCTTCCTGGTCTAACGCTTCAACCTAATATAAGCCTTGCTGGCTCCTTTTACCTCCCTAAGTCAGGAAGAACGGTCCCCCCGCGATTTCATTGACAAATCCCTTTTTTTCTTTTTTTGTGAACCTCAAGATTTCGATAGTCCAACTTGCCTACTAGTACCACCTCAGGGTTTTTTTGCGCACCTTCTGACTTCGTCTCGCACCCTCTTCCTCTTTCGTTTGTCTCGCAAAAAAGAAAGCGGCTCTTGACCCCACGGATAAGCCCCCTTCCCCCCATTAGACGATTCACCCCTTCTTTCTCCTCATCCTCAGCTCGTCAGTGCTTGATTGGTATCCTTTTCCCTAAAGAACGCACTATTCCGCGGACTTGTTTTTGGTCATGACAAACTCAGGTGGCGTACTCCTTCTTTCGCAGTTTCCCTCCCAACCTCCATCTGGGAAGATTCCACCTCACGGGTTTTTTTGACAGCGGCTATCTTTCCATGCCCAGTTCTTTTTGTTTCACTTTTTTTTTGTTCGCGGCGATACCCCACGGTCTAGCTCACGTAACTGTCCTACAACACCCCCTTTGTGGGTCTGCCCACCCCCCCTTGCTTGTGAGTCCCTGAAGTCTTTTTTTCGCCCCTTTAAGATCTTCCCCCCGTGTCTCATCCACTCATGAAAACAGCTCCCCTTTTTAACCCCCATCTCCGTCGCTCATGCCTACGATTGGAGACAACTGGGTCCACGCTTTCGGTTCCTCCTTTTAAAATTACCCTTTTTTTTTTTTTTTCCCTAGCATTGATTGTTGGACTGCCCTGAGTTTTGACCCCTGCCCTCTCTTGTTATTTTCTCCTCTCAATGTGTATTTGACAGGCCCGGACATGTTTCCCCGCTGGCTCCTCCCCCTGTTGAACTTATGGATGGCAAATTCTTTGAGTGAATCTTGTGACCCCTGGCCTAGGCAACCCCACCCCCGTTAAATATTTTAAAATATTTTGTTCTTTTTCCCCAGGTCCCCCTCCCCCTTATGCGACGACCCCAGTAGTTGCATTAACCTCCCCCCCCCGCCGACCCCCCTTTCTTCCTTAAGATTTAGAGCTGCTCATGGCTTCCTTCCCTCTTCACCAAGGGCCGAAACTTGCATGCCATTCATCGCCCTCCTTATTTGAAACGCCTGTTCTTTCTTCCCCCGTTTTTTTTGGTCGGTGGATTTGGAATCCGTCCACCCCCCGCCCTCTTTTTCCCCTTCTTTTCCCAGGGCGCCGTCTTCCCCCCATGAAAAAAAAGCTAGCCTCTTTCTCGCGCTCCCGATCCTCCCTATTTCTTCCCTCCCTTTCCCCCCTTTCCCCCGTGTTTAGAGAGGTAAGCTGCGACAAAGCCACCCGTTCAAACCACTTCTCCCTCTCCCAAACGGCATGGAAAGGCAAAGTATTCATGCCCATTCTTCGCTTTAGTTTCTTCTCCCCCAAACCCAAGAGTCCCCTCCCACCCTCGTCTTCCCCCAGGGGAGAAAGTTCCAAAGCGGATTCACTTCCCCTGAATTTTGTTTTCCCCCCCATCGTAATAACTTCTCTGCTGTACTTGTTGACCCTCTGCCAGACCAATATCCTCCCTCCTCCCTTTCTATACCCAAATGATGAGATCTAGGACTCTGACAAGCGACGGCCTTTTTTCCTTCACTCTTAAATTGGTCGTCAGGAAAAGGTGCTCTCCCCCGATCTACATATGGGGACCTTTTTCAATTCCTCCCCTCCCCTTGACTCCGCTTTAACAAGGACCAGTGCGCTTTTCCTTTCCATCATCACCCTCGGGTTAGTGTAAATAGGTCCATTGGAGGGCTTTTTTTTCTTGAACCTTGTCTCTACCCTCCCCCCAAAAGGATTACCTTTTGGAAATCTGCCCCCCCTTTGTCCCCGTGCCATTTCCTAACCCAAGTGTGGCCACTGGCGGGAGTGCCCCCTTCCTCACATTGCTTCCTCTATCTTTTGACTTTTTTTTTTTTTTTCGATCTCATTTGAGGGGGCAAAAAGACGTCCCTCTCGGCCACCACCTGGGTTTTTCTAGTTCTTTTTCCCTTGTGGTTAAACAAATTTCCTTTTTCTTCAGCTTTCCAAATTTTCTCCCCCTTTCCTTCAACCATCGACCACCCATGGCCTTAGAAAATAGCGAGTTCCCGTCTTTTTCTGCTTTCCTATTCTCCTCTCTTGGTACCGGTACCCATCTATGTCGTTTGGTCCCTTTTCTCCCCTTTCCCGGAGCCCCTTTAAAAAATAGAGTTCTGATTACCTGCTTTCCCCCTTCGACGCTTTTCATTGCTTTACGTAGATTAAGATTCCTTTCTTGCCCCCCCCTCTCATAACTTTTTCTCTTCCCCAGGCTTTCTTCCCTCCTCTGAAGTTAGGATTATGGAAGTCCTTGGGAAAGCCGCGACGGGTTCTATTCCCTTGCTTTTTTTTCCCCCACAGATTTTAAGGGGTTTCTCTTCCTTTTTTCGGCGCGTTCCCCCCCCCTGGTAAAGACCTCACGAGCCATTCTTCCCCCTTTAAGTTAATATCGGGATCAAGTTTTGTTTTTTTTTGTCTTGTCGCCATCTTCCCCTCTCCGGTTACCTTTTCCCAGACCCTGGACCCTTGGGGTAATTGGCGCGCGAGATTCTTTCCGAATGTTTTCCGGATTTTTCCTTTTCCTTTTCTGGGTTTGGGAATGGGAGTTGGTTCTGGCGTGCTGCCCAACGATTCCTAGACCTTCCAACGAGCCGCACCCCTTTCTCTTTTCAAATAACCCTTTCTTCCTTCCTCTTACTTTTCTTAATTCCAAAAATTCAGCGACCAGTGAAGCCGGCTGGCCGCCCCTGACCTTCGCCCTCCTCTGATATAGGGGCCGCAGTTTTTCCGGTCGGGCGGTTTTCTTCCAATGATCCGCCGAAACCGTTTCCCTTTTCCTGAGGACTTTTTTCCCCACAATATTTTGGTCAACTTGAGAAGGGTTGCTTTTTCTGTCCTCATTTTTCCTTTCTAATAAGTTCTTGAACCTAAATCAGGTTGTAATTGCGTTTCGTCCCCCCCTTCCGCGTTGCCCTGTCGTGCCCTTTGTCGGAATTTCTTTTATTTGAAACCTCGGAACAAAAACCATCATTTCCCTCCAGCACCCTCCTTCTCCCTTCTTTTACACCTTGAAAGGTTAACGCTGACACTCTTAAATCTTTTCCACCCTGCAAGTATGCTCAAATTGATCCATGCCGCTGCACAACCTTTTTTTCCTCGTTGTCAGCTTTGTGCTCTCTATCTTTCCCCGTGCGACCCTTGAATAACAAGAGGTTTAACCTTACATTTCAGCACAGAGGTTGTTTAGGCCGGGACTTTATTTCCCCCTGTTCTCCGGAGTGTCGCCGGAAAGTGTCCACGGCCCCAAGTCGTCCCAGGGCTTCCTCTCTGCGCTTCAGAACACTTCTAGAGCCGGCTCCCTCCTTTCTTTTTTGATTGTTTTACTTTCTTTCTTTCACCGCATTAGGAGAGGACCCCCATGCATGATTTTTGCTTAAGCCCACCCCAAGTACGCGCACGGGGTGTTTGGTCTTTAAGAATTCGCTCTTCCTCCGACCCCAAGAATTGCCCTTTCTCTTTCTTTCTTGATGCCTACTGGAGGTCGCGTCAAAATTTGCAGCGACTCGTGAACGATGCAGCGTGTTAATCTCCCTGACCAGATGCCATTTGAATTTGTCTTCACGAATTCAGATGCACAACCGAATTATATGTTTTTTCCGTTCCGAAGTGGACCTTCTTTTCTAATTTCACCTGGCTTGAAATGATTCTTTGTCCTTCATCTCGCTGTCAGGCTCCCTCGTGGCTTCTTCATGCCAGGCCCTGGATTTCGGTCTTTTTCAAAGTTTCCCTCAAGGAGGTATTTTCTTTCTCCTCTTCACATTTTCTTGACCAACCTGAGAGTGCGACGAAAGTAGAAATCTTAGGATGACTTTTTTTTTTCGTTCTCCCCTTTGAGTTAATTGCCCACATTATAAGCTTCCCTTTCCCCCCCCCCATTAGGGCCAAACTTTCTTGCAAACGAGAAGTAGAAGTATTTTGACTTCCCTATTTATCTTATGGGAGCTCAGAAGAACCGTTCCTGTACTAGTTTTCCAACCCCTTCTGGCCCATTCATTTTTCTTTGCATGCATTTGTACCTATCATAAACCAAACAAAAATCCTCCCCCGATAATAGTTAGGGCAATCGGGTCAGTACTTTAATCCATCATCCCCCGCCAAAATCTCTCAGGTAGACGCCGTCCCCTTTTCTCTCAATTAAATGAGTCCTGCTTGCGCAGATTCCCCAACCCATCCTTCGGTCAGAGAATGCTTATTACCATCCTGTCAAGGGCTTTTTCCCTGTCGCAATTTCACAAAATGTATCTATCCCAGTCTCTAAATCCAGCGACGAGAATGTCCTGAGAGTCATACTTTCGACGGGCGTGACCCAAACCGCAACGGACCCTTCCGCCCCCCCCGTTGATTTTTACCCCGGCCGGAGGCCCGCAAACCCTAACCCCGACTTATCAACTCCTACATTGGAGGACCCATCCCCACCAACAATTGTTATTCACTAATTTACTTAATGCGGGGCGTTTGTTAAGTCCCTTCCTCCTTTCCTGGACCCCCCCCCCCCCCCTTATCCCCTCAGTTGCTTCGTCCTCCTCCGGCATGATTTTTAGCGTCCAAAAGATATCTGCTTTCCTCCTTGTGTGAAAGACCACCACCAACTACCACTCATTTGAGCTTTAATTCAAAGTGTCAGACTATCGAACCCCCTGCTCTGATGAACAACTCCTCACTTCTTCCGTTGCTTCAATTGGGGATGGCTCGCTCTTCAATTCTGTATTTTCGGGAAAGAATCATCCCCAAGTTCCTCACATTCAACCTATTTTTTCTCCCCTCTCCTCTTCTTAGGGAGATGAGAGAGTGTGCGAGTGTACCCTTCTTCCCATTTTTAAAAGGCAAATAGTGACGAGTTTTTCTCTAGTGGGAACCTCCACAAACGGGTAACTTCTTCTTGTCCTTGGGGGCAGTCCATCTTTTACGTCGACTTTCTTTTTCCTGAGCGTCTCCCCCTCCCCCCCCTCTTCCCCTCAGGGAAGTACCGAGAAAAAGAAGGGTACCCCCTTGCCAAAAGATTCCTGTTTCTCTCTTACTTTACCATGATCGGAAAAACTGGATGACCAAGTCTTTTCTTCCCATCTTCCCTTCTCTATGTGCTTTACCGCCCAGCCACTCGCAAAACCCCTGTTGTCCAGTCTTTGCCCGGATGGGTACCAAGGTAAATCCGTCCGGTTGCTTTTCTGAAGGGAGCCCCCGGTGTTTGCCCCTTTCTCTTTTTCTTTTTTCCCCCCCCTAAAAAATATTGTCTCGGCATTAATTGCACAGTTCCCTTTTGCCC
>Ga0179593_1510057_pt1 | contig 16611 bp, 24 predicted proteins | sample CZODoug2_1_08_16_FD_185931 | JGI IMG/M metagenome (GOLD analysis project Ga0179593, IMG submission 185931) | Vadose zone soil fungal communities from Angelo Coast Range Reserve, California, USA - CZODoug2_1_08_16fungal (PacBio error correction) | ecosystem: Environmental > Terrestrial > Soil >... | reverse complement strand
TTCCGATGCCCCTGAAACCTTTCCCCAATCCATTTTTTTTTTTTTTTCCTTGCTTGGAACCCACCACCCCACTGATTTTTCTTTTTTCTCGTTCACCTGACATCCTTTGGGTCTCCCGTTTTCAACCCCCACCATTTTGCCCGCGAAACACCCCCCCCCCCCCTTCTTCTCTTCCTTTTACTCTACCAATTTTGAGTACAAGTGTCCGCGTACCGAACTATTGTGCCCCCCAACATTGATAGTTGTTAGGAGTGGACTTTGTTGACAACGTGAACGCACTTTTCCCTCCTAACGGCACGTAATAGTCTGGGTCGTTTTTCTCGGAATGATGTCTCTTTCCTATGGAGTGAACAGATACCCCCAACTCGATTTTTTTTACCTTCCCCGCGTGTTTTTCCGTTTATTCAGGTTTAGTGTTTTTGCGACCCCAACCCCCCCCCCACTTAATCGCTCCGTTCCTGGTTGTTCCAAGTAACCCCCCCGGGTTTTCGTTGGGGTTTCACACCCGGATACCCCTTATCGACCTGGGCCCGGCGCTTCCAGTCTTCTCTTTTTCTCCCCCTTGTTCCGATCCTGTGCCCCCCCTTGTTAAAACGATGCTCTTCAGCCGCTTTTTTTTTTTCCGAAAATAGTCCCCCCCCCAATTTTTAAAGCCCGGTCTTTCCCCCCCCCCCCAGCAATCGGCCTTTTTTTGTGTTTTTGTTTTTTTTTCGAGGTGGAATAAAACTTTTTTTTTCCCCTCACACTTGAGTGATTCCCCCTTGTCTCCCCCCCCCCACCTTCAAACGATCTATTCAAAGCCTTGCTTTTTTTCTTTCTGGCCCCCCCGGTCTTTCAGTTGTTTTCCCCCACCTTTTTTCCAACCTCCTGCCCCAAAGTCTTTTTCACTCACCCTCCCCTGAGCTCCCTTTTTTTGTACCAAACCTTTACTCTACCCCTTTTTTTTTCCAAGACAAAGCCCATTCCCAAGGGTACCCTCGACCTTCTTGATTTTCATCTTCTCTGGGCCCTGCATCTTTCCCACAGTTTTTTTTGTGAACCCACTACACTTCCCCCTCTTCTTCGGAAATTTTCGCCTTTTTATTTCCCAGCACCCCATCTTTCTTTTTTTGTTTAGCCTTCCTCGTCTTATCCCCTTCTTTTTTTTCAAGGTCACCGCCTCCTGCGTGGTTTTTTTCTCCGTTCATCGAAAGCCATGCCGGCGTCGGTTCCACTTTCTTTTTTCCCGATTTTTTTTTTTTTTTTCCCCCACTCGGTGAAGCGTCCCGGGTTGGCCTTTGGCCGTTCTTTTTGCGAATTTTCTCCCCTGCCCTTTCAAAAATTTTAACTCTCCCTTGTTGATGGCAGGCCCCCTCTTTTTTTTTTTCCGGGGGGTCAACCCCCCCCCCCTCTTTCTCTTGACCCTCCTGCGATCCTGCGGTTTTGCAGGGCTCTTTTCCCAGAAATTTGCGTCCTTTCCTTCCATCTGTTTTTGAACCTTACTGCCAATTGCCAGTTCCTAATTCCAGGTTTCCTTTTTTTTTATCCGTTTTTGCTTTCGTTAGCTCCGCGATGAGTTCACTGTCTCCCTGGTCCTTTTTCTTTTGATTCGCGGCGATTGACCAATTTTCCCCTCTCCGGAACGGTTTGGCCAGGTTCCGTTTGTCTACGGCCCCCCCTAGGAAGGGTGTACCACCAGGCGCTGGGTGGTTTTCTACCTCCCCGGACTGTTCCGGGCTTTGACGTTTTCTTGCCTCCTCACCCTGTATCCTTCCTCCGGCCTGTGTTTGATTGATCCGGCCCCTTTTTTTCGATTTTTTTTTTCCCCCCGGCCTAAACTTCAAAAGGCCTGGGACGATGTTTTTTCGCGCCGTTTCTTTTTTCCCTCCATTTTCCTCCAGTTTTGTAGCTATTCGCTTTGTGGTTCAACCCCCGTCACGTTTTTTTTTTTCAGTCCCTTGCAGCCGTTGTGCTGTGTTTTAGCTGCCCTTTTCTGACCCCCTACGTTAGGACAGCGTCCGGTTTTTGTAGGCCCGTGCTGGAGTTTCCCTGTTGACTTCTCTGTGAGTTTACGATGCCATTCGCCGCGAAGCCTTCCCCAATTTCATTCTTTCTTCCGGTGCTTTTTGTGCTCGTCCAATTCCCCACCTTTTTTTGCTGTTTCCTGGGATTTCCCCCCACGTGAGATACTTCCCCCCCCTCGGCTTTTTTTTTCACCCCAAATTTTGCCGCTCGGACGCGGCTGCTCTTGCTTTTTTTTTTTTTTCAGGCGTTGTTTATTTGGTTGGGAAACCTCCGGTGCCTTTTCCGCTCACCTACCCCCCCCTTCAGATTGTGTCCCCCCTTCGCAAATTTGTTGGCCCGTTCTTTTTCTCTTCCTCCCCCCCCCATTCATTTTTGGTCTTACGTTACGGCTCCGTTTCGTTACCCCTTTTTTCGGTTTGCATTTACCCTCCCAATTTCCCCCTTCCGCCCTTGACTTTTGAGTTTGGCGTTTTTTTAGTTGCAACGTTCCCCTTTGTTTTTTTTGCCCTGTCCTTTTTTCCCCGGTTAAGGACTTCCGTTGCTTACCCGCCGTTTGTCCTCGGCTTTTTTTCAAACTAGGTTGAATTGAGTTCAAGTTTTCCCCGCTGGCCACCTACCCCTTTTCCCTGGTTTTCCCAGGTTTTCCCTTCAATTATGGGGAACGGCCTTTCTGTCATTCACAATCCCCCGATGAACCGGGTTTGGTTTTTGCTCTTTCCTTTTCTTCCCCCCTTTTTCCACCTTCCGTGGACACGGCGGGGGTTCTTTGAAGCCTTCTTTCTACTGACCCCCCTATCCATCCCTCCGCCTTGTCTGCCCCCACCTTGACCCCCCCCAGTCCTGGGGCACCGGTTGCCCACAAGCTTTTTCAATAGATTTTTTTCGGTAGAGCCGTTCCGAGCGGACTCTTCATCTGCTCATTTTTTTTTTTTTCCTTTCCGCTTTCAATCTGGTACCTTTTTGGAACGACCCTTTCTCTTTCTTCTTTTTTCCCGAGTTTTTATTGACCGGCGGACAGGTAATCCACCCTGGCTATCCCACTTCTTTTTGCAGGCTTCGTGGAAAACGCTATCCTTCTTAACCCAATTAGGATGGGGTTTTCCCCCCGTGGCTTCCCACCACCCCCCCCTGACGTTCCAGCCGCAACCAAACGCCGGGATCATTGTCAGTTCCCCCTGTGCCCCTATTGATAGTTAGCTTAGCTTCCTTTAGCTTGCGCCCTTCCACACAACGCTTTGAGTTTTCTCGCCCTTTTTTTTTCTTTGTTAAAATCGGCTTCCTTTCCCGTATTTTTTTTTTAAGGGCTTCTAAGTGACTTGAGTTTAGTTCCCCCACGGCCCTTTCGCACCCCACCCGACCTGACACCCTTTCTGAAAGTTCGACATCCCCCCGTGTTCGCCCCCACGACCGTCGCGCTCTCTGAACCGTTTATTTCGATATCGACTTGCGACAAGTTGTTCTCCTTTGAGGCCGGAACTAGGCGCCGCCGACCGCCCTCTTCCCCCCATTTCCCCGTCCCCGGGTAATGTGGCCTTTTTTTTTTTTTTCCCCGTGGCCACGTTCAATGGTTTCCTCAAAGCTCCCCATTCAGGAAGCATTTCCTGGCCCGCCGTGTTTTCCCCCCCTTCCCCCCCCATGATGTGCCCAAGGATAGCCCGGGCGTTTCCTTCAGAAAGAAGAGGGCAGAATGTTTTTTGGGAATTTTCCCCCGTGTTTGAGAGTCCACCCTCCCCATCGTCGTGAGTGTCGCTTGCAGATACGTAATCCCCCCTAATCCCCCCCCCCCCCACACGTTTTTTTAAGGTTACGTGCCCCACTTGCGTTCCTTCCTAGTCCCCCCCCCTGTCCAAAACCCTCCGGCTTGGTCGCTTGCTCTTTTGAACCTTTTCCCCTTTTTTCCCTGAGCTAATTGTTTTTATCCGAATTAGAGGAACCCTCCCCCTTTGCTATATCCCCCTTTGATCGGCCTGATCTTGGAAAACCCGGTTGTAGGGTTTTTTTTTTTCCTCTCCGTTCTTTTCCCGTTTTTTCTGTCCGGGCCCGTAGTTTTCCCGCCTCGTTCCACCTACGTTCGACGCCCCCACCACCCCCCCCCCCCCTGAACTTTTCCATTGTCACCTCCCCACGCAACTGATCTCGTTTTTTCGTTGTCCCTTTGTTTCCCACTTTGGGACATTTATTTTTTACATTACCTCAAACTTCCCTTTTCCCACGGCTTTTTCCTCTTTCTTTTCGTCTCATCCCCTTTGAAAGGGCTTTTTTTAAAGGGGGCCACTTTCCTTCATGTACCCTGACCTTTTCCCCATATACTTTCTCCCCTTCTCCTTTTTGTTGTTGTGAGATCATTGATGTTTTTTTTCTTCTTTCCCTCCCCAAAATGCGATGGGCCGGTGAAGGTGGCCCCTAAACCCTAAACCTGTTTGCTTTCTCTTCACTTTTTTTATTCTTTTCCAACCCACCACCCCCTGGTTCACTGTCCAAAGGGATTTTCACCCCTGTTTTTTTTTCCCCCCCCTCGTTGCGTCGCCCCCTTTTCGATCAGTGCGTTGTAGGGAGCAGCGCCAGTTTTTCTTTTTTTTTTTTTTTCTTTCGTTTCTGAGTAGGTTTTTTTGAACCCCGTCGTTTTGCGCGGTCGTTTCTTTTTGTTGTGACCTTTCCTTCGTCTTTTTCTCCTCCACGGCCACACCGTCAATCAGCCGTCCGTCTATGCTGGGTTTTTTTTTCCTCCTTCCGGCGCAAATATCTGGTTTCTCTTTTGGTTTTTTTTTTTTTTCGTTCGTGCTCAGTGCTCACCCCCCCATTTCCTTTTTCCTTTTTTTATTTTGTTGTGGATCAAGCCGGCTACCTTTTTTGCCGGTATTTGGTTTTATTGCGTTTTAATTTTCCCGCTCTTTTTTCCTGGTTGCCCGTCCTCCTGACAGGTTGATGATTACGTTATCTCCCTTTCCTCCCCCTTCCAACAACCCCTTTTTTTTTTCCCTTTGAGGTTTGAAGCTTCTAGCCTTCCAAACAATTGTGTATGGGCCCCCTTTTTGTGCAATGGCTTTTGTGTTTTTCATGCCGAGTTGAGACTACCCCTTAGTTCCTGTCTATTTTCCCTCCGAGGGGATGGTGAACCCTCCGTTTGTGCGCGAATTCTGCTTGTTTTACCCCACACCTTTTTCAGTGTCCCAAGTCTCTCAACCTTATCTCAGTGGATATTCCCCGCACTATAGAGTCGTTTCAGCCCCTTTTTTTTCCCCTTTAGTTTTTCCGTAAACTTTACACCCCGGTTCGGTCGTGTGTGCGCGCCTGTACGTGTGTTTTTCCCCATCTTCTCCTTCAGGGATCCTGTTTTCCCATTTCTGGAACAGATTTTCAAGTTCCCCAACACCTCTTACCCTTTTGCAGGGAGCAGTTGGTTGTATTTTTTTTTCATTATCTCCCTTCCGCGATATTTCGACGTTATCTCCCGGTCCGTTTTTTTTTTTTTTTTTTTCGGTCGTGCTTTTTTTTCCTGACCCTTCCCAAGGGTCCCCCGCACTTGGTCCACGGTACACTGATCATTACCTGTTTTTTTTCCCCCAGCGACATCCTTCCCGGTTTTGACTTGATCCGGTTTTTCACCCTCACTCTTTTCCAAGAAAAATCGCCACCAAAAGCTCCCCCTAGCTCTTTAGCCCCTGCCCCATCGGAAGGTGACTTGCTCCCCCAGTCTCTCCTCGACCCTCCAAGAAAAACCCTCGATTTACGCTTTGTGTGCCCCTTTTGGCCCCCTTTTTTTTTCCCCGTTTCGGACACTGCCCGTTGATTTCTTTTCCTTACCCCTTTTGGTTCCTCTTTTGCAGACCGTTCAACCGGTTTTTTTTCTTAATTGTAACTTTTTTAGGACCTTCCGCTTCCCCCCCCCCCCTTTACTCTTGTATTGATTTAACTTTCCATAGCCGCGTTCTCGTTTTAACTTTTCCCAACTTGGTACCGTACATTTCCTTTCTTCGGTTTTTCCCCTATCCAAGTAATGCTCCTTTCCGTTACAACCTTGAGTATCGTTGGGCCTTCCCTGTGCCCTTCTTCCCTGTCCAAGCTTTTTTTCCCCCAGTGGCAAACGCTTCTCTCGCCGCTTTTCCGGCTGTTTTTTTTCTGGGCATTGAGGGCCTTTGTTTAACCCCTCCCTCCTTCGCGGGAATTTTTCAAAAAATTAAAGACCGTCCCTTATGGCTTTTGATCCCCTTCCTTCCTGTTTCCCAATCAGCTCGCTCCCTCTGATTTAGGCGTTGTTTGGTACCCTTTTTTTTTTCCCTGGAATCATTTTTGGTGGCAGAGGCCCCCTCCTGGCCTCTCCTTTTTTTTTCCCACCTCTTTTTTCGGGGGGTTGGATTCGCCCCTTTTTTGTTTTTTATTTCTCCCCCCCGGTTTTTTCTTTTTTATTGAAGAATCCACAGGGCCCGGAGGTTCATGTCCTTTTCTTCCCTTCTTCTGGTTGCGCTGACCTCCAGGGGCGAAGGTTCAACCCCTTTCGTTTATTTTCCCTTCCCTCTTTTTTTTTCCCAGTAGGTCGACCCATTTGCCGTGTCCCCCAGCTCTTTACCCTTGTTGAACGGGTTCTTTATTGACGTGTTTCCACCCCCTCCTCTTACGTTGATGATTTTTTTTTTTCATTTCGCGTGAAGGCTGCTCTAACCCCCTTTTTCTCCCCCAGCCTTCTCCGACTTCCTTCTTTGCTAGACAGTCGTAATCAATCCGCAACCCCGGCTTCCGTCTTCGTTTTTTTTTTTCCCGTTACCTACACCCTTTTCCCTGGGCCCCCCCGAAATCCAAGCGTCCGGATCTTGAACCCCCCACCCCCCCCCCTAGTCCTTGTTGTTTTTCTCGCGCATGAGCTTCGATCAAGAGTTGCTTGTTTGGTTTCGGCTCGGTCGGACGGACTCTCGGCACTCTTCCAGTCCTCTTTTAATGTGCTGGTTCTTCCCACTCTATTGCTTTGATCCATTTTGCGATCCCCTTTCTTTTCAGTCTTTTCCATCGCTTCTTGATTGGAAAGGGAGTGTGTCGATGTCTCTTTTTCCTTGTTACCCCTCGGCACACGGGTTTCTGTAAACTTTTCGGTCCCTTCTCACCCCTTTGTCGCGATCGGTGATCCATTCCCCTCCCCGGCGAGAGCTTCTCGTTGTTTCTCTTCGATAGTACTTCCCCCCTCTTCCCTGGCCTTGCTTCGATGTGCGCGAAACGCGTTTGTCGTCTTCACCCTCTGACACCCGAGTCCCTGCGGTTTTCTTTCCCCCCCCCCCTCCTATTTGCTTTTTTTTTGATGACCTCGGTTGACAATTGCCGGTCCCCGGTTGCCTTTTGTGCGGTGTCGTTTCTTTGGATCTTGGTCCTGGCCTCCGCCGCATGGCAGTCTTTCTAACCCCGTTTTGGCTTTGTTCACCCCCCACTTTTTCTCTTTCCCTTTTTCCAAGGGGTTGTGCATTTTGCATTGAATTTTCTTTTACCGTTTCCCCCCCCCCCCTTCGTTTTTTTGAGAATCACTTTCCCAACTAAAGGCCGTTTTTGTGGCCTCGAATCCCACCCCTTCCTCTTAATCCACAATGTTTTGCGCGGTGCGTTGGTTCCTTTTCCTTCCACCTTCCCCCCCTTTATTGAACGTGATGTATTCAACCTTGACCATGCCACTGGCACCCCTCCTAAGTGGATTCCCTATTAGTCTTTTCTCCTTGTTCTATTCGGCCAAATTTCCGAGGTTTTTTTTTGAATGTTTTTCCCTTTTCCCCCCCTATCTATTTCTCGCGTTAGAAAGTTTTAGGTCCTGCCCTTTTCTCTGAATGCCGGCCTTTCCCAAACACCTCTCCCCCTTTTCCTTTTTTCCCTCGTACCCTCAGGTCTTCACACAGTCCGGAACCCCACTCCCCGGTCCTGCTGGGAGTGATCGTTAGTGTTTAATCTGTTCACTTTCCGAGGCATATAATCTTCAACCCATGGACGTCTTTCCTTTCGTCGTTCCCTTCGTCGGTGTCCCCCACCCCCCTTTCCCCCCCATTTACCAACCCCCATCCTCCCCCCCATCCGATTTCCGGACAAATTTTAGCATTTTTGCCCTTTTTTTTTTGTCCTTACTTTTCAAGTTTACAAGGCCCCCTATAATTTGTTTTGTTTTCTTTTGCCCTCGTGTGTTGGTTCTTTCGCAACCAGGTTCCCTTACTCTCTGTCCCCGTCGATCGTTGGTGCCGACTGCAATTACCCCCCCAACGGTAGTCTCTCCCCCTATCTTCTCTCTCTTTTCATACTTTCCCTCGTGTTTTCTGTTTCTCTTTGTTGGTTTCGGTGAGATTCGCCTCTAAAATGTTTTTTTCTTTTGCCCCCTCCCTTCAACACCCCCACCATCTCCCTTTGGTACCCCCTCATAGATTTTTTTTTTTTTAACGTGAGAACCACACCCATCTCGCCTAAACCCCCCCAGCTTATAGGGACATTTTTTTAAGTTCCCCCTTGCGCCCCTTTAAAGAGGTTCCAGACTCCCCCTTTCTTTTTTTTTTTCTTAACCCCTCTTCTTCGTGTTCGGACTGGTTCCAGTTTTTTTTTTTGACACCCCCCGTCCCTGAATTCCCGAGTGTATAGTCCTGGTTTTTGTTACCTCTTTTTATATGCATTCTTGTTTTTCAACCGCGCTACACCCCTCTCTTCCCCGGGCTGGACCCTTTGTTTTCTTGTTTGCTTTGTGATGAAGACCGATCTTTTGCCCCTAAAAGGCACGGGATCGGTCGTTTTGGTCCCAACTGGTAGGGAAACAAGGCTCTTTCCCGGGGCCACTCCCTTTTTGAGGGAGTTTAATTCCTTTCTGAGGCGATCGTTTGACCCATGAACACGCTTCTCTCTTCCCCTGTCCCCCTTCTTTTTGCACTGCTTTCATCGCCCCCAGCCGCTCGGTGCCAAGCCAGCGTCGGGGGCTTTGTCCCGTTTGCATTTTATTCTTTTAATACCATCTAACCTCCCCTTGACGTTTGACCCCATTTTTGCAAATAGTCCCCCGTCACCCCCCTCCTCTCTTTTACTTTTCAGGTTCGGCTTGGGTAGTCTTCCCCCCTTGGCACGTTACCGTATTGATTTTTTTTTTTTTGCTTCTCACACTTCCTTGGTCGGAGCGGGTAGAATCCCCACTGCCCCCTTTTTCACCTTTTTTGGTTCCCCACCCTACTCGAAAATGTTGGTAAACACCCTCCCCCCCCTCCCCATAAACGGTTTTTGGAAAACAATCTTGTTTGCATCTTTTTTTTTTTCCCCTCCCCTATAAAAGGAACCCCCCTCCTTATTTCTTTTTCCACTGCTCAATTCCCCCTTTTTACAGTGTCATTTCAAGCACATTTGGACTTGTTCGTTTATCCTTTTTATTTCTGACCCATCAAAGAACTTTTCACTTTTAGATTCCACCCCGAAGCAGCCGTCTCTTCCTTTTACTTTATTCCCCCCCCCCAGGGCTATTTTGTTTTTTTCATTTCCGCAGTTATTTGCGTTGCCAGGAGGGGTCACCGGCTAATAAACACCTCCCCGGGGGAGGGTTTTGTGGGCAGGGCCCCGATTTTTTCCCCCCCTTCCCCCCCCCTGGAACCCCACGGTTGCGCTTTTTTTTTGTCCCATGAAGGCCCCCCCTTACCTGACCCTTTTTTCCCTTCTTTCATTAAATAGTTTCCCACGTTCTTGAATTCTTCATCCTTGATCGCACGTTCCCTGTATTTCTTCGTTTCCCCCCCTCCCGTTGCTGTTTATTTTTTTTTCGCGCAGCCTCTCTCTTCTTCCTGGTCTGTTCCCCTCAAAGTCGTATCCTCCCTGGGTCCCGATTTAACTCTGCTTGATCGCAACTCCCCTTCTGCGTCTCCTCCCCCCCCCCCCCTTTTTTCGCGTTTTTCTCCTCCGTGAAGGATTGCCCTTTGTTGCCTCTTTTCTTCCTGAACGAGTCGCTTCCTTTCTGATTTCCCCGCATTTCCCTCGTGCAGCCTTTTGTCCGAACAGTCGTTCCTGGTGTTTTTCCCCCACCCTGCTGTGACTTCACTTGGTGGTTTTTTAGCGCTGGTGCCTCTTTCTTTCCTGTCCCAACCCTTTTCCCCGGAAGTGCTCCCTTATTTTTTGTCCCCCCCCCTTTTTTCCCCCAAGAGAAAGACCTTTTGCGGACTTGCCCGGCCCCTCGTTTGTTCGCGTGTTTGTAGCCGCCAGTGTTCCCACTAAGGAAGGTCATTTCCCCAGCTTTTGAATTTTCCTTCGCCTTTTTCGCTCCTCTCCGTCCCGCCTGGCAGCCGTTTTTTTTCCCCCGGTTCCAAATAGGAGGTTTTTTTTTGGTCACCCCTGTGGACTGCGCGTTGTCGCCCGGGAACAACTTCCATTTTTGATTTTTCCCCTTTCTTCTGCTTATGGAACCGTTTGGACGCTCCATTCCTCTCCCTTCTCTTGCCCTCTTTCGGGCTGGAAAACGGCCTGTTTCCTCAAGTCCACCCCCTTCCTCTCGTGAAGAGCCGTCACTGCTTGGACACCGTTATAGGCTTTAGATCAATCCGTGCCAACTGGCCTTTTCTTTTTTTCCCCCCCGCCCCCCTTCCGCGTAATTTTAGTGGTTTTCTTCGGGTGTCGGGCGTCAGTGACACAATGCCTCAAACTGCCCTCATCGTATTTTTTCCCCCCTTCTCGATTTCTCCGTTTCCCTTGGTGGACGACTTTTCTTTGGGCCGAGCCTTTTTTTGTTTTTTTTGGCCGAATACTTTCGTTTTGTTGCCCCCTTCTTTTCCACGCAGGAACCGCCGTACGGGGGAAGGAGCCTTTTTTTTTTCCGATTTTGCCATTTACTTTTGTTTTCCGGTCAAGTGCTTCTGACCAGACGCCTGGAATCTTTTCTTTGCTTTTTTTCATTTTTCAATCCGATGACTGGTGGCCGCTTGGTGTTTTTTTTTTTTTGTTTGTCTTCGTTCACAAATCACCGCAGGGGTTGCCCCCGTGGTTTGGCTGTCAGTCACATTTTCACTTCCGGGACAGCGCAACGTTAGAGGGCGTCACTGGTACAATAAGGTTGCCCAGGGCCCCCCCACCTTTTTCCCGTTTTCCCATTGAGTCAGGGGGGGTTTGTTTAGTTTTTCCATTATTCTCGTCGTCGTTTTCTTCGAGCGACTTAGGTTCCTGGGCTCTACTTCCCTTTTTTTTTACCCCTCTGGTGAAATCTTCACCCCGTCCACGCTAATTTTTCTTTAAATTTTGAAGGTTTTCTTGTCCCCCGCTTCCGTTTACCCCCCCCTTCTTCCCTGTTAAGGGGGACTTCCTCTTTCGCTTTTTGGGACCACAGATCTTTCTCCTTTCTCCTCCCCCCCCACCTTCTTTTTTTGCGGATTAGCTTTTCAGAGGCACCCCCCCCCCCTCCTGACAGCTACCCACCCCCCCTTACGGTCTGGGGAGATTTGCCCGTTTCGACCCCCAAATTTTTTCTTTTCCTTCCTTTTTTTTTTTTTTTTTGATTCTGATTTTCTTCTTGTGATGGGCACCCAAGACTTCAGATTTATTATTCCGTTTCTGTTTTTCCGCGTGTGAACACTCTGTATACCCACTTTTCTTTTCCCCTTCTTCTTCATCCTTGCACTGTGAATAGTTTTAAAGACGCGCGCACCACCCCCCCCTGTCCCTACCCCCCCCGGGGCTTTCCCTTTTTCCTCCCGACCTTTTCTCGGATTTTTCCACGCCTCTTCCGCCGAGCGGATCGCGTGTGTTAGCTCTTCGGATTCTTTTCCCTCTCCCCCTTTTTTTTGCGACCCGTCTTCCCCTCCTTCTTCCCCGGCGCCAGACGTTCCCTTTCGTGGTCTTCCCAGCCCCCTCGGTACATGGGAGTCTTCCCCAGGTCCGGAAGGTCTTTCCTTTGCAATCCCCGCCAATCCCCCCCCCCTTCCCCTCCTGTTCAAGTTTACCACCACAAATTTTTTTGGTTGAAATTAGCCCGTTCCTAAGGTACCTTTTAGGGCGTGTCCGAAACCCTGGGGTTTTCTTCACCCCCCAGGGGTTATGCCCCGTCCCCTTTCTATACGGAGTTTTGCTTTTCTCCCCCCCCTTCCCGCTCCCGTTCACCGGCCGTCACACCAACGGCCCCTTTGCCTTTGGCCCACTTTTTCTTCCTTTTCCTTTTTTATGTGTTTTTACTGCCCCCCTCACCCCACCCCGGCACCTTCCCTTTTTGGTCTTGCACTTGCCGCCGGACCGTGCCCCACTTCCTCTCCCTCCCTCTTTGGTTCGCCTCGTTCGGTTCCCCAGCACAAGATCCTGACAGATGTCGTTTATGCTTGACCCTTTTTCATTTCTGTGGCGCGCTTACGCAGGTCCGCCTGCCCTTTCCGTTCTTTCTTCCTTTCCCCCCTTTCGTGAGATAAAAATTTTTCCAACACCCCCACCCAACCCAACCCCTTTTCTTTTTTCTCTCAACCGCAAACTTTCTTTTGCCGGGTCCGTGTTGCCCGATGGTACCCCCCCCCCTGTTTCCCCCCTTTTTTATATGTGGTTACGGCCCCTTCCATTTTTTAGCACAAGTTTATTTTTTTTTCCTAATGAAATTTCCTTTAAGGCTTCAGGGGCCCCTGCACCCTTTTCGAATGTTTAAGAATCCGTTTTTTCCCCCCCCCCCCCCCTTTTCTTTTCTTCTATTTTAATCAGTGTTTGTTGTTGAAGGGGGTGATTGGTTGGTCCCCCTTCTTACTTTTTAACCCCTGCTTTTTCCAAGCGGTTGGAACACTGGTGGCAACCCACCCTTTAACAAGGAATTTCTCTCCAACTTTTTTCCCTAGATACCCCAACAAATTTCTTTTTTCTTTTCCCCCAATAGAGGTGTTTCCCCGGTGTCACCACAATGGTCTCTGCCCCTTGCTTGATCGTGTTTGATTTGTACAGATGAATTGTTCGTTTTTGGGTGTTTGTTTTGTCATATTTTTTTCTTTTCCTCTTCTTTGGGAGATTCTTTTTTTTTTTTGCTTGACCCTACGGATTCGCGGCCACGCCACCAGTCAATCCATCCTTTTTCAATGTCTTTCTGATTTTTGCTGGTCCATATTGCCCATTTTTTCCCTCTTGTCTTCGTTTTTTTGTTGGGCCCCCTTTCCTCTCTCAAGTGGAGACCCTTTTGGGCAGTCGGTTTTTATGGTGTTGTTCGTCCCCTCCTTCCTTCCCCCTTTTGGCCCCCTGGGTTCTTGGTGTTCTGTTTTTGAAGGCCTTTTCCTTTTTACCTTGGTCTCCCCCCTTTCTCCCCTGTTCGTTTCAACAACTAAATCTCCACAAACACGTGTTTTCTTCCCTTTGTTTCTCCTGGCCCGCTGGCCGGGCCTATTGCCCTTCAACAACCAAGTTTTTCTTTTCCCCCCCCCCTTTCCCTTCTTTTTTTCTGGCGTTATGGACTGCGTGCGTTCGTCATCCTTTTCTGGGGTCCTGTTTTCTTTCACCTTCCCAATTACGAGGGCTGGTTTTTACAGCGTGTCCCCCGTTTCCCTTCCGACTTGTCCCTTTCTCTCACAAAACCTGGATGCCAGCTGGATGAAATATCTTCCCCTTGTTCGTCCCTTTCTGTCTCTGTATCAGCACGGTCGTGTCGACCCCTTTTTTACCTTTTGTTTTTCCGGGCGTTTTCACAATATCACCCTCTCCATCCTGATTGTCCCCTTTTGAATCAGATTTCACAGTTACAAACGGGAAAAAAACCCCCCTCCTTTTTTGGTCCGTTGCAGTTCTCATGATCTAATGACCGAATTTGTCGTACACTTTTCCACTTTTCCCCCCCCCCCGTCCAGTTTTTTTTTCTTTAGTTGGTGGCAGCGAAAAGCTTTTTTCACCCCCATTTGGTTCGAACTTCTCCCCGTCTGAGTTTCCCTTAAGGGCCTGCCCTGGGACTTTCACTTTTTGGATACCTTTGTCCCCTCGCCCATCCACCCTCGTCAAAATACAGCCAATAGAAGCTTTCCGCCCCTTCTTCCATCTTCATGTCCTTCTGCTCTTAATTTCCCCAGTTTTTGACGTGCTCTACGAACCAAGTAGATTTACACGGCTCTTTTTTCCTTTCCCTTTTTTTACCGGTTCTTTTCCCCCTTTCTCCCACAAGTGATGCGGTTGCTGCCTTCGGCAGATCTTCCAGGCACCAGCCCCCTTTCCCACGTGCCTCGGCTTTTTCTAAGCCGAACATCCGCGGACCCAAAATCTCTTGCTTCTGACAGAACCTCGCGCGTTCTCTGTTGTTTTGGACATACCCTTTGGCCCGTACCCGTGCCTTTTCCCCCCTTTAAAACCAATAATTACCCGTCAAATGCTCTGCCGTACCCGAATTGAGTTATCCGTGTCCGTCCCCTCTTTCCCCATCTTTGTCCCAGGGAAAAGCTTGGCCACCCACAGTGGAAACGTGGCGATTTTTTTTTCTCCGCTCTCTTTTGGGAGGATTTTGTTTCTTTTTCCCCCCTTTCCCCCTTCCATAAAATTCGCGGCCTTTGGTTTGAAAGTCCACCAGGCAGGTCCCTTTCTTTTCTCTTCTCATTAATTACAGGTTCCCTCCCCAAATTGAACCTCGAAATCTTATTTTTTTTCTTTTTCCCCTTCTTTTCCCCCCGCGTTTTTCCCCCCCTTTGTGGAATGAATTTCGGTTGCCCAGCGCTGCCGGGGCTCTTCGGTTTCAAGCTCGTTCCCCTTCTCTGGTTCTTGTTTTCACTTTTCAGCTTTGTTGGTTCCCATTTGCCGCTCCACCCTGCCCCCCGTTCCCCGGGAGTTTCAGGCCTTGTTTCTTTGTTTTTGCGGTCCTTAGCTTTTTCTTTGCCTCCCAGGGCGGACTTTTTTTTACTTTTTTGTGGGCTGTCCCTTTCTAATGCCGACTGTCCCCGTCCTTTCCCCATGCCTTCGTCCCTCTTCGTTTTCCCTTTCCTGACTTTTGCTCTTTACGGGTTTTTACCCCACAGCCTCCTGTGTTTTGGGTTTCTGTTCCATTTTCGTTTGTTCCATTGCCCTTTGTTCGCGAACCCCTCTTTGCCCATCTCCCTTTCCCGTTCCTTTCTTTCTCTTTTGGTTTACCGTCGGGCTTTCCCCCTACCATGGTCGCCTCTCCCGTTCTTTTTCGTTTCCTAAATTTTTTTTTTTGCCCCACTTCATCCATCCTTTCTGAGCTTCCTTCCCACCCCCCCCCCTCCTCCCCCCCTTTTTTTTCTCATTTTTTTTTGAGGACTTCAAGGCTTGACTGATTGGGCTGCTTCTTCACATGGGCCCCTCAATTCCTTTGCCTGTTCCTCCCCCCACCCCCCCTTGGCTTGGTCCCCTTTCTTTTGATCAACAGTCGATCCGGGCCTTCTCCCACTTTCTGTCTTCCGTCACTCCTTTTCGCGAACTATGCTAAGTCTTCTTCCCCCGTCCTGTTAAAAATTTGGTTTAAAACTGGGGCTTCCCCTTCCCCCCCGTTTGGTGCGCGCTCCCCGTGGTTTACGTCCCCCTCCCCCTCCGCCCAACTTTGGCGCTTTTTTTTCTTATATTTTTGAGAATAGTAAATCTTTCCCCCACTCTCTTTTCTGTCTTTTGTTTCTTCCTTTCGAACAACGCTTCTTGCTTGTTGTCACAGAGGACTCTCTTGTTTTCTCACCACACAGCTTTCGTTGTGCTTTTGATTACACTTTTCCCCCCTTCTAACCCTGTGCTTCCCTTCACTTCTTTGCCCTGTAGGCCATGTTGGATTTTTTTGGCCCCCGTTCCGAAGTTCCCTCTTCTATACCCGTATGTGCTGGTTTTGTGTCCCACCCTTTTTCCTCTCTTTTTTTTTACCAGAGTTCGTTCATGGGTCCTTTTCTCCCCTTTTCCACGAGTTTGTTTAGCCCTCCACTTTTTTTCTCCCCCCCCTTCCCTGGCGAGTGTCCTTACGCCCAAATTTTGCGTTATTTGACCACCCCCTTTAGTTGGTTTCTTTCTTTCCCCCTTTTTTTCCACTCCCCACGGAGGTTTTTTAAGTCCCAAAAATTTCATTTTTTCCCCACGACATCTCTCTCAAAACTCCAGCCTCTTAGTTTTGCTTGGACTTATCCTCTTTCTTCGATTGGTCTCTTTCCCAAAGAGGCGTTTTGGTGAAGTTTTGTCACCATGCCTCTTTTTTTTTCCCCTCTCTTCTATATTTTTCTTCGAAGGTTTTTACACCTCGGTCCCTCCCGTGCCGTTCATCGATTGTTTCCCTTTTCCCCCCCCAAGTCATCGGGCTTTTTTTCTTGGAGGGCTCCCTGCTTTTTTCCTCACAAGCCGTTTACCGACCCTGACGCTTGGTCTCTTCTCGGCCACCGTTCACGGGGCCCGTTCGTCATGTATTTTTTTCCTCGTCACAAACAGGACGATGGGTCGTTTTCTCCCTTCTTTGCTGGGGTCCCCCTGAAAAGCCAATCCGTTAACCACAGTTCCTTTTTCTCACCCCCCTCGTTCATGCTTTTTTCCACCGATTTGCCCCCCCTTTCCTTGCAAATTTTCTCTTCCATTTTTTTATCCCCCGTTTTGTCTCGTTAGCCCCCTCTTTCTCCTTCTGTTGCTTTTCGCACACGTTCCCTCCATTTGATTCTGGACCCCCCTATCGCGTGGTTTTTTCCTCTCAAACCCAAACAATCCCTTCTGTTTTTTCCT
>Ga0179593_1464619_pt1 | contig 16611 bp, 11 predicted proteins | sample CZODoug2_1_08_16_FD_185931 | JGI IMG/M metagenome (GOLD analysis project Ga0179593, IMG submission 185931) | Vadose zone soil fungal communities from Angelo Coast Range Reserve, California, USA - CZODoug2_1_08_16fungal (PacBio error correction) | ecosystem: Environmental > Terrestrial > Soil >... | reverse complement strand
CACGTTTCTTTTTCTTCTGATTTTTGAGCACCTCAGCTCGGTCATGTTTTAAACCTGGTAACTTTGAAACTCCACGCTTGGGCTTTCCCCTCTTTTTTCTTCTTGGTGCAGACTGTACTTCGCGCGGCGTACCTTTCGGTGTCGCCATTCCGCCCTAGAACCTTAAAGATTTTAACTCCCCTTTCCTGCTCGAGCATTCTCGTATCCTTACTGATGCCCCATACAGCCCCTTCTTCCTCATCAGTATTGTGGGTGTGGGGGTTTATGACTCTAGGTACAGACAGATCTGCGACGATGGCATGTAACACGTTGTTGGCGTCCACGTCGCAGCCCGCCTCCCCTCCGTCTTGAATACTCTTTCCTTCCTGATTTCTTCCTTTACTTCCTTTGCTTCCCCTGCTTCCTACCATTCGTTATAAGTCTCTCCAAGACATAAGCCATGCCCCTCCCTCCCTGGACGTGCCAGACCCATTCAGAGTCCGCTCTCGGCACGAAACTCCCCTCCCCCCCCCCTTGAATAGACCTCGAAGCTTTTTACTTTCATTATTGTCGTTTACTCGCTCTCTCTTTCCCGTCCGCCCCTCTTCTAAATTCCTTCCCTTCACCCTCAGACTTTTGAGAAGAGCACCCATGATGGGTCCTGTCAGGTCTCCGTGTTCAGACCTCCGGCAAGATGGTTAAATCGCGCGGTCTTCGGTGTCGCTTGGTCGTCGTTGCCAGCAGACCCCTTAGACCGAGGCGTCTTTCCCTTCCCCCCCCGACCCCTACGACAAATCGCTTTTCCGCGCGGTAAAACTCGTGTTACGTAGATTAGCCTCGTAGTTCCAGCAGTCGGTCGTTGAGAGGCCGCGTTAAGAATCTAAGAAGCTGATAGACGTCCCCCGTTTCTTTTTTTCCCCATGAGGGAACGTAAGAAGCCCGGTTCTTTTCTTCTCCACGAACGCGTGTTCTTTCTCATTAGAGTCGTGCCGATCCACCTTTTACTCCTCGAAAGCCCAGCCTGGGCCCGATTTCTGACACTCCCCCTTTTTTCCCCCCCTGATGCAGAAAGACCGCAGACAGTACCGAGAGGTCACACCTTCAGTCCCCCCCCCGTCATATTAGCAGGCCGATCACGTTCACGACCCTTTCTCGCGTTCCATCGAAGCATCGACCTTTTTTTCCCGTCCAATGACAAGACCCTCCCGAATAACTCCCTCCCCAGAACTCCCTCTCATCAGCAGCTCGGGACCTTTAAACGACGTCCCCGGATTCTTCTGCAGATAGAGACGTTTCTTCTCTCTAGCCTCTCCCTAGCCGGAGTTTTTTCTCGCTTGAACAGCTTTCCGAATAGTAGAAACAGTACGCACTTTTCAACTCCTACCTGGGGAGGCTACTCGTACGCCCCCAGATGCAAGCCTTTTCTCACCCCCTGCGGTTTTGGACCTTCCGATGCACACGAGGACCTAGCTTTTCCTTTCCACGGTCAAAAAGCTACCCGCCCCTTTTTTCCCCGCGATCATCCGCCACGATAGTAAAAAGAGAATCAGTTGAACCCTCTACCTACCTCGACCCATGTGTCGATAGAAACAGGAAAGGCAGGTCCTTCTTCTGTAAGAGTGGGGTTCCGCTCTATCGGTGCGATACCTGTTCTCCCATAAAGCTCCCCTCAGTGCTGCATTTTTCCCCCTCCAAGGCACCGGACCCTTTCTGCCCCGATATCCCTACCTTTTTTCGTATTACGACCCGCACTACAATCTAGGCTTTTTCAACTTCCCTTTTGCGAAAGTAAGCCACCCCTCGGCGGGTTTTGTATTGAGGTCTACGTGCCGGCCGACATATCACCCCCTTACACGTTTTCTCTTGGCCTTTTTTCCCCCTGATGAGACGCGACCCGCGCCCCCCAACCCCTAAGCCGGCCTCCTTTTTCGTGAAATGACTTTGATTTTTCCCTGCCCCCTTCATTACTGGCTCTTATGACTCCGGGCCTATATCCTTTCCACAAGGTGTTGGTGGAGATAGATGTATTGGCTTTCTTCGTCGACATGTGCGAGGTTTTCAGACAATTCATTTAATTTTTCCCTTATTGACCAAGTAGAAGTGACCATTTCATTCGTTTGACCCCTCTTTTTGAGTATGTTGGAGCTCCCTCTCCCCCCGAGACTCAGGTAGAAGAGCGGAGAGTTATTCGACAAAGTCTTAGGGATTCAGAAAACCCTCCTTCCTTTTTTTTCCTTCTCGAAAGCAGTGAACCGGAGCATGGTCGAGTCTTCGGGGTCTTTCACCCCACATAGTAAGATGGTGAGGGTGGCTGTCTTCGACCCCAGGTTGTCTATCTATTTTAGCCCCCTTTTTCTGAAGTCATTCCCCTCCCTCTTCTCGATGCGTTTTCTTTTCGTAAGACCTCATTCAGGACCCTCTCTTTCGAGTACCGAAATTGCCTATTTCTTCAGATGAATATATCATTAGAATCCTCCCCCCAGACTGTTCCGTTGAGTTTACATGTGTAGCCTCTAGAGACTCTTCCAAATTGTGTACAATCACCACCCCCTTTGTTTACGGTGCTACCAGCTTGCCCCCCCCTCTCCACTTGGATATCGTTTTTTTTTTTAAATAAACTAAACTGTTTTTTTCCTTTGAAATCCATTCTTCTTCAAGATGGCGACTCGCCCGCAACCTGTTCTTTTCCCTGAGGCTTTTATGAAGCACAGCTTCCTCCTGAAGTCCTTTCCATCCCCCCTCTTTCGAACCATAACCTGTTTGTCGGCGGCACGGACTCTACTGGCCGGTTTTTAGTTTCATTATGTTTTCTCCATGGCGGATTGATTCGTGGCATCGGGTAAGGCTTTTTTTCTTTTATTTCAAAAGAAGATGTCTTGTCCTCAGCCCTTCCCCAATAATTGGAAGAGCTCCGAAGTAGGCCGGTTGGGATCTTCCCGCTGACGGGAATGGCTTTGAATGAGGGAAACAAGAGTTTTTCGCGGGTGCGGGGGGACCCAATTCCGGATTCTATAGATGGTTGCGGTGCGCGCGGTGGGTCCCGACCCTCCCTCGCCGAGTCGATACGCGAACGGGACTGGTCTGGAGACTACCCACGACGTGGTTCTAAATAACCCTTAATCCTTTGACTTTTTTTTTTTTTTCCCGGTCGTGCCAAAAAGCTCCCCATGCTCGAGTATGGAAGAGGTTAAACTAGGAGGTCCGTTGCTGTGTGATCCCACACCCTCTTTTCGGTGATTTTTCTTCCCCCTCGTCTTTCGGTGGGCTCGCGGGTTTCCCTCGGTGCGTCTGATTTGAAGGCCCTTTATAATATATATAGAAGAGACCGCGCCGTTAGCCGCGTAAACTCCTGGACCGGCGTGAACCATGCTCATGCCTTGCTAGGCTCGGCAGCGAAAGAACTGGGCCCCTTTCTATGCTCCTGTAGTAGTTTGACTTTTCTTAATGTAAGAAGACTGGCGCCATATAAAACCGTCTTACTCTTTCCCCCCTTCACCCTCCTGACGTAAATTCTGCTCGCGGCCTTCCCCCGTACCGTCACTTAGTTTTCCCCGGGTTAGTGACTCTACTATCTGAGAAGTCTGTCCCACGTTCGCCCGTTGGCAATACAATTCTTCGTTCGTAGCTCCTTTAACCCCTTTTTTCTTCTCGGCGTGACAGCAAGGTGTTTGCGGCCGTTTTTCAACCTTTTCCTCCAGAGGACTCGTTTTTTTCCCTTGCCTCTCGACGGCGGCCGTCACCACTGGTTTTACCTTCCAGCGATGCAGCTGTCGTTTGTTGCCTAACCTTTCTTTTCCCCCATCGTTAACAAAACTCTACACAAAGGTCCTCTTTCGTTCCTCCTATGTTTTCTTCTCGTCTGATATGGCTCGCACAGCACGAGCACCCATGTCCGTGATCGTTCGCGGCCCCGCGTAGTAGCAAGATTCCCTTTTTCCAAGGGTCAACAAGTAACTTTGTTCCCCTTTCGCGCCTTGGGTGGGGTCTGAGACGAGCCGGTGCGATGAACGGCAGCGGGCGGACCCAAGTTCATTATTACTTTTACCTCCCTTTCCCCTTCAGGTTGTTGATTGTTTTGAGATTTTTTTTTTTCTTCCCCTTTTCTTGGAGTGCCCGGTTGAGCGAATGATTTGCCCCCCCCCTCCCCCGGGGACTAGACGTACCCACCACATTGTTGCTTTCGCGAAACGGTGCGCCTAGGACTGTTTGAGCGAGCTCCCAGTAATCTCTTGAGTTTTACGAGGGACCTTTTCCGAAAGATCACTGGTGTGACCTATTGTTACAGGAGTCACAAAGAAGTTCATATCAGAGCCGTGCAACTCTTTTCTTCCGGTCCTACGCGAGAGGGTGTGTTCAGAGCTAATAGTTTATTTAAGACTTGACCTTCTTTCTCTTTCTCCCCATGTTGGACCGAAGAAAATGCCATCGGTCCCACACCTCTTCTGCCATCCAGAGTTACATGACTCTATTTAGGAAGGGACTAACTCAGGAATCTTGAATCGCCTCGGCGTAGTGCGATCGCCCGCCTCCCCCGGCTGAAAAGGAGTCCTTCAGGAGCCCCCCCATGTCCCCCCTTCCTTTCTCATATTAAGCCCCTTTTGCCCTCCCTTTTCCCTAGGTACTTTATTTAATTAGCTTCCTTGGTGGATGTCCACGTCACTCATGTTACGCTGAGCCTCCGTCGGCTTATGTCAGTACCGTAAAGGTCCCTCCCCCGCTGTCCTTTTCTTTCGGATAAAAAGTGTCTTTTCGGTCAGGTATCTCCCCCTGGGCCGCTCCCCTGCAGAGTGGTTAACGAAGTTTTCTGCGGAGCGTTCGCTTTGCGGCGAGCAGAAAACTCTTCGAGAACTCTATCTTCCCCTTTTCTCCGGCAGGCCACCCGCGTCCTTTTGCGGCTCGCGTCCAAACGAGTTGTGAGATACGGGTCCCAGGACTCGTCGGGTCCACCGACCTTCTCCTGTCGTTGCCCTTTCCGAGTTTCGACGAAATTTCCGAAGAGCCTGGGCCTGCGTTCTTGTTGGCAGCCTAGGTTAGGTATCCGGTGTAGAAAAAGCAATGCATTTTTCTCGGCTAGTTTTTGTGCGTATACCATCCCTTTTGGCCTCACAAGTACAAAGAACGAGATCTCGGACCGTTCGCCGATGTCCGCCCGCCCCAACTTTCCCAGTTGAAGCCTAGTTCCGAAAGAAGTGAGCCACTGAGCCCTTCCCCCGACCTTAGTACACATGACAAGCTCCCCCCCTCATGCCTTTTCTCCCCACCGATGACCGAATCAGGGAGCCCAGAAATAAAGGAGCCTGCCTTCCAAATAGCCCTTCATGGCCCGGAGCTTTTTCCCCTTCCGCCGACCCTAAATGGATCTCGTGGGCAAGGGATTTATTATCGTTCTAGGGTCCTCTTTCAAAAGGAAGAGTTACCGCTCGCAGGTTTGTGCCCGGCTGTCTTTCCGTTTCACGCTTAGTTATTACAGCGGAACTCCTATTTGCCCGAGACATAGCGCTGGAACTTTGTCTTCCCCCCAAGTTATCTTTCCATCGGTTCCTTTTCCCTGTTGAAGAGATCTGCCTCTCCCGATAGTACCTGTACCTGAACCCTACGTTCTCTAAATTTTCTCGTCTCGGTTGCAAGCCGGGCCCCAAGGTTCTTTCCCATCGCAGGCAAGCCCCTTTGGAGTACTTTTCTCAAATAAGCTACATCAGTAGCTCTCTGAAGTAGTTCGTTCAAGGAGAGTTTCCCCTCTGCCGACGGCCCCCCCCCCCCCTCACCGCTGAAGGTTAGAGAAGAAATGGAGCCGGTTCAACGGGTCGGTCCCCTGAAGTCCAAACCGCTTTCAAGATTGTTCTCTTCCCTTCCAGCTTGGTCGACTCCAAGCCCCCCTTTTTCACCCCTTGCGCTCATCCCCCTTTCTTTCCGTGAGTAGACTCGAGGTAGACACTAACGCAGCGACTGTCTTCCCTCTTTGAAACTCGAAAGAGTTTCTTGCACAAACGTCTCATTTTTCCTTCTCCTACGGAAATAGCTACTCTCACTCTTTTTTTGTGTCTATCGGCTAGTTCGTTAGTCCTTCTGAAGGTAATCAACTATTCTTTCGCTTCCTTCGACAAGCCCGTTCCCTTCAGTTAGTGGAGCCACTTGTTTAGAGGACGAAGAAAGCACCGTGCGGGGGTTTTTATTGAGTCTTTTTTTTTTTAGCACCTTACTGTCTGCCCTCAAGCTGAGGGATCGACACCATATTGCTTGTTGGGGACTTGCGCACCTGGCTTTTGACCCGGAGTATCTTTGGCAGTACCCAGTTTCGACCCTCGTAACCCCCCGGTGAGCGGGTAGGGGCTCCGGGGCGCCTTGTCTCTCGCTTTTGAAAAGGCTACTCCAAATCATCTCGGTTTTCGGCTTTTTTCGCTGCGTTGCTGTATTTTTCCCCCCCCTCCCCAGGCTTTTCCACCCTAGCTCTCCTTCCCTCTCTCTTCCGTTTCCTTAGAAGTCTTGGCATGAGTCGCCCATTTCGTGTTGCTCGGCTGTCGGTCCCTGTGTGCTCTTTGCTACGACTGATTTTTTTTTTTTTTTCAGATGATCTACTTTCGTTTAAGATGCCCCCCTATTTGCCCATTTTGTTTGGCTACCTGGCCCATTGCCTTCTTCTTTTTTGGTGCTCGATGGAATTCCCCTCCTTTTTTGTGTCCCTCCATAGCGCCACAGCACGCTATAGAGGTTCCCGGCGTTTTTTCTGCCCCGACCGTTTCCCCTCCTCTACCGACACCTTTATGAAGTATCGAAATGTCGTAGTGACCCGGCCTTACGCGATCCCGTTCTTTAAAGGTTCCAAGAGTTCTTCCTGTTCTAATGGCGAATTTCCGTGGGCAGGGCTTTTATTCTTTCCACGTATTCTTGTTGATGACTCCTCTTTTTAGGCTTTCATTGAATGTTTACCGTGCTGATTTGTGATCTATTGAAGGTTTTCCTATAATGTTCTTCAGGATGGTTGATTTACTAGTTATTGGAATACTGGGCTTGTACATTTATTTCTTCTAGATGGGCTTTATTGGGGATTCTTAAATTTAGATTTTGCTATTAGAGCCCTGAGTATCGACGAACTATCTTTTGACCTCCAGAGGGTCCGTGGAGCTTTCACTCAGTTTCTTTTTTTTTCATCCACCTAAGATGATCGCGTTCCCTTTTTTTCCTTCCCCACCCAAGCGATGCTTTCCCTGGAGACGACGTCTTGAGGCCACTACAAGCGTCCCCCCTCCCCTTTTTAACGGTGATTTTATAACCCAGAGTTATGGACCTTTGATCCCGCCGTCAAAATTGCCCCCGATCGCGGTGTGACAGATCGGGCCTCCCTTTCCCCTCGATGATGTTTTAATTCATTTTGGCCTCGGAGATTTTTTTCTTTCTCTTCTCAATCACCACTCTCTTCTCCCCCCAGAGAAGAAGCTGCGATTGCGGTGCCCGCCTCTTTGCACCGCGTGACGAACCTGACTGAAACTGATTGCTAGTTAACCCCCCCTCCCTTCTTGCGTAAAAGGTTTTTTTTCCCTCATCTCTTTTTTCCCACAGGTCAATCACCACCCCTCGTAGCGACTCCTCACGGGGGCGGCACGGTTCGGGTTTTCCTCCTATATCTCAGCTTCCCGATTTTCCTTGGAAGAAGCCTTTTCTTTATGTGTTCATTTTTCTTATTCGGAGTGCCGATCCTTTCGATCCGCGGCTCACCGGGATTTCTTTAGTGAATTCTAAATAGTTTTCTCCCCCTGATTAACGAGGTATTTTTTTTTTGGGACCTCTCTTAGGATATCCGTTTCCTTCCCCCTGTTCAATGCTGTGTGTTTCTGTGAACAAGAGGAGTCCACGAAAATCTGACCTTCCCATCCATTAAATCTGCCTTTCCCATTTTTTTTCGTGAATGCCCCGAGCAGGAGGACTGCGTTTTCTCTTCAAACCCCCTCTGGTCCGCTCAGGAAAGAAAGGAGCCTTAAGATGCACCGCGCCCAACCTGTGAATGGGATCACCAACTCCGAGTAGAGACAAGCTTCTTTTTTGCCTTTACCCTGTTCCTTTTCCGACACGAGCAGGCTTTTTTCACCAGTTTAAGCCACTCTCACTTCCCTCTTTTTCCTCTCAATCGTTTGAGAGGAGATGCTTGGACTCTTCTTCGTTCCTTTTGAGCCTTAGCAGGTAGTCCCTAAAAGGAGGCGTTGACGACCCGAGGTTTTTCTCTGTCCCTCTTCTCTTTAGGCACTTTTCTTCGGCCCTTCATAGGCCTTCACACCGGGGATCTTGACGTCGCCCCCTCACGGTCTGTACCCGATTTTGACCTCTCGACCCCCCAGCAGTACTCCTTTTTAGTTCCCTAAGAGCGAATGAGTTTGCACATCATGTTCCCTTGATGTAGTTTGAGTTTTTTTTTTTATTCTCTTTCCCTCCCTGGGGACGTCGCGGGTTCACCCCCCCCCCCCCCCCCCCCCCCCCCCCCCCCCCCCCCCCACCCCCCCCCCCCCCCCCCCCCCCCCCCCCCCCACCCCCCCCCCCCCCCCCCCCCCCCCCCCCTCCAACTTTTTCCCTTCCCTCTAGAAGAAAAACCACCGGTTCCCTGTGACCTGCGCCAGTCGACGGTTTCGCCTTAAGACCTTTTTATGCACCTCTTTTCAGGTCTGCCCTTTTTGAATCCGACCCCTTTAATGCACGTCTGCGTTCTTCCCTCTCTAGTAACTCGATCGGTCCCCTCACCCGGGAACCGAAAAGGTGTCACAATTTACTCTGTTGTTGGCTGTGGGAACGTAATGATGTTCTTGTCCTTTCTTATCGATTGACTTTTTTTCCCCCTATTGTGAAACGTCACGTCTTTGATGACCTCTTTTGAGCTTCCTCCCTTATTGTTTACATTTTCGTCAGGACCGATGTGGCCCCGTCAGTGCTTTTTTTTTCGGCGTTGCCGTGTCTGTGAGATCCTCTTAGGTAGAAAGTCTTCTCTTTCCTTTCTTAACCTTGTTTTTCCCAACCGGCGTCTCCCCCCTTCTTCCTCCTCGGTATTAATTGCTTTAAAGTTGTAGATGATTTCCGTTACCTGTCTGGGGTGCCCTGCAACGTTTTGCTTTCCGGTTCGTTGATTGAATTTTCTCCCGAAATCCGCAGAGCACGCGGCATCTTTCCTTTTTTTTTCCTGGTCATGAAGCCGCCAACGGTCGTGGACTCCAACTCCCTGTCTCGCCGAGCGCTCTAACGGACGTCCGACCCTTGGGACTCACACCCCCCAAAGAAAGCCGCTTTTTTTTCAGCGCTCCCCTTTCAGAGCCTGACGCGAAAGATTCGCGGTGTCTCGTTCCAAATCAGCCGTCCTCTCCGTCGCCAGTTTTAAGTCCTTCCCCCCCGAAGCTCGAGGTCCTTCCTTTTTCCATTTAATTGCCCCCCCCCCCTTAGGTTCAACATAACCCTACACCCGAATACACTCCCTTAACTGAACTAACTTTCATAAGTGCCCCCCCTTCTCCACTGAACCTTCCTTCCTTCCCGGAACGCCTATTTCTTCTGATGTGAAGCTCGGACTCAAACCAGTGATTTATCCTTTCCCTTGCGTCATCCCCCCTTGGCCGCCTGGACCCAAGGATATGTTTGCGGTCTCTCATCGTACGAACCGAGTTTAAAAAAGCGGGTCACTCAGGGTTCTTCTCTGGCTTGTCCCCCACCTTTGTATCCACTCCAAAAGTCACTTACCAGGTGGAAGAGATTGCCCAGACGACTTTGTTTGGTTAGTGACCCCACTGTTCATAAATTTTTTCCCCCCCCCTCTACACGAGCTCATACCTTCTCCTCCTCCCCCTTCCGCAGGGAAACTTTTTTTTCCTTCGGAAGAGTTACTGTCATTTCCCCCTGCTAGCGACCTACCTTCTCACCTCCATAATAGTCAGGTTGTTCGTTACCCAGGCGTTCCCTCCAACTTTCTTTCCACTCTCTTGACCCTTTAAGGCAGGAAGACCCCGAACCATCTGAATCCCCAGTATTTTTGAAAGGTTGATCCAGCAACCCAACCCCCCCCCGAGCAGATTTTCGGTGTAGACAATGCATCACTCGCTTTTCCGCGCCGCGGAATAAAAACCCCTTCCCCAGTTTTTTTTTTGTAGGATTTTGAGCCATGACGAACCTTCTTAAAATTCTCTCTTTCGAAAGTGCCCTGTCCTCCTCTTTACATCATAAAATCTTATTGTGCCCTTAAGCGCGACCCCTACGTCACACTCTTATACCAATAAGGTTGTGGACTACCTGATTTCTAGCCGACGAGATGACGTGTTAGCAACCCCCCGATTTTTAGTATTCTCAAGTCGCTTCTCGTTGGCCAAGGGGTTTTGGTCTCGGCGAGCCGTACATTCCCCCGTTTTTTTTCTTTCTCCTGAAGATCCTTCGGGTTTTTTCTTCCTCCCCCTCTTTGTCTCAAGCCATCGCGTGTTCCTTTCTTATCCGTGCCCGGAGATCCATGTCCTTTTCTTTTGTCTGCTTACTCGGTTCTTTACTTTTTCGGGGAACGATTTCGGTTTCTCCCTTTTGGTCTATCCGCATCTCCAGGGATGACGCATTGTCATCGCGGCGCTGGATGTCTAGCCCCCCTTCATGTAGTTGTTTACCTTTCTTCCGATATGCTAGACTGTCCCTGCCTGATCCTCTGAACTGACAATGACGACGCCATTTCGATCTGTAGCGGTTCCCCGTGTTTCGATGCCTTTTTCGCTCTTTTCAGTAGGGTTTCCTCCTTTTATACCTAGTCCACCCTATTTAAGAAGTGACCGGGTGCGTTTTCACAGTGACCGCGCGGGTCATCTTGTCTTCGAGTACCCCTATGGGTTTTTTCAAACTCCTTTCGGACATATCGTGGCTGCGCTCCGCAAACCCTTAGAGAGGTTCCGGAGCGGTTCTTTTTTAGACTCCTCCTTTTTTCTTTAGAGCCTCATTTGGTACGATGGCGACGTCGCTTTTCCCTCCCACATTGTTTTTCGTACCGAAGACGACTTAAGTGCCTTTTGTAATTCCCCTTCTTTTTTTCCTTCTGAGTCTCTGGAGTTTCCTTTCTATTAGGGAAGTCGGGTACTTTTTTAATTCTTTGACAAGTTTTGTCGTCCCCGGCCCTCCCCACTTCCTTAAAGGCGGGACTACTACGGTGAATTCCCCTGGCCATCGTCTATACCTTACCTTTTTTGTAATGGGACTCGAGTTTCCCGGTTAGAGGGGTGAGGTAGGTAACCCTTCCTCCCCTTCTTGGCCCCTCTGACCCCCTCCCTTTCGAGGTGAGTTTGAGAGGTTGGGTCCCCTCCTTGTCGAATGATCCTGTTATAGTTTTGAATCCATAGATTTTGACTTCGGTCTTGAGCGCTCCCCCTCCCCCTTTTCTTTTGAACCCCCCACCTTCGACGGCCCCCCACGTACAGTTTGCCGCGATTTTTTTTTTCTCGGAACGCTTTTGCCCCTGACTCCAACTCCCCTGGTGTTTTTTTTTTTTAAACCAGAAGCGGGTCTTTTGACCGTTCCCTCTTCCCCCTCAGCGACAGTTTGTTTCTGATGGTTTGCTTCTATTGGCGTGATCGTCTTTTCGGTCTTCTTTTTTTTCTAAAGTATCAATTTTTGTACTCAGAGACGCGGGCGTTTTCCCCCCATCTCTTGATTTTCCCTCCGTTTTCTCGGCCAAGAATCTCAATAAATGGGTATACTTAGGGAGTTGCGGTTGTTCCCCTGTTCCCAGGCACGGCCGAACCTTCTCTTCCCTACCCCGAGGACCCCGAAACCCCTTATTTTACCAAGAGACCCCCCAGTCCTTATAGTTACCGGAGTCACTGTTTGGTGTTTTTTTTTTTACTCGTACAGAGAGGACATTTTTTTTTTCAGACTCACTGTCCAGCCGTGAGGGAGGGGCTCTTTCCAAGTTTTTTTCCCCCCTCCCCCTTTTTCTGACTCGTTTTGTGCCTGAAGACCCCCTCGTTTTTCTTTTTTGCTTTTTCACGCGATTTTGTTACCCCCCACGAGTGTGAGCATTTCTTTTTTCCCTCCTTGGCTTCACCAACTTTTGCGTGTTTTCCCATTGTCCTTCTTCCTCTTTCCTTTTCGTCCCCCATGCACCGGACATAGAACACACGTGGTTCTCAAGAGGTTCCGCTTTTTCGGATTTTTCGCAGCTCTTTTCATGAGGAAGGTGGTAGATAGGCAACTTGCTCCCCCCTTGAAGTCAGTTTGACCTCTTTTTCTCCTCCGCCCTTTAAGATTTTTCACTAAGCATAGTCTTTTCCAAACGATTTTTTTTCCTCTTGACCCGCTTCTTTTCCACGTCTTAAAAAGGGGTCATTTAGGGACTGATCTGGATGCTAATCCGACCAGCGAGCCTTTCAAGCCCCTTCTTTCTCTTTCTTACATACTCTTTTCTTTTTTCTATTCTCTTTAGACCGCACTCCTTTCTTTTCCAAAGGTTGAGCATCCTCTCGTTCTCACCGGGGATTTTTGACCCCACGGTTTGCTCCCCCCCGCGTTATTAATTTGTGAGGAGAACCTGAAGTACTTGAGAAGAGTATTGAAAGGGAGATTTTTGTCCCTCCCTGTCGTAAACAGATTTTTGACTTCTCTCCCCTTTTCATTTCCATTTAGCTTCCTCGATCCTTCCCATGTGAGACATCAGCGTTCGTGGTTGAGGCTTTTTTTTTGTAGTAATAACAAGCTTGCCGTAAAGAAACCCACTTGATCCCTCAAGGTTTTTTTGAAGTTTAACACTTCGAGCCGCCCCTCATCTTTCCCCCTCTTTCCGGTCCCCATAAGACTTTGTTCCAGTCACGAACCTAACTTCCTGCCTTCCGATTGAATCTCCTTTGAGCGGACCATTTTCGAGAGACACATATTCCCCCCCTTCTGGTAATCACTTCTACTCTTTTAGACCCTCCTCCTCTCTCTCGCCCCAGTCAGAACCTCCGACCCCCCGGTGACTTTGCCCCTTTCTTTTCTGAGAATCGATTCGTTTTTTGGAAAGTCATTCTTATCGTATCCCTTCTTGGCCGGCCTCCTTTCTTCCCCTGACTGTGTTAACCCTCTTCACGAGGAGTTCCCTTCTTTACCCCTTCCTGTTGGTCCAGTAGTCGGTGTTTACTCTCCGAGGCTTCTCCCCTCTATTTTTCACCTTTCCCCCTTTCTCCTGACGTCCTGGATTTTCGACAGAAAGAGTTTTTCTTAGACGAATTCCGCCGTAGCGGAGGTCCCCCTTCAGTGCGCGGCTTCCGCGAGGCCTCCCCCCCTTTCTTTTTCAAATTGACGTCGATGATTTTGTAACACAATCACCTTTCGTTTGCCCCAATCAAAGTTTCGTTTCTTTCCCTAATTCCCTTACAACTTCAGTTGAAGATCTCGCTCTTTTTGGCCTGTCGCGTGCCGCCGCGGTTTTCTTGTTCGCCGAACGTCTTTGATCCTTTCGGTTCTGCTCCCTAGTTTATTTTATCTTCTTTCTCCTTCTCCAATCTGGTTCCTCCCCCCCCTCTCCCCACCCCTAAACTCGCTGAGCTCTTTTGCGCTTTTTTCCAGCACCGCGACCCAGTTCTCGGTTCCACGCATCCACAGTCAGTCTTTCTCAAGTGTCAATTTCCTACCTTCTGTAAAGTTTCCCCCATTTCCTTTTAAGTGACGAAGATCCCACCCATCCTTCTTTTCCCTCCCCCCTGACTACCTTTCGACAGCCCGCCGGCCTCCCCAGGTAGTTTTTATTCAGCATGAAACTCGTTGCCCCTCAAGGAAGGCCCGGGCGGGACCTCCCGACGTCCAAGCAGCTTCTCCCAATTTCTCTATGACCCAAGTTTCTCTTCCTCTCCTTGACCCCCCAGGACCCCTTCAGAAGAACCGGCCGGTCCCAGTTTAATACTTTAATCGGATGTCCTCCTCTCCCCCTCTCTTCCCCCCTTCACATATCACCTTTGGCACCGCGATACTCCGGCCTCTCGTGTTTTTTAACCCTTTTTTTAGCAACCCCGTCCTTTCATCTGTCCCACAGAACGTTGGTCCCCAGCAACCTCTTTCCCTTCGTCCCCTCGAATATCTTCCCCGAGCAGACACAAGGGACCTTTTAATTTCTTTTTTTCCAATTTCATTCCCATAGGGTACGTTATTATTTCCTCGACATTTCCAGCTGCATATCGGTGGCCTAACTTTCTCCCCACCATCAGAGCGATACATACACTGTCTTTTATTACGTTTTTTATTCCCTTTTCCCCCTGCGATCATCCCTCGGCCCTAACCGCGGCTTTCTGTGAAGACCCTGCCTTCCCATTTTTTTTTTGTGTCAAAGCGTTTTTGAAACAGTTCCTATTTCCACCACCCAGGTTCCCCTCTTCCTCGGTAGCATTCAACTTTTTTCACTTCCGCCTCGGAGTAGACCTGCCCGTCCCCCCCCTTACGCCCTGTCCCCCCCCCCTTTCTCCTTTTTCCGACCTCCGTCACCCTCCCCCTTTTATTTTTCCTAGACTGGTTCTACGGGAAACTCCCCTAATCCGTTGTTTTTCTGAAGAGAGAGATTCTGTCAGGAAATATATGCCTTTTTAATGGCCCACATTTCCCCACTATTTTCTCCAGTAGAGGGATTCAGTTTATGAGTTTCAAAGGGTAGTATTTGCTACTCAGAGAGACCCGCGCACCGTTTTTTTTTTTTGGTTTTTTTATTCTTTTTTCTCACTTCTATGTTCTCCCTTCCCCCCCCTTTTTCCCTCTTGGTAGCTTAGCCAGGACTCCCCCCATCTCCGCCTAGTTTGTATTCTGCACTTTCCCGTTTGAACCCCCTTTCGTTTCTTTGAGTTTTGCTCCCTTCTCACGATGGGAGTGGATTTAGTCAGAAGGTTTCATTGTTTTTTACAATGTAGTTGAACTCCCCTAATAATATCTCGTTTCTTTTTTTCTGAGACGAGTGTTCCGTCCGAAACTTTTATCCCCCTATATTCTCAGGGCCGCCTTTCTTCTCGACCGACCTGGTGAAGATACGATCGCCCCCTTATCTATCCTAGCACTGTTTCGAGTCTTCTCCCCCCCCCCCTTCGGTAGTAGGGACCCCATGATGTTCCGTTCTCCTCAACGCTTCCCTCTCTTTTTCTCCTTTGTGAGAAGTCAGATTGGTCTAGTGCTTATAGGAATTTCCAAGGGTTCCCTTCCCCACGTCCTTTTTCACTTATCCCCTTTCCAGACCTGAAACGTCCAGAGTGGCCCCTGCCGTTATTGTTCTTGTCCCCCCCGTCTTTTTAAAGATCTAATAATCTTCCTTTCCCTTTGACGTTTAGATACTGGTAGTTCTTCTCTCTTCCTCTCTATCCTTTTCTCCCAGTTCGGATACCTTTGGAGGCAATGAATTCTTGTCCCGAGGAGATCTGTCTCCTTTCTCTTTTCAGTGTATGTCCCTATGTTTTTGGAGAGGATTACCGGAAACAAGAGAGTTTCCTTCTCCTTTTCCCCTTTTCTATTCCCCTATCTCTTCCTCCCTTCTTTTAGTGCTCAGAAAGGCGTTCCAGTTCTCTTTTTTCATCTGATAGGTCCCCCCGATTATGTCTGTTAGTTTTCTTTGTGTTCCCCGATGGGATTTCCTTTTTTTCTCGCCGAGTCCGAGTTCCTTTTTTCTTAGCAAGAAAGTGTGGATGGACGAAATACCAGAAGCCGGTCTTCAAAACCCCCACGACTCTCCTCCTAGGGCTCTGCCTTGATCCTGAAAGATCTGTTTTTTCCCCAAACTCAGGGCGTAACCTTCTTTCCCCTCCCGATGTAAGGATCATGCGCCTCACCTTGAATTTTGCGTTTTTTTTCCTGCCTCTGGCCAGCCGTGCCGCGCTGATGTTTCCCTTACCTTCAGGATAGTTTTTTTCTTTAAATAGGCCTTTCTTCCCCTCCTCCCTGAAGACCCCTCTCCTTCTATCCCCATATGAGTTTCGGCGTTCTCTGAAGGGTTTCTTAGTCTTTTCCGCCTTTTCCCCCTGACCCCGGCCCCATGTTTCTCTTTGAGTCAATGTTTTTTAGTGAGGTACCCTAATTTCCCCCCTCCCTTGATCCCTCCCCCTATCTTCTCCAGCCCACATCATTGATTCCCATTCCCCCATGTTCTCCCCTGAAAGACCCTTTCCTCTCAATTTGAGTGACCAAGTTTTTTTCCACCCTTATCTTTTCCCCTTTACCCTCCTGCTCCGTTTTGCCTCTCCCTCCTACGTGACTAAGGAGTTTCGCTCCTTTTCGCCCCCCTCGCTTAGAGCGCGGGAAGAAAGGTGTTTGTTGCAGGGTTAGACTGTGAACCTTTTCCTCCTTCCTGGTCCTAGGACCTTTTTTTTTTTCAAGTCTCCATACATGTTCCCCCAATTTTGGTGAGCCTTCTCAATGTTGTAGGCTTAAAGAGATTTCATAGACCCATATCCCTTCCCCTCTTCTTTCCTCCGGATTCGTTCTTCACTTTCGAGTCGAGTTTTTACACTAGGGTGAACGTGATCGGCGCTCCTCTGCCCTTTAGCCGCAGTCTCCCCTAAGAGAGTACCCCCCGCATAGGTCGGATTTTTAATAAGTCAATGTCTTTGAGTGTCCCTTTCTCTCCCGGTTTTTTTTAATGTCTTCCCCCCCTTTTTTTCTTTTTCTTCCCTTTTAAGAAAGACGGCCCAAAGC
>Ga0179593_1294109_pt1 | contig 16611 bp, 11 predicted proteins | sample CZODoug2_1_08_16_FD_185931 | JGI IMG/M metagenome (GOLD analysis project Ga0179593, IMG submission 185931) | Vadose zone soil fungal communities from Angelo Coast Range Reserve, California, USA - CZODoug2_1_08_16fungal (PacBio error correction) | ecosystem: Environmental > Terrestrial > Soil >... | reverse complement strand
CCGCCCCTCCCTAGATAGTAAGCAACATTGCGATCGAAGGGACACCGCGCCCCTCGCTGATCTCCAAACAGCCTTTTATGATGCTACCAACACCTTCTGCCCTCTCGTAGCCACCCCCCCCCTCCCCCCCAGTCCTCCCGAGTCTTATCTAATCCACCCACCATGGTCAGAAAGCCGCCCAAGTCGTTACTCTCTCCTTCTCTCCTCTCCCTTAAATCGAGATGCTCCCACCATCTGTCTCTGACAATTCTAAAATATTCCCTCCCAGGTCCGTTCCCTATTCCCTGCAGTCTTCTCGGAAGATGGTTGGCATGTTTCACCTCCGTTACGAGGAAGCCCTCAAGCTTTCTGGTCGCCTCTGGGTTTTGTCTTTCCCATTTCCCCCTGTCAACACTTCCCTGAACAAGGGTGGGGAAAGTGGGCTAGTTAGCGGTCTTGGGGGTGTCAATGGAACCCCCACTGGTTTCCTTTCGTATAATTGTATCCAGCTTCTAAATTTGCAGGTACCATTCGGTCCACTGGACGGTGCGTCACAGTACAATAGACTTTGTCATGAACTCGGTCAAGTTTCATTTAAGGGTTGGCCCATTCATCACGGTCTTTTACTTTGTTCCCTTGTCCCTCCTTTCCTGTCCGACCCCCCAATTTTCTAACTGTTTTGCGCCCTTGGGATTTAAGGCTCTTTCCAAAGTTGTCTCCCCCTCCTCCCCCTTTGTTCGGTGAACCCCCAGGTGGTACCGGGCGGCCGGCGTCCTCTCGGGGCCGCCCCCCGTTAGAATCAGTGAGCAACCGTTCCGTAAAGGTCTTCTGGACTTACTAAATAGACCTAGTGTCTCCTCGCAGGTTCCTCGCGACCCTTAGTCCGGTAGATGTTGCGAATTGGGGCCCTTTGTGGCCAGCCTTAAATGGCCAGCAGTTCCTTCATCTCTTTCTGGCCCCGTCTCTCTTGTTGTTAAAAGGTCCACGTTTCAGATTTTTCTCCCTCCCAGTCATCAAGAATCATCCGTGTTTCCAGCTGTCGGTTTCTCGCAACTGGCTCGCGCTCACGGGGATTTTCTGAAGTCACCCAATTTCTCTTTCACCCCACCCACGAAAAAAATTCAATTGTTGAGCTTGGCCTTTCCTTCTCGGTCCGCCTGCGTTCCCCTGCCAGGCCAACCTGGTGCTCTTTTCTAAAAGTGTCCCCCCTCCCCTACCTGGCAGCACGTTGCGAAGAATGACGACCAATTCCTTCCATGCCCAAGTCCCCGTGTCTTCCGTTGAACAGAGCACTACGACACGGGCCGGTTCTTAAGACTTTTCTATTTTAAAACCCTTCCTTCAGTCCAGTCTTTTCAAATTCCGGCACCACTGACGCGTGATTTTTCCTTCGTATCCGGTTAGTTCCCCCCGTCCTTGTCAAGCTCCGAGACTTTGATTCTGAGACCGGTTCCCACATAGGAAATTACTGAACGCTCGGCCTCGTCGCCACCAGGACTGCGCTTGCTAAACTTGTAAAGTCCCGTCTCGGCTTACCTTGATGACGGCTTCCCCTCCTATGACGATTCTTCCCTTCAAGGTATTCCTTTACGGTCTAGGCCATTCCCTTGGCAACATTGCCTTACCGTCGATTTTTGTAGTAGGAGGCTTCCCCCCAGTGCTAAAAGAGACCCACGCGTCGCAAAGCGGTGCCTATTCCTCACGAAGAGATCATACTGCGAGATGGGGATGTTTGTAATTTGGGCCCCCCCTTATATTTTTCCGGGTAGTTAGCCTCCCTCGCCGATTCGCCCCTTTATTCGACCCCTTCTAACAGAACAGGCCAACCGCTCCCCCTTCCCCTCTAATCGTCTTCTTTAAGTCACTCCCTTTTGGACCGCTATTCGTCTCTTAGACCTTGGTACCTCCTCTTCCCGTAGAGAAGTAGCGGGGGAATCTGAACGCAGGGTTTCTTTCTTCCCGGAGAAGGAAGGGAGTAGTTCTGAGAGGAGTATCTTTTCTGTTTCTCGTTTTTCTCGCTTTGTGACCAGATGTGGTTTTGAGGGTTATCTCGGCGGTTATTTTCAGGGAGGACGCTAGTTGTAGATTTCTTCCCCCTCCGCTTGCTGCTACGCGAAAACACTTCCCCCGTGTTTGAACCCCAGGTGCCTCTCAGCCGTTTTCACGGTTTCTTTCCCCTTCGGTCACCACATCCGCCCGCGAGATGAAGTTGGTTTTTTTTTGATAAAAGTCACCCCCGCTTCCTGATGAAGAAGTGGTTTTTGAACCTTGGTCCTTCCAGTTTACCCCTCCCCTTCCCCCGGTTTTGTCCCGCGCCCTCTCCTGGTGTACATAACCCCCATAATTTTGTTACCTATTTTCCTATCCCCTTCGACGCTTTTGAAAAGTTGAAGCTTTCCCCCGGCCAGGTACTTTCGAGGCTGCTCCCTCTCTCTCCCGTTCCTTCTTCTTTCATTTTCCCTCAATTTCTTACTGTCCCCTTGAGAGATGGATTATGTTTATAAGAACATAGCTTTTTTCCCCACCTTCTTCTACTACCTTTGTCCATGATTTTTTACATTTTAGGTCCCATCGGTTGACCCTCCTTTTCTTCTTTTCTTCTGGGGAATTCTCCCCTCCAGTGTGACAAAGAAGATCTATTCGCCTATGATTCCTCGCATCTCAGAAGAGGCACTGGCCCTGAGTGGAAATGGTCATGGTGGACTCCTCGGCGCCCCCGATCACTCCTCCCCCCCCCCTTTCCGCTGATTGGTTCCTTATGTCCAAAGGAAATGCTACTTCCTTGCCTCACTCCCACACCGTTGTTGGTTGTTTCTATCATATTCCCATTTCCTATCCCCGTTTCTTTTCGAGTCTCCGCAGCGGGTGGTATTACGCATCCGAATTAGTCGGAATGCCCACATTCTCAAGTTCTCTGTCTTCTTTTCTACTCGGTAGGAGAGATCCAGCGGCGGGGGGTTTTTCTGTAGTTTTTGTTAGCCCTCCCTTTCCCGACTTTACCTTCACCCCCCCCTTCTTTCTTTCTTACCGACCCTCCTGATGCAGCCAGTAGGGGACCAAGTACCTGTAGACTGGAGTGGTTACGGCATATTTCGTAGCAGCGCCCAGCTCTACCAAGAGGGACTCCTGGTACCTAGTGACGGGAACTGTATCTCCCTTTTTTCTCGTTGCCCATTTGTCCCCCCCCAAAGTCCTTCAGGTCATATTCAGTTCCCCCCTCTCTTCTAAGGCGCAGGAAAAAGTTCACCTGGTTTGCTGGCTGGGCTTTTTTTTCTTCCATCTTCCTGCTTAACCGTTCGCGTTCGCAAGTACCTTCCCGTTTTCTTCCCCCTTTTCTGGCTGCCAGCTCGCGGCCTAGCTGATAAGGGGACCGAAGCGCAGGACGTCCTTAGCTTTATTGCTTCCCTCTAATTGCATCTCCCCCCTTGCAGGCTAAAGGTGGGTGGTCACCTCCTTGAATTGTTTGTCGTCTCCCCTTCCCTCAGCTGAGTTATTTCTACCCCCAGCGCTCTCTTTTCAAATTTACTTTATAGCCACCCCCTGCCCCCCCCCCCTTTTCTTTGAAAAGGGATACTGACGTGCGAGGCCTGAGCTCCCGCTTTTTCCCCTGCCGTCTCGTCGAACTCCCCAGGAAGTCTCCTTCACCCCACTCGTTCGTGAAGGTCAAGACAGTCCTTCCTTTTTAGACTTTGGAGGACTCCGTCCCCCCCCCCCCGGTCTCTCTATACCTTCCGTGTCCTGATTTAGTAGCCCATTGAGGCGCTTTCAGGTTGCGTGATTGCCATGTTCGGGAGCACTGTCCGGAGAGAGATGTTTCTCTTTTCGGAGGTCTTTTCCCTACTCCCCGAGAACTATTCTTTTTCCCCCTTTTTGAAAAACCTGCCAGCTTCCTTTTTTACTTAATCTTTTTTTCATACCCTTAAATCTCGTTCGAGCTGTTTTTTTATTCTTTTTTCCTGAACTTTCGCCTTCATTCCCTTTCCCCAGGGGAAGAGGTAATGGTTTTACATCCTCCTAGAAGACCCCCCACCATCAGGGCTTAATGAGGTCACTGATACTCCCGGTTTCCTCAGCCCTCTGAGTAGCCTACTTGTGGAGATGGAAGGAAATGAGAAGAGCTAATAATTTGTCTTCCTGCTTCGATCTTTTTTCCCTTCGGGCATCTGGATCTGTGGGAAATTCTCCCTGATTTCTTCTTTAACCCGTTAAAGGAAGTCTACCGTTACTATATCCTGTCCTCTCTGCCCTTTTATCCTTTTTTTCCCCGCCTCTCTGGAGCCTAAGGGATGTATAGCGGAGTATTTTTCCATTCCAAGGTAGTTATTCTTCTCTGAACCAGCCAGGGATGTGGGCCCTTTCGATCCTGGGCGGTCGGTACTCTTCGTCACAGGTAGGGGGTTTTTCGGATGATTTTTGGCTTATCATCTCCGTTGTGGCCGGAGCCTTCGAATTTAGGCATGTCCCGCCATCCCTCCCATCGAACTTTTGTTTTTCCTTGTGGTTCTCCTCTGACCGGAGTGATCGTTGCGTCGAGTAAGCCTACCCCCCCCCCCCCCCCCCCCCCCCCCCCTACTTCTTCTCGTCCGCAACCCCGAGCCCATTCCTGCATCCCCCCTTGACTCCTCCCGAGACCGATGCTCTTCTCAGATTCTTGAGGAATGGTTGGACAGGATATAACTGTTTTTCATCCCGGATCCCCTTCCGTTCGTTTTGCAGAGACACTTGAAGTTCTTAGTCTTGGACCGTCCCGCGTGTCCCCCCCCCCTTCTACTTACTCCTGGTCCTCTCTTCCTGCTTTACTGCATGATTCCTTCTCGCCTGATGTCGTACTACCCCGAACCAGCCTTTTCCTTCCTGTGCGACGGGAACCCCGGATCGCAGATCCCTTTCCCTCCTCCTGGTTCCCCCTCCGGTGCTTTTTTGTGGGACGATTTGAACAACGTAATGGACAGAGGCCGATGTCTCTTGGGCACTTTCTTCCTGCACGGAGGGAAGGTTGAAAAGCTTTCTTGCACGTTTGTCTTCATGTTCCCTTGACTGCTTCTCTTGTCTGGCCTGATTCCCCCCTTCTCTCTTACCATGACAGGGGTGGAAGTGTCATTTTTTCACCCTTTTACCTCCTTTCTCAGGGGCTACGGCCTCAGTGGTTGGCGGGGATTCCCCAACCACTCTTGGACCCCTTACAAAAGTGACTACTTCCCTTTCCCCCCCTTCTTTCTGGTAAAGGACAACATCGATTACAATGTTGTCACCTTTCTACTTCACGGTATCGTCTTCCCTTCCCCCTTCTCTACCCCTCCTTTAACGGGCGCTTTCTTTGCTAAAGTCCTAATTTTGCCTACCGCTGGTTGTCTATCCCCTGATGTAGTACCTTATGGACCTGAGGCTCTACTATGCGTCGTTTCTTCTCCCCCATATGGTGGATGCTCTCCCCTCCTGCTAATCGTAAGGTGTGATTACTCCTATTCGGGGGGTGAGGATGAATGTGTTTTCCAATTCATCTCTGCTTCTTTCTATTTTTTCATGCTGGTTTTCCCCACGGACGCCGATGGAGGATATATATTTCCTACTCCCCTTTTTTTTTTTTGAGGTAGAGCCGATCGAGTTGCTCTTTTCTAAGGCCCCCCCCTTTCTCTCTAATCCTCCCTCTGAGATCGAACAGCTGTTTCCGACACCCAGCCCCCTCCCCTCGTCTACCTTGTTATCATCCTTTTCTCCTTACCTGTATCTCTCCCACCCTGGGTTTCTCACCCCCTCGATAGTGAAGCAGGTACGCCGCCTTTCTTTCGACCCAAAGAGAGGATCGACCCATCTTTTCCTTTCTTTACCCCAGTCGAACTCTTTTCGCCCGGCTTCTCCTATTCCCCTAGGGTATGTCTTTTCTTTGGCCTTGCTTATAAGATAGCTTCTCAGTTTCTTCCTTCCTCCTTTTTTTTTGGGTTGCTCCTTGACAGCCTCTTCCCTGTCCCTAGGGCCTGGTTGAAGTGCAAAAAAAAAACATAAAGGAATGGATGTTTCAGCCGTCTTTTGTTTTTAACCCCACTTTTCCCCACCTTTTTTTCGTCTCCCCTGTTTGAGTAAACGCAGGTCAAAGTGTCTTTATCACCCTATCCCCTGTTCTTTGCTTTAACCTCCTTCGCTTTTTTGACTGGAATCTTGCTTACGCTAATGTCTCCCCCCAATAATCCAAGGAGGGCCTCGCTTTAACTAACACTTGGTTTTTCAGAACTTGACAAAGGAGTCCATCTGCTTCTTTGGCCCCATTCCGTTTGGTGAACCGCGCGTCCCCCCAGATCCCCCTTTCATGAAACACGGATGCTGTTTTCGGCGAATATCACGTCCCTAGGAGCCCATAAGTAGGCTGCTTCTTCCTTGCCCCGTGAATCACACTACTACCTCATCCCTCACTCGCTCGAGACCCCTCGGTCCGTCGAAGGTCAGGGTCCTGTGGCCCTCTTCGAACAGCTTTCCCAGTAGAAGGCAACGCTTGAGATACGTTCTGATCCATGTTCCTTTCCGATGTCGCACGCAAGTCCTCAATCCCTTGCTGATTTCTTCAATGCCCGGTGTTCGCGCTACGGGTTTGCTTCTCACGGATTAACCTACTCCCACCGATTTAACGCCTGTACTTACACTTCCCACCAAACCCCCATGCGATGGTTTCCCTGTTCATTTTATGGCCTTTCTCCCGACCCACTGCGCTTTAGAGAAGACACTTGGCGATTCCCCTGAGAAGTCCAAGCCAACCCCTTTTCCCTCGACTTTCTTCTCCCCATCGCCCTGCTTCCTGGACACTTTAAAAGGAGTTCTAGTGCAGATTACTACTAAAAATCCGGGGCCTGTAGCCGCTATCATCCCTGCCTTTCCCTCTCCCCGTTCTATTAACCGGACCAAGCCCCGGGCGTAGTATTGAGGATATAGGTCGTATGCCGTCCTGGTTCCCCCCTTTTCGAGAATGATTTTTTTTCCCTTGGTCACTCCCCCCCTTCCTTCGTCCTCCCCTCCCTGCTCCTAGCAGAAATGAGCCAGATGCGCAAGGCGTTTCCACGATTCTCCTCCCCGCGAGGCGGAGAATCTCGATGGCGATCCCGGTCCGTTGAATTTTTTTCTTCCCTTCTTCGTTTTTCTTTCCCCCCCAGTCATCTTTGGACCTTCCCCCTTAGTACGGCTGAGGGTACTCTTCCGGCGTCTTTTTCTGACCAGTCGCCCCTTCCCCAGGGAGCAAGCTTTTTTTCTTCTTATGCCCGCCCTCCTCTCCTTTATCTTCTTTTCCCTCCCGAGCTGGCAGTGTTAGTGGGGTCAAAGTTTTTTACGTAAGATGGAGTCATTCAACCGACCTCGCCTCGGAACTCGTACCAAGACTTCCCGCAAGGGCAATCTTACTTTCCGTTAATCTCTCGTGGTTAGACAAGCAACGGACGATTCTAGGTCTTTTTCTTTTAACGTGTTGACTCGTCATCCACTTTCTCCGCAATATTCTCCGACCCGAGGGAAACATAACTGAGTGTAAATTATAAATTAGGCTTGGTGGTATACCCCGATTTTTGGCCTAGCGTCGCCTCTTTATCCTCGGATCTTAGGTTGTCCGTGTTTTTCACTGTGCTTCGGTTTAGGTCTTGACACTGAGTCTCTCGGCTCGTTTTGTAGATCAGAGCCGGCTTACCAGCCTACCCCCAACCACAAGGATGGGGGTTTTTACACCCGGTTGCCTCTTCCCTTCCCCTTCCGGTATTTTCTTCAGTGGGAACTCTCGCAGCCGGCAGCGAAGGTTAGCCGATGGATAAACGCAACCCTATGCGAGGCTGGCTCGGGGGTATAACTTTTTTTCAGGATGACCCGACCTCTGTTCCCTCTTTGGTGGTTTTTTTCCCCGTTTCTTTTTGGAAATCACAGACCTGACCCGCAAGGTGTTTGGACCGTGGTTCGCCGGAGACTTCCACGATGACAGGAAAGTCACTAAGCCCGGCGGAGAACAGATCTATCCTCTTCCCTGTTCTTCTTTTACAGTGAGTCCTTGCTTGGCGCTTCTGGCGCTTTCCCTCACTTTGAAGGAAAATCTAGTTAGTTGATTCATTGCTCTGGACCCCTTCCTTGTCTTTCGTCGATAGGGGTAGAATCATCTGTAGCTGATGCGGGAAGTCCTGCCTCCCCGTACCGTGCTTCCTTCCCCCCCCCCCTCGTCTTTCTCCTCCTTTCGCCTCTCATATTGTCATTTCATGTGTTCTTAGTGGCGAGGAACGTGTTTGAACCTCTTTTAGCGATCCCTCCCCCCCCCTCGGGTTTCCAGCGAGAAGTACGGGTACACGATTTCCCCCTTCCTTCTTTCTTTCCCCTCATCCTCCTTTTTTTTTAGTCTCTAGCAATGCTTTGTGAACAGGATTTTTCTGAGGGCTAAGGAGGGTGGTTTAGGAGTGATCTTATCTGAGTAAAGTTCTGTCCACCCGCGCCGCACCGGTTTCTTCTCTTTTCGATGCCGCGGGTAGGGAGCACTTTCTTTTTGTCCTCGCGATATTTTTCTTCAGTCTCCAGTCCGAACGCCCCTTCTTTCCTATCTACCTGCCTTAGTTGGCGCGATCTAAAGGTAGAGTCGGAGTTTCCGGCATGATGATGGTTTTCCTTAAGCCCTCTTCGCCAAGCAGTTGCACCCCCTGATAGAAGAACGGGAAAAGTGGATCTTTGTTAGCCGGTGCCTGTCTTCCCCCCTTCCCTGTTCTTTCTTCACCGGGTACAACGAGATTCAGGAGTCTTAAGGTCACAGGGCTGCTGTTGCCGGGGAGTGTCCGCGTCGTTGAGCGTTCCCCCCATTTTGGGTTTTTTTTTTGTTTGGTTGGGTGTTTTTTTTTTTTTCTTCTTTTGTTTTGTTATGGTTTTTTTTTTGGGTTTTTTTTTTTTTTTTGGGGGGTTCGGGGGGTTTTCTTGTTTTTTGGGGGGTTTGGGGGTTATGGGGGTGTTGTTGTTTTGTTGGTTGTGGGTGGTGTTTGTTTTTCTTTGGTTTGGTGAGGGTAACCCCCTGTTACTTCAAAGTATACGCCAGGCGGCGGCCAGCTCGCTTCCAGTTCGATAGAAAGCTCCCCCCCCTTTCCGCGGAGGCCGGCGAATTTTTTATTTCCTCTCTTGTACTCCCTCCTGATGATCGTAGGTTTTTCTTGTGTCACGGGTAGTGGGGTATGATGTCGACTCGGGCGGTCCTCCCCCAGAGCGCCGTTTGACAATCCTTCTCCGCAACCCCCAAACCCATTTTTTTCCCCGTCTCTCTCTCGTAGCCTCCTTCCGACGCCGCTGTTCCAATTTCTTCTCTTGGGAAATAAACGTCTTCTACTCCCTTTTAAAAGAAGCGGTGAGCTTTGTTTCTGAATTCGCTATTTTCGTCCCTATTTTTTTTCAAACACTTCCCTTCCCTAGACGCATCCGCCAGGTACGGTCTCAGCCCCATAGCAAGCTGGCGGTCCCTTTCTCCCCCTATTTCCGTGGGGCTTACACGTCCTTCCTCCTCTGTCCTCCTTTTTGTCCAGGTCGTTGAATAACTCCCCCTAACATTCTTTGGCAAAAGTGGACCATGGAACTTTTAGGCTTTTGATTTCAGTCTTCTTCTGTCTTCACTCGGCCCCTTCTTGTCGTGGATTGCTTTCCTTCACGGTCCTCTCACCTTTCACATAGAAATTGTGGAAAGGTCTTGTGAAGCAAGTGCGCTGAGCTAGCCAACCCCTTGCGACGGGAAGCTCCTGTCCGCGCAGGATATCTATGATTGTCATCCGTCCCCGGATAATGCTTCAATGGACCTTCGCGCAGGAGCTTTCATAGGGCGGTAGGGAGATTGGACGGAAGTTCCTCTTATTTTCCCTTTTTCCCTTTTCCTTCTCTCTCCCCTTTCCCCTTCCTGCACGACCGTGTTAAGACTCCCTCCCTCTCGCATGGGAGGGGACTTTGTAAAGCCTAGCGGCACGGATTGTATTTCGCCGGGCTTACCTTAGGAAAGGAAGTATTTTTTTTCTTTTTAAACTCAGTCCATCCCTTTCTCGTTTCCTTTCTCGGTCTTTGCCCAGAATAGCGCCCTTAAGGCCCGTGGCTGCAGGTAGGCTTTCTGAATCCCCTTTTCGCGTTGGATCTACACTCCCTTGCAATATCCCCTCTCCTTTTTCTTCTTGGTTGGTTCTTGTTTGTAAGCTTCCTTTTTTTTTCTCTCGTGGTCAGTAAGAAGTGAGAATAAAAGATGAGAGAACGTAGACTGAAGGGCCTTTTTTTTTCCTGGAGGTTGTTTCCCGCTTTGAGGCTGTTCTTGCTCCTTCCCTGGCCCGACAATGTGTTTTCAGCGTGATTCGTCTTGGACCAGAGCTCACTGAGGCCTTGGTTCCCCCTCCCTGGCCAAGTTTTTGCCACGTCGACCCCTTCCTGCCTTTTCGCGATCGCTCTGCTAGCACGGGCGCGTCGATTTGATGTCGGCCCTACGCAGTTCCCGGGAGCTTTAGTTCTCCTCCCCTCGCCGAGGCCAGTCTATAGTTAGCATAAATTGCCTGTTTTCCCGACAGGTGCGCTTTTTGAGCGCTGTTCCCAACCCAACCACATTCGTCTCACTAGAGTTTCCTAATGTATTCCCAAGGGATGAAGGTTCAGGCGGACTTTTCCCCCCTTGTTTACCAGGCTGAAGACGCCCTTGTGTTTTTTTTTTCTTTTCTGCATTTTCCCTTAAGAGTGAAGGGAATTGGTGTAACCCTTCCAGATCCTTTTCGGCCCGGGAGGTACTGTTTCTCCGGTAACTGGCTAAGCTTTTTGCGTAAAGTGTAAGCCCCTGACTTGTTTCTTTTTTTTACAACCAACCAGAATTGAGACCGATTTCTCCATTTTTCCCCTTCTACTACGCGGGCATTCCCTGACTTTTCAGCCCCCCCTCGAGCCCCTGCAGAACAAGGCTCCTCCCCGTGTTCTCCGATGCTCATGATTTCCCCCTCTTGAATAGTTTGTGCTAATTTACGACGGGTTTTTTCAGCATTGGTTGTCTGCATTTAGATACCCTCGGCGGGAGGCTTCCTCTATGCTCTTTCTTGTTCCTAATTCATGGCTGGCTTCGAAAGTCTCTGATAGTTCTTAGCATGTGTTTGTTTGGTGGCTGATGCCGAGTTTGCGTGGTCCCTATCAGCATGGCGGGTGCGAAGAGCAGGCGGTACTGATCATCCCTTTTTTCTCTCCATCCGCGTCTGGCGGATCCTTTCTTTCTCCTAATACTGTTTTTTTCGTCTTTCTCTCCCCTCGACGTTCTTCCGAATTCACACTGCTCTCGACGAGCCCCTTTTTTGTGGCATCTCCCCCCTCCACTGCGATCGAACACGCAGCGCTTTCTCATTTGATTATTCCTTGCCCCTGAAGCGCTTACCTCCTAAGACACCATTCCTTTTCGACTGCTTATCCTTGCGCGTCTTCTCGCACCTCCCTCCTTCTCCTCCCCAGCGGTCGTGCCCTAAAAAGGATTAGCGCACGGACCGCCACGATTAAGATGGTCCTTCTCAGGGGCAGGCTCGAAGATAACTTCCTTTTATAAGTTGTCTTCTTTCGTCGCATGGGGTTTTTCCTTCACCAGTAAAAGACGTTCCCTGGCATATTGAAATGGTGGTTCAAGGGATTCGTTTTCCCGCGTGGTTTGGGTACTAAACATTCAAACACTGGTTCGTAGTATTCCTGGACTAACGGAGGATCCCTGAGGGATCCAAACAAGTACCGGTCACTTTATTACCACGATCCGACCGGGTTACCCATCTTCCTCTAGTCAAGTACCCTGAAGCCAAAATTTGGAGGGAGGCAGAATGTTCCACCTAACATGACTCCCGCACCGTCAGTTAACAGCATTTGAATATAATAGTGTTCCCAGGCGGTCGCCAACGATCCTTCCACCCCAGCCCGCACAGGTCGATCGGAACACTAGGTGGACATTCCGTCCGTCAAAATCCAGGGCCGCGTGGCCTCCCGGCCCCTCCCTCTCAGTCCAGGCTGGTAGGCCTAGGTCCCCACCCCTGACGCATCCTGTGTGATCCTTTTCCTGCGCACCACTGCGTTTCCAATTCTCCTGTCACGCGGGACGGTGGCCTTAGTTGGCCCCTAATGAGTCAGTGGTCTGGATTCTGGCCACGCCGATTCCCCTTCGCATGTTCGATTCCGAGTAGAACGACCTTCTTAATGTCCGAGGGCTCCACTATTTCCTTTTCCTTAGTTTGCGACATCACGAAAGTATCCACGAGATCAAGGCCCCCTCTTACAACACAACGACTCCCCCCCCCCTTTTCGCTGGAGTCATGTCCGTTCTTTCTGGGAAATGCGGCGACGCCCCTGGAGCTGTCCTCACGGCGTCCCTCCCCAGCCACTTTCCCTCCCGCGCTTTGGAGCCCCCGGCGTCCATCCCCCCCAGCTCCCGCGGCGCCCGTTGACCGCGACGCTTTCCCGGGACGGTCGTCGGTACGCCCCGCGAAAATCACCACGGCTTCGCTGCGGCTTGGGGACCACGGACACGGCCATCCCTTGCCCTCTCCCTTCTCTCTGCCTTCCGCTTGTTCCGCCGGGACCTTGCTTTGGCCAAAGATCGCGACGGTTCCCCTATCCTCCGGACACCCGGCCTTTTTCCAGCTAGGCCGCTTCTTGTCTCTCTTCTCCTTGCGCAGCCGGCCCCCTCCCCCCCCTTCTGCCTACCTTACCCTTTTGAACCTTTGCGATCGTTCCGCAGGCTTCGGACGGCGTTGAGACTGCCCCCAGTTTTTTCCCAGGGCTCTTTCTGGGCGATGTTAGCGGCCTTCGTACGTGCCCGCCCCAGTTTGACTACCCTGCTTTCTACACGCCTTCCGATGGACGACCGCTTATGATATCCGAGATTGCCTTGTTTGGCCCCCCCTGTTTTTTTCCCCCGAATAGTTCGCGGGTGAGTACAACGACCTCCACAAGCGCGTCGTTACTTATTTTACCCCCAGAAACTTTCTTCCATCCCATGGCGTTTGCCGTCCCTATGGACTGAAGAAAGTGCCCCGGGGCCCTCCCTCTTTTCTCGCTAGGACGTTGCCCTCGTCCCTTGAGTCGAAGTACAGCCGGCACAGCTCTTTTCTTTTCATGAAGTCTGAATTTTACGGCAGGGTTTGTTTCCGATCCTTCTGGTCTCGGCTTCTCCTCTTTCCTCCTCGGACGCCTGGTCAATGTGTGGGGTTTTCGTCGATTCCCTTCTCTCCTTTCCTTTTTGGCCAGCCTCCCCCCCCCTCACCTTAGGGACCCGCCCCGGGTCCTCCTCTGTTCCGTTAGTCGCCCTCTGGAACTCGCCTCTCGGCTAGTTGGCTTTGGCTAACCCGGATCCCTCCGTCTTGCTCCCCTCCCCGTAGACCTTTTCCGGTCCCTTTATACCCGACTCGGTTACGCGCACTACGTGGACCACTCACCCCGCCTAGCCAGCATGCACGTTTTCCTGGCCTCGGCCTTCCCCCTGTGACAGCTGTCCCTGCCTTCCTTCCCATCTTCCTTTCTCACACGTATCTCGTCTTCCCGTGTGTTGATTGTGTATTTGTGGGCTCTGGGTCTGTGTGGTTGGTATTTGATTATGTATGTAGTTTGGATAGGTATTTATGTGAGTTTTGTGATCTTTTGCCTGCTCGGGGGTGTGGGTGTCGTGTGATTTTTATTGTTCTGGTTGTTTATTTTTTTTCCTCGTTCCTTTGCCACCTTACACGGTTGCTTCATGACAGCCCGCGTTGATCTCGCTCCGCTCATCATCGTTCCAGGCTTGCACTCTCTTTTTCGCAGCTTTGGACTTGTTACTTTCCTTCCTTCTTCTCACCCCGCTGCTTTCGCCTTTTCGAGCTTTATAACACGCTTTTCCTTTCACCTTACCGTCCCTTCCCCTAGGACAGTCTGTCTGTCTCTACCTTGCCGGTTTTTTACCCGGAGCTGCAGCGTTTGTTTTCTACGATCAGCGCTCTGACCCACGTTCCTGTCGGCGCCCCGGATCGCGGAGCTTCTTTTCCCTCAGGTAGGCTGATGCACGAGTGGGAGTCGGCCGTCCTCCCGATTACCTGTTTGGTCCTTGCTTTTACACAGCGCCACGAGATTCATACGGCCCCGCGAGTTCCCTTCGTGTGGGTGCCGCGTTGGGCTCCAGGAGGACGTTTTTTTTACGTCTTTCTTTTTTTTAAGACGGTCCAGTGCGCGCCAAAGCATGACGTTTTATTTGCTTCCGGTCCCGTGCCCTATCCGTTTGTTCCTTCCCCCTTGCTTTCCGCAGGTCCTTTCTCCTTCTTCCCTGTTGTACATACGAGAATCTCCGGCGAGGCCCAACGGGTTCCGTTTTTTCCGGCGGGGTAGTGTCCTTTCGGTCTGGGCGCGGGCAGCTTCGGTCGTAGTGTTCACCATTTTCTTCCCCTACCGCCCCTTTTGGATTACCTTCCCCCGGTTTCGTGCTTGAGCGGGTTCTTCCTTTCTTTCTCCTAGCCCGCCTTCCTGGCGGCTAGGTGGAGTCGAGACCGTGCAGCCTCCTTCCTTGGGAGTGTCCACCCTGGTCCCCTTAATCTTTGCGTATTGAATTGGTGTTTCGTTCTCTTCCCCTTCCCCTCTTCTGGCTCTGATCATGTGCACTTTAGGTCTACCGCAGGAGCTCTCGCTCGCACCACCGCCACCCCTTGTCCACGCGCTCGCTCGTATCCCTTTCGACTCGCGGTGAGCCTGGACGTCTCGAGCGTACCCAGTTGTTCTTCTTCGTCCCCCCTTCACCCCAGCATCTTTAGTTTCCCCGCCGTGTCTGATACTGCCGACTGATTACTTTCTTCGGTCCCCCTGACGTCGAGTTTTCCGGCTCTCACTTCATCGACCTGAGGTGAGGAGTCTTTTGCTGCTCTTTTTGTTTTCTGGTTTTTATAAGTACGGCAGATCTCCAGCCTCGAGTTTGTGGTTGACCCCTCCCGTCGTACAGATCTCCTGGTGTCACCCACGTGGAGCACTTTTTTTCCAGCTCGTTTTTCAAAAGTATTTTCCCCTACTCTCTTTGTCAGACCTTGTGACCCCTTGTCTTTTACAGCTTGTAGTCTCTGGTCTTGCTCTAGACTCCTTACCTCCCTTTAGTCCCGGTCCTTTGTCAGTTTCTCCTCATTACGTCGGGATCAGAACCAAACGTTTGATTTACTTCCTTGACCTGATCTCCTCTCTTTTCATCCTCCCTCCCTGGACCTCTGAGTGACCTGGAAGTTTGACGCCGATCCTTTGTGCGCGTGGACGAATTGCCGGCCTGCTAGTTTGTCCTTTCTTTTTTAGTCGCTTCGCTACTTTTCAAAGCCTGTGTAAACTTCTCCGGCGCTCTCCCTCCTCGCCCTTATTTTGTGTGTACCTCCGCAGCGGCAGTATTTTGGTGATTATTCTTTTCCGTGACCGGCTTTCCTGGAGATCACTGTCTTGTCTTCTCCTTGGTCGTCACGGGACCCTCCGGGCGCGGGTCCCTTGCAGTCGGAGCGTTCCGTCATCGCGCCACCTTTTACCTGTCGGGGGCGTCGGAGAGACGTTCCTTACTTTTGGTTTTCCCGCCCTCCTTTCGTCAAGTTACCCTCCTTCCCCCTCAGAATATTTGAGTTTTTTCTTTGTAAGAGCTGTTTTAGTTGCTACGTCTAAGCAAGTGTCTTCCCAGCCCAAGTTGTTGTCCACTTTCACCGCATTGCCTTCGTTCCTCCCTCCTCTTAGGGAATGGCGTGCGCCTTCTTCCTTCCTCCCCTTGATCAGCCCGGTATGTTGCCTCCTCCGAACCTGGATGGGCGAGCCGTAGCCCAGCAAGCGTTTCCCGGCTAACTTCTTTTCGCAGAGTGATGGTAGAACGATTCTCCCGATTTTCTGTTTCTGCTTCTACCCTTGCCTGTCCGAATCATTTGGACGCGCATTGGACCCGCGCTTTTTCTTTTTTCGCCTTCAGCCTTTTTAGCCGTGGTGCCTTCTCCTGGTGCCGGATGTTTGATAGCGGTTCCCCAAACCTCTTCCCCCCACGAGGCGTTCTGAGCCGGGGAAGTGATGCGATGGCAGTCCGTGGACCCGCGTTAAGCGCTCCATGCTGCAGTTGTGTTGAAGATCAGCGGGTCCGCTTTCCCGTCCCCCCCCCCCTTCGCGCTCGTCCGCGGAAATTGAAGTCTTCCGGGTGAGACCCCGGCCCGGGCGCAGCGGCATCGGGATCCCGGTCCATCCAGGTTTGTTTTTGGTTCTTCCCCCCCCCCCACTACACGCGTGTCCTAGCATTTCCCCCCCCCCCCCGTGACTACGGCCAGGGCGTTTTGTTCGTGGAATGCGTAACAGAACACCACCTGACCTCACCAGATTTTTTCTCTGTAGAGGCTTTTCCCCAAGCATTACCCAAATCATCCTCCCCCCTGCTTGAATTCCTTTATTCCTGCCGCAGGGTAAAGCCCCATTCTCTCCTTGTGTACAAGAGGGGTGGACTTCCGCTAGTTTTCTCTTCCTTGTAGGGCGGAGGCAGATCTGCCGTTGACCCGAGAGTTCGGACATGCATGTTTTCTTGATAGTCCGGGGCTATTTTCAGCTGGATGTCTTTCTGACTGAGCGAGTTTGTTCCGATCGCCTGGCTGTTTCGTCCCCGTTCCGTCTTCGCTACCCTTCCTGTTTGCTTCGAATAGTCTTTTGAGG
>Ga0179593_1535074_pt1 | contig 16614 bp, 16 predicted proteins | sample CZODoug2_1_08_16_FD_185931 | JGI IMG/M metagenome (GOLD analysis project Ga0179593, IMG submission 185931) | Vadose zone soil fungal communities from Angelo Coast Range Reserve, California, USA - CZODoug2_1_08_16fungal (PacBio error correction) | ecosystem: Environmental > Terrestrial > Soil >... | reverse complement strand
CCGATCTTTAACCGAGTAAGATTCTTTTAGAGAGATGCTGTCTAGGAGCCTTTTTACGACCCTTGCTGCTCTGATGCCTGGTGTCAAGAGACTGATAAATACTCGCTAAAAAACCGGAAGCCCTTGTGCTCTTTATTTCCTAGTGTCTTCGAACCATGTGTTTCCGCGTCAAAGATTTTTCGAGATTTCTTTCCCCATTTTTGTGTTTAGAGCGGCTGTTCATTTCCCCGGAGTGCATTTTTTTGACTTTTCTTCCACCTGCAACCCACCACCATTTTTTCCGCTTAGAAGAGATTAGCAGGAACGCGCAGCATAGAAGGGGTTACTTCCAGATAAGTTAGCCCTTTTTTTTTTGCAGAACTTGCTTCTCTCTGCAGGAGGACCCTTGTCCCCAGAGATAAGCTGGAGGACAAACCGCGAAAGCCCTACTTTCCCTTTCCCCACAATTTTTACGACCCGCCTGTTTTCAGAGGTCGGTTCTCTGATGAATGAAAGCCCACATGTAAGTAGTCCACTTCTGACATTATTAAGCTGGCACTTTTTATCACGATGCATTTCGGAGGCCTGGGGGTCTAGGTGTGTTTTTTTTCCCGTTTGATTTTGCTTTTTTAAGCGCCTTTACTAGGTGCGCGTTCGTGCATTTTCGAAGCGTGCGGCGTTGTGTTCCTCGTTCCCCATGGAACGAGGCAGTCGAGCGTAGGGGAAGAAGAGACCTTGTTTTGGGGAGTTTCGATGAACGGGGGCCCGCTCATTTGGTCCAGGGTGTACGGGAAAAGCTACATTTGAGACTCGAAGGGGGGTTTCAACAACAAAGAATTAAAGAGTTCGCTAACCTTCCCCCCACCCCCCCCCCCCTTTTACTCCAGATCTTCTCGACTCCCCCGCCCCCCTGCTTTTCTCCCTTTTTAATTTCCGTGACTGTTGGCTTCAGGCAGCCCTGGAGAATCTCTCAATGCAGCTCAACTAGGCGCCGGTAGAAAACGCCCCCCCTTTGGGCGCTTTAAAGTAACTTAGCTTTTATTTCAGTTCCCCCGTAGAAGTCCGACGATTTTTGCAGGTCCATTTTTTCCCTGAGCCCTCCTTCCCTCACAGAGTTAGCGACGAACCACTTGAATACTGGCCTCCTTTTTTTTTTGTCTGTTTTCTCGCGGTTGTGACTCCGGCCAGCATTTTCTTCATCCCCCAGTGAAACCGGCCTCCTCCTTTTTGGTTCGGTTGGTGACGGAATTTTTGAGAGAAGGGAGAATGTTTATCCCTTCGTTTTCGTCTTCTCCCCCCCTGGAAAGGAAGTTGTTTGTTGAGCTCTGATTTCTTTGCCCTGATGCAACTTTTTCCAGCACGACCAACTAACTGCATTGCGACTTCCACCCGGTGAGCTGTCTGAAGAGAGTTTACGAAGCCAGAAAGAACGCAGACGCATCCCTTTTACCCCTTTCGTTTTTGAAGAGAGACGAGCAGAAGCCGACGGAACCCACGAGGGGATTTTTTGCCCTTTGGCAGATCCCTTTTGTAATTTTCAGACCACCTTTTTTTTCAAACAGCGGCGGCCCCTGAACGCCCTTGATGCCCGTCGTGATTTTTTCCGACCGTTCTCTTTCCCCTGTCGAGGTTTCCGCTGTTATCCCCAAGACAGGTGAGCATAGACCCTAACGGGCTGTTGACTCTCCTGGAGCTATTTCTGTACCCGGAAGTTTTTCCGCCTGAGCGGCGTTCAGACCTTTCGGTGGGGAGGTTGTTTGCACACACCATGTTAGGATTTTCCCCCCTCGGATCAAAGGTTTTGAAGCAGTATCTCCCTTCCGACTTGGCGGATTGTCGCCGCCCTTTAAGCCGAACTCGTTTTATAAGATATTCTTTCTGAGGAATTCCTTTTTTCCCGGAAGCCTGGCATTGTAACCCTTCTTGTCGACCCCTTTGTTTGCCGCAGATTGAACCTGGATCCGTAGAAGTGTACTCTGCCCGCACACCGAATTTCCCCCCGTCGAAGAAGCACCCTTTTCCCATAGAGCAGCCTTCAGTTTATAACCACTATCTGCGAGCGTCGAGAGGAGAAGGTGAGAACCTCAGAGGCACACCGGAATCATGCTCAATAACCTTGACGGTTGTGGAGAAATCCTTCTTTTACTTCGAAGACAAAAAGATAGTACATGAGAAGGCACCCAAACCCGCATAAAACCCAAGGTTTTTGGTTGCCCCACGGAAGGTTCCCGGCTTCAGTATCAGTAAGGAGCCTAGCCGATCTCCCCCCCAAGCCTTCGCTATCTCTTTCGACCTTCCCCTCTTTTACAAGTGTCATGTTGGTCTGGACGGTCGGATTCCACGTTACCTGCCCCCAGCCTTCTCCGGAGGACGGGCCGTTGAGAGGAACCCCAGGTCGCTTTCTATCCATTTACCACTTTTTTCCTTCGCTTTGCATCTCTCAGTTTTCCCCATCCTTTTTCGGGGAACGGACCCCCCCATCCGATTCGCCCTCCCCTGCCTACAAGTCTCTTCCCTTTCAAAAGTTCTTCTGTACTTAGGGAAGAGGCGCCAGAGGGGTTGACTGTGTTCGACTGTCGGCGGTCCCCTGACCTTTCGGCATCTTTTTCCTTTAGGGCACTCAAGAGAAACTCGGGGCCTCTGAACGTTAAGCCCTTGCTTCCTCTTTCTCTTTTTAGCGCAGCCTTTTTTTGCCCTTTTAATCTTCTCGAGCGTTCCTTCGGGGTCCCCGATGTGGCGCCGGCTTCCCTTTCATCTCCCTTGCGATTCCACAGTTTTCTCTCTGTTAATGCATGTGCGTGTGTGCTGGCCGACCCTACCTTTACCCGGAAGTTCTTTGATGTGCAGCTGCTCTTTTCCTGCAAAGTCCATTTTGCCAGAGGCATGCGTCGACGCCGTTCGGTTTTCTTCCCCCCTTTTTTTTGAACCGTCAACCGCCCTCTGCGTCAGCCAGTCAGTTTCGGACATTTCCTTTGAACCACCCGGCTCTGAAAGCTGGCGGACGGATTTTTTTCAGCACCCTCCCTGGTTGTGCGATCGTTCCCTTGCCGAGAGAGTTCGGTATGTTTTTCTTTTTTTTCGACGGTTTTACCTTTTCCCTCTTTCGGGTCCCGAGTTCCCTCCCCTCACGGGGGGTGGAAGGACCTCGGGCGAAGGTCGCTTTTGCACTAAAGCCTTTTGCTCATTCCTCTCCCTCCCCTTCAATGCCTGCGATACGAAGTTTCGCTCCCTAGACCTGAGCTGATCCCGAATAGATCTGAATCCAGTCCTGCCTCAGGTATCCGCCTTGCTTTGCTGGACTCTTCCTACCTTTCCTACCCTTAGAGATGTTTTTCCTTGGGGCGTTTCTACTCCCGCCATTCATGCTACCGTTCTGCCCTCCGCAACGGGAGAATTCGTGCTCGCTCCTCCTCGATTCTCTCTTGCTCGCCGTCTCCCCGGCTCCCTGTGAGAAGGTCTTCTCGGACTTATTAGCCGAGTTAAAGCACGGAGGTCGTCCCAAACCCAGTGCTGCCGCCGACGCTGACCCACGGCGTGCCTTGCGAGCGATACCAGCGAACTATCTCGGACGAAACGATGGACTCCAACTTCCGTCGTTCGGGCTTTTTTTTCCTTCCTGAACTCTTATGCTTTTTTTCTCCTTTTTAGCTTTTTGTCTTTCGGAGGCAGGAGCGCATCGGCGGGTGACGACCCCTACTGCGTCGACGGAATGGCCATGAGCCCATTTATTTGAGTTTTCCCTTTCTCAGCGTTCCACCTTTTATAGCTTTTTCTCCCGCGCCCCTTCATGAGCATACGCTTTCCGCTAGGGTAAAGATGGCGAGCTCTTTCATGAGTATCCTCGCAGAGTCGCCACAGAAAGTACATTTGAGCCCAGGTTTTTCCTTTCGGCTCCCCTTGCGCTGCACGCGCTTAAGATACGGCATCGTCCCCGAGTTTTTTGGCTCAGGTTCCCGCAAATCTTCATGGGTTCCCCTTTTCTTTCTCGCTCCCATCCACCCCAAGCGGAAATCGTCATACACTACCCCTGAAGGTTCCGTTGCTTTACACTTTCCCTTCCTTTTCTTTCCTGGGGTTTTACTTTTCCCTTTTCGCCGTTTTTTTTTTCTCTTGATGCGCCGGCGACCCCTCTCTGGATCGCGCGACCGGGGCAAGAAAGTCGTTCCATTTTTTCCTGGAGAGGGTCGCAGCGTTATATCCTCTCGACTTGTCTTCGCTGACCGCTTCTTGCGCTCCTCGACTTGACCTGGAGAGTCGCGCCGATACAGAATTGCCAGGATTCCAAGTAACCCTCGGAGATCTTAAGTCTTTGCCGGATCTTCACGCATGTGAGGCTGGCCGTCTACCCTTCCGACTTGCGAAAACAAAACGCTGCGGGTGGAGTCCTTCCCCCTTTGCTTTTTGCCTCTTTTATTCTTAGCACGGAAAGATACCGAAGATTCGGAGAGGCTCTTCAGCCTGGAACCCCGGAGCTCTTTCTCCCTCCCTTTTCTCTTAGCACCCCCCTAGACTCATGGAACAGGACCGGCAAAAGGAGGAGGTATGCGGTGGCACGGCCGCGGTTTTAGTTATCAAGGTCCCCCCCAGAAGCTGTGTTTTTATTTGTTTATGCCTGGGGTTCGCTGAGATACGTGTAATTGGTCCTCCCGTGCCCCCACCCCCAACCCCCCCCCCACGGCTGTTTTAGGGTTGGTTTTTTAGTGTCCGTTTTGTTTTTTTTTTGATTTTTTTTTTTTTTTTTTATGATCATTGATGGTCGGCGACGTCGTCACACCGGATGGTGCGCGAGACTGGGTGATGAGACCCGAGCCAAACGTATACTTCCAAAGTTTTTTTTTTTTCCTTGGGGGCTTTCCTCGATTTCTTTTTTTTTCCCTTTTATCCCTGACATCTAGTAAAGACCAACGCCTCTAGAGGCATAACCTGTCGTTTTTTCGAACATTCCGTTTCCAGTTCCTCCTCAGATTCCCTCTCCCTCCTTCCCCCTCAGCTGGGCCAAGGAGTTCCCAGCAGATGGGGCAAAAAGCAGGTGGTCGCCGTAAAGAGAGTTGGGAGATGATTCTGGGGCTCCCTTGGCTTTTTACGAGAGCTCGGCCCTTTTTTTCTGACCTCGCGGACATCTCTATGTCGCAGCCCGTTTGTCTTTTTTTTTTCTTTCTCAACCCTAATGGGAACCCGTCTAGACCTCCGGATTTGTTACTGCCGTCTTTTCAATTCTATTCCACCCTTTCCTATCAAGGCCCTCTATCGCCTCGACCCGAGTCGGAGGGGACGCCGAATGTGCCGCGTCTCTCCCGCCCCTAACGGCTCTCTCCCGCGCTTCTGATCGAAAGGTTTTCTGCCCCGGTCTTTTCAGAATTTCCCGGTCCCCCCGTCGATAAACCCCCGTTCTAAGCCGAGAAAGGACGATGCCTTTTAGCGTGGTGAGGCGATCGAGGTTGCATTCCTTTTTCCCTAAGCGCCGTTTTTTCTCGACCCTTACGTCAGAGATAGGCGTCGGTCCGGAAGAAGACGGACGCCCCGAGGGCTTAGTACATGCAGAGGGGTGTGACCGACGAGCTTTCTTTTTCTCTGCTTCACAGAGTTTTTCCACTCACCCCCCCGGAGTGTAGTAACAGAGATCTGGCGACCGAGTAGAGAGGCGGTCCCACTCAGGAAAGTTTTTTTTTTATCTTTTCTTACCCCTCCTGCGGATGACTCTGGAAGATGGTCCTCGGAGAAGAGACGTGTGACCGTCGTAGGCCCCTCAGTCTTCTTTTTTCTAAGGGGGCTTTATCTGAGGTTGCCCCGCATGGCGACTTTTTTGCGCGTTCGCCAGAGCAGGACTTTTCTCCCTCTGTTTCCGAAACAGGATTTCGACGCCGTGACCACAACCTTCCCCCGCTTTTGAGCTTTTCTTTCTCGTCGTCTACTGCCCCCCCAAGATTGGACGATGACAGTGTTTTCGAAGACGAGCGCTCAGAGCCGGCGTGCATCTCTCCGCGCTTTGTTCCCTCAAGTTTTTTCCCCTTCGTTTCCCTTGCTTCGTCGCCAGTTCGCGCGACCGTCGCAGTGCTTCCCCCGCCTGGCCCCGGCCGGCCTTTTTCTCTCTCAAATCCTCGCCGCCGCAGCCCCCCAATCATTCTTAACTTCACATTCCCTGACCCTCCTTCCCCCCCCGCCCTCCCCTTCACCACCCCTTCTCCAACACTCACCCACCAGCCCTCTCTTCCCATTTACTCATTCAACCCTGCTTTCCCTGTCCCCCTTCTCACCGCCTCTCTATCCCCCCTACCACTCTGCCCCCACGGCTCATCACGCCTCAATGCCCCCCACCATCCTCTCCTGCAATTATCCTCCAATACGCATCGCCCCCCTCGCCCCTCCTAGCTCCTTCCCACTTACATCCATCCCCCCCCCCCCCCTTCCAACACAACCCTCCCCCTACTAACACCGACTTCACGACCCCGCACCCCCTATTAGGAACAGCACCCGCTCCCGACATCGCCCCCCCCCTAAATTATTGTGGTGCCTTATTTTTTGGCCAGAAGGTTCATTCAACCACGATGAACATTATCGATCTTGGCTTCTAGAGTTCTTTTGTAGATAGACTTTAGCTAGGACGTTTGAGCCCATTCCTCATTCACTCCACAGAAGTACCGTGATAGGAGATAGAGATTCACGTGATTTCCCTTCATTTTCTCTCTTTTATCGATATTTTCGTTCTCCCCTCCCCCGAAGAACTTCACCTCAAGGGAATTTCCCCCTTTTTCCATTCTGCCGCTCTGCCGTCCTACACTCGCGAAGACGAGAAGCGGTCGTCGTCCTTCTCCTTTTCTCGAGCCTGCTTTGACTTTGAGCGCACAGCTGTTAAGATCAAGGCTCACCGCGTTGAAGCCCGGGGGTTCGGGGCCTTTCCCCTCTCAGCCCTTTCCCCCGATCGTGATAGGCCTTGCTTTCTGTGAATCTGGTTCGCGGATCTGCGGAGAGTCCCGGTTTCCAGCCCGCCAAGGTGATCCGTATCGCGGGCTTCTATGTCGTTTTCACGACCTTCTGCTCCGTTTTTTCTTTTTCCTTCGAACCCCTTTTCTTTTTGGATTTTTTTGTAGTAGGGGCCGCTTTCAGTTACCCTCGCTCCCCCCGACCGCGACCAGCATCGAGGTCGGCGACCCCTCCTGAACAATCGTCCCTCCTTTTTCCCTGAAGGTATTCAGGCCTCCGGTTCATGGTCACCGGAAGACTGCGGGGGGGGCCGGTCTTGTGTCCTCCATTCCCTTCACTTCATCCGCAGAATGAGCAAGTAGAAATAGACTCGATCATCACACGTCGACGCGTTTCAGAAGCGAGGGCTTCGGCCTCCCCCATCTCCGCTTTTTTCGGCTTCGCGCAGGTGCTCGAGCAGCGGTTCAAAAGGCCCCTTCTCCCCTTCTTCCCTGAGTGCGACCCTTCGGTAGGTCGCCTACCAAGCTCGTAAGCCCAATGAGCCTCCCCCTCCCAACCTAGGACTCCCCCCCCCTTACAAGTCTCCCGCGGGAGGACCCATTAAGATAGGGAAAGGCGAAGCCTGAGGTAAGGAGTTCCCCGCTCCCCCCCCTTCCTTTCCCTTGCAGTTTTCCATGCGCGATCGGAGTCCCCCTCGGTACTTATGTCGGTGACGGGGAGTGAGGACCTTTCCAGCATTGACCCCGCCTCGACCATGCAGGACCGCGTGCGTCGGATGTCGGCCTGTCCTTCCTGCCTCCCCCTTCCCCCCGTCGCCGGCGCTCCGCCTTTGACTGCTCCCACTATTGAAGAAAAATGCATTTCGGGGGAAGGCTCCCCCAGCAGACTTTATCCCCCCCTGTACGGAATACAAGTCCCCTCCCCTCGTCAGGAGCTTGGCAGTTCGTTCGGACTAGAGACAGAGGTTTTTCCCTCCAAGATTGGAGCGGTCCACCTTCTTCCTTGCCTCTCCTTCCAACTGCACCCCCGCCACTACCGGGTTTTTTCTGATCCGGCGGATGTCGCGAACGGTCTCCACTTCCCCGATTCTCCGGTTTTTTAGATGTGATCCTCCAGGGAGGACCGTTATATTCGGAGTACGGCGTGAGAGAGTGTTTTTCACTCGAGGTCTTTGCGCTACTCCGAGTCCCCGGAAAAAATTGGTCCAGACTAGAAGCTTTGTAGGTACACCGACCTCGGCTCCCTAAAGCCCCCCCCACCCCATCGCCCCTGTGTCGCGTGCTATGTCCCCCTCCTACCCCGTCTCCGCTAGCCGACGGGGCCTTTACCTATGCCTCCGAGAATCCCCTTGGGGCGCGCACTAGTTTGTGACGTACCAGTTCTTGAATGACATGCCCCCTTATTTTTTCACTCTTAGGTCCTTCCCAGATGCGCATGACGCCTCCATGCGCGCAGTCGATCTTTTTCCCGAAAGCGCTTCTTTCGAGCCCCCCTTTCAGCCTCCTGACTTTTTTTACCAACGTACCAGCCGAAATTCTTGGCCCATCGTGCTTGCTTTTGCTGCATAGTTTTAGCGGGTTGATGTAGCGTCCATCGGCATGGTTTGGTTCCTTTTTTGGGTTGCCAGATTTGAGGTTGGCGAGATGGCCGGGGTGACGACCTTTTCCGTCCTTTCGTGATCAATCTCTAAGCTTTTCTCAGAACGTTCCCAAGAAGAGCCTTACCCCCTAGAGACACACCACATACGCCACCCCCCCCGACACGACCCATGAAAAAGCCCTGTCCCCTCTAGCCTTTAGACCCCCTACTTTATGTCGAGACTCCTCCCCCCCCCCACCCTCCAAGCCAGGTTTTTTCGGGTAAGAGCCGCCCCCCGCGATAGGCACATCTTTTCAATACTCTCTTGTTGTTGTGCTCTCTTTTTGCCAGTCGTCTTTTTTTCTCTTCCCCAAGTGATTCTTTTCCCCCCCGTACGTCTTACTTCGTTAACGCTCTCCGGGCTTCGTCGCGCTGGGTTGCAGCTCGATGGGTTCGATTCGTCTTGAACTCCGTTTTCCTTGGTCGCGCTAAGGCTTTAGCTCATTTCCTCCTCTGGTGCCACCAAGTGCAAGAGCTTTCCCCCTCCCCCCCCTTACCCAGTACCACGCGTTTTGGATGGAGATGGCTACATCCCGGAACCTCGGGAGAACGTCCCTTGCGCCCCCCCCAGTTCCTCCTTTTTTTCGCGATGTCGAACCTGAGCTGGTTTGTCTGCCAGTTCCGCCTTATGAATGGGACGCGTAATGACCTCCATCTGGTGCAGACTGGCGTCGAACTGGCCTTCCATTCCCCCTTCTTCTCCCTCTTCGAGACCCCTCGTGAGAGTCAAGTCCGGATTCAGCTTTTTTGGGCCAGCATCAGCCGCCGCCAGACACTTTTTAAGTCTTTACATCTCCCGATTCCCAGTCTTTTTCACGCGTTGTCCTTATTCTGTTAACTTTCCGATTAGGGGACAGACTGAAGAGCTCCTAGTCCCTGATTCCCCCCTTTGGGACCCTTCTTGTTTCTTTACCTTTTCCCGGCTCGCCTCCTCGTTAACAGTTATCGTTTTTCTTTTCTCTTTTTCTTTCCCCCTTAAGATCCCTGTGACGTCGTGGATGACCTCCTCCCCGAGTTTTTCATCCTTTCAAGTCATTTCCCCCAGACTGAGGAATCCTCCCCTACTTTTTTCTGTACCCGAGGAACTTGATACCAGAGAGAATTGGTTAGACTCCCCGAATTATCTCTCCCTTATTTTAGAAGTTCCAGAACCCGCAGCCTGAGAGTCCTCCCTGGATGGAATCGAGCGTCCGGAGGAAATACGCCTCGTCCGTCTTTTTATCTTTTCCCAGCTCCCCCCTTCATCCGCCTGAACCGGCTTTTCCCCTCCCTATTCTCTTAAGGCGGCAGTCCCAATGAGCTCAATGCAGTGGATTCTCGAGCCGACTCGAGAAAGATTATTCAACGTAACGAGGCCGTTCGTTCGTCCGTCAGTGACCCTTGCGCATGAGGCGGATGTTTAGGAGACTCAGAAGGTCGCGCCCCCGAATGATGCGTTGTTTTCTTATTCCCTGTTTCCGCTGCTTTTCCCACCACTCCGTCTGGCCCCCTTCTAGTGGAAGTCTACTTGTGATGGGCGGACGGCTACGGTGACCTGGAGTCGCCTTCTTCCCTTTCTGCTATGCTCTTAGACCTCTTTTCGTCCGGCGCGCGTTTGCGTGTCCCGTTTTTGGTAAGTTCTTTCGGAGCCATTCGAAATTCTTAACCTTTGGTCCGGCGACTTTTCTTTTTGCTTGAGATGGTCTACCGAGGCCCCCCTTTTTGTCACACGATTTCCAACGTTCTTTGGTTACAGCGCGGCTGGAGGGTCTGTTCAGAGGGGACTTCCCAACGACACCATTTCTCAAACTCCCCTCGTTTTTTTCCCCCCGCTCCCGAAAGGAACTTCCTACGCGTTCCCGCACGACCGCGAAAAACGCTCACCCCAAGAGAGAAGATCCCTCGGGTTCCCCTTTCCCCCCGACCGCTTTAACCCGTCCAAAGAGGTGCCGCTCGTCGAATCGGCAAAAGAGTTTTTTTAAGATAGTCCACTTCAGAGTAGCAGTCCCTTCTACTCTATAGATCCTTCGTCAGAGTTGCCTTTAGATTTCTTCGATAGGAACACCCTACGCGACCGTGTCGTCTCCCAGGTCTTTTTTTGGTGAACTCCCAGATCCCCTCGAGCTAACTACTTCTTTTTTTCTGGCAGCGCGCTCTACGAACTCGATGGAGTTTTATAGCGATCGCCGCGTTTTTCTTTCGAACCACGCCCCCCCTATCCCCAGTAAGCCGAGAGAACACGTGAGAGAGGTCTTTTTACCACTTTGTGACTTTTGCTGAACTCTAACCCCAGTAGAGAAACAAATAAGTCTACTGATTCTCTTAGATGCCGCTTCCCTTTACCCCGGCTGGCGAATTCTTTTCTGATCGTCCTAGTCATCCTTTGGGGATCCGAGTCCGTAAGTTGTTGACCTTCCAGCGGAGTAAGACTTAATTACTGAGAAGTTCTCTGTAAAATTGAAGATTTCCGTGGAAGGAACTTCCGAGAGAGGCTACCCCTGAGTTCCCTCTTCCTCCCGGGCCGGCCCTCCCAACCTTAAAAGGAGTGCGATTGGAGAAGTCACGAGGAGGCACCCCCACCCAAAGCGCCTTGAGATGGGTGTGTGGCAGGGTGTGTGGATGTCTTCTGCTTCTTCCTTACGGCGAAAAGGAGAGGAATGGGACGAGGGTTGGAGAGGGAGGAGGAAGGCGAGCTTGGTACCCACAAAACAACATACCCCAAAACACCAAACCTCTTAGCCCCCCACCCCGCTCGCTCCTCCCCCACACCCGTCCACCCCCCCCCACACCCCAACAAAACACCACCACCCCACAAAACACACCGCCCCCCCCCCCCCCCTCCCCCTCCCCATCCCCAAAAACACTCCCACCACGAAACAAGACCCCCACGCCTCCCCCTCCCCCCACCACCAACTAGAGAGCGGCCCCAACCAAGTTCTTCCCCCCCCCCCCCCCATTCTTTTTTTTCTCACCCCTTTTTTTTATATGAATTTGTGCCACGCCATTCACGCGCGCCGTCATCCCCCCCCCCCCCCCTGAGACCATTTCGGCCCAGATTAGCCGTGCCGGTCCTCCCCCCCAGACCTTTAGACCTTACCCCACACCCAAGGTCCGGCCGGGCCCGATACGCCCCCCGGCTCCTCCGCTCGTCCACCGCTTGGACTATAGTGTTTTCATTCATTCAAGCCCTCCCTCGCCTTTCTGGATTTTCTTCCTCTCTCGTACTCTCCACGAACATCGCAAGGTGGTCAGAAAGGCGACGTATTCCTTCGTCTCCCTTTTACGCGAAGTGATTTTAAGAACTTTAGAAGCGCCACCCCCTTTTATCCCAGATCAGAAAATCATGCTCCCCGACGCCTCCCAAATTTATTCGGAAATCTAGGGAATCTTTCGCTAGGACTGATTGTGGTGAGCAGCCCGGTGGTAAAGGACAGGGCCATGTTTTTCACGCGTTCTCCCAGAGATATAACGGGGTGCGGAGAGGGACTTGAGACTTACTAGACGGACTCTTTTCTTTGAGACCGAGTCAGAACTCCTAAGACACTGTCTTCTGCTCGAGAACCCCGAGTAAATCCAACAGCTGCCCTACCAGGCGATACAATCCTACCCACTCCACCCAATCCCCCCCCTCACCACCTCGCCCCACTCCCTCCTCCTTATCACTCCCTCTAACCACCCCCCCCTTTCTGTCCTTTGCCTACCTCTTCCCCCCTCCTACCTCACCTTCTCTTATCCCCCACCCTCCCCTCCCCCCCACCCCCCTCCCCAACACACTCTCTCCCCCCCTTTGGTTGAGATCGAGGGGACCCCTCCGGTGGTTCCAATTAGCCAGACCGGCACAATCCCCCCTCCCTTTTTGGTTTTAGTTTTGATAACGTGTCTCCTGTGACTCTTCCCCGTCTCATTCGTACGAGATCCTTCTGTCCGCGATTCCAGATCCCCCCCCTGACGAAGGCCCCCTCTCCTAACAAAGCATTTTGGAAAGATCACGGCTCTTTTCCCCCTAGTGGAAGACAGTCCTGAGGTTTTTGCCCTGGAAAAGCCTTGCCCTTCTAGTGATTCCTCGCCTTTCTCGGTGAAGAGCAGTTAGTTGCTGGCCCTACCTTCCCCCCTTTGACCTCGTGTTTGTTGACCGATCTTGGTCTGGATGAGGAAGTACGCCAGGAACTCCGGCTTCCCCCTCCCCCCTCCCCCTCCCAATCACGGGTGGACTTTGAGAGGATTTTTACGCCATTGAACCCCGCGAGCAATCTTTACTTTTTGGACCACCCTCTATGTCTTATGACATTCCTCGTCTCTAGCCTCCCTAGACTTTTCGAAGGCCCCGGAACGCGAGAAGGTCCTGTTTGGCCCACTCCTTTTCCCATGTCTTCCCGTAGAGGGCTTACGAAGAATAGAAATTTTTCGAAATATGACGCCTCCGTAGTCCTCTCTTTTCGCCTCGCTTCTTCCCCCCTATCGGTCCTAAGTAGAGGGCTCTCCCGAGTTCGCATGTTGAGCCCTTCGAATCTGGCCCCAATCATAAAGGGCTTTGTGATTCGGACCGTCTGGCTATAGGTAGAAAGACACACAGCGTAACTCCACGCCCCCAGTCAACCGTTTAGCTACTTCCCTTCGTTAATAAGACGGTCCCCAGGAGAGCCCATCATCGCAACACCCGATTTTTTTGTTACCACCGTCTCTGATTCTTCAGAATTAAGCTCTCCCGCAGAAGAATTTTAAGGAGAATTTCTTTCTCACTTTTTTAAGAACACGCTCTCGAAACTTAGCGAAGCGGCGGCGTATCTCCCTGTTTGATCTATACCGGGCTCCCCGGCCTTCTCAAAAAGACGCTTCACTTCCTCTGTTTTCTTTTGAAGGAGAACACCCTAGACTAGGGTACAAAGGTTCCCTCCTCTCTCCCCACGTCGGTGCCTACTTTTTTAAGTTGAGGTTGTCACTATGATTGTCAGGAGCGATGAACTCTCCTTCGTTCTCCCCCTCTCCCTCTTTGGAAGCGAGCCCCTGAAAGATTCACGGGGACGATTCCCTGAGCCCCGGCACCTTTTTTCTGCGCAGCAAAGAAGATCCCCCCACCTTTTTCATCCGATTCGAGGCGCTTCGCTTACTCGGCCCAGGCCGCTCCACATTCTTTCAGGTTACCGCCCCGTAGATTTCCTGCATGATATTTTGCGGCCGAGCAGTCCCCCACCACATCTCCCATCCCCGCAGACAGCGCTAAGTGTCTTTCCGCGTTGCTTAAGAGCTGATGAATAACCCTGTCGTTCCGCATGCCTCCGGTCTCATCTTTGATGCGCTCCAGCGTCGCCCCGTCCCTCTGCGACCCCCTCGAGTTCGACATCGCTTCCACCGCGACAGCTGATTAGAGACGAGTTTTGTAGGAACATCGTTGACGAGCTCGTTTTTGTTTTGATATCCTCCTCCCCTTTTTCCCGACTTTTTGGCCCCTCGCAGCTCGGGTCGGCTCGTTTTTCTCTGCTTCACGGGGTTGTTGACTCCTCAGGGCGTTCGACTTCGCTAAAGCCTTCGCTCCATGTCTCCAGGTCAGCCCCTTCTTCACTTCCCCTTCTCGCCCAAAGCCGCTTTTTTTTGAGCCCCGAGGGATTCATTTTAGTCGAGCTCCCTTCCCAGACCCCTGCTTTCCCAGGCCGATCTGACCCAACATATATTATTACCCATCCGTTGTTGTTGTTGATCGATGTGACGATTAGGCGGCTACTTCCCGACCACAGTGCTACCCGTTTCCTCTCAGCTCTCGTGATCTCCTTGCCGAGGTACTTGTGTAATCTGCTCCTTATGAGACCGGAGCTTGAACAAGCCTCCTGGAAGACAGGTAGCGGGCTTTATCCTTCCTTCCCCGCACTTCCACACTTTATTGAACCACCAATCCCAGAGCTTGCAAGTTTAACAAAGCGGGCCGTGCTCTGTACATCCCCCCAGCCTCTTCTTCCTTTTCGTTAGGCTGTTTTACCTTCCCGCTTCTGAGCGGTTTCGAGATGTCGAAAAACAGTGAGTCTTTCCCGGCGCAGTCGCCCTGGTTGCATGGAGGGGCGTGATTCTCTTTTTTTTTTCTACTTTGCCGACCACTGGCCTCTTCATCAGCGAGGCCGCCACCTTTCAATTCGCGGAGAGCTCGACTCCTTTCTGCGCTTTTTCTGGCCGCTTTATGCAGTACAGCGACGCGCCTTTTTTGAAAAGATTCCTCCTTGATGCGTCTCTCTCACGCCCGAAGCGCCATCGTTTCCCCCGTTTTGGAAGGGTCAGGCGGCTGACCCGCGAGGTAGCCTTTGACTGAGCCGCCCATCGGTCCTTTGCTTTTTCTTTCTTTTTGCCTCTCCTGTAAACTCCGTGGAGACTAAGTGCGTTTCTCCGCAGCACAAGAAGAAAACCCCTCCCGTTCCCCTCCCCTACACGCTTTTTTCTGAAAACCCGATGAGAATTTTTTTTGGGTAGCTTTCGCCCCCGATAGAGCCGTTTCGTAGAAGGAGTTTAGCTCTCGAGGCCGACCTTTATACTTCATCCTTTTTTATGCCTCTACCTCTCCAAGTCATGTTTTGAACCCGTTTTATGAGATGGTCGTCCCCCGTCTATCCTAACAGTACACCGGCCTGCAGAATAAAGGCATTAGACGCGCGGAGCTGCCTGTCCTTCATCCTCTCTAGTCCTCCCTTCCTGCGCAGTCGAGATGCCCGACCCCCTTTTCTAATTTCAGCGGAAGGTCGACGAAGCGGTTATGAAGGGACTTGGCCTTCTATTGTTCCGAGTCTGCGGTCCTTCCTTTCGAAGCCCCCCGTCTGAGGTTTGAGAAGGAGGCCGTTTTAGCCGCTGATCGCCTTTGCTCTCTCGTCTCCTTTGACTTTTCCCTTCTTAGTGGTCCCTACCTCCCGATGCGAGGCCGACCGCGCGTCGTAGGTGAATTCCTTCTATTTCCCTGGCATCTTCCCCTTTTCCTTGCGGCGCCACCTCCCTTTCCTCTTTCAGGTTTACTCCGCGGCTGCCGGTAAGTCCCTTCTCCCTTCGACTTCTTCTCCTTTTTTCTGTCGGCTAACGTCGACCTAGAGTGCTGGTCGTCATCCGGCGAGAGCTGGCGAAGGCGCCCCTGGTTACCCTCACGTAGTCTCTACGGCCGTTCAAGCCGGCGGCGGACCCTCCATCTAGTCACCACCCACCCCGCGATCAGAGGATCAAAATGTAGGCGCCGAACAGGCCGGCCAGCTCTCTACCACTCCCTTCTCAAATAGCATAGCTCCCCCCGCATAAACGGGGGCATCAAGCTCCGCGCCGTTCCAACAACCCCCCCCCCCCCCCCCCCCCCCCCAACACTGGTTGGCATTTTACCACGCCCCTTTCAAGAGCCCGTGACCTGAAAGACGGTGGGGGGTGTGTTTTTTTTGGTTTGCCGTCGTACACGGCGGGTTTTACGGCGTGTTCCCGGCGATAGCTAGAGGAATCGTTCCGTCTTTTTTCGTCGGGCTCGTCGGCCAATTCGACACGGATCTCCCGCACAGGGCGGGTCGTTCTTTGAACGCGCCACCCCCCCCATCCCCCCCGAGATCAACCTTCTTCCGTGATCAAGGGGCGCGAGCTACGAGAAACCCTCGAGGTCCCCCCATCCTCGTCTCTCGAAGACTTTCCTATTTTTTCGCGCCCTCCGAGAACCCGCTGCTCGAGCTTGCTTCCTCTTTCATCACTTTTCATACCACAGTACGGGGTTTTTTGAGGCGCGCACCTACGCCTCTTTTTATTTTCGATGCCCTTTCTCTAAGGACCGGGCCATTATTCTGATAGACTCGGAAGAATTCCCTTTAGTCTCCTTTCGAGACGGAGGTCAGTAGACGATCACCTTTTGCGGTTTGCGCAGTATTTCGTTCTTTCTGGGTGGACCTCCCGACGCCTTTTTTCCTTCCGACGTCCCTCGAGTCCAAGGACCTAGGCTGCCACAACTCTTTCACTTCTTGTTCTTTTCCCAACGGATGGCCTGCGCGCCTCGAGCTTGGGCGGCGGATGGGTGTCCTTTGCAGTTTAGGCCGCAAGCGTATGACTGGCAGATGGTATCGGGTTAGAAGAGTTCGTTTTTCCTCGCCCCCCTTTCCCTTT
>Ga0179593_1513037_pt1 | contig 16614 bp, 30 predicted proteins | sample CZODoug2_1_08_16_FD_185931 | JGI IMG/M metagenome (GOLD analysis project Ga0179593, IMG submission 185931) | Vadose zone soil fungal communities from Angelo Coast Range Reserve, California, USA - CZODoug2_1_08_16fungal (PacBio error correction) | ecosystem: Environmental > Terrestrial > Soil >... | reverse complement strand
TCTTTTTTCTACGACCTTTAATAAAGTCGGGGTCTCACCTCCTCTGATACGTCACCCTTTAGGATTGCAGCCTCTTCGAACTTCCTAAGGTCTCCCCCATTGATTTCCCTTATTTCTTAAGATCTCGTGAAGTCATTTTCAGATTCGTAACAACCCCCCCTCCTCCATCGTTTCCCTAACCCTTCCCCCTCTCCTTTCCCCCCTCCCTTCATCAATCCTAACAGTACGAATGAAGAGACATCACCTTGATGATGAAACCCTTCAATCAAAGTTACAACCCCCTCCTTCCAACCCCAGTCCGCCACCGCGTTCTATATTCCTCAGTAACATAAGTTTCCCCTTTCCTCCCTCCCACCACGTCCCTGTCCTTTCAATCTCCGTCATGGTGGCACTCTCGTTTTTCCTACTCACTTTGTTATTGGTGCACTCCCTCCACTTCATAAGTTTTGGTGACACATTTCCGAGTTGACCCCTGAGGTCGCTTTTTATTTAGTTTTCCCCTCCCTCCCAATACTCTCCCCCCCCCTGAACGACCTCTTCTTTCCGACGTCCTTGAAGACCCCTTTTCCGAAGTTGAGACCAACACCCATTGTCACCGCTTTTTGCCTTCCGTTTCCCTTCCTTCTCTATTTTTCCCCCGGAAGCTTCGCGACCGTCCCCGTCTCCTTTCATCCTCCCTTCAGATAGCCCCCTTCACGGAGGAACTGTAGAAAATTAGATCTTGCGTCCCTAAGATGTCTTTGCTTCTTCTTAGAGACCCCCCTCCCCCTTTCACAGTCGTCCCCTCTTTTTTTTCGTAAACCTTTCATAGTCCCCCCTTTTACATCCCCTGGTCTTGAAAGACTTCCTTTCCTTTCCCTTTAGTTATGGGTCAAATAATCAGTTACTCCCCTCCCTTCCTGCGTTGGGACGTATTTTCTCACCTTCACCTGTCTTCACCTTCGACGTGGTCCATTGTACTTTCCTTTGTTCCAAATTCCTCCCTACCGTCCCTTTCCTTCAAGTACGAGATGGTCAATTTTTATCTCCCCTCTTTTTTAACCCTTTCTTTCTTCTTTATTTCTTTTCCGGATACGACTTTTTTCCTAGCTTTTTTCCCTCACAGTTTTTTTGGCCCTTGCAGTGGAACGGGTAAATACCTCAACTCTTTCTGTTGCTGAGATTTCCTTTTCACTGTTGCCCTCTCCTCTTTCTTCCCCAAGATTTTTTTACTAACTTTTTCCCTCATTGTATTATTTCTTGTGTGGCGTTCCCGGTCCTAAAATCTGACTGCCCCTCTGGACTCTTCTTCCCCCTTTTGTTTCACCTCCCCTTTTTCTACTTTCTCTGTATAGGTTTTTTTTTCCTCCAATCTTCTTCCTTCACCCCCCTCCGTGCGATTCTCATTGAGTTCCTCCCTTTGTAAAGTTTAGCGTGGTATTCGTCGCTCTTTTGTTGTTGTTCTTTTTTTCCGACCCCTTTTCCAAAGGTCTTTGCGCCCACTCCCCCCCATATTTTCTTGGCAATTTTGACGTCCGGGAGCTGTGAAAAGAGCACCGAATTCCAAGGTTCCCTTTCCCTTTTGGACTCCCCCCTGAGGTTCTTTTCCTTTCCATATTTTCCCTGTGGACACCTAATTCCAATGAGAGGGATCTCAAGATTATTTACCCCTCCTCCCTATCACCGTCTTTCAACTGACACTTTCTTTTTCATACTTCCTGCGAGATCCCTCCCCCCCCGAGATTTTATCCCTAAACGGAAGCCCCCCCCACCCCCTTTCCCCTTCCCTCTCCTTTTTAACCTCCCCCGCAATGAAAAAATACGATACTCAGTACCCCCCCCCTTTCTACTGCCCTCTTTCTTCCTTTTCTCTGTAATTTCTGGAGCCCTTTTCACGCCCTCCCCTCTGAGTTTCCCGTCAAGACTGCAAGTAAAATCTTACCCACCGAAACCCTTTTCACTTGATTGAGAAGCTCTTTTCATGGAGTTTCTGTTCTTTTCTTGTGCCCCTTTTTTCTCCTGTCTTCACTCCTTCCTGGGGACCTTTTCTTCAGATGTCGAACAAAATCCCAGAACCCCCCTCTCCTTTCCTCTTTCCCTTGGTAAGCCTCTTCTCTTTTTCTCTTTTTATATCTTCTGACCCAGACGGATCCCCTTTTTCTCTGACCCTCCCACAGTCTCTTTTCATCTTTGAGAGAGTCCCATATATCAGGAAAGACGTACCCACCTTTTTTAGCCTCCCCTTCGTTAATCAGAGCGTCTTTTCAAAGGCTCCAAAAGTTTTCCCCCTCCCCGCTTCCCCAATGTTTTCTATTTGCTAAGTCCAATCCAGTAAGTCTAAAATTAATCGTCCTGTGATTACCTCAGTATTTCCCCCCCCCCCACTGAAAATGCCTCCTCGTTTACTTCTCCAAATGATTTTTAACTGGTCCGTTCCATATTGTTCATGTCAGGCTAAGGGAATTTCGTCCCCAATTAACGACCTTTTAACCCTTTTCTCAAAAGTCTCCTATGGAGGACTTGAGTACTCTTTCGATTTTTTTTTTTCTTATGCCTGTCGTTGACTTTTCCCTAGATGTTTCTCCCCTCTTCCTATTGGTGGTGGTACGTTGTACCAATAAAAAGATGGCTTGCTCTTGTAATCCTTCCTGAGACTACTCTTTTTTCCCTATTGGTCCCCCTCTTTACTTTTTTAGGTCTCACTGGTATTTTAGCTCCCATTGTGTTGAAGATATCCACCGGTACTTGAACTTGTCCGGAACTACCTTCTTGTCCTTTTCCCAACTTTCCTCTGGGATTTCATCCCTTGTAGAAGTTCCCATTAATTCCCCCACTATAGTTACACTGGGAAGTCACTTGTCTTGAGTCTCCTCTTTCCAAGCTCTTTCTCTCTAATTTTTTTTTTTTTCTACCAATTTCAGTTGCACTTCGATGGACGGTTTTGAAAAATTTCCAGAGGTGCCTCTCCCTACCCATATCATTATCCCTGGACGACTCCCCTTACTTCCCTTTGTAGATTCCTTTTCCCTTTTCAGTACCCCCAAATGTTGAAAGCATTACCTATATCCCTACCCCTTTCTATCCCCAGTGATACCACACTCTACTCCCTTTATTTCCCCGCTTCCTCCCTAATTCCCGACGATTTTCCTCCAATTACTTGATGTATTTTTCCCCTCAGACATAAATCCCCCCCAACATTTCCCCTCTTAATTCCACCGACCCCTAACTCCCCTTTCCAAGACTCCAGTACCCTCCCCTCTTACCCTCTCCCCAGTACTCCCCCCCCCATTTAAGTTTTGAAGGGAATTTTCCCCTATCCCTCTTCCCCTGGAATTCTTTTTCTCCCTCCTTTCCCGAGGGTCCCCTCAAAAAACTAATCTATACTGATTTCCTTCTTGGAGGTGGGAGATCTTGACGGATTTTTCCCTCCCCCTTTTCTTTCCTCTTTCACCCCCACTCTCAGAGGATGGGCAGACGGACTGGTTTTAAGCTCCCCCCCCAATAAGACCCCTTGAATCCCCCCCTTGTTTTTAGGAATGAGTCTATTCCTTTTAATTGCTCTCCTCTTCTTGTCCCCTCATTAAGGTTTTCTTTCCCCCCCCCCTTTCCACTTTGAAAAGTCCCTTTCCTCTATCTCCTTCCCTTCCTCCTCCCTTTTTATATATACTTCCTTGACTGGTCTTCTTCTGTGAGTAACCTTTTCTTTAAAAAAGGAATAGAGAACTAATACCCCCCCCCCCCCTTTTTACGGAACCCTTCCCTTTTTTCCTTCTTCTTTTTTCCCCTTTTCTTAACTCCCCAGGTAAAGTTCCAAGGAGAAGTTCGGGCCCCCCCCCGACCATAACGCACGCAGTTTCAGATCAGAAGTTTCTTGTGGTGGTATGATTTCGTTTTCACTTTCCCGGTTCCCTCCCTTTCCCATCCCCCAATTCTCCTCTTCTTCTCCGAGGTTTCTTTAATTGATGATTTGTATGCTGTTGCTCTCTTCGTTTCCCATATGTCTCCTTCCTCCCATTCTTCTTTTTTTTGGAATTTAGTGGACCCTACAACCCTTCGGTCCGAAGTTATGCTAAAGGTACCTCCCCTTTTCCCCCTAATCTTTTTCCTCTTTCCGTGGGAGGCTTTTTTTTTTATCCTGGGAGGTCTCGCGTAATTTGATATCCCTCCCCCAGTCAGGACGTCAAAGATGACCTATCGACCCCCAGTAGTTCCCCTTTTCCTCTTCCCCATTCTCCCTTTTTCTCAAGTCCCCGAGTGAAAACTCCCAGATGTACCTTTTTTAGCAAATTCCCTCCGGCCATCATCTGTATTTCTTCCTCCGCCTTTTGGTTCTCTCTTCATGGATGGGACCCTCTCCAAGTCCCTTAGAGATTTCTTTCACGTCGCTCTTTCCCGAAATTCGAAAAATCACCTGCTTATCCTTTCCATTAAATTTTTTCTTTCATTACATTTTTACATATTTCCATTCAATGCTTCCCCTATTTTCTCTCCAGTTTGGGGGGTTGGATATAAAGCAACAAATTCTTGGTCCCCTCCCTTTTTTTATAAAATGCTAGCCCCCTCCCCCCCCGGACCTCTTCCCCCACTCGACTTTCCATCATCACCTCTGATATTCCCCTTCTTTACTACAGAAATAACCTATTGATCCCCTTTCCAGTCTTCCTTACCCCCTTCTCCCCCCCCCATTTCAACATTTCAAAATCTTCCCCGCCACCCATGACCCACCTTCCCGTAATAAGCCCAATTAGTAATCTCCGTCTGGTTTCCCCCCATCTCGACATTTTCCTTTTAACCCTTAAGACCTTCATTAATTAGATTACATCCCGGTAACCTTCCTTAATCCTTTTACAAAAGCCCCCCCCCCCTTTCACCTTGATTCTTGCTCCTCTCCGGCGATTCTTCCTTTTCTTGTGGCACTCCCCCCCCCTCAAGTATTGTCCCCCCATTGACGCTGAATGAGGACGACCGGACTTCTCCTCCCCGACACTCTCACCCAACGTAAGCCCCCCCCCACCATTTTCTCCCTATGATCATTTCTTCCTTGACTCCTTTTTCAATGACTTCAAGTACAGTTTGCCCGTTTCTTCCCCATGATTTCTTCTTCCTCTCCTACCTCCCCTTTTTTCTCTAGAGCCTCCCTCCCCCGTGCCCATGACCTCCTAGCGAGGGCTTTTTGCGTCCGAAAACCAAGGTTTCCCCCCAAAAGAAACGGGGGAAAAGTGAGAAACCTTACCATGGGGTGAGTCTTTTTTTTTAGGACCTCGTCATCCATTCAGTTTCCAATTCCTCTTCCCCTTCTCTGTCGTGAACTTCTCAAAAATTCTTCACGAAAATTCGTCTTTGTTTTTTTCTTTTTTGGCTATGTAACCCCTTCGATTAATGCTGAAGGGCCACTGCGATTGTATCTCGTTACCCCTCCTCGCTGTCACTTCCTCAATTTTTTCCCCCTCTTTGCGGCCTCGCTGGTTTTTAGGGAATTTTTCTTCTTTGCGTTTATGGCGTCCCGAGTTTGGAGTATGACCCTTTCCACCGGTCTCTTTTTAATTTTCCTGTTGTCTCCCCAAGTCTTAATCCTAAGAGGCTGTGACAATCTTATGGTCATATACGGCTTTTCTACAGTGGGCTGAGTTGTTTTCTTCAATGGTCTGTCTCTCCTTGACTTTTTCCTCTTTTCTCTCCCCCTGCCTTTATCCTCCTTCCCCCATTTCTTTTGCATCCCAATCTCGGTAGTAACAAAACATTTTACTTCTTCATGTTACTTCCCTGTGATATTTTTTCAACCTTATTGTGTCTTCCCCTGGTAAGATCCATAAGTGGTGATTGGTATCATGACCTGAATTCCCCCCCCTCCTTTTTATTCTCCTCCCGTTTTTTGATACTAGCCGATTAGCCCTCTCTTTCCCAAGTTCTCTCTTCCCCTGAGGATTTATATCCTCCCCGGAGGAGTTCAGAATTTTAGATCCTTCTCCCTTCCTTTTCAGAATTCCCCCCTCCTAAGTATTACCTGACGACCCCCATCTTCAGATTTTTCCTTTAGGCCCTACAGGGGATCCCTTTCCACTTCAAGATTACCTCCTCGAGATTATCTCCAAGACTTATTTCCCTTATCTTCCACATGGCAAACTTAAGATGATCTCAGACCCTTTCCTTTTCCCTTCATAGACCCCCTCTTTCCACCCCCTTCACTCAACCCCCCCCCCTTTTCAGCATTCTCTTCTCGATCCTTCACAAACCCCGATAAGCGTAATCTCGATTCTTTCAGCTCCCTTTCCGACTTTCTGAAGACATTCTTCGTGATCTCCCTTTTTTTTTGGTCGTCCCGTCCTCTACCGGCAAATAGGGACGCCAAATCGAAATCCCCCCCTCCCCTCCTTTCTCCTCTACGCCTCTTTGTAGCTTCTCTTGTTCTTGGATTGTTTCCAACTCACGTTTTTACTTTTCCCCAGAAATTCTTCCTACGGCTGGATGATGTCCTGAAGAAACTTCTTCCCTCTTTTTTTTTCAAGACTCCCCTCCTCCCCTTCATTCTGAGACGTTTTCCCCCCTTTTTCATCTTCCAAGAAGATCTTCCCTTTGAGACCCCATCCCCTTTGGGATATAGCTCTCTGTACAGAATACCCCTTTTTGTTTTTGCTCCTTAAGAAGTTCCCCTCTTCCCCTCTTCCTGAGTCATTTTGTTTCTCAATCTTGAGGCACTTCTTAAACTTTCCCCCAAAACCCCTTTTTTTCTTCTCCAGGATTACCATTCCCTAGTAGCTTGGAGGAATTCAATCAATACCAGTCCCCTGTCGTACTTCTTGCGTTCCCCATTATTCCGTACTCCTTTTTTTTCCCCCTTAACCCCCCCTTCATAGAACCTGACCCTTGAGGCCCCTTTTACTCATTTGATTGCAATAGTGCTGAATTACTTTCTTCCCAAACTTTTCTGTTTGAACCCTTTTTCCCGTTCCCCCCGGTGCCCCTATGGTCGCCGAGGTTCCTCTTTCCGGGAGTGATCGGTATTGGGTTCTGTTGGTTACGTCCTTTAAAGTTTTCATAAATCCTTCTTGTCTTCCTTCCTTGATTCTTTAAGTTTCAATACTTTATTTCAGATTGAGAGACGATTTATGCTCCGAGTTCCCCTCTGGGACCCCTCCCTTTTCCCCCTCCTCGGTACATGCCTTTTTATTCTTTTTTTTTTATCTTTTTCCTTCATCGAGCCTGCTTGACCATCCACAACCATCTTCCCGTCCCAAAAAGTTAGGAAGATCATAAATACCCTCTCCCCCCTAGTCACCCCCTTTCCCTTCGCATGTGCATCTTTTTCCCCGTGCTTCTTCCAATTGATGTTCTTTCAGATACCCCTCGGTCAATTAGGACAGGTAAAGATAGAGTAATCTTACCGCCTTTCCCTTTCTCGAGATACCCTATTTCCAGGTCACCCTACTCCTTCTAATCCTTCCTTCTCCACCCACTCCCTCTATTGAAGACATTCCCCCACCAGATCTTCCCCCCAAGGACCCCTTTGCCCTTTTTGAACGTCCCTTTTTTTTTCCTGACTCTTTTTCAGAAGGGTTTTATCCAGAAAATCCGCTTACTCCCTTTTACTCCGAGCTTCTTCCCCTCAGTCTATACCCCTCCCCATCACCCCCCCTGCAAAATGCCCAAAATTTCTCTCTCGAAGCCTAAGGCTTCCCCGATGAACCCCCCCTTTTGTATTTCCCCAAAGTCCCCTCCCCCTCTACCTTTCACTTCCCCTATCCCCTCTTGAATCCTCTCGTTGAATCTCCTCACTACCCCCAAAAACCGCCCATCTGAACTTTTTCCCCTTCCCCTCTTTCCCCCCCCCCCCCCTCCCACTCCATTCTTACAGATCTTCCTTTCCGGTCATACGAATACGTTCCTAATTGCGCAACAATTCGGAAACTTTTCCCTTCCCTCCAGTACCCCTCCCCCTTTTTGGGTTTTTACCCGAGATTCTTTTTTTAGCTCCTTTTATCCTCTCCAAATACTAAAGTATTGAACTATGTCCTTTCCTTTAATACGGACTTCCTATGTCCGAAATTATACCAAATCACAACATTGGAAGCCTTTTTTTTTTACATTACTCTCTCTTTATTAGTGTCTTCCAAATAATAATTAAGTTTGTTCACTTATTTTGAATATATCCTTCTCTTTTCCTTCTCCCTTTTTGAGCTACCTTCCCCCCCCCCCCCAGGTTTCCCTTTCCAAATTCTTTTCCCTTATCGTATGATGTTCCACTTTTAGAACTCCCCCCCCCTTCCAAGTAGCCCCTTTCAACGTTATCTTGTATAAGTTTCTTAGTCCCAGTACCTTCTTCCCCCTGTACCTTAGCATTTAGTTTTCCCTTTTAATTGTATCCCCCAATACCCCCCTAAATCCCCTTCCTTTTCCTCAGGTTTTTCTTAACTTGGTGAGGGTATATTCGAGTGCAACTTTTTTCTTCTCTGTAATGAATCCTTCTACTTAGTTCCCACTTTATCTTTTCCTTTCACTGATTCCCCCCCTAATGGGTTTCGTGCCCTAGGGTTAAGGGAATGTACTGTATAGGTCTTTTCTTGTTGTGGACAAGAAGTTTGTCTTTCGATTATCTTTTTCCTTTGATTTCCCCTTTCTTAGTCTTTTTCTTTCCATAACCCCCCCCCCCCTTATGAGAGTCTTACTCGGGTGGAAAGTGATGATTTTCAGCTTCAGAGTCGTTAGTCAATCCTTCCTTTCTGTTTTTTCTTCCTATCCCTATAAAGCTTATTATCTTCTTTCCTTTCCTCTAAGGTCCCCCCCCCGTAAGTTCCCTCTTCTTTCGTCAACAATGAACTTCCTTCTCATCCTTCTTTTCTCCTCTTAGACTTTTCTGACGTGACCCCCTCGCACGATACAATTGAGTGAGTCTTATCTCTGACGGTGTCCCCCCCGCCTTTTTCTTCTGGTCCCCCTTTCCTGATCTCTTGGACAAATTCCTTCCCTCTCTCTTCACCTTGATGGACGTTCTCGGAGTTCGATTTTTAACAGATGTTCCCCGAATCTCCTTTCTTTCCCCTCCGACCCCCCCTCCTTTTTGGTACGATTCAGAGGTTCTTTGTTTCAGTACCTTTTCCCGAAACCCTTGCTAATCTTTCGAGAATCCCATTCGAGCTCTTCCCCCCCCCCCAGTGATATTCCCCTTCCCTCCCCTCCCCAAGTTCTTTCCCTCCTGCAATTCCCCCCACTCCCTCCCCTCTTACCCCCACTTTGAAAAGACATCTAACCTCCCCTGTAAAACCACACTTCCCCGCACTGTCTTTCCTTCCCCTTTCCCCTAGCGTTCATCTTCGTATCCTCCCCCCCCCCTTCCCCCCTGCAAAACCCTTTGAGTTTTTACCCCTTACCTAAACCTTTCTCATATCAATTGGAGACATAGTTTATTTTCTCTTTAATCTTCTTTAAGTCTCTTCCCCCTTTCTTCCCCTCTCACCTCATTCATTCTTCAGGTCCATCAGTTATATGAGAATCTGAGATGCCTTGAGTGTCTTTCGAGTTTTCCTCTTTTTTGTCCAATAACCCCCCCCCTTGAAATCTGTCATGGGACTCTTTTTTTTTTTCCCTTGAAGAAAATTTTTGAATTCAGCCTGCCCCCCTTTCCTTCCTTCCGCTTTCCCCCCCCTTTTTGCAATCGAATCCTTTTCATGTGGCCAGCCGATTTCTTTTGGAGACCCCCTCACCGTTTCCTCTTCTTCATACCTTTTGAGAGTAGTATACCCCCTGACCTACGGTGACACCTTCCTCTCCCCAACCTTTTAACGCCTCTCTGTCCTTTTCAACATTCTCCCCTGCCTAACGGGGGGTCCTCTCCTTTCTGGGCTTTCTTTTTTTTTCTTCAATCGAAAAATTAACGTATTACATCATTCCCTTTTTTTTTTTTCATCTAGACTTAGTACCTTTCTCCTTCCCTTTCCTAAACCTTTTAAGATCGCTTTGTTTCTTTCAGGTATCCCATTCGCCTTTCCCCCCCCCTTGTGCCTATTTCCTCTCGGTCCCAAATTAAGAGTTCTGCCCCAATTCAGTCACTAATTTTCTTATCGGCCGTGTTCTTCCCCTCTGAGGGCCGTTTCCTGTATTTCCTTTTTCCGGAACATGCTCTGATGTTTGACGATTTTGTGGAATTATGTCGAGAAGGTCCTTTTCCCCCCCCCCCCTCTTGATTTTCGATGAGGTCCTTCTTTCTTCGTCCTTCCCATGATTTTTCCCCCCTCTTTAGGAGTGGTTTTTTCTTCCCTGGGAGTTCTTTTTTAATTAGATATTTACGCAGCAATTGTTTGCTTAAACCTTTCCCTTTCCCTTGCCCCCAGTCTACACACCCCCTTCGTCCCTCTTCGTAATTTCATTCTCGAGAGTGAGAGGGAGTAAGCCCTTGTCTTTCCCCCATCGACGTTTTCTTTCTTTGAACTCCTTCTTTTTTCTTGAGTGTCTTTTCGAAGGTTACGAGACTTTAGTGGGAATTCTAATTTTTCCGTGTGGTTGTTGTCTATCTGGGACCCCCCCCCTAGGTCAGAACGCTCCCTTTCTGGAAATAGAGGAGACGGCCAAATTCCCCTTTCTTCCCTTCGACTTCTCCCGAGACCAATTGCCAATTCCAACCCCTTTCCTTTTTCCCCTGAAGATCCTCGATGATGCGATGTAGAGTCCGCCTGTGTTTCCCCGTCCTTTCGTACGTGGGGCTTCACGGCCCTTGGCATCCTTTCCGAATCGCGCGCTCCTCTAGATCTCTGCAAAAGAAGGCAAAAATTCGTTGAATCGCGCCCTGTTTCCAGACTCCCCCTTTGACCCCTTTTTTTAATCCCATCCCTTCTTTTTTCGTACTTTCCAGAAAGAAAAGTCCCACCCCAATCGGCTTCATTACAACTGCTTTTTCCTTTTTTCTTCTCCAGGCGATCCGGCCAATCCACAAATCCTTTTTCCCTTAGACCCCTCTCCCCCCCCAAGTCTCTTGGAGAATTTCAGGGGCCCCAAGAGACTAACTTTGCATTGTTTCTTCCCCCCCATTAGGCCCCTCTGCCTTAACCCGTTAATCATTTTTTTCTTTTGAGATTCTCCGGCTCTCTTTTCTTTTTTCGTCGCGTTTTCCATCACGTCTTAAATGGAATACACGCTTGACCACCTATCAAGCCTCCCCTTTGAAGACCTTCCTTCCTTTTCCCCGATGGCCTCATTTGTCTCTCCTCCCTTTTCCTGATCCCTTTTCTGATTCTCTTTTTTTCCGAACACCCTACTTCTCCGCTTTCACTAAATAATTGGAGCATGCCAATAGTTCATTTTTTTCCCCCCCTCTTCCATATCCCCTCCCTTTTCCCTTTCTTTGGTGATTAAGAGGGTTTTTTCCCCCCTTCCTCTCCCTTTTAATCCTCTCTCCTCCTCTTGTATGTGTACTTTTCTTCATATTACCCTTTGACAGTCGAATCTTTAAAGGGTTGAACTCTCCCTCTCCTTTTCTTTCCTCGTCCCTCCTCCTATTCTCGCTTCCTTCAGGATTTCCCTCCGGTTTTCCCCCCCCTCCCTTCTTTCGAGCTTTTTGCTTTACTCAAAGGAGACATTTGTGTAATTCTTTCCCTTTAAGTCCCTTCGTAATGTTTTACCCCCCCCAGCTAACCTCTCCCCCTTTTTTTCTTATTTCTATTCTGACTGGTAGTTTGCGGGTCTCTCTCTTCTTGCTCTAGTTTTCGTGGCATTTCTCAGATTTTTTTTCAAGGTAGTTTTTTCACCTTTTGTTTGATTTCGTTCGGTGAGGCCGTTTAAGTTGTCCATTCCCCCGACCCTCGTGAAGAAGTTTGCCCCCTTCCTTCCCCCCTGATGCCGTGTCGTCCTCCTTCCCCTTTTAGGAGTTTTTCTTTCGGAGAATGCGCCTCCGAGAGTTCTGCCCTTTTTCGTGAGATCCCCCCCCCCCTTTCCCCCTGAGGCCTTCTCTACTTCCCCCCAAACTTTAATTTGTTCGCAGTTGATGATTTTAGCAGAAATCTTCCCCTTCCTTCACTTTCACCCCCTTTACCATCTTTAACTTTAGGTCTCCCTTGTACCCTTTTTTTTCCCCTCCCTCAAAAGTTTCGATCTGAGAAAAACCTCTTGGCCATTTCCTCCCATACGAACCCTTCTCCTCACCTCCTGAGGCCCTTTTTTTCCCCTTTTTTTCCTCTTTGAAGAATCCTAACGACCCATGTACCCATGGATCCCCCCCTCTCCATGCCTATGTAGTCCTCTTTTCCTTCCCTTTCATGGGTCTGGTTTTCCCCCCCCTTGGCCGCCACAAGTTGAGAGATTCATAAAGTGATTTCCAAACCCTCCTCCCACTTGTTCCCTCAGCAAGCCTTATATCTTCACACTTCCTTAACCTTACCCTTCCTCCTTGGATCCCTTTCACACAAGTACTCAACCCCAAACAACCCAGCCCCACTGTCTTTTCTCAATGTCTCCGAAACCCCCCCCCAATTCCTTAAATTACCTCAGTCGACGACCACTGAATACAGGAATTTTAGAATACATTTCTTTTGACTTTCCCTCCTTCTTGAAACTTTCCTTTGACCCCCGTCTTTTTTTTCCCCCATTACCCCCATGTTTACAGATCTGGACTAGCCCTTGAGTTTCTCGTAAGAGTTCCAGAACCCCCCCTCCCACTCCTCCCCCTTCCTATTGTCCTTGACCCTGGTGATCCTCCTTTCCAAAGTTCAGGACTACTCCGTTGAACCCCCTTTTCAGCCTCTCTCCTCTTTTGATATTTATCTATGCTTTTCCTTACACTTCCCCTTTATAATTCTGTGTGTACTTTTCTAATATATCTCCTTTTTTTGATAGAGAATTAAGGTGTACAAACTTCTTCCGGGGTCCAAAATTTTTTCCTCCGAAGGTCTTACCTTAATACCTTTTCCCCCCCCCCAAAACCCTATACCATTCCCCGTATTGTCATCCAGTACCCCCCCAAGTAAGTGCTTCCGTAATTCCAATGTTCTCCTTACCGCCTTGAGTACTTTTTCCTGTCTTGCCACATCTCCCCGCGAGCTCCCCCCCCTGAAGTCCCTTCTCTCAGGACAAAGGAGGTCTTGGGAAGGTGACAATTTTGGAGAATTGTGCTTATTGATACTTCGATCCCCCCCCTTAGACTTTGTGAAGGACCCCTCGAGGGTCTCTAGGGTTAGTCAAGAGGCGCCCGTTAAATTTTTTCTGTCCTTTTATTTGTCTTTCTTTCTATAAGAGATGAGATTAGAGGTGTCTTTCCAATTTTTTCATTTCTTCGGACGTTCCCCGTGTCATTCCCACTGTCTTCGCCTTCTACCCATTAACTATCCTTTCAGTTGCTCGAGTTAGTACCTGTGGTCTTATTTTTTTTTTTCTATCCCCTTTCTTCATAATCTTTTCTCGTTTCCCCAAGTGTTTTCTTTTGCTGGTAATGCCTTCAGGACCCCCCCTTTCCCGCGAGGTCGTCCCTTCCTCCCTTTGAATGGCATGAATGAGCTCTTGTTTATTTTTTCGCTTACAACTCCGCTCCGTGTCATCTTAATCTTCGGACCTCACATCTCTTTTTCCTTTTTCTCCGATAACAACGAATTTACCGTCGACTTTTTCTCACCCCCTTAGTCTTCTTCCCCCTTTCGGACGGCACCGTCCCCAATTGAACCTTTTCCAGAATTCGTTCCCCCCTCTTCCCCAGTCCAAAGTGCCCGCTGACATTTCCTGCCTTTTTTTTTAAGATTAGTCCTGTTTTTTTTAAGATTTTTCTCCCTCCTCCAAAACCTCCTCTATCGAGGAGTCCTTCCGACACCCACGAAAACCCGGGGGGAACGAGACCGCCCTTCCTTTTTCCATCAGCAATGGCCACTTCTGTTAATCAACTTCCTCCGACAGCCGTTGGAGTCCTTTCCTCTCTTTGCCAGTTCAAACACAAATGCAGCCTCCGTCTCCCAAACCCGCTAGTGCATACGCCACCTCCCCTCCCCACTTGCACACTCAACCCCACGAAGTCCTTTTCCTATTTACCCCCTTTTCCCCAAGTCCTCCTCCATTACTCCCTTGGGGAACGACTAGACTCCTCCTCCCTGTCCATCTCTGCTCTCCCCCTTATTCTCATTCCTCCTTTAGCATCCTTTTTTTTTTTCTGGAGAGCCTGTGAATTTGGTCCTCACTTCTTACTTTTGTGCATCCTCATCCTTTTGATTCCTTGGGGTGCCCTTTTTCTTTTTTTTCCAAGGAGACCCATCCTTTTCTCCAACAACATTACGGAGTTACCCCCTTGTTTGATTTTCTGTCATTTCTCCCAAAGACGCTCTTTTCCTTCTGAATTTCCCCCATGTCCCTTCAAGTTTTCCCTTTGATATATTCATACTACCGGGGGTGTGTTGAGAGATATACTCCCTTTTTTTTCCAAGCTTTCCACATCCTTTCCTTTTATCTCTTCCTAGCGTCTCCCCTAGTAATCACACAAGGTTTTTTTCTGCTCAACCTTTTATGGTTTCTAAGTGTTCTTAGCCCCTTACCATTCCAGTCCGTCTTCATAGTCCATTTGTTCTTTTCTCTATGAGGCTAAACCCCTCCTGAAACTTCTCTTTATAAGTTCTCCCCTCCCCCCGAGTCACTTTAAGTGTCAATTATTGCTGCTTTCTTCTCTCGTAGGGAATCTCCCCCTAAGACGCCCTCTTTAAAGTTTCTTCTTTCGTCTTTCCTTTTGCTTAATTTCATGTAATTTGCCATCGGCGTTTTTCTCCAATTGGATGAACTTGAGAATTCATACTTTGACATTTTTTTTCTCTTCGTTCCCAAGCCCTCCCCAATGATGCGAGTAGCTCGGAGAAGTTGCTGAGACTTCCCCCCTTTGAAATTGTCTTCTCCCAGGGTTAAGGCCTTTTCCCGCCTTAGGAGTTCTCAAGCTCCCCTCAAGATGCTCAGAACCCAAGGTCTGAAACATCGCCTGCCCTTTATTGAGCCCCCCCTTCTTCCCCTCTTAGTTCCCCCTTCATGTTTTTTCTCATTCTCTACTTACGACCTTTTAAATGGGAAGTACCCTTTAATTCTTTCCAAGTACCGATTCAGTCCCTCTCATTCCAGATATTCCCCTTCCCCTCCTCTGCGAAGCCGTATATGGGACGAATTAAGATCTTCCTCTTTTTACATCTTCCACAACGTCGCTTTCTTGACCCTCCTAAAATCCCCTCAGGCACCCCTTTCTACGAGAATAGGGGAGAGTCCTGGCTTTTCAGTCAGATTTTACCCTTTATGTAGTTTCCCTCCTCTACAAACGAACCGTGCCTTTCCCCCCAAGCTGAACTGAGACGCAATGCCTCTTTCCCCCCATTAAATCATCCCTCCTCATCTCATCCTCGGACCTCATCGACATCTGAGCTTTTTTTCACCCCTTTCCCGAAATCCTGAGATGTTGAGTTAATGGCTTCTATCGGGCCTACTCCACTCCTCCCCCCACAATGCCAAATACCCTCCAGTCCCCTCGACTTCAACCACTTCCTCCCCCCCCTTGTAGACTCCGTTGTCATGGCACTCACATACCCTGTGTGGAAAGGGTACTCCTTCTCCGGAGCTTCCTTGAAACCCTCCCTTCCTCAGTTTTTGTACTCTTATTTTTTTCTGGAGAGAGATGAAGTTTTGTCCAAGACCTTCCCCCAGCAAGTCTGGCCAGACATTCCTTTCTCCTTTGAATGTGACGATGCTCTTTAGTTTGGATCTTTTTCAGCCCGATGAAGACGTTTTTCCAACTTGTGATCGACTTCCTCACAGGCCTCTCTCGGTCCCCTCATCTAATTCCTATCAGTCAGTTCTCTTTTCCCCCTACCCCTTTTTGTGGGCCCCGTTAAATCAGGTGAACCCCCTGACTGCTTTTCTTCAAAATTATATTTTCTTTTAAGAGCTTCTGTTTCTTCCACCTTGATCATAGAGATTTTTTTTTTTCTTTTTGAACCCCCCCCCCCCCCCCCCCCCCCCCCCACCCCCCCCCCCCCCCCCCCCCCCCCCCCCCCCCCCCCCCCCCCCCCCCCCCCCCCCCCCCCCCCCCCCCTTCTGGTTCCCCTGTAACTCTCTTCGGCACTCCGCCCCCCATTAATCGTTCTTTTGAAAGACGGGAGGAATGACGCCTTGCCACAACCTTCGCTCTCGCCCTCTCGCAGGCGGACTTTTCCCTATCAGGTCAATGAGGAACTTTTTTCCTTGATTTTTTTCCGAATTGCCCTCCCCCTCTTTTGAATTCTGCGTGACCAATCTTTCCCGGCACTGTCCCCCCTTCCTATCTTTCTTCCTTTTTTAGACTTGCCCCTCGGGTATTTTTTTTTTCTGATACCCCTCCGTTTTTTCCAAGAAGAACTGGGAATTAAAGACAGTTCTTTTTTCTTTGAGGGACGTGGAGCACCCCTGGATTCTCGTCTTTGAGATGTCTTTCCCTCATAATGAAGTGAGTCTTTCACCTCCCTTGGAGGTTGTCGGTCCCCTTTAGGCTTTTTCCTCTTCCTCCCTCGAGTTTTTTTTTCGTGACTCCCCTCCTTCAAAATACAAGAAATATGCCTTCACGAGGTTCCTCACAATTTCCGAGAGCGTCCTCTCACTTCTCCTGCATTTTTCCCCATTTCTCTGGGACTTCTTGAGGTGCGTCGTGAACGGACTTTAATCTCTTTG
>Ga0179593_1312950_pt1 | contig 16614 bp, 22 predicted proteins | sample CZODoug2_1_08_16_FD_185931 | JGI IMG/M metagenome (GOLD analysis project Ga0179593, IMG submission 185931) | Vadose zone soil fungal communities from Angelo Coast Range Reserve, California, USA - CZODoug2_1_08_16fungal (PacBio error correction) | ecosystem: Environmental > Terrestrial > Soil >... | reverse complement strand
TTAAAAAGGTATGTTCCCGACGTCAACGGTTTTGATACCTCTCCTCGTTGATTTAGCGAAGTCACGGATTGAAACGCAGCGTCTCCGCTCCTTTGATTTTCTTTCCCCCCCTTTTCCCCCCCACTCTCATCTCCCTTCTTCAGTACGAGATCAGCCCGATAACGTTTGTATTTTTGCGAGGCAACAGGCCCGCCCGGCGGGTACCGCTTTTTGCGGCCGGAATCTTTTCTGAACGCACTTTCTCAATTTTCTTAGCTTTTTACTTTATTTATTTTCAGTTTTAGAAGGGCTATCCTTGTTCTGTTTGCCCGTGTAACCCCTTCGGTTCTTTCCACAACTTTTTCTCCTGGCCGGCTTTGCTTAACCTTCGTGCCCCTTTCCTTGTGCCAAGAAAAGGATAAGCCCAGTCCCTTTGTTCCGACCACGTTGTCTGGTGTGTGTTTTTTCTTTAGAAAACTGAGGCCCTGATGCCTTTGACTTTATAAAGTCAACCGTTAGATCGGCCAGCCTATCTGTGGAATCATTCGTAACCCGATATTTTTCGCTTTCCTCGATCTCCTTCTTCTCGCGTATTTCATTAAGGTCAAAATTGCTTTGAGTTTTTTTGCTTGAGGATCCCCTTCGCGAGTTAGCCGGGTCCCCAGGTTTTTTTTTCTCCCCATTCCCGGTGGTTAGTTGTATCCCCTCACTCCTTGGCCCCGTAATTAGTTGAGTTAGTAGGCGGAATGCTTGAGGGCCAATCCTCTTGTTCCTGCTATTGCACGATTTTTTTCCCAGCCTTTTTTGCTTGAACATATCGAGGTATCGGTTTGTTGCGGATGTTGTACAAGCAACTCCTGAAACAACTCCCCTCGTAACGGGTCCAACCTTTGTGTTTTTCCCAGGAGACGACCTGTAACTGATGACCGATCTTTGCTTTTCACCCAGTTTGTAATTTTTTATAGGGTTTTTAAAGGTGAACAACTTCTGCGACCTATTTACAATTTTCAGTTCCCCTGAGTTTATACGAGCTGCCTGGTAGCGACCTCACTTCCCTTCCCTTCGGGTTCTCCCCGTGCCAGAAACCTGCTCGGGCAGATCGCGCGCGCAAGAGGCTGGGGACTATTTCACCCCCCCCATCCGGACCGCCGTGTTTCCCCATCATTTTTTTCTGACCCTGCTCGAGCATTTTTTGTTTCTACTCCAAGTCGCGAAGAGGTGATTGACCTGCAACATTATTTCTTTGCCCCTTGCGTTTGTTCCTTAGTGGAGCAAAAATCCCGTCCTGCCCTACTTCGTTTTGGCTCACCCTTAGATTTTCCTTTTGACAAGAGTGTCCCACAATCCCTCTTCTTGCTGATAACCACGGTCGATGGTAAAACTTTGCCTTTGCTAGCACGCGCAATCTTGGCAATATCAGATACCTATTCACTGGCGGTGTTGATGTTGTTTGTTTGTTTTTTTGTGGTTTTGTGTTTTCCCAATCCAAAAGCAACGCTACGACCTCTCTGCCCGGAATCTGAGACAAATCTCTACCCCCCCAGCTTTTTTCCAATGTGTTGCCCTTTTTTTCCCGCATGATTCTCTCAGAGGCCTCTGTAATATCATGGGATGGAGTTGTACCACATGTTCTTTCTTTTAGACTCTGTTTGCACAATTTTTCGGTGATTAAAACCGTTGGGATCGAGGCTCTTCCTTTGCGCCATGAACGGCCTCTTTTCCTCGTTTTTGCTACCCCGCTTTCTTCGGATGAAGATCGTCCCCACATTTCGTCGAGGGTTTAGAGCTTTGAGTTGAAAGAGTTGTTTTGATCGCTGTGCGTGGCTTCGTACAACCTTTTTGTGATTTTTTTGTTTGTGTTTTCATCACCCAACCGTACTCGCCAGCTGCCAGCATCTTTTCAACCCTCGGACCGGTGCCTAAACTTTTCCCCCCCGTCTTTGTTCTCCAGGTTCCCCGGAGATGAAATGGATGCCCGAGAGTGAAACCTGACCCCTTTTTTTTTCGTGGCTGTTGTCTTTTGATAGTTTTTTCCCAGCTGCACTTTTTTAAGTATCTCTCTTTCGCCGCACCCGGGTTGTTTTCTCTCTCTAAGCCACCCCTTGTTCATTTTGAGATTTTCTTTCCCACCCCCAGCCCTAACCATCCAGACCACGAGCTGTTCCTGGGATTCACGCTTCTTCGGGTTCAACCCTTCTTGCCCTCCCCTGCTGCGCCGCCCTAGTTCTAAGCACAAGGCTTTGAGCCTTTGATTCTTTAACCCTTTTGCTGTGTTTATCCTGTGGTTTTCTGCAATGTGCATCTCGCAGTTTTCCTACACTCCCTCCCCTGAGCACAGTCGAAACTACTTCCGCCAACTTTCCGCATTGATGATGGCTCGTATCGGTCCTGTATGTCCGAACGTTAACCCTCCGCCATAAAAGTCCGCTCGTGCATTTTCCTTCCCACCTCTGATGGCAGACTCTGCCGAGAAAAAAGACTCCCCCTAACCTACCCGGTGGGCATTCCTCGTTCTTCTTTTTTCCTGGGGACCCCTTTTCTTTACCCCGGAACCCCTAGAGGTCCTGCAACAGGCAGGCTTTGCCTCGAGTTTCCCTCTTTTTATTCTTTCGCCGTCGGGCGGTTCTCTCTTCCCCTTTTCGTTGTTTAGGAAAATATTCTAGTCTCGTTGCCCTTTGGATTGGACCCCTTCCCCCCCCCCCCCCCACCACCCGACCAGCTCCTCTGACGCGCCAGATGTCCCCTCTGCTCGGCACTGTCAAGCTGGCCTCGACCTGTGCTTTGTTTTGGGTGGGTTTTTTGTTTTTGTTCCCGAGAAAGTATTCAATTAGAGGGGCTGTTCACCATTTGTCATCGGTTCAAAGAATCCGGAGTGATGTGACTTCAAGTTTTTTCCGTGCCTTATTTTGCTCCGGTTCCTTCGCCTTGCTCAGCCGGCGAAGCTCGGGTATCTATTCCCGTAGAACCGCTGCTTTAAAGCTCCAACAAAATGCTTGCTTGATGTTCCTGATCCTTTTCACTCTTGCCCACGGCAGGTTTAGTTTTTGGGTCCCTTGGGTTTTCCCCAGCCTTTGCTTTCAGATTCGCCCCCGGCTAGTATTTTTTTTGCTTAAAGGGTATTTTTCCCTTTCGCGTTCCTTTTCTCGTTCTGTTTTCTTTCTTCGCGCACTGGCGCTCTAAAACTACTGAAAATCAAGCGCGCTTTCCCGTCCTTGAGGCACCTTTTAACAATACTAAACAAACAGACGCCGGTTCCAATGCCCCCTCCCATATTTGCACAATAGTTCTGTCTCATTTGTTTTTGTTTTTTGTCTGCTCCTTTCTTGACCCCACCGCTGACCCATTTGTTTTTTACGAGTGATGGACAGGGAATGTCCAAACCCCTTTTTTTCACCACCACCGTCACTCTCGCTCTTTAACTTCCTCTCCCCCCAGTGCCCCCCCCCTAAATGAATCGTGCTCAGCTCGTTCGTTTTCAGCATCCGAACGCAAGCTCGGAAATCCCCAAATGCTCTTTCTTTGCAAAGCGCCTTGGATTTTATTCACTCCCAAACCCCCGTCCTGTTTTGGACATCTTTTTTACTACTGGACCCCAAATCCCTCGCTCATTTTTTTCGACATCACTGCAGAACCTCATACAACAAAGAGCGCCCGGCGCTTCCTCGGAACATTCCGTTGGTCGCGCAGGATTCCTCTGAACCCCTTTCCCACTAGCGCGTAGGTTTGGACTTTTCTTCCTCTTTGACTGGCAGGTAAGAGAACTCAATGTGTTCGACCTTTCCCTGTTTTCGAAAAGGACTGCTTGAGCTGTATGGATTTTCAAGGCTCCCGAGGCAAGACTATTCCGCAATTCCGGCCAGGGCGCCCCCTTTTTTTGCTTCCTTCCTTCATTGTTTGACGATTCTGATAGAACGCGGTCCCGCTGCCAGCTGTCCAAGGACCTCTTGAATCCCACCGTGCCCCCCCTTTTGAGTTCAAGATCTAAAGATGGGCGAAACACCCCTCTCCTGGCTATTCTTCTGTCTTGTCCTTTTTCGGCGACTAAGGGTTTTCGCATTTTCTGGCGCTATGACTTTTTTTGTCCGCTGTGCTCTGGAAAACCGGTCTCATCCTCACCGGTCTCTGCACGCTTTCGCCTTGCTCTCCTTTTTATGATTTTATGTCGTCTTGTAACACAAAGGTAAATTTTCACGTTGACGGCCAACCAACTTTTCCTTTCCTCCTGTTTTTTCCTCGTATTTTTTCAATTTTTGCCGCTTTACTTTTTTATTGGCGAGGATGGGATTCAGATTTCCAACCCTTGCTCGTAAATCTGTTGAAGGAGTTGTTCGGTTTCTCCTTCAGTCGCCTTCAACTTCTTTCCTTCGTAGTGGAAGAGGTTATTCCCTTCTGGTTTCTGGTAGGAGTTTTGCGCTTTTTTTCTTTCCGTATGTAATTTCTTCCTGCTGAGTCCCCCGGGACTCTCCTTCCCTTATGATGCAAGAAGGTATCCGGTAACCCCCCCTTCATTATCCAAAACTATTGCTGGATTTTGGTCTATTTTTCCCACATTCGTTGTACGTGACTACGGCCTTCTACTGCATTACCTATCGGCTTTTTCAGAGAATGATTTTATCTCTATTGGAATCCCTCCTGTTGTTTTCTCTTCCTGCCACTGGCCCGGTGGATGCCATTTATATTCCCCGCCTTTCAATCCCCCTCTTTTTGGAGGACTCAAGACCCAAAACTCCGAGCCCTAACTTTGGTTGGAAATGATGCATTATTCCATGCGTAAATTTTCCATACTGTAACTGGATTCTCTTTTCGCATTTCCCTGTTGGGGGACGTCTTAATCCTCCCTAATGAGCTGAATTTCCAGTCTAAATTATCCAACAATCCCTTCCTGCATGACCAACGCTTTCCTACTTGCCTGTCAACGTTTGCGTTTCCCTTTCCCTCTTCCTCAGAAGACTGATAAAGGATTCCTCCCGTGGCTGATTTATTTTTTCAGGACAAATAATCCACACAATTTAGCCAATCGTTAGGAAGGTCGCTCCTACGAGGTTCCACAAGATGTCGAGCACAAGTTTTTGATCGTCAAGGTCACCCCCGGTTTGTACCTTTGTGTCCAATTCCTTTTCCTGATACCCACTGATTGACGATTGAGTTTTTCTTCTTTGTTCCCCCCTATTTCTATAAGTGTCATAGCACTTGATGAACGGGATTTCCCGGTAATTCCTTCCCCCCCCATCGAACAAAGATATTAAGAGTCCCTACCCAACCCCGTAGTACTCGCGAGGTCCGATTTCTGCCGGCCCATCGCACCGAATGGAACCCCTTGTTTTAGTTTCTCCCATGTAGTAGACTTTTTTCTAATCTAGTTATTCCTCCTTTGCCACGGTCATAGCTTTACCCCTTTATGGAAGAGCGGTTCCGCCTGACTTCCCCGGCTTCTTCTTGTTTGCAATAGTTCGCTGATCCACCCAGTTCCGAGCAAGGCAAGTTCTGCTGACCAAGATAGTGCACATTTTGATTATATAAGTCTTTTCGCCGTTTCCCGCACTTTGTTTGGTTGACCCACACCACCAAGGGATTCTGACCCCCCTATTAGCTTTTGATGCCCTTTTCCATCGTTGGTGAAACCCCAAAACTCGCTCTTTCTTTCTTTCAATCTGGAATCTTCTCGTCAACAGAAGGGTCCCTCCCTGACATCATTCTAGTTTGGTTAAGTCCCCCCCACCTTTGAGTTTGGAGCTCTTCTTCGAAACTGGTCTTGCCATGGCTTCTCTTTGGTCCAGGATTTTTTTTGACTTGCCCCATTCTGGTTTTCTTTGTCCTGACTCCTCACACGTAGCTCCGACCCTTTCGCACTTTCCTGATCGATGTAATTGAGGCTGATTGAAGAAGGGAAGCCTCCAGGCTTGCCCTTTCTTTGGCAGCGATGGGCGTCTGCGAAATTTGACGCCTTTGTTGCGGATTTCTGTTTTGCAACTCTGGAAACCCTGACGAGGTCATGCTTGTTGTCAACTTGCGTCCTTTACCTAATTTATGCCCTCATTATTGCCAGTTTTGTTTTCTTTCTTAGTGTCCTTGCTTCCAATGTATAGAGACCTATTTATAATCCCCCCTTTTTTTGAGACGCGGCCTCATCGCTTCGCATCCCTTTTTTTTTCCCTTCTGGAAAACTCCTTAGGAATCCCCTGTAATGCAAACGCACCGGATGTGCCGTCGGTTTCCACCAACCTAAGACCCCGCGTCGGCACCCGCTCCTTTTTTATGTTCTTCCCCCAAGTTTTGTGGGTGAGATGCCAAACGCGCCATTTATCGTACCTTAACAGTTTTCCCCACGTAGCGAGCGTTTTTTGATAAGTCGACCTTGCCGGTAGGCGTACCCCATATGTAGCCCCGTCACCTCACCTCGTTATGGGCTTGAGAACCTCGTTGAATTTCCCCGCGACTTTCGCTTCCGCTTAAAGCACGGACCCCCTTATTGTTTTTGATATCGCCTATTGCACTTTCGCCTTCCCTCAGTCATGGATTGTGGTGTGTTGTTTCACCCCCCCTTCAACGTCCGACTATTCCACTTTGATTTCATTGGCCCCCCCAGACTTTTTACCCACCCTTCCCGCCTTGGTCCCCGCCACCTGTTTCCTTACCTCCTTTTTCCAAGAATTCATGATTGCCTCGCGACTGACTGTTAGACTCCTGATGAGCGGTAAATCCCCCATGGGCGTGTCTATCTACTAGTTGGGATCTCTGGATTACCCCCGTTTCAATACTGGATTCAACAGTTTTGCTCCTCCCTGGTGCATCGGCTTTTGACAAATTCTTGTTACCCTTGTTCCTGCGGCATTCTTTTCGAAAAATCATTGCTTCCCTCCCGGTTCCGCTTTGAGAACCAATTTTGAGTTTTGTCTTGTTCTAGGTGGGGTGGTTTTTTTTAGTGTCGGTTTACCAAATGCTGTCTTTTTGTTCACCTCCCAAACCGTAATCTCCACTTAGCAGGTGAGATTTCCGGCTCCCCCCTCCCGGCGAACCTGACATGCCCGGTCGGAGCGCAGATTTGGTTCCTTGGATTGGCCTTTATGCCGCTTTGTTTGAACTCCCTGAACCTTCAGTTTTCGGCGGCGCGTCTTCTTTTGATTTCGGGCACCCTCTTAAGTCCCCCCTCTTTGCTTTTAAGTACCTTTCACTCCCCCCCCCCCTTCCGTTGTTTGTTGTTTCGATACCTTCCCACTCAAATCTGGCTCTCGCCCACTTCAAAAGAACAAGATTCCAAACGGGAGCTGTCTTCATTTTAAATTTTTTCTTGCATGAAAGGGTCCGAAGAACCTGGGAAAATTCTGTAAAATGAAGCTAAGTCCATTTTCCTACTAATTTTGATTCATTTCCCAATGTGTCGATATGATGATCCCGTATGAATGTGTGGTGATGACCCAGACGATCAGCCCTTTTTTTGTTTTTTACAATATCACGCCTTATAGAACCCCTCTCAACACTTCTCAAAGCTCTTCCCCCCAATGCGGATTTCTGTTTTTCCTATGTGAGTTGCCGACCTGAACTATTTCCCCCCCCCCAGTATTTAAGCTGCCCAGGGGCATTACGCAAAGATTATGGATTCAACCGGACCTTCCACGTTACCTTTCTACTTGGTTAATACTCGTAGATCGACTTCGGTTGGTCTGTTCCCCCCTTCAGAATCACACGAAGCCTCGTCAAATAAGCAAGTTTTGCCAGCCATTTTCAATTTTCCGTCATCTAGATCCGTCTTGTTTTTTTATTGTTCCCTACATATGGTGAGTCCAGCATATGTCTAGCGTAGCGTTTTTTGTTTTTATTGCTTCCCACCAACCACAAATTTGTTTTTTGTTTGCTTTTAGAAAAACAAAGGATCATTGCCTCTGTGAACATTTTTTCCCCTTGGCGCATCGGTTGGGAAGCTTAGAACCGACATTGGCTTTTTCACCGATGAATCGAGTCCCCCATCGTTTTAGTGTTATTCGAAGAATTTGTGCTGTGTTTTTTTTCCATGAGACCGCCTGTCAAGGTAGCATCTCACCCCTTTCCACCCCAAGCATTTTTGTTTGATATGTTGACGACCTCTCCACCGCTGCGCTGCTGTCATCCCCCACACACTTTTCTTATTTAACTCAATAGTAATTTATGGTAGACCACGGAGTCTAGGGTTTTGTCCTTTAAGGCCGCTGTTTGGCCTCTCTTTTTATCTCCGAGGATTTTTCAAAGTTTGATTTCCAGCTTTCCTTAGTTCCTATGGCCCCTGCGGCTTCTCGCCTTCTTTTCACCACTACTGACTGTAATGTTTTAGCACACTTGGATAGTCACCGAAACCCCTCACTAAACCTTCCTTCCCCACTTGGTGCAAGTTTTAAAAGCTACTTTTTTTTGCCTCGCGTCTTTTCGGTTGTAGCCCCCTAGTGAACCCCCTCTCCCCGGTCCTTGTTTTTTTTTGGTTCCCCGGGTCCCACTCTCCCACCTGTGCGTCCCCCTGAGAATTCCGCCCAAGAGTCCACTTCCCTACTAAGAAAAATCTTTCACTTTTCAGTCTCCTCATTTCGAAGGAAGATATTTTCCCACCCAAGATTATCGGCAGAGTTGTCTTCCACCAAATTCCCCCACCCGTTGTTGTTTGAACTCTTTTCCGTGGTTTTTTCCCAAGAGAAATTTATGGTATCAGCACTCAAACCCAGCAAGTTTAATCCAAACACATCCCACCGACTTAGCACTTGCGATAGATTTCCCTTTCTCCTCGTTCCCTTTTCCCGGGGCCATAGGCCCGTGACTTTTCCGGTCTCTTTCCGTTGCATCCCTTTTTTTCCCTAACCTCCCTCTGTTGTTTTTCGAAACAACGACGTTGGGTCCTCCGGCACCGTGGTCTTGACTCATTATTTCATTTCACGGATCATCTTTTTTCTATATTCTTTTTTCTGCAAGTTCCGGCCCAGTTCCAATTTGTTTTCTTAGATGACTTTCCCCTTCCACTACACTTTAAGTTTCCGATTTCGCCGGTGTGCCGGCAATCCCTTGGACGCGAGTTGGTTTTTCCCCAACTTTGTAAGATGTTAGAGAGAGTATCCGATGTTCGCGACAACTAAGCTTTTCTTGAGGTCGGCCGCGACGTTCTCTCTTCCTCTGCGCCGTTTTCTCGGATTCCAGCCCCTTCTTTCCGCTTGCCCTGACGAAAATTTTCCCGGCCTTTTCCTCCAAGTCTATAGGCTCTGAGTTCCCCCCCACTTCCATTTTTTTTCTAACCCTTTGACCGTCGTGACCACGGTAAAAACTGTTAGTGAGTAGCACAACTTCTCAGCCGTCCCTAGTAGACTTACGCCTGCCGATCGCATGGCTCACCCTTTTGGATGTCAGATGGATTGAGCCCCATGAGTATCTGACGATTCGTTTGAGGAGGCTTTCATCCATTCACTTTCCCAGAGCAGGAGGGGACTAGTTTTTCCCTCCTTTTTTGTCTATTCTTGGACTTGAAAGTCAGCTCCGTCGCATTATCCCAAACAGCGAGTTTTTCTCCCCTCCAGATTTGTTATGTGTTATGACTCCCTGAAATCCATAATTCCCATTTTTACACAATTATTTTTGAGTCTTTTTCATCACCAGAGCCCACTGGACTTACTACGGTTGCGTTGCATCGAGGCCAGGTTGATTCTTCTTTTTTATCCCCTTGTTGTGTTTTCGAGCTTTTTTCTCTGGTACCTTTTCTTTCGCACCGCAGTATACTTTCTTCACTAAGCGCGTTGTTTTCATCTAGCCCACTCGCACCTCCCGTCTTTACCTGCTGCCCTATTTCCATAACCCACCCCCTTTTAGGTCGATTTAGCTTAGAAGGGGGGGCTCTCCCCTGCTTATTCCTTTTTCATGCCCCCGAAACCATTCAGCGCACACCCCGACACACCTTTTCCTGCTTTCAATGCTGCTTAATGGAACTTCCCCTCCCCTCTCCTCAGACTACGTCGTCACTGCGCTGACAGGTTTGGCATTTCATCATCCCATCAACTTTTCGCCAATCTTTCGGCGCTATTCTTTGGAAAGCTTGATGAAACCGTTTTTTGAGTAGCCGTTAAATTTCTTTGTTTCAAAATGTCACGGCGATAAACTCCATGCTTTTATTCGCCGTTCCCCAAGAGAACCCTAGCTTTCTTCGGGAATCCCCTCCTCACACTAGACGGCTTTAAGAGATCAGTCCCCCCCCCCGGCTCCCCGCCTCGCCGTCTCGCCAGTCCCCCGCACAACTCCTTGCTCGTTGAAGTTTCCTTTCCCCCTTCTTTGATCATACATCTTCTATGACAAGCACTTTTTGCAATCATTAGTCCATTTATGGCCTCGGGCATCTTCTCGGGCCTGCCTTGAGTCATTGTGTGTACTGTCCCCCCTCAGGTGTAAAAAGTTGTTGCGCCCTTGACGGGATTCGCGTAAGTTCACTGTCCATAGTGATAATCGATTGAAATAGCTCCGGCCCCTTTTTTCCGGAATTGTTGGAAACACCGTCTTTTTGTTGAACCTTTGCCCCACTCTCTTGTGTTCTTGCTGCCGGTAACTAGTTCTTTTTTTCCCCCTTTCACACGCGACCTTTTTCTTTCCAGCTCCGTTTGAATGAGCTGTCCCCGATCGGTTGATGTCCCTCTCTCCGCTTGGAGCGCGTTATTGATTGTTTAATTGCCTGAGTTGATGCTTATTTCCCAAATATCTGGACCGATTGTTTCCGGGCCCGCTTCCACGGTGTGAGTCCCCCAAGAAAATCCCTCATAATCTCCATTGATGTCCGAAGGCGTTCGTTTTTTTTGCGCGAGAAGATGTCTTTGCCTTTCTTCCGACTTTTTATGGACTGCGACTTCCATCGCGAGTGTTCATTTTTTGCTTTTTTTCTAGTTCCCTTCAATACAAACCCCCCATTACCGAGGTCATGTGTTCAATCGGCGCGTTGAAGACTCGAGATCCCTATAGATCTTTTGACCCCTTTCGCTGAGTTGGTTATTAGTGTTTCACCTGTTTTCTTTTCCAATGAGAGACCCTTTACCTTTCATTCCTTGGGTAAGTTTCCCTGTTCTCCACATTCCTCCTCAGTTCAAACTCCATGGTGTCGCTTGGAAAAATCCTTTTTCCCGGCCGGAGCGAGCGTCCCCCTGCTCCTCAACGGCGGGGTTGGACCCTTCTTCCCCAAACAAATACGACCGCCTTTTTTCCTCCCAGCTGACCCATCGTCCCTCGTTGCTACCCAATTTTTTTTTTAAGAGTTCTCCCCCCCTGGTAGTGCTTTTGAAGGTCAGAGAGTCGGCACTTTGCCCGACCAAACATAATGATTTAGCCCAGATCCCCCCTTCTGGTGATGGGTTGCCGATGCACTCTTTTTTTTTACATGCCCCGCGAATTGATCTTTTTGTCCCCGACTGTCTATACCACTGTCCATTGGGAGCCGCGGAACTGTCCTTTTATATCAGAGTAATGTGTTTTTTTGATTTCTTAACCCCCTGTGAAACTTCTTCAGATCAGATTGTAGGCAACCCCCCTCTTCCTTTTTCAATATCCTCCAAACTTCCTTCCGGCCTGAATAAGTCGGGCTCTTACGACTGCTCTCTTTCTCCGTATTGCTTTCTTTTATTATCCTGGGAGGCAAACCTGTCCATGCTTTCCCCTTTGATTGCCACTTTCGGTGCTTCGATACAAGTTGGACTCCTGACCTCCATAAGCCGTTTATGAGTCTCGTGCCTTGAAAATTTTGTAACGGTTTATTCGGCAGATCCCGCGTCCCTCAATAATGCAACTTTAGCCGTTTGGATTATTGTCTCATCTTTGTCGGATTAAGGTGTGCGTTTCGGTTCCAAACTGACCTGCGGAGGAGGTTCGACCCCCGTACTCGCAGCTCAAAAAATGTTTTCTCCCTCAAGGCTCACCTCCCCTGTTGCTGACAACTTACGACTTTCTGTGCTCCATGTTTCAGTTTCGCGCAGGCCCTTGATGAAGTCTTGAATCCTTTTTTCGGGTTTTGAGTGTTTCCCCATTTTGAGGTGTACGTATCTTTCTCTTTTCCTCCTCATTGTTGTTGTGCGTCTGATGCTTACCCACTCAAAGGCCTTCCCTGAAACTTGAAAAGAAATCTACTTACCTTTTTTTCTTCACGCTCTGCCCCCCTTTTTCCGATTTCATGTTCACTCTTGAGTCTCAAGTCCCTTTCAGTTTCAGAAAAAGTTCGCAAGTTTCCCCTTTTTTCTCAACCAGGCTGCTGCTGTCCCCCGATAAGTGGCCCCATCCCGCACAGTTTGTACGATACCCTCCCCTTTGAGCCCCGCCTCCAACACCTCAAATCGACCCCGCGACGCAAGGATTGCGGCTTCCGCTATCGGATCTGCAGAATACCTTTCCCCAACAGCGCATTTAGGCCTATGCTGGGCATTACTCACCCCCCCATCTCTGTCGCTGCGTCTCATTTTTAATCAACGTGGGTTACTCTCCTCCCCACGGCCAGTGTGCTCTCCCCCCCTTGAAGACTTAACAGATCTCCTACATTCAGGTTTGCCCCAGTTTTCCCTGCCCCTGACATGATTTTCGCGTTGGCGAATTCATTCCCTGAGGATCTCCCATATGATCTTGTTCTCTTGTATTTCCCAAACACCAACCACCTCCAAGTTCTATTCGGGCCTAGCTTTCTAGTGCATAGCCAACTTGGGTGCTCCTCGACCGTGTCGGTTATCCCTCCGCATTTGCAGATAACTTTTGTTTCTTTCACGATTGCCCTTTCCCCATTCCCCCCGGATTGATGAAAAAAGTTCTTGCTTTGCCGATTCCCGCTTCAAGTTTTTCTCCTCTAAGAGTCTCACTTCAAGCTTTTTCCTTTTTTTCATAGTTGCGCGTTTTTCCGCCCAAAAAAATGTTTGATGGTTCCCTTCCTTTCCTTTTTCGAGAGTTTTCCTTTTTTTTTCTTTGTCAAGGGTCCCACAGCAGGTTGCGGCTTTGAGATATCTACTCAGGCCTTGTTTCAAAGGATTTTTCGCTATTACTCTAGCGCGCTCGTTTTCCTTTTGCCACCCCACCCTGTTAGAAATGAAAGATTTCGCTTCTATCTGGGACCTAACCCCCGTTTACCCCTCCTCCACACTCTAGCAAAGCGAAACCTCTCGGGCTCGGAGTTTTTCGGTGATTAATTTTATTGACCAATCTACAATAGTAATGGTTAGAGTTTTTTTCCGTGACGTCCAATCCTCAACCCGTGCCTACTACCCCTCTTCCGAGATTTTCCTACCCCATTCTAATGCTCAGATTCTCCTAGTCATTCTCAGCCCCCGCTGAAGATACTCCCCCCCCCCCTTCTCCTTCACATGGTTGATTCTACTCAAACCCAACTCCCCCCCTTAAGGTGTTCCTAGACTGACAAAATATGATAGCGCACTTTTTGATCAGCAATCAACCAATTGCCTTCCCCTTCCAACAAATAACGCGCGCCATTCTGATACCGTCTCGGTAGACAGTTCCTTTACTCTCAAATTTTTGCATCAGAGATGTCTTTTCATACGATGGACCGCAGGCATCAAAAGAGAACCTCTCCAACTCTTGTCTCTTCACCAAAAAAGACGTGTGACTTTTGCTGAGCTTTTGCGTAAAGTAGAAAGCTTTCCTCCAGAAAAAGCCAAGGGCTCCCCTGTTGTTATAGAGATTTCCCCCCCCCCTGCCCCCCCTTGCCATCCCCCCCCCCGATCGCCTGCGGATTTCCCGAGGACCCCCAGCAGTAATAGGAAACCAAAGTGGTCATACTGACAGATGAGAGCCCCTCTTCTCCTCTTCGGACAACAAACTTTATCAGCTTCGAGTAGCCCTTGTTGCAGGACTATCCGTCCAATTTTGTTATATAGATCTTCTCCCTTAGATATTTGATGTCTTTAAAGGAACCCATTTCGCATGGTGCTATTCTTTTTCCCCCTCCTTCTCTCTACAGTTATTCTATCAAGGTGTGTCGTGAACCCCCCAACCCACCTTTTACGTGGAAGAGCCAAAACTCCTCGAATCAATCTTCTCGAGAAGCCGTAGGACTTCAGTGGACGTCCAGTGATGGGAAGGCCCGACCATCCCCCGCCGGCGTAACAGTGACGGACCTTTCCCGTTCGGAGTCTGGTCTTCACGTTTCCAGGCAGAGTTCTCTTTTTCAGGTTTGGCTCCTTTGTCCAAGTCTCCTCTTCCTTTGCTTCTTCCCCCCCCCGGAGTGATGCTCCTCGCCGTTTCTTGTTCTGAAATCCTGGAACAGGTACCCTAAGAAGCCCTCTCCCCCCCCACCCATTATGCTCTTTTGTTTTGTGTATTTCACGCTTCATTTTACCTACTAGGCCTAATCTTTTTTCCAAGCCACGAGGCCATGCGACCGGATATATATATTTTAATCCCCTCCCTTTTTCAGAGACCGGTCCGATCTCCCTGATGACCTCTTTTTCGATCTTTTCTTTAAGGCCTCCGCCTTCGTTGTGATGCCTACCCTCCCCCCAACCCATCCTCCCTCTTTCGCTGCCCTCTTTATATCCCCCCTTCATGTTATAAAACCCATTTTCCCAATTCGTGTTCGAGGAGATATCTTTGTACTCACACGACTACGGACTGTCTGCGCTAGTATAGCGTCCCTAAAGACCCCCACCCTGCTCCCTCCTCGCCTCCTTTCCAGGTATGTACTTAAGAGTATCAGGGCTTCCTTTCTTCCCCTTTAGACATTGTCCGGATTCTTTCTAACGCCCCCCTTCCGATCCCTCGTTGTTCTTTTACGAGTGAAAGGCTCTAATTTTTGCTCTCACCTTTAAAAAGTTTCAGGGTTCACGACTTCCCGGTGATCCCTCCTCCTGATGAATAGCCTCCCTGAACATCCGTTTCATAGACTTTCTGGGAAGTTGGAATTCCAAAGCACACACTATCTTACGTAGATCCTTGATTTTCCCACACGGCAAATCAGAGAGGGAAAAATACATATCCCCCCTGACTTTAAAGTGTTATACCCGTTTAATCATAATGTTCTCCCCAGAAATTAAAATTCCTCCTCTTGCTAATTATGCCGCGTTGGTAGACCGGTTTCTCTCTTCAGTGTATTTCCCCTGGATCGACCCCGCGTCCCTGCCCTTGATGAGCGATCTGTGATCTTTCTCCTGGAAGCTGCCCTACTCCCCAAGGCAAAGCATGTCCCCTTTTTGCCGCTCGTATTTGGTTCTTACAATTTTGATCTAACACTAGAGTTTTTTTCCTTGATGAAAGGTACTGTCCTTCCCTTTTCCCCCTCTAGCTTTATCTGGTTTTAATAATGCTAAGCTAGGGTTGACTCCTCTAGCATTGCGTTTCTGTTTAGTTAATGAACACCGATGGTGAAGTCCCTTCGGCTGTCAAGATTTGGGTCAGGTTGAAACCAATACTTGGTGTTAATAAATGCCCCGAGCTAGAAGCATTGATACCGAGAGCCCTTCCTTTCCTTGTGGGGTCGTCATTATCATGCTATGTCCATTTTCTGTCCTCCCCTCGGGAGTTTCTCTCGAGAAGGTTTGTTTTAGGCTTGCCTTAGAACCTTCCCAAACAACCCGATTGTTTTGTTCACCTCGTGACAACAGGCTTGACCTAACTCTATCGCGATACTTTCTCTTTTGCCAGTTGCGCTGCTTGTTTCTTAGGGTTTTGCCCCCCCCCCTTCTTGAGACACTCTATCTTGGTTTTGAGGACGGACCAAGTTTTAGCCGCAGTACATCGCTCCTACGGTTAAGCTCTGGGAAGGACCAAAACCCTCGGCCTCCCATTCTCCCTCGCCCGACCCCCTTGTTTTTTCGTCGGCACCGAAAGCCCTTGGCAACATTCGTTCGCTGAAAAAGACCCTCCTTTTTTTTTTTGCAAACCTCCTCAGCTTTATTAAGCCAAATTTTAGCCTCTCTTGATGTCCCCTCTCTCTTTTAAATGAACTTATTCCCCCAAAAAAGGTATCCAGAAGCACCTTCCTTAACCACCCTCCTTATTTTCTTGCATTCAATCGTGGCTCCCCCCTCATTTATATTTCTGACGTCCCCCTTCGAGACCCAGAATCATCTCAAGATTGCAGTATCCCGCAGTAAATTTGCGGTGTTTTATTCCAATCCAAACAAACGCCACTCAATCCCTCTTCCTCTAATACACTTGGCATGTTCAAACAAACCCTTAGGATGACTCTTTACTGTCTTGGAATTTTTTCTCTATGCACTCCTGCAAAAGGCCGCTGCCTCTTTTTTCGCATTCTGATGTTTCATCGCCCAACTTGCCGTGGAGATGGCCCTTTTGCCCCCCGGGTATTGATTCACTTTGGATAGACTAGGAGATTCATCCCTCCTTTTTGGGCCCGGGGCCTTCCCTCCCTTTTTTTTTATGAGGTTAATCCTGCAGTCTTTCAGACCTAGTTTTCGCGGTTTAGCTTTCTCCCGCGTGTGGATTATTTGCTTTTTTCCTTTGTGTCCTACAAAAAAATGATTAGTGAGCTGCTTCCTCAAACCGTATATTAGCCATGGTTTGATAAAGACGGCCGAAGACCTTTTTTCTTTCAACTGAAATTATCGTGGTCCTTTTTTCCATGGAATTCGATCGTGTTTTTTGGGAAATAAATTCTGCTCCCTTCTTTTGATTTTGCAGTCCCCGTAGCCATTGATGGTCCTT
>Ga0179593_1728230_pt1 | contig 16615 bp, 30 predicted proteins | sample CZODoug2_1_08_16_FD_185931 | JGI IMG/M metagenome (GOLD analysis project Ga0179593, IMG submission 185931) | Vadose zone soil fungal communities from Angelo Coast Range Reserve, California, USA - CZODoug2_1_08_16fungal (PacBio error correction) | ecosystem: Environmental > Terrestrial > Soil >... | reverse complement strand
TGTCGGCCGCAAGGGTGAATGAGGGAATGACGTTTTCGTGTTTCTCCCAATTTTTTTTTCCCCCCCCTCTTGTCCCTTGCGGAAGTGAACTCGCCTTTCCGGTCCCTCCCCCCCCCCCCCCTTCTCCCCTCCTATTGGTCTCGGGCGGAAAAATCTACTTCGCCTCTTTTCCTTCCAAAACCCTTCCTCCCCCCCTTTTTTTCCCTCTCTGCTTGGCGCTCGATTCGGAGATGAGCTGATTATCTGATCTTTTCGTCCCTCTTTTTCTTTCCCCCCTTTTTTGCAGTATTGACGTTAGTTTTTTCAGATTCTTCTGGGAGAGGAAGGCATCCCCGTACTTCTTCCCTTTCCCCCCCCCCCCTCTGCTACAACGTCGGCGACCCCTTCGGTCCTCTTTTTTTTTCCCTCCCCCTATTGCTGTGAAAAGAGGGTAGCAACCCATGTGTGTCTGTCCCCCCCCTTCCTTTTTTCCCCCCTAACTCGACCTTCTGTTTTTTTCCCCCTCCTCACCGGGCGGCGAGAAAATGCAATCATCAACCCGTATTCCCTCTTTTTCCATCTCGGGCGCACTCGGATTCCCTTTTTTTTTCTCTTTCCCCCCGGTATTCCTGGTCAATGATAGAAGTCGCAGGGCGTGGATCCTTCACTTTTTTTTTTGCCTCCTTTCGTTGCGTGAAATTCCCCTTTTCTTCTGTTTTTCCTCCTTTCGGTCACCTGCCTTATTCAAGATGGGATAAAAGAATACTACCCCGGCACCCCCCTTTTTTTTTTTTTTCCCGTCGATCGCCTCAACTTCCCCCTTTTTTTTTCTCTTTCTCGATGGGAAGAAAACCCGCGGGGTCCCGGCGCTTTTTTCCTCCCCCTTCAGCTCGCGGGCCTTTTTCCTTTCTCTCGCAACCACACGATGGCTTGCGCTGTTTTTTTTTTTTTCTTTTTTTTTTCCTCCTTGGTCCGAGTCCCCCCCCTCTTCCCTTCCCCTTCCCCCTTTTTTTTTTCTTGGTGACCGGACCAAAAGGGTCCTCCCACGATTAATGCCCTTTTTTAGCTCCCCCCCCTCTCGGGTTTTTGGCATTTTCCCCTCTTCCCCTTAAAAGGTTCCCGTCTATTTTTTTAGTTTTACTCTCTTCCCAACCAGAGAAAGGAAAAAGCGGTTGCTTTCCATCTCTTCTCCCCCCTCCCCTTGTTTTCACGTGGCCGTTTCCTCTTTTGTCATCGACTTTCACCAGGGAGAGGTATTCGGTGCCTTCTCCCCCCCCGAGTGATCAGTTTTTTTTCCTCTTCCCGTGAACGTGGAGAAGACCGCATTCCCCCCCCTTTCCTTTTCCCGGAAGCCATCATCCTCCCTCCCCTTCACGCCGGAGAAGGCGTCAGGTACCCCCCTTTTTTCCGATTCAGGCCTTTTTTTACCCCTTTTCCCTCCCCCCCTCTTCCTTGAAGAGAAGAAGGTTTTTTTTTTTTTTCCCCTTTTCTTCTTTTCTTCTGCAGCCAGTATTTTTCCTCTTTGGAGATCCCTTTCCTTCCCTTTTTTTCACCAGAAATTCCTCTGCTTCCTTTTTATCCTTTTTTCTTCTTCCAAAGAACTTTTCTCCCGCCCTTTCCCCCAGATCGGAAGAAAGTTGGAAGGAGGCAATCGCCGTACCCCTTTCTTTCGATTTTTTTTCTTTTTTTCCTTTTCTTTGATTTCCGGATAGACCTTGCCTACCCCCCTGGGTCCTCCCTTCTCCCCCCCCCTTGTGATGATGGCCGAAGAAGCAGCCCCCTCTCTCGGCGAAGCGCCACCTCTCCTCCCCCCCCACGGTAAGGGCCGTTTTCGGTCAATTTTTTTTTCTTTCCCCCTTTTTCCCCTCATTAGATGGTGAAGAAGAAGGAAGGGAGCGAGGACCCGCGTCCCCCCCCCCTTTTGATTTTGGACGCCAGGCCTTGTTTTTGAGTTTTTCCCCTTTTCCTCCCCCCTTGGGTGTTTTTTCCTTTCCCTTTTTGTTTTTTCCCTCCCCTTTCTTGCCGATGGAAAAACGCGGAGCCCGAACATGCTCCCCTCCCCCCCCTTCCCCGCGCGCGTTTTTTTGAACTCTTCCTCCCCCTTTTTTTCCTTCATGGTTCATTTGGTACTGGGGACCGCTTGAGGATCGGCTTTTTCTGTCCCCCCCCTGGCGGCGTTGCCTTTTTTCCTTCTTCTTCCTCTTTTTCCCCCTTTTCCGCCCAGTGGGAGTAAAAAAGATGGGAAACATTCGCTTCCCCCCCTTTCCCCCCCCCCCCCCCTTTCTTTTTCCCTCCTCTTTTTGATTCTTACCACAAGAAGGGATCAAGAAGCGGGATCGGGGTGGCTTTTTTTTTTTTTCCCCTCCCCCAGGGGCTTTTCTTACCCTCCTTTTTCCCTTTTTTAATAGCATACATTGGCGCAAACGCTAAGGACCGGCCCCCCTTTTTTTTCTCCTTCCTGACTTGCGTTGGGGAAACTTCGAGTTTTTTCCGCTCCCCATTGCTATGTGTATGATAGGAGAGGCGCTTTTTCCCCCTCAACCGATCTTTCCCTCTTCCTTTCTTTCTTTCCTTACCAGCAATAACAGGTCCCGAATCGATTCCTCTTCGCTTCCCCCCGCGCTTTGCTTGACTGTCCTTCCCCTTGGATAGAGAAGGAAAATCTCGTCTCCTTCCCTTTTTTTTTTTCCCTCCTCCCCCCGCTCGTCCCGCGTCTCAATTTCCCCCCTCTCTTGCCTCCTTCCTTTTATCGATAAAGGAGGAAAAACGCGGACGCGGGGCCTGCCCTTTTTCCTCCCCTTTCCCAAGACCATTCCTCCAATCCCATTTTTTTTTTTCTCCCATTTGAATTCCGCGCCCCCCCCCCCTTTTTTTTTTCCCTCTTTTGTCGGTCCAACGCTTTTTCTCCCTTCCCCTTCCCCTCTCCGGTCGTCGGAAAAAAAACAGGCAGCACACCCTCCTTTCCCTCCTCCCCAGCTTATCACCTTTCCCCCCCCTTCCCCCCCCTCCATTTTTTTTGCGCAAGGAGGAGATGAACAATTTTTCCCCAACGGGGGTCCCCCCTTTTGATCGAAATCACCCCTTACAAGTTGTTTCCTTTCTTCCCCCTTGTAGAAAAACCCCTCTTTCCCTTTGCTTTCCCTTTCCTCGAACGAGCCCTTTGTCCCCCCCCTTTTTTTTTTGTCCATTTCTGCCCAGCGATAAGAAAAAAGAAGGGGCCGGGGGGGTTTGTTCTCCCTTTTTTCTCTCTTTGGAGATTCCCCCCCTTTTTTGGCTGTCTCCCTCTTTTTTTCTTTTTTTATCCCATCTCCACGAATTAAGGAGATTGGAGTCCCCTTTTGTCCCCCCCTTACTTCTCCTCCTCCTTCTCCGAGATTTGAACTCCGGGTCCTTTTTCTCTTCCTTCACAATAGGAGCGATCCCGCTGCTTTCTTCCTTTCATTTTTACTGGCGAGATCAGAACCTAAACAGCCGTCATCGTTCTTTTCTTTTCTCTTTTTCCCTTCTTTTCTAGACGGCTGTTTAGGTCCCCCATTCCTCCCTTTTCCTTTTTTTTAACTACAGGGAAGGAGGGGGTTTGTGAAAGCAAGTCCTTTCCTTTTTTCTCCTTTCTTTTCCTTGGCAGACTTCCCCCCCTTTTTTTCCTTTTTTTTTTTTCTCCTCACCCCCGAAGTAAAAAATGAAGGGCTCTTCGGTCTCTCCCCCCCCCATTGGCGCGACCTCCCCCTCTCCCCCAACTTCCTTTTTTATTTCGTCGATGTTAGTAGGGAAGGAGAGAAGGCACCTCACGCATGTCCCTCCCCCTTTCCCCTCCGGCATCTTCGATCAGGGGATCTCCTTCTTTCTTCCTTTTTTTCCTTTTCCGCCCCCCTTTTTTTTTTCCCCCTTATTCTACCTATTCCGCTGTTAGAAGGGATTGGCGCTGGAGGAGCACCGTGAACTCCATTCCCTCTTTCTTTTCCCCCTCTCCATTTTTTCTTCAAGGGGGACTTTCCCCCCTTGCGTTTTTTTTTCTCTCTCTTTCCTCTCTTTTCCTACTTCCATTTTTAATGCGGTATAGAAAAAGATCCGACGCAGTTTCGCGGTCCGCCCTCTTTTCCCTTTTTTCTTTTTTTTTCTCCTGCTGAGAATGAACATGCCTCCCACCCCCCCCTCTTTCTCTTATTATCAAGTAAGATGGAGGAATTTGGGCATAATCCCCCTTCTTTCTCCTGATCCTCCCTCCCCTTTTCTTTCTTCCACTTTCTTTTTTTCCCGAAACACAAGAGGGAGAGAATTCCGTGCCTCTTTCCCTTTCTTTGCGACCGACCCCCTTTTTTTTTGCTTCTTTCTTCCCCCCTCTTTCCTTTTTTTTTCCTCCCTCGTGGTGACCAAAGGACGCATAGTGAAAAGGCAGTGCAACTTTCCTCCTCTTTCCTTGCCCTTTTTCTTTGAATCTCAAGTTTTTTGAGGTCCTTTTCTCCCCCCCCCCTTTTGTGCTCCTTCCTACTAGCGTGGCTAAAAAAAACGTTGGCGGCGCGGGCTTCGTCGATTTCTTTTTTTTTTTCCCCTTCTCCCGCGGGCGACAACCCCCCCTTACGGCATGTTTTTTTCCCCCCCTTTTCTTCTTTCCCTCCCTTTTCCCCGTTTTAAAAAATGGTAATGAGAAGGAGGAGCAAAAAACACTGGCGAACCCTTCTTTCCGTTCCTTTTTCTTTTTTTCCCCTCCGATCGGGTGGATGCATGTTTGCGGATTTCCTTTTTCTTCCCCCCCTTTTCCCCACACTAATGATTCTTTTGGTTCTTTTTTCTCTCTCCCTCTGCCACAAAAAAGCCACTGCAAAGGGGCCGTTTTTTCTTTCCTCCTTTCTTTCATTGATTTCTTTCTTTCTTTTCAAACACCCTCTGTGCGCCGGCGTAAAGGAGTGGAAGGAAGTTATCGATATCAGATGTCCCTTTTCTTCCCCTCCTTTTTTTTCCCGAGAGGGCTGGGCCCCCTTTCCCCTCCTCCCCTTTTTTCCTCTTTCCGATATTTTGATGAGAGATAACGGAGTAATCCTCTTGCCCCCCCCTTCTTTTTTATAGCCGGAGTTGGCCCCTTTCTCTTTTCTTTTCCCTGCCGCCCCGAAGGGTTATGGAATTGAGGAAGGGCAGGGAGATCGTTTCCTTTCTTCCCCTTTTCTTCTTTCCCCCCCCCCAATTCCCCCCCCTTTTCCCTCTCCGAAAATCTTTCATTTTTGGGGAAATTAAGTAGGCGTTTTCTCAGGTTCTTTCCCCTTCCCTCTTCCGGGCAGTCTTTTTTTCTTCCGTCCCCTTTCTTTGTTATGGGGGAGACCGTCCGTCTCCCTCCCCCTTTTTTTTCCTCCTTTCAAAATTCTTTTTGCACCTCCCCCCTTCCCCTTTTTTGTGGATTGTGATATGGAGGAGAGATTTCCATCGTTTCTTTCCTTTCCTTCCTCCCCAATAGTTTTTTCAGGGACCTCCCCCTTCCCCCCTTTCCCCTTCGGCCGCCTGTGGGGGGGAAGTGAGAGAGGGGGCGCGCATTCCCCTTTCTTCCCCTTTTCCCCACGTTTTTGTCGGCATAGTGATTTTCTTCCGAGGTCTTTTTTCCTCCTTTTCCCTTTTTTTTTTTCTTTTTCCTTCCTTATCTGCGAGATAATGTTAGGGCCGACGGCCTGTTTTTTCCCATTTTCCTTCCTCCAATTTTCGAAAAGCCTTTTTTTTAACTCTCCCCCTTTTTTTACTCTCCTTCAAGGGAGGAAAGGAAATCAACCGTCAGCTGTTTCCCTTTTTCCCCTTTCCTCTACTTAGAATATCCCAGACTTTTTTTTTTTTATTCCCCCTTTTTTTCTTCTTTACCCTCCGATGGTTGGAGATGGGGGATTCGTGCGCTTACGTTTTCTTTTTCGGCATCTTAACCCCCCCCCCCCTTTTTCTTTTCTCGTCTCAATGTTCGAGGAAGGAATACAACAAAGTGTGACTCCTCCTCCCTTACCCCCCAACGTCGGATTTAAATTTTTTCCCCCCCCCCCCCCTTTTTTTTCTCTCTGTTTCGAGAAATAGGAGGAGTGACCGCTTTTTTTTTTTCCCCCCCCCCTTCGATATTCCGAGCCCTTTTTCCCCTTCCCCCCCTCCTCTTCGTTCTGGGCCAAATAGGACAATCAGGCGGCGGCCCTGGCCTCCCCTCCCCTCCCCTTTCCCTTCTTTTCCAGCTCGGCGCCCCCCTTCGCCTTTTTTCTTCCTTTCCCCTTTTTCTTTTCCTTGTGCATTCTTCCTTCGAAGGAGTGAGATGGAATGGATGGTCGGCCTTCGTTCCTTTTTCCTTTCTTTTTGAATGCGGCGTTTTTTCTAGTAACAGGCCTCCACTACACAGGCAACGCTTAGTCCCCCCTTTGACTTTTTTCTTTTTCCCTCTCCCCCCGCACCAAAGTGGATACAGGTTCTTGGCTCTCCCCCCCTTTTTTTTTCCTGGCGCTCGTTTAGTTCCCCCCCCTTCTCCCTTCTCTTTGTACTTTGGAAGTTGAGGATCGGCCACCCCCCTTCCCCCTTCCCTTCTTTTGTTTCCTACACATCCCTTTTTTATCTCTCTTCTCCTAAGAAGTAAGTTGTGTTGTTGACAGAGACTGATGGGTGCCCTTTTTACAAACCTTCCTTTCCCTCTCGCCAAGATAATGGCCGGCCATTCTTTTTTTTGGACGTGATTTTTTTTCCCCGTTCAACGCTTCTTTTTCTTTCCTTTATTCCTTCGATCCTTCTCCCCTTTAATCTTTTGCTTCCAGAGAAGCCTTCCCTGGATAAAATTGGTGTTCCCCCCCTTTTCCCCTTGCGGGAAGAGGAGATCCCTTTTTCTTGCCCCCCCCCCCCCTTTTCTTCTATATTTTTTTCCCCCCTCCCCCCCCCTCTTTCTCAGGAAGGTGACTAACCTCTTTTTTTTCCTTCCTTTCCCCCACTCAGAAATAAGGGGTGAATTTTAAGGCCCGCCCAGTTTTCTTTTTTTTCCCCATCCCTTTCGATCAAAGACCGGAACGCTCCTCCTTTCTGATAAAGGTGGAGGTCGGCCCCTTTTTTTCCTTTTTTTTTTTTCCGAGCGTGCTTCCCCGACCTCACCTTTTCCCCGGATGATAGAGGTTGGATGATGCAGGCCGGCCCTCCTTTCTTTGCGAGTGGCAGCCCTTCCACTTCCCCTGTTTTCCCCCTCCGGTCGCATTTTTTTTTGAAGAAATCCTGGGTGGCGACCGTCCTTTCCCCCCCTCCTTCTCTTCTCCCCCCCTTTCCTTGTGCGTCAAAATAGAAGACAAGTGTTCGCCGGTGTCCTTTTTTCTTTTGGGTTTTCGTTTTTTTTTCCCGGAGACGTAGTGAGGGGGGATTTCCTCCCGGCCATCGGAAAATTGCCCTTTGATCTTCCCGTCCGACTACCTTTCCCTTCTTCCTTCTTTTTTTTTAATATTGGGGGAAGAAGAAGAGCCTCGCTCTTCAGATTATTCCATCCCCTCCTAATCCGGGAGAGCCCCACCCCCCTCCCTTTAAGGACTTTTTCTTCCCTTTTGAGAATGGCGAAGTTACGATGGTTTTGACGCCGAGCCCTTTTTTTTCCCCCTGGGTTGGGCCAGGTGGAGGTGCTTTCCTTCTTTTCCCCTTCCCTTTCCCCCCCCCCTCCTGTCCGCGATCTTCGGCCTTGAGAGTTCTTTTCTTCTCCCCCCGAAAACGTTCCTTTCCCCCCTCTTTTTTTTCCCCCCCTCCCCTGATAGAGCAGATCAGGGAAGCCCCACCCCTTTTTTCCTTTTATTCCCAAGCAGCGCGGTCCCTAACTCCCCCTTTTTCTCCCCCGTCTGTTTCATGTAAATTGGACGCTGAGATAGGCCCCTTTTTCACCCTCTCCCCTGGCCCGGACTCTTGAATTCATTCCTCTTTTCTTTCCCTTTTTTTTTTCCAACCCCGAGGAGGAGAAAAGAGGGCGGGTTACCCTTTTTTTTTTTTTTTTTTTTTCCTCTGCCACAATGACAACAAACCTAGGTTTGAATTGCCTCCTTATTTTTTCCCCTCCCCTTTTTGTGCCTTGTGGGTCTTGCCCTTCCCTTTTTCTGGCCCTGCAAAAAAAGGGGCTTTTTTTCCCTTTTTCCCCTTTGGCGGGGACCGGCCCCCTTTTTTTCCCTTCCTTTCCAACAGGAAAGATTTGAGGAAGGTATTTTTGCGGTTTTCTTCTCCCCCCCCTTTTCCCATGGCTTTATAGTTTTTTGCTTCTTTTTCTTCTCTTCCCCCCTTCCATGGAAATTAAGAAACTTTCGGGGTCTTCTTTCCCCTCGGTTCCCGTTCCCCTCCTTTTTTTCCCCTCTCACTTCTCACAGAGAGTATAAGGGATAGGCGCCCCTCTTCCTCCCTTTCGTACAGGCCGTTCACATCTTTCCTTCTTTCTCCTTTCCCTCCTCCCCTCCCCAAATGATGCAGAGGGCCGTGGGACCCCCTTTCCCCTTCTCCACGCCGGTTTTACTCCCTTCTCCCTTTTTTTCAAGAACCATCCGGATTTACCATCTCTTGGAGGCGATCTCTCCCCCCTCCCCCCAAGTGAGTTTGGAGAGGCTGGCGTGTCCCTCCTTTTTTTCCCGATTTAGTTTTTTTTCCCTTTTCCCTCCCCCTTTCTTCCCACACATGCAAGAGAAAAAAAACGCGCATCGCTTTGACTTTTCCCCCCCCCCTCCAGAAAGCGTTCGGACCTTTTCCCCCTCCCCCCCCCCCTTTTTCTCCATTTTTTTGAGAAGAGGAGATGACACCATTTTTTTTTTTCCTCCTCTTTACTTCCCTAAGCGTCCCTTCAATTGGAAACAGGCGTTTTTCCCACCCTTTCTTTTTTCCTCCCCTTTCTGAACTCCCCTTCCCTTCATCAATACGAGAGGGACAAGCGCTCCCCCTCCTTCTTTCCCCTCTTCAAGCACCTCTTTTCCATCCCCCCTTCCCTTTCGAAGGAGAGATTCGCTGAGACCCTTTTTTTCCTCCCGATGGTGTGTTTCCTTTTTATTCTTTTCTTCCCCCCCCTCCCCCCCCCTACTATTTGCGTAAGTGAGTCAAAACCGAATGTCTTCGCCTTCTCCTTTTCTCGAAGAGCTCCCGGTCCCCTTTTTTCTTTTTTTTTCTCCTCTTCTAAAATGTTTAGGGGCGAGGTCTTTTCCTTTTTCGGCGTATTTTCCACCTTTTCTTTTCTTCTTTTTCATGAAGAGAGGATCCGCCCAAACCTTTTTTTTCATCCTCGGAGGATTAGTATATCCTCCTTTTCCCCCCCCTTTCTGAAAGAGTAAATGGGATTTCATTCCCTCCTTTTTTCCCCCCCCCCTTCCCTCTTTTTGTGACGCACCCTTTTCCGGGAGAGGAGACTCGTTTTTTCTCCCCCTTTCTTGCGGATCTTGGTCCCCCTATCCCCTTTTTTCCCTTCCTCTACAAAGGGGGAATGCGCGACGTCCTCCCCTTTCCCCCTTTTCCTTCCCGATGACTCGAGTTTCAGGCTTTTTTCCCCCCCCTCCCCCCTTCCCCTTTTCCCCCTCTCCTCTTCCCCTCTTCAAGGCCTTCAGAAAAAGCGCATCGTCTCTTCCCTTTTTCTCCTTTTTGTTTTCTAGAGATAACCCTCTTTTTGGATTCTCTTTCCCTCTTTTCTTCCTTTCTTCCCTTTCCTTTTCGTGCGACGCAGGCTGCATACAAATAGAGCATGCCAATTTTTTTCTTTTGTCCCTTTTTTTCCCCTCTCTTCCCTTTTTGTCCGAGGACGAAGAGGGAACCGGCATGGTGAATCGCGGTGCTCGCCCCCCCTCTTTTTTTTTACCTTTTTTTCGCCGGGGAAGTTTTTCTTGGACTTTTACCCCCCTCCCATCTTCTCTTCCAGTAAAGATGGAGAATGGGACTAATCCCGGCGTTTTCTTTTCCTCCTCTTTTCCGATGCCCTTTTGCGGCTTTCTCCTTCCCTTCCCATCCTTCTCTTCTTCTGTGAAGAAATCGGCTGATCTTCTTCCCTACCCTGTGCTTTCAATCTTTCTTCGAGGTCCTTCCTCTCCTTTTTCTCTTTTTTTTTCCCCCCCCCCCTTCCCTCCCTTTTTCGAAGGAGTGAATACCTACCCGGACGATCCCCCCCCTTCCCTTTTTTTCTTTTTTCCTCTTATTTTTCTTTCCTTCCTTTCTCCCCCCTTTTTTTTCTCCCCTCTTTGCCCTGATGCGTGGCTAAAAAAAACGTTTTGCGGCGCGGTCCTTTCCCTTTTTTTTTTTTTTTTCTCTTTTTCCGGTACCTTCCGTCTTTTCCCCTTTCTTTTCCCTTCTTCCCCTTTTGAAAAAAGGGTTGGAATCGACAACGCGGCCTCCCCCCTTTTTCCCTCTCTGTGGTGACGGGGATTTGTTTCTTCTCTTTTCCCTCCCCCTTCTTTTTTTCTCTTTTTTTTCGAAGACAGATCGGAGGGAGCGGACCCCTTTTTATTTTCCCCCTTTTCCTTTTTCCCCCCCCTCCCCCCTTGCAAAAGTTTGACCGCGCTTCCTTTCTTTTTCCCTCTTTTTTTGTCCTCTCTCTTGCAAAAAAAATGATGAGGCCGCGTTCCTTTTTTCTGCTCTCAAAGAGTCCTTAATTTTTTTTCCCCCTCCCTCCCTTCCCCTTTCCCTCTTCTTTCGTAGAAGAGATGGTTTAAGGCGGGTCCCTTTTCTCCTTCCCTCCCCTTGTTGAGAAAATTCTTTTTGGCTCTTTTTTTCCCCCTCTTCTTTTCTTTCGCCAGGCGTGGCCTTTTTTTTTCCCCCGTTGTTTATTGACTGGTAAGCCCCCTCCCCCCCCCTCCTTTTTTCCCTTGTCTCTCTTGCGGAAGCAGCATAGTACGATAGCCATTGTCCTAGGATCCCTTTTCCCCCACTGCAAATTAACCTTCCAATTTTTTCCCCCCTTTTTTTCTTCCTCCTTTTTGCCGGGTGAAAGAAGAGTTTAAGGCCGACACCTTTTGGTTCCCCCCTTTTCTTTTCTTCTTCCTCCCCCTCCGGCTACCCGCGGCCCCTTCCCCCGGTCTTTTTTCCTCCTCCCTTCAATGCCATGCATGTTGGTGATTGTGGATATGAGGAGCGGGCTTTTTTCCCTTTTTCACTCCTTTCGGTTTTGTCATTTCTCCTTTCCTGACCAAATCGGCCGCCGACGTGCGCGCTTTTTTTTTTTTCCCCCCTCTCACCTTTTAACCTTCCCCTTCGTTCCCTTTCTTTATTTTAGAGATGATTTGTTACATTTAATTTCCTCGTCTTTTCTCCTGTGTGGGGCTTTCCTTTTTATCCCTCTCTCTTTCTTCCTTTTCTTCATGAAAACGTTTCGGTTCGCGGCCAATGTTGTTTCTTCTTTTTTTTCCCCGGCGGACTTGAAACCCCCTCATCCCTTTTCCCCCTTCCTCTTTTTCTCTCCGCTGATAGGAGTAAAAATCTACTTCGACTATCTCACGCCTTTCTTTTTTCTCCCCCTTCCCTTTTCCCTCTTGGGTGTGGCGTTTCGTTTTCTTTTCCCTTTTCTTTTTTTTTTCTTCTTCCTCTTCACCAAGGGGAGCTGAAGTCGGCGGAGATCTCGGTTTCTGGCCCCCCCCCCTCCTCCCCCCCCTCCCATCACGAGCCGCGTTCCCGACCCCCCCCCATTTTTTTCCTTTCCTTCCTTCTCTTCTCCTCATGGATAAGATATGTTAGAGAAATATGCGGTGCCCCCCCCCCTTTTTTTTTTCCCCCTTTCTTCCCTTCGCTGGGACCTTCTCCCCTGTTCCTCTTCCTTCTCTTCTTCCTTTTTTCTTTTTTTCCCCCCTCTCTTTCAATAAGGAAAAATTATTAGTAAAAATCAGGAGTCCACCATCTTCCCACTTTCCTGATACAAGAAAACTTCCCACTTCTTCCTTTTCCTTTTTTTACTTTCTTTTCTGATGTAGGAAAGGATGGAGGGAAGTGAAATTCCACTTCTTCTCGGTCAGGGAGGAATAGTTCCCTTCTCCAACCTCTCCCCATCCCTTCTTAATCTGCTTCTACACATTCTCATCCCTTCTTTCCCCCAATTACCCCCCTCTTTCTTCTCCCCTCCTTTTTACTCTCCCCCATCAACCTCGACCTTCCTACATATCTCCCACGCACCGCTCCCCCTCCCCCTCCCCCCGTAATCCCTGCTCTTTCCCCCCTTACCCCACCTTCTCCTCCCCTCTTTCATCTATTCCTTCTACCCGTGTTCTCCCAACTCTATTCTTTCCTATCCCCTTTACTATTCTCTCCCACTCTCCCTCTCATCCCCCACCTTATCACGGCCTACTTGCCCCCTTCCCTCCTCATACTCCCCATTTTTTTACCTCCGACCCACCCCCCCCTCCCCCATCAATTCATCTCCCTCACCTCCCTCCCCCCCCCACCTACTTTTCGTGTACCTAATCCCCTTTTATACTATCTCCCTACTTTCCCATCACTGCCATCTTTCCTTCCCCTTCCCCGCTCAGGTCCTTTTCTTCCATGTTATTTGTCATCTCCCTCTTCCTCTCTTCTACCCCACGTACCCCTTCCCTCTACTTATCAATTTCCCTCCTCCCCTTTCTCCCCTTACCCCCCTTAATTCCACCCCCTTTCTCCCTCCCCATTTCTCCTACTTCTCTCCCTGTTCCCCTCCCCCTCCCTCCATTTTCCCCCCCCCACCTCCCCTACTCCCGCACCCCCCTTTACCAACTCCCCCCCACTTCTCCTCCAACCCTTGACCCAGCCCCCTTTTTCGCCTCATTCTAGCTTTTACTTCCCCCGCCCTCCCCCCCCACATGCTACACCCCTTATTCTCCTCACCCCCTTTCCACACTCTCCCCCTTCTGTTCCTCCCTCCCTCATCCCACCCTACCCAAAACCCTCCCTCTTCCTCCTCCCTGACGTACCATCTACCCGCCCTTCCGCACCGCCCCTTCCACCCCCCCCTCTCCTCCACTTATTGTCCTGTCTCTCCCCTCCCCCATCCCCCTCCTCGTCTCTTGATCTTCTTTTCACTACCACACCGCCCCTACTCATCTCTCACTCTTCTCCCTTCTCCTCTTCATTTCTCCGACTCTCCCCTCCCCCCATCTCCTCCCCCCCCCTCCTTCCCCTCACCCCTTCTTCCAGCTTCTCCACGTTCCTCCCCTTTCTTTTCTCCCTGTTTTCTACCCTTCTTCCTTTCCCCCGCATTTCCCCTCCTACTCGCCAGCTCCTCCCCTCTCTCCCCCCCCTTGTCCCTCATCCCATCCTCTCCGGGTCCTTCTCCTTCACAACGCCCTCTCAGCGAGCCCTACACCCCTCCCATCCCCTCCCCCTCCCCATTCTCGACCCCCCCCCCCCACCCGCCCCCCTCCTTATCGGACTCCCCTCCCTGCCTCCTACACCCCCTCTGTCCCCTACCCCTTCACCACCCTCCCCTCCGCCCCCCATCTCTAACCCTCCCCCCTCCTAACCTAACCCCACACCTCCCTCCTTCACCCCCCCTCCTACCATCCAATCTTCATCACCCCCCTTCTTATACCCCCTTTCTTCCTCTCGCCTACCCCTCTATATCTCTCCCTATTCGTGCCTTCAACTTTCCCCATTATTAGACCTACTTCCCCTATCTCCTCTCTCCCCCTCCCTCCTCTCCTGCGTCCCCCTTACGACCCTACTCCCTCTCTCCCACCGACTTCCTCCTCTTTCCCCTTTTTCTTCATCTGGATCACCGAATACTACACCGGCAACCGAATCTTTTTTTTTTTTTTCCTCCCCGATCGCCAGTGTTCCCTTTTTTCCCCCACTTTGATCAAGGGGAGGGAGAGTGACGATGGGCCTTTTTTTTTTCTTTTTCTTTTTCTCTTCGCCCGTCCTTTCGGCTACAGCCTTTCTCCCCCTTTTCCCTTCTCCTGCAAAAAAAACGATTGGATGGAGGCTGTGCCTTCTCTTTCTCCGCCTGTGGTCCTTCAACCCCATTCTCTCTCTTTCTCTCTCTGCGCGATTGTTTCCTTTTTTTTTCCCTTCTTATGCGCCCGATTTCATGTCCTGCCCCTTTTTTCCCCTGCATTCTCCCCCCCCAATTTCCGTCAACGTTCCCGCTCTTTTTTTTCCCCCTCTTGATGACGGATAGATGAAATCACCATCTCCTTTTTCCTTATAGTCCTCCCCTTTCTCACTTCCCCCCTTTTTTCCCGAGGAAGCTGCTTTTTTTTTTCCTTTTTTTCCCCCTCTCTCTTCGTTTTTCCCTGTTTGTATTTTTTTCCCCCCTCTTCTTTCAGGGAAGGTGACGACCCTTCCTTTCCCTAAGAAGAGAAATTCACCCCCCCCTTTCCCCCTTCTTTTATTTTCCCTCCCCTGCCCCCCCTCCCCCTTCTGGAGTAAGATCCACTTTTTTTCTTTTCTTTTCAGTGTCCTTTGCATACTTTTCTCTTCCCTTTTTCCCTTCCCCCCCCCATTGATCGACTGGTTGGCGCCCTCTCTTCCTCTTTTTATCATGATTCTCCTTTTTTCTTTTTTTTTTTCTTTCCTCTTGGCGAAAGTGGCAGCGTCCATCCTTTTTTCCTTCTTTCCTTTTTTCTCTTTCAAGAAGGGATCGGCAGGCCAGTCCCCTTTTTTTTTTCCCCTCTTTTCAACGCATCCCCCCTTTTCCTGCCATGAACGGGAAGCAATCGCCCGCCTTTTTTCTTTGATTTTTTTGGTGTGTTTCCCCCCTTTTTTTTCCCCTGCAATTATGGTGGAACCTTGACGACGCGGATCCCTCCCTCCTCTTTTTTTCCTCTTCCCCCCCCCCCTGCCGCACGAGAGCGCGGAAGCTTTCTCTTTCCCTTTTTTCTTTTCCTCCTCCCCCCCATTGTGCGCTTAGGTAAGGACTTTTCTTCAAGTTTCCAGTGCGTGATGATCTTCCCCCTCCCCCTCTTCCAGGAGAGAGAAACAAAGCGACCCAAGCCTTCCTTTTTTTCCCTTCTTCGGAGTTCCCCCAGAAGGTTTTTTGGTCCAGCGATTTTTATTTTTTTTTTCTGGGCGTTTCCTCCCCCCCCTTCCCTTTTCTTTCCTATGAAAAAAAAAGGCGGCGCCCGGTCACCTTCTCTTTCGGAAAGGCCCCCCCCCGAGACCCCACGCGCGCCTCTTTCCCTTCCATTTCCCCTTAGCGAAAAAATCAACTTTTTTTTTCTTTCCCTTACCTTTGCGCTTTTCTTGGCCTTGGTTGTCTCCTCCCCTTTTGCGGGAGATTTTCCTGAATTCCTCTTCTTCTTTTGTTCCGCCCCCCCCACACCGGATTTTTTTTTTTTTTCCTTTCCTTGTTTGTGTCACCCCCTTTTTCCCTCTCCCATCAAAAAAACAATGATGTATTGAATTTTCCCCTCCCCCCCCCTCCCGGTTTTTTTGAGGGAGCGGTCTTTTCCTTCCTCCCTTTCCCCCCCCCCCCAAAGGAGGCCTTAAAAAATCGGCTTTTTTTTTTTCCCCTTTTTTTCCAACCTCCTTTTCCTTTTTTCCAACAAAACACACCCCCTTTTTTTTTTTTTTTTCCTGTATTTGAGTTGGAAAATGGGAGATTTGGGAATGCATTCCCCCTCCCCCCTTTTTTTTTTCTTTTCTTTCCTTCAGTCCCTTCCCCCCTGCCTGCGTCATCCCCCTTTTTTTTCTCCCCCCCTCCCCCCCTACAAAGTACAGGATGAGGTCACTTCCCCCCCTTTTTTTTTTTTTTTTTTTTTTTTGAGTACGGCAGTGTCTTTCCCCCTTCTCCGGAATCGCGAATAAATCTTCGTTCCTTCTTTTCCCTCGCTATCTCCACCGCCCCTTTCTTTCCCCCTCCCCCTCACTGTCTGAAAGAGGAAGGGGGAAAAACTTCCTTCCTTTTTTTTTTACGTCTCCACCCGGCGGACACGCCTTCTTTTTTCCGTTAAAAGGATATCAGGGGTTCCCCTTTTCCCTCCCCCCATTATCCCCCCAACTGCTTTTCCCCCTTTCCCTCCAAGTGAGTTGAGAAGGACTGAGGCCCCTCCTTCCCCCCCCTGATTTAAGTTCTTTCCGATTTGCCGCGTTGGTCCCCTCTTCTGCCACACAAAAAAAGAAAGAAAAACCTTCTTTCTTCCTTTTTCCCTTCCTTTTTTTTTTCGGGAAAACTCTTCTTTTTTTCCTAATCCCGTCCCCCCTTCTCTTCCTGTCGGAGATGAAAAATCCCTCCCCGCGTCCCCTCCCCTCCTTCCCTTTCCCCTTTTAAAAAGGAGTGGAAAAAGTTGTAGGCCATTTTTTCTTTTTTTTCCCAGCCACAGTTCCTTCCTTCCTCTTCAAGAGAAAGGTTTCCCTTCCCCCCCTCCTTCTGCTTTTTCTCTGACCCCCAAATCCCCTCTTTTTTTTTTTTTTTTTCCCTCCCCAGGAGAAGAGAGCGTCCTTTCTTTCCACCCTCCCAGAAGGGGCCTTTTTTTTGACAAGCTTAGGTTTCCTTTTCTTTTTTTATTTCACGTCCCTTTTTCCCCCCCCCCTCTGTATTGTCAGAAGTAACGCTTTCCTTTCCTTTTTTCTTTTTTTCCTTCACCGCACACCCCCCTTTTTTTCCCCCTTTCCCCCTCCCCCAAGAGGCGCGCGTTTTTCTCTTTTTCTGTCTCCTTCTTTCCCTTCCCCCTCGAGATAGACACAAAAAGCCGTTCATTACGCCCGGTCTTCTCTTTTTTTTTTATCGTGGCCCCTTTTCATACAGGGCGTC
>Ga0179593_1614676_pt1 | contig 16615 bp, 21 predicted proteins | sample CZODoug2_1_08_16_FD_185931 | JGI IMG/M metagenome (GOLD analysis project Ga0179593, IMG submission 185931) | Vadose zone soil fungal communities from Angelo Coast Range Reserve, California, USA - CZODoug2_1_08_16fungal (PacBio error correction) | ecosystem: Environmental > Terrestrial > Soil >... | reverse complement strand
CACTACGAGTCCGACTGCTTCGCTTTCCCAAGTCCGATAGGCGCAGTCGCGTTCGCTTGCGTTTCTTCTTGCTGAGTATTGCCCATTGTGTTTTTCTGACGATTGTTTCGCGCAACCATACTCTTCTTCCCCATTCAAAAGGTAAGAGTTCAAAATTATTTCAACGAAGTCGCCTTGGCTTCTTTCCTCTTGGCAAGGAACCAGACCCTTAAAATTCTCGGTCAGTTTTTGACGAACAGTGGGCGAAGGAGCTGTCATATGATGTTCCCTCACCTTTCTAATCCCCTTGTGGACCGGTGATTTTTTACAGACATCGTTCAAGGTGCTTATCTTCTTTTCTCATGAGATTCGTCTGTTTCATTTAAGGCCAGGTTCATATCCCGCTGACCCCCCCCGGCGGACTTCCCCCAAAGAGCAAGCACGACGATTTTTTATGTCCCTTCTGGAGGATATGAAGAGTTTCTTTTCCTCGTTCCAGGTCGCTCTTTCTGATATCGTTTTTCCTTTAACGATAGACGACCAGTCTGGCGCCCCCCTTCCTCACTTTCGGAGTTGCACGGGGCCACTTTTGCTTTTAATAGGTTTGGTATTGTTTTTTTGTTTTCTTTCCTCTATCAGGTTGAGATGGTCTTTTCTTTCACCGTGGGTGGGATGGGATGAATTATGCGTGTCTTCTGGCAGGCGATGGGTCCTTTGTTTTTTCCTTTTCTCTTTTTGTGGGGTCGACGGTTCCGGCAGTCATAAAAGCTAGTATTATGCGATTTCTCAACAAGCAGGTGCCTCTAGGCGTGTTCCCCCGTTCTTGTGACATTTTCTGTTTTCTGCTTCTTTGCCTCAATCCTGTTGCACCCAGTAGTTTCTCTTAGTAAGCGTAATTCATTTGGTTCGCCCCAAACCGTTGCCCGTTAATAACCACCCCCCCCAAAGCTCCCGCCTTTCTATCCTCGTAGCCATGGTTTTCTTCGATGTGAACGCTGGTTGCTTTCCCGCCCGCGTGGACCTCGTGACTCGCGATCTTTGTACCTAACAACTCCCTTCCTGAAAGTGAGAACCTCCTCGGCCAAGGCCTCTCTGACAATGGGTCGCCACTCTCCTTTTTTAAGGATGGCCCCAGCCCCGCGGTCTTCCCTGAAACAGTTTTTTTTTTTTGTTACAGGGCGGACCTTTTTATTTTTGCGGCTATTTTGTGGAGGCCTTTGGGGAAGAAAGACCCGAAGGAGTTCGTATTTTTCTTGATGGTTTTCTCCAAAACGGTGTTCGCGCACGAATCCGGCTTCTCTCGGTGATGTCTCTGTTTTTTCGAAGGTCGCTAGTTGGATTGAATGAAACGGGCACCCTTTCGAGTCAAGCGTTTTCTTCCCCCCCCTGAAACACAGGGAAGCTTATTCGCTATGTGGACTTATAACTTTACTCCCTCTTCCAGAGTTTTCTTTTTTTTCCTTTTACTCCGATGCGTCCGGCATCCTGTCCCCCTTTCCCCCCCCAAACTAGCATCCGACCACTTGATCTCCAGCAGGTGCGAGAATTCATTTCCATTTTGTATAGAGATCCTCATCTTTTCTCGTGTTCTTTTTTTCGTACGTGGAAGTCCCCAATGTAGAGCATTGAGCGTGAGTACCAGACAACTCCTATGAGTCCCTTTCCTCATTTCCGCTCTGGAGTTTTTCCGTTTCCTTGCGTATTAGGTTCCCTGGGATAACACCCCAGTTGAAACTAACTCGCAAAGACTCTTCGCTCTTCGTAAACTGGACCGACACTCTTGTGACTCGGTTCCCCCTTTACTGAGCGAACCCCCCTTAGTTCAGTAACGGAATTTCTATGCGCCTGGTCTTTGCACCGTTACGATTTTTTCTTCCTCCCCCCCCAAACGAAGAGTTCAGCCCAAGTTGTTTCTCCGTACTTCCATTTTCAGTTTTTTTGCCTGGTTTGTATGATTCTTTTCTTCTGGTTGGCGCCATGTCTTTCCGGCGTGCTGCTTTTTTTCCTTGCGCATAGCATGTGGTTTCAGCTTCTCAACAAAACTCTGTGCCTATCCGTCCAGACAGTGCGTCTCTTCTCGAGACCTTTCCGAAGGCTTTGGAATCCCAAAATCCCTCTAATCCCCGACTTTCATGTCCGCCTCTTGCAAACGCCGCTTTTTACCAAAAAAGTGTTTTATATCTTCTTCTGGTGACTATCCTTCTAACATTCTCATTCTCTTTTTTCCCCCCTCTTAGTTAGGCTATGGGGGCCCGTCCAACGGCTAAGCGTTTCCCTGTTGCCCCAGTAGATAGGTACCGAAAGGCTTCCTGCTCCTTTTGTTTAGTCGTTGGCAACTTATTCTTTTTTTTTTTTCCTTTTTTCACAACCTTAGGGCAAGGAGTTTTCTCGTTTTTTTTTAAAGGGTTTCCTGCTTCTTCCATGGGAAAGGCCCCCCCTGTTCCCAAAGCACGTGACGTCTTTTATTTCCTATAGTTTGTAGCGGTCGGCGCTCCCCTTTCCTACTTCCTATAACCTCGCCCTCTTTGTCGACCCAAAAGCCGTCCCCATCTGCGCAAGAACCCCAAACAAACCAAGTGTTTTTTTTCCTTTCCCCCTCTGTGTACAGTTGTCTCTGCCGAACCCCTCACAAATCACGTTCTGACCCCCCACGTATGAACCTTTTTTTCTCCCCCCCAAGTTCAAGTCGCCAACTTAGCGTGCCGTCTGCTTATCCCTCCGGGCGGTACGAGCTTCCCCCCTTCCGTAATGTACAAGTACGGATCGTCCCTCGCCTGCATAATTTATTTGATATTCAATTGTTTCCCCCTAATCTTTTCAACGCAAACGGCGAACGTTGGAAAAAAAGTCGAGAACTGAGTCCCATGAGGATTTATGTATTTCTCCGCCTTCTTTATATCTTTGATCTTGCGTGGTGCTTGTATTCTCTCAGAGCACCCATCGCTGAAATTTAGCCTGCACCCCATGACCGTCCTTTACGAGCGTCCCTCTCTCTCTTTTCAAACAGGTGTTCCTTTTTTTCTATTTCTCCAACACCTGCGTAGTAATCGGACCTTCAGACCCGGCGCTTTAAATTACCACCGCATTCTTTTCTTTCTGGCAGATCGCTCCCGCGGGCACCATATCCCTATTTGTTCCCTTCCCTTTAAATCTCCCCTTAATCTTTTGCCGAGCTCGTTCTTAACGAGTAGCGCCCCCGTATTCTCCTTTTTGATATCCTTTTTCTTTTTTTTTTCAGCGGCAGCCCCCCCCACACCTCAATGTCCTCCCTTGCCCTAGGTCTGTGCGGCCAATGCTTTTTGGAAACTTCCCCACACAAAGTAGTGCACCCCCCCAACAATCCTTTCCCCTCCGTTTTGTTTGTGAGATTTGCTGCGATTTTTTACCGCCTTCATGCCGCCCCCCCCCCCTCCCCCCTCCTCCTTCCTTCTTCATAGCTGGCGGTGCTGCCGCTCCAACTCTCCTTTGTCACCCGGTCAATGCCGACGGCCGACACGTTGATACCCGAGTCCCCTGCAAATATTTGCTTATTCCTCTTCTTTTCCTAGGCCTCTGCGGCATCCGTCTCCTCTCCTACTTAAGATGAACTTTCTGCTTTGAAGTTTTTTCTCGGTTCTTTTTTCCGGTTACGAAGCTTTGGATCGCCGCCCCGAACGTGGCAGAGCCGATATGTCTGGGTTCTGACGTCCTGGCGCATTTTTGAATGTTTTTGACTGGTTGTTCCCCTCACGTCCAACTTCCAGCCTCCCTGACTCTCAGTAGATCCCGTAAATATTTCCTCCTTCTCCCTTGACTTTTTTCCAACCTGTCTCCGGTTGGGGTCCCTCGCGTCTCCTTTCTGACAGCATTGACCTTCCCACGTCCCCTTTCTGAGGCGTCCTGCGATTCCTTTACCTCCCCTTGACTCCCCCCATGGCCTCGTCCTCCTCGACTTTCCTACCCAATGCCACTCCTTCCTCTGACTACGAAACCCCTGTACGCCGAGACGCTTTGGAGTCAGCAAAATCTTCTTTGGTTTCCAGATCCCATTCCCCTTCTTTTTGAGATCACCCCTCCTTGTATGTCTCGGTGGCCTCCGTACCATACGATCTCCCTAATCCCCTAGTCATTGTGGCCCCTCGACCCGATCTCTTCTCACAGCGGTACCTTTGAAGGTTACCTGTACCGGGCCCGCCTTCCTTTCTTCTTTTTCAGAGCCGTCTGACCCTTCCCTTCCCCCGACCTTGCCCCCGCGTCGGACCAGGCCCTCACCCCAAAATAATATTTTCCTCCGCTAAACGATGACTCTCATTTCTTGGCTACCGCTTATTTGCCTTTCGCGCCCGCTTATTAGTTGGTATGTGAAAGTCCCGCTAAAGATTTCCCCCGCCCCTTGATTTTTTAAAGAGAAGTATTCGCCCGTTGACATCCCCTATCCAGGTTTTGCCGTGAAACCCTCGGTTTTTCCTTTTTCTTAAACCCCCCCCCCCCCCAGCTTCTCAGGAACGTACTTCTCAATGAGTGTCTCTTCCTTTCCCTGACAGGCTGCGTTCTCCGCCTTTTATTCTATGCTCCCATCTGTTCTCCCCCCTCTTCCCCAACGCGTTTGTTTGAAACCCCTGAGTTGTATTGACAATCTTCTACTGAAAATAGTCTCCCTTCCTCTATGGTCTTTATCCCTTTCACCCCTCGTCCTCCCAATTCTCTCCCGCCTTTCGCTTTTTTTTCCCTACTGTACGGACAGGAACACCCTTTCCTTTTCCCTAGACGATGAGTGTTTTCTTTTAGAGTCTTTTTTGAGCCTCCCCCTTCTCTGCCGGACGTGATGAGTTGGCGGTTATTCCTTCTGTTTTCCCGACGTAACCTCTTTCCCTTTAATAGTGTAGTCGAATATACTGCGTTATGTGCCGTTCCTTCAACTGCCCTTGTATTCAAGGATCTCCCACCTCCCTCCCACGCTATGTATCCCCCATCTGCCCCCTCCTCTCGAACGAGTGGGGTTTTTTCCTCAACTCACTCCCTTGTCGAACGGCTTTTGGGCAACCTCCCCGTTACTGGCATCCTAAAAGATGACTCAAACGGATGTCCCCCCAATTCCGCTTCTCGCAAATTTGGTATTCACAAAGCTTTTTTTCGCTTGTTTTTCCATAGGAGGTTCCCTCGTGCCTTTATGACAACAAACCCTTAAGTGACTTCCTTCCGTGAAGAAGTCCTCCGGCACCCTTTGATGGGAAAGTAAAATTCTGGCTTGATCTGAGGTTCAAGTTTCATCCCTCGAGGACTGTTCGCCCCTCATCATCAAAACTTTGCCTCTCCCTTCCGCAGGATTCGTTAGCTTCCCCAGTGGGTTTCAACCAACACAATGCCCCCTCCTGACCGATGTCTGTGCCTGGAATACTCTGCTTTCTCTTCCATCCACCCTTACATAACAAATGTGACAGCACCACGTTTGGTTGCACACCCAAGGATTTTCCTCCTGCCCATCGGACCCAACCCTCCTAAGACATGTCGACATAAGATGCGCAGTCTTTTTTTCCTTTCGCCGTTTCAGGACTTTGATTTGTTTCTTTCCTTAGCCCAGATTTCTCGAGTAGATCTACGCCGCGCGCCTTTCCTCTGCAGAACCATGGTTACTATTCCTTCCTAAACATGGCTACGATTCTAATCAGGTGGTTTTCTTATTTATTGATTTCCCGCCTGCTTTTTTTTGTTTCATGAATTATCTTTCGACCCCTCCGCGGTCAAAAGTGTCGCGATGTCTGGTCTAATCCAGATTTCCTCTTTCCCGTAAGCGTGGCACGCTGACTTCCCTAGGGCCCTGCCACCCTAAAGTCTCCGAAAATCTGTTTTTGACTGGTCTCCCCCCCCCCACAGTGCTCCTCTTTCCCCCGCCGCATCTTTCCGAAATATGCAGACGCTACCCCCGCACAGTTCTCGACCCCAACAATCTCCTCGTTCTCAACCTTGTCGACCACTCCATACCCACCACCTGTCCTAATTTGCCAATGCCCCCCATTTCCCCCGCAAGGTCGAAACCCCCCCCCCTTTTTTCCTTCTCCACGAGATGTAATACTTGCCCCCCGTCCCCTATACTTCCGGATAATCATTCTCCTCGCCCACGTCTAATCCCTTATCGATTCCTTTTCCTTCCCGAATGTGCCACCTTGATTATCCCCTGCATCGGTTTTCCCTTTCCTCCGGTAGGCCTTCGGACCTAGGTCTGCCAATTGTTACCGTGCTCCCTCCGCCTCCCCTATTTCCCTACCTTTGGACTCCCCCCTTGCCGTCGGCGTCATATAAGCGGTACCTCTTTTCCGCTGAATATTTAACATCTCCCCTTTTCTCACGGCCTTCCCTCCCCTTCATTCCCCCTTGTAGTCCCACATAGCCGGCGAAACGTTCGTGTTTTCCCACTCCCCTTGATATTCTTTTGCAAAATTTTCTTCCCGTCCCCGCGTTTTTTCGATAATCCCTTCAACTGGCTCGAAACACCCCGCCATTTCCGAATCTCCCCCCCCCTCGATGGACGCGACTGCGCTTTTCCCCTGTTTCTCCCGAAGTCTTTCAGGACTTTGAATCTCTCTCACCCTCCCTTCATTGTTGTTGATTGATTCCCTTGCTGATTTACCCACTTCCCTTCTCCCCCTTCCCTGAGAGGCGTGCGTCAAGCGTGCTTGATGGATTCCTGCGTCTGTGATGGTTTTCCCAGCAGGCAGTGTCCCGCTTCAACCCCAACTCGCGCTTATCCCTTCTCCCCCCCGAACGGCAGTCTCTGCAAATTGTCTTCCACGATTTTTCCCCGTTCTTAAGCGGTGCATGGGAATTCCGATTTTTTTGATTTTACTCAATTTTCTCTCTTCTTGGCCAGGCGTCTCTTTTTCCCACTGCGCCCTACCCTCGGAGGAAGCATCGTCCTTTTCTCCTCCCCTCTGTGTCCGAGCCGAGGTTTGTTTCTGGAGAGTTCGTCAAGCATTAGTAAGTTCGCCACATTCCCCCTCTGCGAGAAAGAGTTTCTATGCCCCCTCCCTTGATCCCCCCACTGTCAATCCCACGAATATCCTAACCCCTTTTGTTCTTCTTCCTTGAGACAGGGAATTCGTGGCCGCTTAGAAGGTCGATTAGTGTTAATTAAAGATTTCCGACAATCTATTATCTACTTCTCTCATTGTGGAGTACCAGTTTGACACGGTTGTTTTTCTTTCCTGATGATTCAATAGAGTTTGTCTTAGTGGTTTCTTACAGTGTCTCACTTTGCCTTTTATTCTCTAAGATGGGTGAGGTATGGGAGAAGATTTTTGCTTTTACCCGCATATTGTCCTTTGTGATCGGCGCTGGGGGTTTTTTCATGCGAGAATCCCCCTCGAACAGCCGTTCCTTTATTCTTTAGACCCGATGGCCTTCTTGATCCCCTCTTTCTATTTTTTTACCTCTTACTCGTTCTTTCCCTACGCGCTGGAACCTGGACCCTTTTTTCGGAGACTTGTTCACTGTATTGTAACAAAAACGCTTCCCACGTACTGGCACCCAAACCCCGACATAAAGCATGTTCTGTTATAACTCTCCATTTGTCATCTTTCCTGTTCCTTCCGGTTTCGCCTCTTGTTGTTTATTCTTTGGACCTTCTGCCAATGGATCCCCTAACACTCACAGTTTCACCACGTCATAACCCCGCCAAGTATTCCCCTTGAAAGCTCTTCTTTTTTTTAGGTAGACCTTAGTTATCTTTGGATCCCTTTGGTCCAAAGAAACCTTTGGTGGTCCGGTTGGACGCCCCTCCCTATCAGATGCTATCATACTTGCTTCCTTGAGAAGGAAAGACTCTTAAGGTCTTTTTTGGAATGTTGTTGAGCCACAAATGGGTCTCTCCCCGATATGGCGATCTTCTGCTAGTGTTATTTTCTCTGAGAGAACGTTCTCCGTTGGATGCCACCTACCCCCTGAGATCCGGAGCCTTCCGAATTATTAACTTTTCTCCGCATTTGCGATTCCTCGATTCAAAAACTTGTTTCTTCGTTCCGGACGTGGAACCGGAGATCTTGTTTTTTTGTCCCTTAACTTGTCCGGCGCACCCTTCAATTAATGTGAAGAATAAGAACGCTTGTGTTTCTCCACCCAGAAGTTGAGAGCCTTTGGCCCTCTCCTCGGTGTAATTTGATCGTTTTCCATTACGGACTGGAAGTCACGACTCCTACTGAAGCCTTGACCGTCTTCCGACTCGTAGAGATTCTTTTGCCCGAATGTTGCCGCTCTTTTGTTTAGGAGTTGCGGCGTTCCATTCCGGGATCATCAGTGACCCGTGCCAAAACCTGCCCCTCAAAGATATCTTCGGATATTCTACTACCACTATTGCGCACACATATTGGACGTTGAAATGTGAACGCCAGCCGGCCTCCCCACGTTCTTATTTTCTTATTCACTGTTTTCCTTTTGTTGTGCCCACCGTTCGCCTGTTTTTTTTTATGAATGAATAATCATTCAGAGCGCCGAAAACTTCGTTTTCCCCCGTCATTAATTATATTCTGCGGCGGTACCTCTCCCCGGGAGAGCTTCTGGCGTCCCCCTCTTTTTCCTTTATACTTCTTGGACAGCGGTCTGCCGCATGGCAGGTGATCCTTTTTGAGAAGTTTGATCCTCACCAACATATGAGTGTTCCCCACAAGTAATCTCCGCTGTTTCTCCTTCTATCCCTCAGGACACTCGGACCCTCAATATGTAGTAATTGATCCACTACCTTTCCAAGACAGTACGTTCCTTGATGCTTCTCTCTGAAACGCTGATTTTCAGATCACACCCCGTGTTCGAGATTAGCGTCATTTTCCCTGGCGAACCCCCTTTTTCATGCTTTCCCTCTTCTCTTTCTGACGACAGATTTTAACAAAAGCATACCTATTGCGCGAGTTGCCCCTTGATCTCTTCTTTCCCTTTCCCACCTCAATGCTCTCTCGAGTCTTTTTTCCACTAGGGAAAAAATGTGATGGTTTTTTGGATGGCCTGGAAACCTTCTTTCGGGCGGTGATAGGGGTCCAGTGTCCGGGCAATGCACATCTGCCTTCGTCTTGATTTATCCCGGTCTATGAAACGTTGCCGCGGTTTTCCGTATCTTGTTCATATTTCCGCCTTCTTGTTAATTTCTTTCATTTTCCCCAAGAAATAGGGTCGCCCAAAAAACCCCGCCGTCCCAGCCTTGAACAAAATGCTGTTGTTTCTTTTCAAGAGAAAATCTTTTTTGAGGTCCCCCCCACCCCCCCCTCCTATGTTGATGAAATTCCCCCACCCCCCCTCCTGCTTTTCGCACAAGTTCAAGTTAATCTCACTTAATTCTCGAGTGGCTTTAGTTTTAAAGTTTGGGTATTCCAAATGATAACCTTTCAATTCTTTCTTCTCCTGAATATTTTTCGTCGTTGTAGAGTAACTTATTTGAGTACAACCGCTTCTACGATTTCCCTTCAACGTCTCCCTTTTTGTTCGACAAAAGTCCCTTTTCCTCCGTCCCTGTAGCACTGCTGTATTAGATTCCCTCCCCCTGACTAAGGGCTCTGCGTTTGTTAGTTTGATTATCCCCTCGCCCCCACGTTTTGCGTCCTTCGCTGCAAGCCAGCTCGACTCATCGCTTTCTTGCCCAAAGGTGCTTTTCATTTCTTCGCGTCAATCTCTGATCTTTTCCCGAGTAGCACCGTCCCTCCCCAACGTCCGGATGGCGACCCCCCCTTTTCCTCGTCTAGCATAGCATAATCCCACCGATGGTAACCCGCCCGATTTGGCCCTTGTCTTTGAAAACTAGACTTTCGCCCGGTAGTATTCTTCTCCCTTTCCCGGCTCTTTCGCTTGCAGAAACGAGATTAAGAGATTCCTTGCGTCTTCTTTTCCTTCCCATTTGGTAACATAGTCGCAGCCCGAACCACCCCCTCATACTCCTCTACTTTTTTTTGTGGTTGAGAGCTCTTTTTTGTTTTTTTTTGAAGTTATGCGAATTTTGTGTACCTTCCAATTGGCCGCACTCCCGAGGCTCTTCTTGATTCACGTTTCCTTTTGCTTCTCTCTCACCCCCAATAGACCGTGACAACGCTCCGAGCATGGCTCCGACCCACAGATCCCTTCACCCCCTTTGCGTCGAGTGATTGCACTTACCTCGGTGCTCAGTAACCTTCCTTTCTGCGGATTCTGAGCGGCTTCTCAAGCAAGCTGACGCTTTTTTTCCGTTGGTGGAAGGGTCTGCCGGAGCGGCTGACCCCTCCTCGGTGGTCAGAGACGAACTGAAAAAACAACGTTTCCGGTCGGTGCTCTTAATTCGTATTGTTTTTTTGTCCCCGCGACCTTCGAGGGTTGATATCCCGAGACCGAATCAAAACAGCAAGAGTCCCACTCTAGCTCTCTTCAGGAAACCTCCCATCCATTCTTCTCAGGGAATTTTTTTCCTCACAATTGAGCCTTCTTTGGACAAGCGAGCATAATTCTTTTCCCAAGCCCCGAACCGAGTGCGCCCTTTATTGGAGAAGAGACCCATTACCTTGGCTCAATGGTCCCCAATCTGGTCCAGGCTTTTCCCCTCCAATCCTTTATAGTTTTTGAATTGTCCAATTGAAGAAGAATCTTCCCCCCGAAACCCCTTTTATTTTCTTAAAAGAAGAGACAAGGTACAATCTGATTTCTCTCCCCCCAGCTGGCGCCTTATTGTCCGCATTGTATTGTCGACCTCTTTCGACGCTCACACAACTTTTCTTCCTGGATTCGCGGACCTCCAACGTCTCTGTCACATCTCATTTGAAGGGACCTGTCGGTTCCCTCATATCTTGAACCCTCGGCTGAGGCAGGCAGGACTGCCCCTTCCCTGGAACCAGTATCCCCCCCCCTTTCCTTTTTTTTTAGTCCTAGAACAAACTTCCCCGTTCAAGAGGCGATCTAGCAACGATTGCATTCGGATGGTCCCCTCATCGTGGCAATAGAGAACGATTATTTGGCTGGAAATCGGCAGCCTCATCTCCCTCCCCCTCCCTACGCCCTTTCAACCGTGATATGGACCGTTGACTCCCCTATATCTGGGGGGGGACCTCCACCCTCCCCCTTAGTTTAACTGATCGAGACATTTAGTCACCCCTTCCTGTCTTCCTTAGTTGTCCTGAGCCTAAACTTTCGACCTTGAGGTCGGATTTTCCCTTTTAGGAGACCGATCTCTGACGCTATATTAACACAGACTTTTTCCCCACAACACAATCCGCTCTTTGCTGCCACAAACCCAGAGTGAAAATCTCTCACTCCTGCTGTCCCTCCAGGTTCTTCCCTCCCCCGTAGAGCGCCAAGAAATCTCTGAAGAGCGCGCCTGACTTTTATTAGGATTCGCCCCCGGTACTTTTTTTTTGACTTGCGTTGTGTGTCTTTTCCGCCCTCTCTTAACTCGTGTTCCAATCTCCCACCTGAAAGGAAGACCTGAGACTCTGTGCTCGTTCAAGTTTTTCGTTCCCTTCCCGCTCACACTTTGGTCAGAGTGAGTAGCCGATTACTCAGAGCTCTTTCTTTCCGTGGCGTTCTCCATGCTGAGGTAGACAGCCTTCAACAATACAAACTATCTGACCCCCACCCCCCCCCTGTCCAAAGACTCTCACCCGACTTTTTCCCTCTTTGGTCACTTGCTGCGTTTCTTCCATCTTTCCTGCCATTTCCCTTCTCCCTTGGACAACCCTTTCCCTGCTCTTTCCTTGGATCCACAATCTGTCGAGGTTGTGACATTAAGGCCTTTGCGTGTGATCTTCCCAAAAACGCAAAGGCTGAAGGTGATCGTCGTCAAGTGATTCATTTCCCCCCTTCGCTTCCCCCCTAATAACGGTTTCTTCTGTCGTCCGGAGCCAGAGTCGTCTCCTGATATTATTTGCCCTTTTCATCCAATGACCGATACTGCGAGACATCCCAACAAATCTCTGATCCTCTTTAGGATGCGTGTTCCCCGTCTTGCAAAACGGGGTTATACACCACCCTTGCCATCCATTCCTTCCTTCTTGTCTGTTTTCCTCTGTCCTCCATAGGAGAGCAGCTTCCAGTACCCACCTTCATGCCCCTGTTTCAAAATCCCCACATTCCAGATGAGGAATGCCTCCCCCCCCCCGAGGACAAAAATCACGACGTCGACCAAGAAGAGTTGAGCTTGTTCGTCTAGCCTTTTTTATGTCTTTCCCTTTTCTTCCTTAGTTTAAGTAGAGACGATCCCGAGTATAGAGACAGTCCCCTCTTCTCCCCCGCGCACGAAGAAAAGGTCGTACCCCCCTCACTTCGAGTTATAACAGACAGTGGCGGGAATTTTTGGTTATTGTCATTTCCCGTCTTCGACCAAATGACCCTTCCTTCCCCTCTCCGAGCAGTGCAACGAATGGGTAACCGTCGTCATGAGCCGTTATATACCACCCAAATCGATCCCAAGATCCACGCCTTTAAGATGGTCTGCGAGCCAATTCCCTTACCCGTATAAGCTTTGTCTCCCTTCCCTCCCTATCATACCCCCCCCCCTCCCCCCCCGCGACGATCAAACGGGCTCCCGACCCTGCGCCATACCTGCCACATTCTCCCACCTTTCACCAGCTCATTCTGCTTCCTCCCGGATCCGCCGGTTCCACTTCTACGCAACCCACCCAAATATGTCTCCCAGAAGCTTCACCAATGCCACCAATTGCTTGACCTTGTCGCACTGTCTGAAGGGTTCCTAAGACTCTGGTTGAATCCCCCTTAAACGACGAGCCCTTCCCGCAGGAGGCGAAGAGCGACTTTTCCCTTCGATCCCTTCAGATTCGCCCTCCCGTGACCAATCGGATCCTTTTGCTTTTCTATTTGAATTCAGTAAGGTCTTCCCTCCTTTTGGCTTTTCTCCTACTTGAAACTGTGAGTAAATTAATCTTCTCTCACTACTCTGCGACCCCTCCTCTTGAAAATTGACGATTGTCCAATCTCCGTGGCCCCTAGCCTTAAATTAAACCTCCCTCAATTGACCAAGCCGCCTTCAACTTTTTTCCAAATCCCCCCCGCCCTACGTATTCCCCCAGCCAGTACCCGGAGACATTAGTTTAATTTTTTCAATTCTCAAAGGAAGTTTCCCGGAAGAGAAGCGAGAGTTGTCTTCGGTATTAACACTGCTTGACACAACCCCTCTTGCCCGCAGCCCCCGAAATATCCCCCCCTAATCACAGCTGGACAACGCTCTCGATCTTTCCTTCTAATTTCCTCAGTTTCCGAAGGATCCTTCTTTACAATCTCTCTATTTTATACTCCTTTGGTGATCGAGTCCACCATTCCCTCCACTTCTACCTTATAAGTCCCCCCCGCAGAGATGAGACTCTTTCTCTTTCCCTTTCGTATGGTCTCTTGCGTCTTTTCATTTACAGGATGGATGTTTCATCCGCCATTTATTCCTATTTAAAACCACTCTCCTTCTTTCAACTACCAAACGTTCGAGCGGCAAACTGGTTCCAAACGACGTTCTCGGTCAGTTTTCTGTTCATACTGCGTGGAGGGAGGTTTTTTACGAATGGTCTTCCAGGTTCGGGGGAATCTGAGGATTGTTTGACCGAATTCACTCTCCCTCTTTCTTCGGTGACTAACAAGACATCGTCAATGTGATCCTCCGCCTGGAGTTCTGCGCTGATCGTTATAGGAGTCCTTTGACCTCCCCAAGTTTTTCAAAGGTCGTATCAGAACGATTTCTCCTTCATGTCACCAAAAAGGGCAAACAAGACTTTTCACAGTTCGGGTGACTGACCTTATTAAGTTCCTTCTTCCTCTTCCGAGCCTGAAGGAGATAGTAGGGTAGTCCATTTATTACAATCTCGCGTCTGGCCTCCCCCCGTCGCGCATTGCGCCACTTTAGGTTCCCTTGCATTGTTCCCACGTTTTTCTTCCAGTGGTTTTTTGAGTGTTTCGTTACAGTGGAGCGTTGATTTATATTGGGCATACGCTGTTCGTTCTGGAAGAGATGTTTTCCTTCTCTATGAGGAAGACTAGCGCTGGCGGTGAGGGGTGGTCTTCTCTGCGCGGAAGTATAACGTATTCCCCCTTTATGGAATGCTGCTTCCCCCGATTGAATTCCTTATTTTCCACATTTCTTTTTAAGAGTGATCTTTAATTACCCCCCTATAAAGGTGTGGACCCCCGTCGGGATCTGCAGATGATAATCCTTGGGTGGGTTCGCCCAAAACGCTGGTCCTTTCCCCAATAACGATCTCCCCTTCCCTTTTCTTTCTAACTATTGAGCAATTAGATTTATATGATGTCTAGTAACTTTATCTTCGCGCGCGGTCTCCTTACTCTCGGTGAATTCTTGGTCCCCTACCTTCCCCCCCCATAAACCTGTCAAACTTGCCGAACCTTTCCCTAGGAAATCTTCAGACCTTCTAGACACTCTTTCCTCGTCGATTTTGGTACGTATGCGACCACTCATTTAGGTTTTAACGAACCCACCTTCGGGTTGAACTTTTCTTTTTCCATACGTGTACTGGAACTGATGCTCATGTCAGTAGGATTCTGAGACCGCAGACCCCCCTGACGGAAGTTAGTTCTTCTAGGTTTTTTCCCCAACCACTTGGGAGCCTCCACCGCTTTATAGATATTCTTTTTCTTCTATGATACAGGTTCTCGTTCTGTTGAACTTGATCTCCGGAGACTTCCAAGAGCTCTTTCATATCCTCCATAAAGGGAAGGAGACCCTGATTTCTCTTTCTTCAGACTAAATTAAGCGTTTCTGTTCCTTCTTTTTCATCCAGTTCTTAAGCTTCCTTTCTTTCCTCCCTAACGTAACCCCCCTCCTTTCCCTCCCCTGTGGTATAATAAAGAAGTTTAGCCTCTAAATTTGGATCCCTATTTATCTCTTTTACTTTGGCATGATTCCTGGAATTTTCCCCCCGTTCGAGCCCTGAGCTTTCTCCTAACACCTCGTTAGAGACTTTCCTAATTAGTGCCCCCGGTTGTAGGGCTTCCCGTTGATCTCCTGATCATTATTCAAGTGACGTCAACTCACCACGCAAGCTCTCCTTCATAGAACTTCCCCCTCCCACTCGCTTCCACCCTCTTGGAATATAATTTAACTCCATACGTTACTCCTCCCACATTAGTCTCAGTATTTCTCATTTGATCCCTTGGTCCCAACTTTAACTTTTCTTTCTTTTCATCCGAAACATCCCTCTTCAGCCCCGAAAACTTCCGTCTCAGTTTTCCCTTAATATAAAAGTCTTCCGTGAGGGCTCCTAGCGGGATTATTGGAGATCTCTCTTTTGTGAAGGGATCTTTCATGTACATTCATGCTCACCCATTTCCTGCTATTTTCAGTGTCATTAATTTTGTGCGATTTTATCCCCCCGCATCATGGTTTTTTTCCCTTGGGTATCTCTTCCTGCGATGTTCTCATGAGATTCCAGCCTTTCCTCCCCCGGCTTTCTTCGACTTTAGGATCCCACGTTTTTAATAACCTATGTATTCCCCCTGATTTGATGGTATTATAGACCTTTTTGCCAAGCGTAGATCACACAAAACCCTTTTAGTCTATCTCCGTTTGTGACTATTTCTCTTCTTTCTACCTGAATTTAGCTGTTTTCGTCTAGCTGTTTCCCTTCCTTCCGAAAAGGAAGATCATGTTGCTTTTATGTTTGCCCCGATAGATCTTCGGCCTGGCTCACTGCCTTCCCTATATTTCCGAGATTTCGCCTTTTCATATGAGCTTTTTGTTCTGTTCCCTTTTTCTGAAAGGAGGGCAAGGATTTCGGAGCAGTGCTGCTCTGATATCTTATATCCTGCGGGCCCCCCGGTACTGTAATTTTTCCAACCTGAACCCTCTTTTTTCTCGTTAAGAGACGTGTCGTATTGTCTTGCCTCCATGTCCTTTGATTCTCACCCCTAGCCCCTGGTAGACAACACTCATTTCCAGACGCGAGCCGCACCCCCTTCTTTTTTATCTCCAGAGCACGATTATTGTCTTTCTGCCTTGGCCACACCAAATTTAATATTGTTTTTGATGACCTTCCCCAAGCCTAGGAGTTTTTCCCTTGTTTCAGTCACGTTAAGTTCTTCCTCTCTTCCTTTCTGCTCTCTCGCCTTGTACTAGGCCCATGGGCGGTAAATGTCTTACTGAGACCTCATTCAGCTTTTTGTGGGTTTACGCTTCCTTGGGAGTTAATTTGTTTCCCCTCTCTCCTCTTTCCAAGACACCCTTTTATTTTCCGGAAAAAAACCTTTCCTTGATAAAGCTTACCTCGCCTTTAATTGTGAAGCCCTCCTCCCCCATGATTTTTAGCCTCCTTTTTTGTGGTTTTTCTATTTCGCGAGCATAGCGCAGCGACATTCTCAAAGAACTGTCCATAGACATTTTTCTATCCCTCCCAAGGTGATTTTCCCTTTCTATGGTCTTAATCTACTTACGACGAGAGACTCACCCAGTCACCTCACCCCCCAGATTAAGATTTTGGCTCGTTACCGATCTCCCCTGTCTGCATCACGAGGTCTCTGTTCAATCCACTTGAGCTTTTCACCTATTTTTGTCTTCTCGGTGTCTTTTCAATCCGTAATCCGTCGGCGAAGTATTACCCCTATTCTGAGTTCTTAAGAGAAAGCGAGTTTCCCCCCCTTCTTGAGCCTGCTCTGTGCGGTCCCAATCGTGTCCTTAAACCCCCAGTCGTCCACCCCAACCCCC
>Ga0179593_1511474_pt1 | contig 16615 bp, 16 predicted proteins | sample CZODoug2_1_08_16_FD_185931 | JGI IMG/M metagenome (GOLD analysis project Ga0179593, IMG submission 185931) | Vadose zone soil fungal communities from Angelo Coast Range Reserve, California, USA - CZODoug2_1_08_16fungal (PacBio error correction) | ecosystem: Environmental > Terrestrial > Soil >... | reverse complement strand
GACCCCCTCCCAACCCACCACAACCTTTACCCCCCTTTACGGTAAGGCCCGCTTCTTTTTGTCGTTGGAACTTTACCTACGTAGTGTTTTTTCTTTTCTGTCGTATTCTTTTTTCCCCTCCCTCCTTGCAAACAAACCAACCCTCCTTTAATTCCGACGTAGCCGTTCAGACTTCTTTCTGCTTTTGTCCCTGCTTCGGTCTTCGTAATTTGTGTTTATATCCTATCTCTTTAGTTTCTTTTCTCCTTCCACACCGTCCCGAGCAACCAAAGTGGGCCCCCAAAACGCTCAAGCCCTCCTCTATTCAAAAATACCGCCGCCTACGATTGCGACTCCCCTCCTCCCGTTGTTCGGACCCCTTGAATGGGCATTGTTTTCCCCCTCTCCAGCCCTCACCAATTTCCTCTCTGCTGGGTCCCTTGTTGATCCTTCTCTAACGGCGTCAGGTGCCTCCGAACCTCGGCGGAACTGGTCTCGCTGGGGGCTCGGACCTCACACTTCAACCTTCTAAGGCACAGCATTAGGTCACAGCTTCGTTGGTGGTCGTTGTTTTACCTCCTTGTTCGCTACGGCCCCTTCGACCTTTAAAGACGCCACCCTCCTACTCCCAACCATCGTCTCTACCTTGATGACTATTTACAAAAAGGATTGTTCTTCTTCAAACCCCTGATATTCCAGGACTCCCCCTTTGCATGATTCCACCCCAGACTCCAACTGACTATTCTGATTCCCCCCCCGCTTTCATGCCCACTACTTGACCCCACTTCGTCCCCCCCCCCCCCCTTCTCAGGTATCTCCCTGTTCTAAGGATTCAGTTCGTCGACCCCCAAGCTTCATTGACATGTTGAATTTCCCTTTCTCCCTCTCCCCCGGAGTTCAAGGTTTCTCCTGAACACCCCTGTGTTCTCCGTGAACTCTGCGAACAGAAGTCCATTGTTAAAGTATGGGTCATTACGAAAGTTTGTTGTAGCCTTCGGCATACTACCCCTAGCACCCCAACCACCCTGCGTCGCTTCTTCATGACGCGTCTCTCGTTAGGTCCAGCCACTGGTCTCCTCATCTTTTCTCTCATACTCAGCTTCTTTTCCCCTTTTCATGACAGCGTTTATTCATGATTTTGCCATCTCCGTTATACCGTGAGGTAGTCTGCCCGTCCCCCCCTTTTTCCTCCCATCTGCCGCATTCGCATTAGTTTCCGTAGAAGCCAGACTTCGTTATGGATCGATTATACCCAGCCGAATATCGTGCCTTCCTCCCCGCCCCCCCCCCACACCCATCTCCTTTTGCACCCAAATCAAGTTCGGAAACTTCACCAGGCACCTTCAATGCCCCCATGTCGCTACTGCCATACTCCTCTCATCCCCCTCTCTGACGCCTCGGTTCCCGGCTCCATCGACTAATCGTCCCCCTTTCCTATTTCATACCTTAAACATCCCCCCTCCTGATCATACCCCCTTCGGCCGGACCCCGTGTCTCATGGCGACAGCTTTTTGAAACCTCCGCCAGTCGAGCAGGAGAATTTGCAGGTCCGGCCCGCTACCCCGCGTTCCCACTTCTAGGCAAAAGTTTTTTCCCTCCCTGGTTTCTTACAAGTTTTTGTGCGTACCACGGACTGTGACCCTCTCTTTTAAACCTTTTCCCAGCCGCAAGGGACTCGGATGTGCGACCCGGTCCTCCTAGAAGAAGACAAGTGTTTTTCTGTCTGCGACTACGCGCTTTTCTGTCTGCCCCGCCGTTTCCATAGAAACAATGGAGATTTTTTCCCCCGTCATCCCCCCCCACGAAGGTCTTAGTTCCCCCCTAGAAGTCCGTTCCCCCCTCCCCCCTCGATCCCCGCCCCAACCTCCGAGACCCATCCTGAGAAGCTTCCCCTTCCCTCCCGCCCCGCTTTGCTACGTCTTCTCCAAAAACTCTCTCAATCCTACCTCAGTTTGTTTTTTTGTGAGTCGCGCTCCCTTCCCGTTTTTCTTTACACTGGACGATGCTGATGAATCGCAGGAGGGGTTTCCCCGCGGTGACGATGTCAGGCCTCTTTCTTGCGATCTTCGTGTTGATTGGGAACCCCTCGCCCTCCTGTTTTTTGCGAGAGTTCACCAGTCGTATTGTGCCGCCCCGCTGAGTGTTCTTCGATGTTCTTCTTCGTCTCCTGTCGACAGTGCCCGCCCACCGCCATTGCGCTCACGGTGTCTGAACGATATGCCGTCGTTGTCTTTGACCATCTCTTTCAATTTCTTCCCGCCTAGGATGGATCCCTTTTCGCCGATCTGAGCCTTTTGCCTCTTTGTAGGAGTTTCGGGACCACTGTTTTCGTGGCTTTCCTTTCCCCTCGTTTTCTCATGAGCGCTTCTCTATTTTCCTTCGCTTTTTTCTTTTCTCTTTGAGATTTTCCCCCTGCCTGAAGGCAAGTGCAATCAGGTAATTTCGGAACGATTGACATCCCTTTGCCGCGGACACCCCCTCTCTCCTCTATTCGGTAGTGGACGGTCTAGACTGGGTCGCGCCTTTTAAGAGAGAGTCAATTGGTGATGGAGGTTTTACGATTTGCGCCTTTTTCGCTCACCTGATCTTCCACTGGGGTCCGTCTGCGGCTCCTACTCTCTCTGTTTCACTAATTCGCTTTTTTCAATTACGAATGTTGGCTTTAAAGACGATTAATGCGGACTGCCCCCTGATCGTCCCCAGCCTTCCCTTTTTCCTCGGCCACGGTCCCTTCACTCCCCCCTTTCCCTATGCTCTTCCCGCCCCTCCTGCGGTGAATTAATGATCCTCTCTTTTCTTGATTCTCCGGCCGCCTGACCCTTCATCGACGCCGCAGCTCATGCCTCTAATTTTTTTTGTTGGCCGATTCCAGTTTTCTTTGAGGTCGATAAACCCCCTTTTTGCCGAAGAACCCCCATAACTCATTTTTACCTGTCATTCTGTTTCTCCCGGATTCAAACCTTTTGGACTCGTGTCAATTCTCCGTTGTTTTTCTTCTTCTTTCCCGTGTCCTTAATTCCCCCCCAGTCTCGTTCATATGAGCCAGAACAGAAATACCTGATTTCTAATCCTTTCGTTGCTGTCCGCGTTTTTTCTCGTTATTTCCTACTCGGAGGATAGCTGGTCTGACTTAGCCTTGACCTCTCTTTTCGGCATTTCTTTTTTCCCCCTCATGGTCCGCTTAGTTTCTTCCTGTGGAAGATTGGACCAGTTTGTTTGAGTAGAGAAGCCCCAATCCCATGTGGGGGAAGCTCTATTTTGTTCTCGCATTATAGTTGATCTTATCTTCCTATCCTTTTTTTTCCTTTTGCGTACCTTTAGTGTCGACCCCCTACCGACGCTCGTTGTCCATCAGTTGTCGGTTCGCCGGGCAGCGCGTGTACACTTTTCTCCTAGTTTCACTAAGATGTGTCTCCGGATCTCTTTCAACCGAAGAGGATGTTTAGCTTTGCGCGTTCCCAGGCCTGTCTAGCAAGTCACCGTTCGCCTCGATTCTTCGCGGTTTTTTTTTGATTTTACGAGCGGCAGTGCACTTTTTTAATGATTACGTATCTGAACTGCTTGTTACTTTTTTTGAGTTCCGGATATCCCATGTCGTGAGTTAATCCGCAATTGCGTGTCGGTGACTAGACCATGCAAACCCCGCTAGGTTCGTTCTGTGCGGGGTTGTTTTTATGTGAGTTGAGTCCAACCAGGACTTCCCCCCCCCTCTTTACCACCCCCCCCCAATCCCCCCCTCCTTTATGGAAGGAAACGATGTATGCCCCAAGCACCCCCTCCCAGCGCCTTCAGTTTTTTTTATATGGTCTTGTTCATCTCCCTCCTCCCTTCGTTGGGTGTAGTTTTTTTTTTTTTTTTTTTTTTTCACTCAATCCCACACCACCCCTTCCTTTCGATGGTGAGTCCTTTCCCCCTCAGGGTTCCTTACTTTTCAATCTGTAGGATTTGGAGTTTTTGCCCCCTTGTGTTTTCATCATTGCAACAAACCTCCTAACGTCGCATCCCTCCCTTTCTCTGCGTCTGTTTCTAGCCCTAATCGGACTTTCCTCCCCCGTCTCAGTATCTTCGTCGCCACGCTTCCGCGCAAAATGATTTGAAGGGTAATTCCTCTCTTTCAAAAAAACCGCGCTCGATGATTATGCCTCAGGGCCTACCCGCATTTGATCCTCTGGGCCCCCTTCCCTCCCGCTCCCCTTGCCCCCCCATCCTCGAATGCGTTCCATTTCTAGTAGAGAACCCCATATTCCTTTTCCCGACCCTATTTGAGGGTCAACTGGTTGCTTTCAGATACGGTCCATTGGTCTTTCTTCACCTTCGGGCACCGGTCGTCGTGGTTACAAGAAGTTTTATCTCCGCTCCACTCCACTTCTTTCCCGTCATCGAGCGTCGGGTCTTTGAAGCTCACCCCCCTTTTATGGGATTTCTTCTCAAGCATAATCTCCACTCGCTTCCAGGCTGTACACCCCCCTGCCCAAACTGCGAGGCAAGTTGCTGTAGGAGACCCGCCTCCCCACGACCCCTCTCCCCCCCGACCGCGAACAACCACCTCGGACCCTTTTTTCGTCCGGTAGTTGTTCATTTCTTTCACCACGCCCTCAGGGATTTGACGGGATTTCTATTGAAGGTTTCATTTTAATTTTCCTACTTTAGCACACGGAGCCTTCCTCCTCTTAACTCCGTGTAGAGTGAGTGCGATTGTAATTTTTATGTTTCTTTTCGGCACTTTTTTGGTTTGTAGTCTCCTCCCCTTTTAGGGAAATACACATCCCATGATCAACCCCCCCCGAGTAACTTTCGGCATTGAGCTTCTTAGTATTAGTAGCGCCGGAGGTGTCTCCCTCCTCTTCGGCTCCCATTCTGCTGGCCGTCCTATTTCCGTCGCGCAGCCGAGACCCAAACTAGCCCAGCTTGCCGATTCCCTTCTCCCTCCCCTTTACTTATCCTATTACGTCTTGCTCAGTCCCCATTCTGAAATTTTTACAGAAATTGCTCGTTCCGTGCATTGACCCCCGTTTCCGTTCGCAGAAAAGTAAATTTAGTCCCAAAGCACTCCCCCCGCCGTCTCCGAACTGTCGTCATTCCCCCTTTCCCTCGCGGTTCGCGAGGACGCAGCGGTCCCTTTCTCATTCGGTAGACCCAGTTCTGAGCGGACCATATATTTCTCTTTCCTCCTGCCAAGGACCCCTCCTCATCTGAGTCAATAACTTGCCAAGCCTCTCCGTCTCTTTGGTGGTGATAAAAAGATTTTGGGAATTTAACCGATAAGGAGCCCAGAAGTCTCCCGTTCAAAGACCACCCGCCCCCTTTCCTCATTTTCCTCTTAGAAAAGGATTTCCTCCATGGATATTCTTCCGCACGAGTCTTGTTACCACTCCTTCCTAGAGTTATACACATTTTTTCGATCCCCCCCTTGCATACGGCCGGCCCCCTTAGGCGATATTCCCCCCCTTCCCCGAAGAACAGGACCAAGCCTGTTCTGGCGACGTCGATCCAGTAATTATTCCCCTGAGGGCCTGCTCTGCTTGCCTGGTCACCGTAAATTACCTGACATCTTCTACTCTTTTCGTTCCGCGCCCTAGTACAAGCTCCCTCTTCCCTATTGCTGACCGCCTTTCCTCCTCTCTCTTCGTGCCGTTCTCCCTCCAGGCCGCCGTTGGACCCAATTCCTAGCTTTTGTTGTTGAGAGTTCTTTGTTTCTCCCTCTTATTCCTGCTGGCTTCTTCGGTTGCTGACGGACGCTGCGGGGCTCCTATGCGATTAGGGACTTTTTCGGGCGTGAATTTTACCGGGATGTCTCCTTCCTCCTTTCTTCTGTGGATTTAACTTCGCCCTCGCCCCAGTTTTTCTCGGTCCAAACAGTCGCCGCAGGTTATGTCTCCCAACCTTTTTCTGCTCTGTCTATTACTTATACCGGGACCGTGCAGAGCCGAGGTCCTTATTGGCCCACGTGCCACTAGATGCTTCGTTGGTCTACCCCCTTTCCTTGAATAATTTCCCCGCCGGTTCTTTACCCTTTTCCGTGTGATGACATGGTTTGACGAAGCTTCCTGTCGCTTCCTTTATGTAGGTTTCGCCTTGAGACAGACGGAGCTCTCCGGGCGGTTTCCCCTTCTATGGGAGTTCTCTCAGGAGATGTTGATTTTTCTTATGAAGAGAAAATTTAATCTGCCCGCCTTTTTTCTCCTTTTTCTCTGTCCCTCTGACGCTTTGATAGATGCGAGCGGAGTGACGAGTAAATTTCTCTAATGCGGGGCCCTTGGTGCTGGTTTAATCCTTTCTTTTCGTTCCACGACGCTTGTGCAACCCTCGCGAGAATAATCTCTCCCCTTTTTTTTTCGCAATCCTTTTTCTTAACGGAAGCGGGAATGCCCCTCTTGGTTCCTTTTTTATCGTTCCATTTGCCCCCATTTTCCTCTTCGTTCGACACTCAATGAGGCAAGTAATTTGATCTTCCCCTGCTCTTTTCTTCTCCCTCCCCTTCGACACCTTCAATAGAACGCCGCCGATAAGCCGGGGTTTTTTTTGCTGCTCGGGCCGGGTGAGCCTTAAGCTTTCTCCCCCAACCCCCACTTTTCCGTTGACCCATACACTACATCCGTTCCATGGACTGACGTGATTCACAGTCTCACGTTTCATGTTTCTCTTGCGTCCTCATTCCCCTTCCCAATCAGTATCTCATATTGTCCAAGAACTGTCTTTGACTTTTTCTCGGATGACGGAGTTGTTTTGTGAGCGTTTTTTTTTTTTTTTTTTCATGAAGTGTTCTCCCTTTCCTGAGCGCGTCCCTCTACAGTTGTGGCCGTTTTCAAACTCTTGCCGTTGGTAGAGTCTCCCTTTTTCTAAGAGTCTACAACCTTTGGGTGAATGAGACTGCGCGCGATTTGTATCTACAGTGAGGTCTCCCGGGCCTCTATTTTTTTCCCGGCGTTCCCTTTCTCCCCCACCGATCGTCCTCTTTCTTGCCAAAAGGTGCTGTCAGTACTCCTTGTGCAGCGCTCCCTTCCTCCATCTTTTAGTTCACCATGAAGAAGTGTTTCCACTGAGAATTCCCTCCCGGAGGTTTTGCTTGCCTTTCCCCCTTTTGATGAAGCATTTCTTTCCTCAGTTTCCGTAGTTTATACCTCTCGGGCTTCTTTTTTGACTCTGCGGGATGACTTTTTGACGCCTTTCCCCTTTTTTTACTGGCGACGTCTGACATAGGGTTTTGCTCCCTCAACTTGCCCCCCCACCGCGCGTCGGTTTTTATTTCCGCCCCCGCTCACTGCTCTGGGTTTTCGCGCGGGGTTTTGTTTGGGAGGAACCACCCTCATTCCCCCCCATATCAACCTCCTCTTTCCTGCCCACCTTCTTGATTCAAAATCCCAGACAAGTCCCTTTTACTTTGGTAATTTTTGTTTGGTTCATCTCTCTCTTTGTAATCTTTCCACTTGTTGTTGTTTCTTTCCTCCCCTAACCCCCCTTTCCCCAATTAACAAATTCCCCCCGGAATGGGTTTTGCCTTGATTCACCATTTTTCCTTCCCAGAATCGGTTTCCCCTTCGGTCGCGAATTTTTTGTCTTTTCCGCCATTAACCCAAACCCGCGCCGGCCTCTTTTCTTCTGCCTTGTTAGGTTACTTTCCCTCCCCCCGACGCTAGTGCGCTTGTTTTAATTCTCAAACCCTTCCTGCTGTCGTACCCTTTTCTTTCGCGCTGCCTCTTCCGTGCAGGTCACCAAAGATATCTTTTCAAAACTTCTTCCCGCTATTCATATGCGAAGGCCGACCCCCGACGCCGATGGAGCTCTTCGGTCCCCGGCCTTTACCTCACTTTCCTTCCAACAACCTCCTCCTATGCGGTAATTGTCGGTGTCAGGGCTCAGGGTGCACCTCCCCTCGTGTGATGGGGAAATGTTCCCCTTCTCCCCCCGTAGTCTACGCAAAACGGTCTTTTGGTCTCGGGACTCCCCCTTCGGTCCCAAGCGTCGCGTCTTTGTTTGCAGTAGATACGCTCCTCTCCGTCTTGACCAAAAGATCCGCCTACATCGAGACCTGATTTTCAGATCCCAAAGCTGGATTATATTCTTGCTCATCCACCGGCCTCCGCCGCTGCAATTCTGTCAACCCGATGCCCCAACTGCTTAGGTCTTCCCCCCTCCCCTTTTCTTCCTGAGCTACCTCTTTAATTGAAAATGACCGATAAGTTGCGCCACAAAACTTCTTTCCTGCGTTTGCCTGATCTTAGCTCAAAAGCGACCCGTCTTCAAGTTCATCTTTTCTCCACTTAGCCAACAATTTACTTTTTTTTTTTTTCCCGACTTCTCCCTTCCCCGTTCTCCTAAGTCCCATTTCCGAAATATATGGGTTTCGACAAACTTTTTTTTTGCTTCTTCTAAAACAACAAACACCCCACCCCCTCTTTCCCGTCGAGATGGAGGGAGATTCCGAGGAATGCTTCATAAGTTCCTCTTTTCGAAGTCTCCCCCCACTCCCCCCCCCCCCCTTTTTAACTTCTGCGGTCGGCTTTCCCCCGCGCTCCTGGGACCCAAATTTTGAGTCCGAAGACTATTCAAGATGACCCCACTTCTTTACCTCTCTCTTCATTAGCTCTTCCTAAGCCAACTTCCTCTCCCTAATGATCCGTCCCGCACCTCGACGATCGCGATTGCGCAGCCGAAATGTGCAACACATCCGGAAAACCCCCTCCCCTTTCCCCCCCCAGGCCCTCGCTGGAGCGTACCATGTTTTCCCCGCCGGCCACTGAAGTGCGGTGATCGACGCAGCTTGGCCTCCGTGAGCTTCTTTCCCTACGCCATACTTACCAGTCAGTTCCGTCCCCCCTTCCTCCCGACTGTCCTCACCCTAGGCTGCCCCGCCCGAGAATTGCCTTCTTTTCGAAAAAGATTTTCCTGACAACCTACGATTTTGAGGACAGCAGTGAGATGACGCCCCCTTGCACTAACTCACTGTTTTATTCCCCTTGATCCTTTTTTCCCTTTCCTTACGAAGCTTGTTCACGACGGAATGTCTACCGTTGGGCAGCCACAGGGCCTGCGCTTGGTAGACAACGTCTAGTCATCCCCGCCCGAAGCATTGCGGTTCTTGCGGGCTATGTTTTCCTCTCCCCCCCCTTGGCGATTTTTGGTGCACTTTCTGTCCGTTTTATCACCACGACTTTCCGTCAACCTTTCCCCTGACGCCATAGTCCAAGCACTTTCCTCCGGCCTAGAATTCATGCTTGCACGCCTTTTCCTTAACCCTGCAATAACCCCCTCCTCTTTCCTACCTTTTTTTTTTTTCGTCGAGATTTGTCTCCTGACGTATCAGCGGCGGCCTGGGCTGACGAACGATGCGACCCAATTTCCTCTTTCTTTTTTTTGTGGTGAGGTCCCTTTGTTTCGGGTATTTTATCTTCGTGGGGACGTTTTTCCCCCCTTCACAAGCCCTGGTACTTCGCGCTGTTCTCCCCCTTTCTCTCTTCCCTTTGAGAACCGATTCTTGGATGTCGTTTCGATGAAGTCGTACTGACCCTTCCCTCCGGCCTGGATTCGATTTCACACTGTGGAGCCCTTCTTCCTTATTGCGCCCTCTTCTGTTGAATGATTTAAACTTTTCTCTCTATGAGCCTGAGGAACTTTTTTTCGTTGTCCTGTGGACAATCTCTGGTGTTTCTTCTTCTCTTTCCCTTAACCCTCTTTAAATTTCCCCTCCGAGTGTCTTTTCCCTGATCTTTGGATTCCGAGGGAGGCGAGTTTTCAGCGTCATGGTACTCTTTCTTTAGGACCTTCGCCTTGTGAATCACATTAGTCGAGATCGGCTCTTTAGTGGAGGTCGCGCCATGGTTAGCTTTTCTAGAGAGGTCATTGCTTCGTTTTTACCCCGTCATTGAGCTTGTTATAGGTAGGGTGTACTAGATCTTTCCCCCCTCTTTTGAAATACCGACCATTTTCTGAATGACTTGGGCTTCATCGACTTCCCGTAATGGTACCGTACTATCCTTTGCGACGGAGTTCTGGCAACGTCCTTTCAAGCCCATTTCCTCTTCTTTGACACTATCCTGCGTTACCTTCATGTTTTTCCCCCCTCTCCGTCTTAGCCCTGCCCCTTTATTCGCCAGCCGCGTCCGCGCGACGCCGACGTCTCACGACTTCTCTTTTTTTTGGTTGCTTTTGTTCCTTCGCCGAACTGCTTGAGTCACAAAATTTTGATCCCCCTAATTGACCTTTCTTTTTTTCTTCACGGCTTTAACGGCCACGGAGGTTACTTTTTTTGACTTCGTTTCGTCGATTCTTCCCAGTCCGTAGCTTTGTTCGAACGAACTCGACGTTTTTCTCTCCCCTTTTTCTCCTTCTTTAGTTATGCTGCGTTTCGCTTGCAGAGATTGACGCAGTTGTTGACCCCGTCTTGTTGACAGCCTTGCAGCGGGAATCTTTTTCTTTCCAGTTTCTAAAGAATCTTTTTTTTTCCTGAGATTTTACTTAGTGTCCAGCTCGATTTTTGGGTGGCCGTTGCCGAAGCCTTTCCTGTTTGTGACCCCTACTCCGACGTGACTTTTGGTCGTCGACCCACTTTCCGTTTTGAGTACTGATTTGCACTGACAAGTTCCCTTACGTTTCGGGCATGCAGTGTTGATCAAGATCCGCCATTGCGCGTTTTTTTTTTTCTCCCTTCGCACTGGTAAATGTCCTCTGCCCCAGGCGTGCTCCGCGACTTGGTTACTCCTCGCTCGCGGGCGCCCTTTGTTTTTCTCGAGCGTGACCTATTGAACTCGCTTCATGTGCGCGGGACCCCCTTTCTATAGTGGACTCCTCTGGTGTGTCCCTCCCTTCTCAAGGCCCTGGAAGGACTTACGGAACGTAACAAGGCTAGGGTTCGCGTTCCCTTGGGTTGTGTTTCCTGGAGGGATTGAACCCCCCAAGAAAAATTACTTTCCAAATTCTCCTCTTTCCGGACCGTTTGTTTATTCCCACATCATCCTTCCCCCCCCGACCTTCATGTATTGGCCTATCTATCTTTTAATATTTTTCTTGGTTGCGATACATAAGCCCAAATCCCCCCTTTTCCGGCATGTGTTTTTGTTATTTGGTATAACGGTGTACCTAAGAATTTTTCCTTTGGAGGGCCCCTTGGTGTTGTTTTCCACTTGGGCCCCTTCCGCCATGAAAACACCATACATCTCTCTGCCCCCTTTTTGCTGGGTTTCCGACTTTATCCCTACCTTTATTCGGCCTTGTCCACGATCGTAGATTGATTTCGCCAGACCCCCTGTCCATGTCGAAGTGAATTTACACAGTCAGCCTCTTTTTCCCCCTACCGGCGGCCGATTTCTATGATGAGCATTTTCCTATCAGTCTTTCGCCCGAACTGAGGGCCATTCTGTACCAGTCCATCCCCAACATCCGCGGAGACTTTCCCCTTTCGTTTATGAAACATGACCAGTGGTGCCAGATCTGGAACTTTGGTCCGTGAACCTTTTTTTTTTTCTATTCTACGTCAAAAAGGGACTTTCTCGGATCGGGCAATCCTTTCCTTTCCTTTTCTCTCACGTAATTGTTTCCGTTCTGGCTATCGTGAAACTGTCTCACGAAGAAACCTCCTAGTCCTTTTCCCCCGATCCCGTCCTGATGCTTAGAACCATCATTGGATTTATTCCCCCCCACTGTCTTTTAATCTTCAACCCCACATGGTCCGACTGCCCCCCCTTCTGTCCAAGCTCTTCTGCCGAGCTACTTCTGAAACCCTCATTTTCACCCACCGTTTCCCCCCAAAAACATGTCTCCTTTTTGCGAAGTCTTGCAGTATCTTTCGACGCTTAAGGAAGAGGAAGGTAATTATTTAACTTCCTACATGTCCTTCGCAGACTCCACCCCGTTTCTCTTGAACCCTTACGTGCTGCAAACATCGTTTTATATGGGTATTTACCCCCTGTAAAACAGTTTGGTGGTTGGTCCTTTCCGGGAATCCCCCCCCCCCTCCAACTTAGCAGACAAACCCAAACCGATCTTCTCTTGCATTGTTCTTTCGACGATTTAGGATTTTCTCTTGCTGGGCCCAAGTCTCTTTACACTTGTTTGCTCGATTCGCGTCAAACTTCCTTTTCTATGCCTTTTCGTGGCTTTGGGCGCAGCTTGAACAATTTCGTTCTCCCCGGCGTGGCCTAGATTTCCCCAATGCGTGGAATTTCTTTCTCTTACTTTCTCTTCCAGCCAAGACTCGTGTCACCACTCGACTCTTCTCGGACGCACCTCCTCCCCCCTTGACTTACAGTTGCACGAAGTCCCTTACCTCCATCACCCTTCCGAGTTTCGACAGGAGATCCCTAACTAAGCCTCCGCCCGAGCGCGACTCTCGGTCCGAAGTGGCGTTCGACCACTCCCTTCCCTTCCTATTTTCCTTCCTCTGCCGGCGGAAACCTTGCTCCACGCAGTCTCCCTTTCCCCCGGCTCGTACCAAGCCTTAGGATGTCGAACCGGATGTTTCTTGCAAACGACAGGAAGACAGGAGATCCGTCCCTTGCCCGATTTCCTCCCCCAAGTTCATCTCGGTGTCCCCTTTTTTCCTCCGGCTCCTTCCTCCCCCGAAAGTAGGGAGCACTACCCCTCACAGAGATCCACCGTGGGCACGGTCGTGGCGGTTTTTCTTCCCCCTGTATAATCCTTTCTGCCCCTCTACGCAGACCTTTTTTGTCCGTCCCGGCTTTCCTCTTCCTTTCTCTTCTGTCGCAAAAAACCGGGTCTGAGGGCGAATGTGAAATTTCCCCACAGACCACCCTTCAATTTTTCTACCGCCATAGTCCCCTCCCCCTCCCCCTCCCCCGGCCTCCCTCCTCCTTCCTCTTCCGCATTAGTTTTTCCCCCCCCGCAGTGGCTCGCAGTCCCCCCCCCCTTCCTTTTCAATCCTCCTAATTGTTTGAGATTTTTTCGCCAGTCTCAGCCCGCTTGTCTGGCTTCCGTTTTCTTGCTGCGGAGGACTTCTATCTGGTGCCAGGGGTTTCTTTCTCTTTCTCCTTGGTTAGTTGTAGCGAATGTTGGGTTTGGACAGCTTTTCCGCAACGTTTTTCCTCTTGGACCACAGAAGCCGTCGTAGTCGGCATGACCCATTTGTCTGATTCTCTTCGCTCCGTAGACCGGTTTTTTCGTGCCCCGACGCAGTCCCTTCGTGTCCCCTTTTCTCCCGATGCGTAGTTTGTCCCCCTATTATTACTTATAGATGCCGACCGGTTCTTGAACCTCTTTTGCTCTCTATACTTGAGGATTTTCGTCTGCGGACGAGCAAATTATAATGGAGGTTCATTTTTCGTTCTTCAGCCCCCCCCCAAGATGCTTTCATTCCCCCTCCATTCTGGGATTGATCGAGGAGGTCTGTTTCTGGGCTTTTCACTTCGACCCCTGTTCCGTTTCACCTGCATTGGAAGAGTCGAGGAAAGCTTGCCTTTTCTCCCGATCGATCCCGATTCGGGCGTTTTTTTCTTTTTCCTTCGTCGCGGTTCTTTTTGCGGATTTTTCCGAACTTGTTCGCCATGTCTCCTTTCCCGGTGCGTCGGCCGCTCTTTCTGTTTGAATAATATCTCCATTGATCAATTCTTTTTGTGCACCTCACGTTACTTCCTTGAATGACGCGAGCCCTGGAAGCCTCTTCACCCGCACTGCTCTTCCCCCACAGTGTTTCCTATGAGCTGCTAAAGAAATCGATTCCTTGCCCCTTCTTTTCCTCCGACGTCGTTTTCGGACTGCACCTTTCTTTCCTCGTCTTTGCCGCTATTCTATCCTTGAGCTTGTTTGGGTCCTATCATGGTTTAAGTAGTCTTTGCACCCGTCAACTGTTTCAAAAACAAAATTGACCTTCCGTTGGTACCATAACTAATCCCCCTTGGGGTTTTTTTTCTTGGACTTGAACAAGGTCTTTCCTTCCCCGTTTGAACTTTTTTCTCCTTGTCAATCTTCCCCTTCCCAGTCTCCGCCTTTACCCTCACTTTTTCCTTAGATCAGGGGCTTCGGACTTTTTTTTTTTCCTCGTTTTTCGTTCATGAAGGCCTCAGACGCTGCCCCCCCTCTTTTTTTCCCCAGTCGGGTTGACATCCCGCAGAGGCGGCTTTTTTGTCCAGATGAGCCAGTGGGAGCCCCTTCACCCTTCCTTTGTTTCCTTATCTTCTTTACGCTCGATGTTATTCTTATACGGTTTCTAGTGAGTTCCTCATGCCGGGCCGAGAGCAGCTCCTACCGATTGCCAGACTCCTCCTTTCCATGAGGCTTGCCTCCTAACCTTTCCGTTTTTCTGCGACTCTTTCCCCTCGCCGGTTATCAATAGTTAGGTCAACCCCTCCCCCACTTTTCCTTTTTTCTTTCCCCATCGTTCTTTTTCCTTCGCTGTTTTTTTCCCCTCGATGGCCCGTCGTGATTCCATCTCGGGCTGGTCGGCCTGCTCTATCGCCTCTCTTCTTTTCTTTTGTTCCTCTTTTAAATGGTTTTGACCTTCTCTCCTGCATTGACTTCCCGGATGCGACGGTTTTTTTTGAGCGGTCCTCCTCCCAACCAATGCGATGGGTTTATCCTTTCTGCACCCTTGAGCACCCTCTCGGGGCCGGTTTTGTCCTGGTCTTCTAGGAAACCCCCCTCCCCCCCACTTACCACCCCTTCTCAAACCCCCCCGAATTTCTTTAAGAAACGATGTATTACCCCCCCATCCTCCCCTTTAGTTCCCTTGGTCATTGGTTTTTGGTAACTTACCTTTCTCTTTTCCCCCTCCAGTCGTTTTTTTGTTTTTCCTTATGACCCCAAGCACACCCCCCCCTCCACCCCTCCCACCTTCCTTTTCTGCGGATTTTCCTTTTTTATACAAATTCTGTTCAAGTTTTGATCCTTTTTTTTTAATTTTTCTTTGGTCTATGGAAACCACCCACCCCGCCCTCAAACGAGAACCCCGCCTTGTCCGAGTCTTTCCCGCCACAATCCCCTCGAATGATTCGACTCCTCCAACCCGCGCGTTATTTATCCTCTCTTCCAATTTGTCCTTTTCCGGTACAACCAGTCACGCACCCCTTCTTCAACAATACCCCTCTCCTTTTTCTCTTATGAGACACTCCCCTCCCTCTTTGATATCTTCATCGCCCCCCAGTAACGGGAAACCCCCATCGCGTTGGTTCGTTTAACACTTTCTTTCTTTGACCCCGGAGTGGTGCCAGCCTGATTTTCTGAAAGGTAGCGTTCCTTCTTACGGATCACAAAAAGTCCTTAGGCATCGGGACCCCCAAACGTTCCCCGGCGTGTTGTTTCCCTCCAACTTGTCTCTCTTTCCTTCCGGCCGTTCTTGCAATCATTCCCGGTCACACACCAGCCCCTCCCCGATCCTCTCCTTCCATTCCCCCCCGTTCTGGTCTTCTATACACTTGTACTCTCTTCCCCCATGTGCCCGGTGGCTGAATCAAAACCCTCTGCCCCACATTGCTCTTTTGTCCCTTCCTCGACCTTCCCCCGAGACACCCTCGCGCAAAACAACCCCCCTCGTCATCCTGTCTCGACTTTGAGTCTCCTTTTTCTCCCCCTGGCAGGCGTATTCGGGGGCAGTATTGCAGTCTCCAACGGTTCTTCCCTTTCTCCTCCTTCCCCTTTCCCCTTAACTCGGTCCCCAGTACTTCGTACTTAGTTATGTTCTTTTTTGCCTTATTTTTTTTTTCTTTTAATTTTTAGGGCCCCATACAATGGGAGTCGCCCCCCCAAACCCGACTTCCCGTCTCTGCATTTTTCTTTTGTAATTTTATTTTTCGTCCGGCTTTTATCTCAGGCTCCGTTTTCCGTTGTCTTTGCTCACCCTTTCCTTTCTTTCCTCCATGATTGTGCAGAGGAAACTTGGGTTCTGTCTCCCCCTCCTTTTCCGATCCCTTTCTCTCTTTTTCGGACATTCCTGTATTAAGTCTCCTATGTCACTCCCCCCGAATTCTCGATCCAGTTTCTCCCTCTCTTACACCTCGGCAGAAGAATGGTAATTGCCCCCCCCGAAAGGCTTCACATTCCCTGTAAAACCCCGGCCGCCTTTAGTTCGACCCTGTTCCGGCGCCGGACAATACTCGCGCCTCGATTTGCTTAGAAGAGGCCGTCGTCCCCCCTCTTCTTCTTGTCTCAGGACCAGTTTAATTTGTATCAGGAACAACTCGCCTCCTGGCCTCCCCCTTCCTGCTCCCCCTTTAGACTTGCGCGCTGTGCTGTAACCCTCTTTCTGAAAACTGTCACAAGGTCAGCCCTCCTCTATTTTTTTTCTTTCCAAATTGCAACTACGACCCCTCTTCCCCAAGTTTCTCATTATGAGGCTTTTTTCCCCCTCCCCTGCTTCTATAAGGACAGGAACCCTCCCCATCGGTCGACCCGACTTCCCCTGTTCTTACACCCTTGGTCCGGCACTTTCCCCCCGGAGTTCACGTTATCTATAAGTATCGAAATCTACTACATCCACGCAGTTTTCCTGCGACGCTTTCGAGATTTTTCCCTCTAGCCAAACCCCCACTTTTTTTCATTTTCCCTACGTTATTTGTACCCCGCCCCTCCCCCCCCGCCTCCTTCGCAACTAGCCCGAAGTCCGTCCATCGTTTCAAGCCCCCCGAATCTACCCCCCTTCTCGCCAGCGTTTTTTCCCTCCCCTGCCAGTTCTCCCAGTCGGAGACACCAA
>Ga0179593_1317007_pt1 | contig 16615 bp, 14 predicted proteins | sample CZODoug2_1_08_16_FD_185931 | JGI IMG/M metagenome (GOLD analysis project Ga0179593, IMG submission 185931) | Vadose zone soil fungal communities from Angelo Coast Range Reserve, California, USA - CZODoug2_1_08_16fungal (PacBio error correction) | ecosystem: Environmental > Terrestrial > Soil >... | reverse complement strand
CGTGTAATCCAAACTGCTCTTGGCCAATCCCCTATAAAACGAGATTGGTCCACGAGAAAGGACTTAGGGACGGGTTTCCCGGTTCCACCTGCCCTTTTTCTTTTCTTTGTGGCTCATTCCACACATTTTCCCCCGCAAAGTCCCCGGTCGCGACTTGATTTCTCCTTTTTTGAAACTTGAATTTTTGCATCAGTCCTGGACTGACGAGGCCGAGGTCGGTCGCTTCTTTGTGCTGTGATTTTGCCAGTGCGATTCGGTATCCGATTCCTTTTAAGTTTTTGGGTGAGCGTCATCGTCCGATGCTAACCTACGACTCTGGCCCCCCCCTCTTTTTCGGTAGACTCCGAATGACCGTGCTTTTTTCCCTTCTAGTTCCCCTCCCTTCCTCTCATCGCTTCGTGTTAAAGGTCCCCCCTTTTATCGTCGTGAAGGTTTCCCAACCACTGATTCTGCCTAGTACTCGTGCGTCTTCTGAGCCCTCCTTTTTTTTTTTCTTTCCCAAGTCTTTCCGGGGCATCCCCTGCGGGTTTCGTGTCTCCCGCTGCGCTCAAGAAAGTTTTTTCAAAAGATGATCGTTTCTTTTTTCTATTTTTCTTCTCTCAGTTTGTTGTTCAGAACCATCTCCCGCACTTTTGGGGCGTTGTTTTGTGCCTCGGGCATTCCTCCCGTCACCGGCATGCTCTGTTACCTAGTTAATGTTCCTCCACAGGCTTCTTCTTTTCCCACGTGTCAAACCCGCAGCAACCTTAACGCACGTTGTGCTTTTATGTTTTGTTCGTGGCGTAAGTGTCCTCTTTTCTTAAAGTTTCTGCTTTCTCTTTGAAGAGTTACTTTGGGCCCGAGGGCGCTGCGGGTGCATGGCGATTTTTACGTACCCCTTTTTTTTTGCGAACTACCGCCCTCTCCATACAACTTAGTTTTCTTGGATGGCTCCACTGAATTCCTCCACCACTTTCCGAGTTATGAGTGATGCTCTCTTGATCTCTTTTTGTCTGTCTCCCCCCGCGGGCTTGGACGGCCTCTTAGTTTTACATCGGCTTCGAGTCTCATCGCGCAATTTACAGACTTTTTTCGCTTCCTCCTCAAACCAAGAAAGAATCGTCACTGGGCCAGGTTTGGCTCTTGAAGAGAGACGGTTGATGGCCCTACTTCGGCTAGTGTGGTCTACGCTGTTGCCCTACCTCGCACCCCACACCCCCGGCCCAGTCTTTCAGCCCTCCGGCCCGCTGTCTGAATCTTCCAGTGTTTTTGAGCTTTTTTCCATTGCGGTATGTTTCACCTTGTGTCCCCTTGTTTTCTTTCACCCCCCTGGATTTGGTGTCTCTTCCATATCACGTTGGTTATATCTCCAAGCAAGTCGGACTTGCTCGTACCGGCGTCCGTACGGGTTTATCCCCTCCAATCTTGCCTCTGTTTCCCCGACCGAACATTCTTGCGACTCCCCCCATAGCGTAGCCTTAGCTTTCTCTCCTCCTTTTGTGTGAGTTGTCTTTTCGAAGCAGCGCTCGCCTTGAAGTAGGATTAGGTTCCCCCCCAATGATTGTCACTTGACCTCTAGTAAATCTGTCTCTGGTCCAATTTCCCTTTTTAAGGGGAGCGCGTGCAACCCCTTGTGTGATTTCTTCAACCTTCTAGTCACACCAAATGAATGTGCCTCAGTTGGTCACAGCGCCTTGCGACCAAACAATTCTCCCAACCCTCTCGACGTCTTTCCCAAACTGTCATGGACTGACCCCAGGTGCCGTTACGGAGATGCCCTGCCAGAACGGCTCTTACGAGCGCCCCCCAGCCCTTTTTCCTCAAGAATGAGAGGGCTCTTCTTATTACTGCACTCTGTTATGCGCCATACCCCCGACAACTTTTCGGTTGTTTTCGCGCGGATTTAAAGGTGAGCAGAGGCGCCTTTTGATCCTGTCGTCCCCCTCGCCGAGGTTATCTTTCATTTCCTCCCCCTGTTGTTTTCCCCCCCCCTTTATCCGCGCCCAGACAGGCTTACTACCCTACCTCGTTTGCCTAAACTTTTTGGTCACCCCCGACGACTTAACAGTTCCTAGCCTTACGTCCGAAAATCTGCCCTTGCCGGCCCACGCTTTCTCCCGGGTGGTCCCCTTAAACTTTCTAACCAACCGCTTTCATCAATTGTCAACCCACTTAACCACAATTTACCCCTCCCGCCGTTGGAATATCTACATTTGCATACGGCAACGGGGTTTTTTGGCGCCACTTATTGGTCCCAAATCTCGAATGCCTGCCACTTAATTATTCCCTCCCGTACCATGCCTACGCCCTCTCTGTCTCTCGAGGCTGTTTCAGCTTACACCAAGCATACCCCCCCTTATCATCTCTTCTTGGTCCTGCGCCTACCCACCTTATCCGCCCTCTCTCCACCGATTACTTCTTCTTTCTGCACCGCCTTGGACCCCTAAGGATTCTTCTCCTTCATGAATCTCCCCCCCTTCCAAAACTGAGCTGCTCTTGGCTTTTTTTTATCTTTTCTCGCCGCCTTTCCCCACCCCATTTTCAGTGTGTCTAATGGGCTATGAAGCACCTGCCGTTTTGATCTTACGACAGCTCCCCCCTCCATAGCGAATTTATGATCCCCTCTGTCCCTGCTAAAAGGGCAACGTTCATGGCGAAACTTTATTTGAGATACTTTCGTCCTTTTTGTTAGATCGTCTTTTGCGCTCTTGACTATGTCCCCGCCTTCCAACCCCCCCCCGAGTCCTCTTCTAACCATCTAGGTCAACTTAATCAACACATCTTCCCTCATTCGGTTTATTTTTTCTTGGACTATGAAGGTTGAATGTTTCTCTGCACGACTCCTATAAGGCTCTTAAGGTGATTTTTCCGCTTTGTTCCACCCTGATTCCCCCGTGACCTTTTTCACCCTTCCCCCGTCCCTCTGCTGTCTTAACGCCCATCGTCCATTCCACAACGTCTCCTGAGTATGTTCGGCCTATCAGAACTTGAAGTCTTCCGTGCAACAAGCAATCTTAAGTCGGATCACCGGTTCTACCCCCCTGATACTCAATTCCCTCTCTCTAGTCTCTCGTTGACACTGATCGGCCCTCTCGTGAGTTTTTGCTGTGCTACTACAGTGGCCTTTATGCCTGTCCTGGTTCTACTGTTGACCATTGCTTTTCTTAACACCTTTCTGGATACCTTGGGCCCTTTTTAATTTCGTTTTTCCCTTCCCCCCGGGTGGTTTGTGCCGGTGCCCCTTCTGTGTCCCGGAGAAGAAAATCGCCTTCCCTTGGTCTCTTCCCCTTTTCTGTTATTCCTCCTCTTGAGAGAGTTGCCTTCTTAAACTTCCGTTCCCCCCTCGGGACTTTCCTTGGGACCCGCGGCACTGCACAACCCCTCTTTATTTCTCCCTTTCCTCCCCCCCCCTGGTAGGTTGGCCTTTCGACAGCAAGGTCACGAGGTGGTAGTCTCAAGCTGGTCTTTTTCCCCTGCTTTTGCCTTTTTCTTATGTCACCCCTGTTCCACTGTGTTTTCGGTAGTAAACATCCCCCTTTCCCGATCTTGCCTATAGGATCCCTTGCAATGCTTCCCCCGTGTTTTTGGGACGGCCCCCCTCTTTCTGGTCTTGTTTCTTTTTTTTGAATTCTTAAGTGGAACCTTAAATCTTGTTCTTGGAATCACCCTCTTCTCTTTGGGTCGCTCTCTTCCCTGTTTCTTTTCCTTTTTTGGCCCATTTACAGTTATGTTTTTCTTTGTGGCTCAGTGACCCCATGGACCGTTCAACCCGACATCCTTTCATCTTCCGCCCCACATTCGCATTCATCCCCCCCCCTCAAAGTTTTTTCGGTAGGTTTTCGGGCTGGGTTGATTAAGGTGAATTCTTCCGGCTCTTTTTGTAGGACTTAAGGTTTGTGGGTTGAGGACCTCGACTTCACCCCCCAGGCCACTTGCCCCCCGAGGGACCCCCTCCTCTCGTCCTTTACGGAAAGGTCCCGGAACGTCATTGCTCCTGACTTTTCGGCTTCTATCTCCAGCTCTTAGCTGGCCTGTCTTTTCACTTTGCAAGTTTTTCCATGGCTCTGCATAGCCCCCAGATAGGCCACTGAATTTTGATCTGCCCCTTCCCCCCTCGAGATTTTTGAGTTGTTTTTTTCAAGTTCTGTACCTGGCACTTCCTTCCCTCTTTCGTGTTCCGAGCGGCAGAACAGCACTTCGCATCATCCTTGGGACCTCCCGACTTTTTAATTCTGTTCAAATAGCGAGATCCTATGTGAATGGTTAGCGTGTTTTGGTTTGAAGCCGTGTGGCCGATTCCTTCCCACGAGCATGTTTTCGGTCAGGGCAAGAGGCAGTGCGGTCCATCACATATTCCAGAGGTCTTTTTTCCAACCTGCGAAAAAGCGCTTTATTGCTTCTTTTGCTTTTCGATATTCCGGGTGCTTCAGTTCTTTTTGTTCCTGTTGACAAAAGTTATCCCGGCTCCTCTCATTGCTTTTGGCCGGGTGGCGTGGGCGGTCTTGATTTTTATAAAAATCGAACAGCCCACTCTCTTCGAGTTAGGCGGGGGGTTTACGTGCGTTTTCCAGCCCCCTTCGAGAAGGATTTTTCTGTATGATTCTTGGTCCTCCCCCCTCCCCTTTTTCCCGGTCATTGTCCATTACAACCCTGTATCGTCAAGACGCCTGGGGTGTTCCGAGCTCCATATCTCGCCTCCCGCGGAGACCTTTTAAACAGACCTTTTACAGCTGTGGTTTTGTAGTTGCAAAGCTTACGCTTTAGATTGAGGGATGCTCACCGTCCCCCTTATTTCATTGTTTTTCCTTTGTCCCAGGCTGCAACTATGGGTCGCGCAGTTTGGGAGTCGGCAGATTATCCAGGAGGCGGCCGTGATCTCTTTTCTTCGTTGGTTTTCATGGAAGAGGGTGTGATACAGATATTTTGGCCTGATCGTTCACCTCGTTTATTTCGTTCTCCCCCCCCAGTAGCATTGTACCTTCAGGTTTCCGGACATTTGCAATTGGTTCCCTCTTGTTTCCCCTCAGCCTTTCGATTATCCGTAAAAATTGATTCGATTTCTCCTCTCTTCTCTCTTTTCATATTGGTTGTTGTGTTCTTCTTCTCTTTAATTTTTCCATGCCTTTCCCCTCTGCCCGAGTTGAACTTTACCTGTCAGTCCCCTATGTCTAAGGTCAACCTATTGAATCCACTTCCACCCCGAGCTGCGACGACGAAATTAGGCGGACCACAGTTATCCCTCCCTTGGTCCCAGCCCAGTCGAAAACTACCGCGCGTTTCCCCCCCCTTACTATGCCAGTACCCTTCATTACCAGCGTCCGAACGCACTTCGATGCCTGTTACCAACTACTTCCTGCGCAAGGCCATAAACAAGTCCCCCCCTAGTGTTTTTTTTTTTCCGCCTTACCCCCGCATCCCCTCTATCGGCACAAAACAAACTACCACGCCTGTTCTCGCGCGCGTGGAGGCCTATCGTGCGATACAGGGTGCTTCTCCCATTCCCTCCCGTTTCCCAAAATGGTCTTCCAACCTTTTCCTTACGCGGGGGGACCTCATGCCAAAGGCCCGCCTCCATCCCTCAAAGGGGCTTCTTGGGCTCTTTCCTTTCCCCCGCCGCCCTCAGTTTTTTTTTTCTTTTCTCCATTTTTCCCTCAACAGCCCGCCAGGGTTCCGCTCCCACACTGGCCATCCACCTTCGTCACAGGCGTAACCTTTTCTTCAACTTTCTCAAAACCTACTTAACCCCCCTGGTCCCTATGACACCAGGCTAAGCCACGGTTATTTTTTGCGCTTTTGTCCTTTGGGCATCGTGACCTTTCTTTCAACTCCGGTTCCCCCCCATGCCCCCTCCTTTTTTTTTTCCTAGTTCTTTTCTGATTTTGTGCGCGGCTTCAATGCCAAACCGCCTCCCCTCTCAAATGATCCTGCTTTAGCCCCCCAGTCCCCCACTGTCATGAAAAAATCTTGATTCGATTTGTTTTTTTTTTCTCGCCCCACGCATGTGGAAACATGGTTAGCGGTCGCCGTCACATTTCCCCTTTTCTCAACAAGGGAGCGGCCTCACTCTCTCTTGCTTAGTTTCGTTAGCACCCCTAACAAAAGTTTCAGTGTTGGCTTATATAGATGAAGTCCTTACAATTTCCTTGCACCACAGCTCACTTCCCGCTTACCCTCGTAACATACGCCAGAGCTGATCCCTTGTAATCCTGAAAAATTTTTTTTTTTATGTCGAACTTTCCTTCTCTCCTCCCTTCTGGCCTTCGCCTGTTCCGCTAGTGTTGATTTGACGAGGAAGCTAACAAACCCAAATTCATCCCTTTTTTCCCTAACATGCTTCCGGCAGTCCTTTTCCCCCCTCAACCCCTTTCCTTCCCCTACGACATCGGCGTTCGCGTCCTAGTTGGACTATTGAGGCCATCATGGTGTGTTTACGCGACATCCAAGGCCGATTGTGGACTTCGATTGTCACCCATGCACCCCCCCCACATTAAACTTTTGCATTCCCACCCCGTCCCTAAGGGCCCCCCGTCGGTCTTCTTCCTCCCCCTTCGTTAGTTCATTTTTTCCCACCTTTTCCCATCCGAATGTCTTCGCCCCGTATAAAAACCACGAACTGGCTTTCAACTGCCCAGCAAAGTCACCTTTCCCAACCTTTTACTCCCCGGTAATTCTGATTGCCCCACTAGTAGTCACGATACGCACAAGGGTAGAGCTGGGTACCAGCGATTCTGATGCCCCGTCCCTGACCCTTCCCCAACTCCTATCCCAGCGTTTTTTTTCCCGGATTTTTTCAATGGTGGGTGGTCAGGTGCCAGGCCGTTGAAGACGGGAGAAATCATCCTTGCAGAGTTTCTCTTCCTCTCTCTGGTTTGAGCCTGCCTCCCAAAGCGCAAGGTTTGCTTCTTCTCTGGTGTCCCCCCAACATTGGCCCCTTTTCTCTCCGAATTGCCCCCCGTGGTTCCCAACCAGCGGTCTCGCGTCCACCCTCCCTTTGAACTAGGCCGCGTTCGCCGATGTCCTCCCTTTTTTTACAGCTCCTCACTTGTTTTCATTATGCCTCCTCGATATTCGTCTATAGCTCTCCTTGGCACTTTTTGTGCACGGCATGTGCTATTTTCCTTTTCATACTCGTTTCAAACACAACTGAAATCCGCATTCGGATTGCTAAGTTGTTTCTTAATCTATAAACCGATTTCGCGGTGGGAAGACCCCCCTTATGTTTCTTGGATGTGTGCACATTCCTTTCTCCCCCGGTCTCCACGTTAACACACTTCTCTTCGTCGCTATCTCCACCCCATACATAGTACCCCGGACAACGTTTTCTGTTTCTTTTCTGGTCCGCCTGTTATAAGTTTGCCCCTTGATTGTTTGATTTCTGCCATCCTTCAGGTTTGCTGAAGGGGGCCTCGTTCTCCTTCGCCGACAAGGCGTGACCCTCCCCCGTTTTGCAGGCCACGCAGTCAGTGCGCGTAAGGACGTCGGTCCACGTCCTTTACCCTTTCCCTTACTTCTGCTAAGTTACCGTCATGCAGATTAAGTGGAAAGTTGTGTCCTTTGTTCATATCCGTGTCCTCGCATAAACTATCACCAGCTCAGTCCCCCTGACCTTGGTGGGCCTGTCTTTTCCTCGAAACTCTTTTCACTCTCGTTCTCTGTTTTCCCAATTAGAGGACATTGCGCACGGAAACGGCCGTCGTTTTCTCATAATGTAAGCCCCTCCCTCCCCCCCCACCAGCTTATTCTTTTGATCCTGGATTTCGAGTTTGTACTGTTGTTAAGACAGCTTCCTTTTTATGTTATTTTTTCGGCTGTCGTTTCCCCTTTTACGATAGGGCCGAACATTGTAGGAATTTACTCGGGAACAAGGTTGACGGCGGGAAAGCCAGGAGGAGGCGTGGTTTCAACCGACGTTCGCAACCACGCCCACACCCAAACAATTTCCCCCACGCCCCCCCATCATACCCCAAAAAAAAAAACACCCCAATCATAAACACACCAAAAACCCACCCCCCCCCCCCCCACCCCCCCCCCACCCCCCCCCCCCCCCCCCCTGGCCTTTTATGCGCTCCGTCTTGAGTAGTCTTTGTTCTTGTTGACAAAAGTTCTTCTTGGCCTTTTCAGCCTTCGATGATTCTTTTTTTGTTTAACCCCGGCCGTTTTCGCCTCTTGTTTCATCCCTACAATGTGCGAATATTGACAAAGTCTTACTTAGTTTGAAATCTTAATTAGCGCTTCCGCGAATCCATCAAGGATGGGAAAGGCGCTTATTTTGGCGCTCTTTCTTTAGTCCCCCCTTCCTTCTTTCAAGGAAGTTGTCACCCCGTTTTTTAAGCATTTCCTCTTCGCGCGTCCCATGCTCAGCTCTTCCTCCCCCCAAGATTTCTTCGGGTTTTACGGTTTGTTAATGCTCTTAGCTTCGAGGAGGACTCTAACTCCCCTCCGCACTCTGTTCTTTGCTTGGGCGGCTGCCCCCTTCCCTCGCAGTTATGTTTCCCAAGCGTCTTTGCCGTTGCGTTCAGGAGAAGCTGTCCTTCTTAATTCCTAGTACTGTCTTTCTAGGTTGTTGAGGATTTCAATGCTGGTACCTCTTCTACCACCTGTCTTTTCCCGGTCGCCTGATCTCTACCTCTTTTTCTTTTCGTACTCCTTCAAGTCGGGACAGTTGACCGCTTCCTTTACTGTTTACGATTTCGGCCCTTGCAATCGTTATCAAACAGCCCCTCTCTCTGCATCGTCCTTGGGGGCTTCCCGCCCCCCCCCTCTCTCTTTTCTCTTTTGTGTGTATAGATGCGCAATCTGAAATACCGCCTTCAACTTTGATAGTAATATGACTGCCAGCGATTGTTTTAACCTTTTTTTTTTTTTCCGAATACCCGCTCGGACCCTTTCAACTTGTCTCCTATCCCCCCAGAGTGACCTCGAAAAGTTCACCCACATGTTGAGAGGACATGGCTTACCTCATGTCCCCCCCCATTTGCTCTCAATTGCGAAAAACCCTCCAGCCTATCGACTCCCCCAACCCGTACCTCCTTTGGGCGAATAAATTCCTTTCTTGACTTTTCCCTTGCCCATGCCACCGCAATTCTTCCGTGCTCCCGACCAGACAGAAAGTTGTGTCGTTCCTCGCCCCCGCATTTCTCTTCCCCTCACCCCCCGAATACCCCCTTCCCGGTCTTTTCGCCTAGCGAGAATTCCGACGTTGCAGGTCCGGAGAGTCTCTCTCTCCCCAATTCCTGCCACTGTCAACAATGACCGGACCCCCGCAATGGAGGGTACACTCATGTCGTCAAAGAAGTTCTTCCCATTCCCCGGTTTCCTCTTGGCGCCCCTTTCGCTTCCCCCTTCAAAAGCCTCAAAATAAGAGGAATTAGTCGCTTTATCACTTTCGTACCCCTTTTCACCATCGCCCTGACACGGCCCCACCAGCCTCTTGTTTTCCCCTCCCCACAACATGGCCATATAGTCCCGGTTTTTAAAGCCCCGAATAACCTTGCCTTCGAACATCCTCCGCCGCACTCTTTTTTCCTCAACGGTTCTCCGCTTTTTGAGCTTTTACTTCGTTGTTGGTCCCAATTTCCTTTTCGAGGGAATCGGTTTATTACGCCCTCCTCCTCTTTTCCCCCTACTATTCGTGTCCCCCCTCGATGTTTCTTCCCCCCCCACTCGTCCCCTCACTCTCCCACTCTCATGATCTCGAGATGTAGAACAGTCACACCTTTCGAAATCAAGGTCTCCGACTGTCGTTTTCTTTTTCTTCGCATTGTTCCCCCCACGATTCTTTCGCCGTGCAAAGGTTAATCCCCCGCTCGGCTCCGGGCTTCGGTTTTTTTTCTTTCCTTTAGCAAAGCCAACCAAAGTTCAGTTGTTTTAGGGTGCCGTCCTACACGTGGAACCTCTCTCTTCTTGGGACCCCATGCTGAGTTTCAATTTTCCCCCTGAAGGCTCCCCCCAAATTAGAGGGCGCTCCTTTAGCCTTTACGAGTCTCCTGTGGCTGATCGCCTTGTCCTCTTCTGACCGCTTCTCTGTCAAAAAGACCCAAAAAAATCAGTCACTCGGACCGACCCAATCGCAGCTTTTGAACACCTCTCCCTTCGAACAGGACCCCCCCCTACCCGGTTTTCACGTTCTCTTCTTTTCCTCTTGACTTCTTCTCCCCCATGGTGTGTTAGCACGAACTCCGATTCGCGAACCTGTCTGTGCCTGTCGGTTTTTTCCTTTCGGCATTTTTCCGTGAGTGCCCACCCTTCCTGTCCCCCCATTTCCCTTCTCCACCCTAAGGCCATGTCTCCCTTCCACCGCCAAAAATCATGTTTTTTTATTAAAGCCCAAATGCACTTCCGGTGTTTCGCTTTCAGAATTTCCACTACGCTCTTCAACGTCCCTCCATTTACCGCCCCCGGTGTCAACACCACCCTGTAATCACTTTCCCATGGGAATCTTTAGATCGGATCTTCCCACTGATATCACTCCCTGACCCCTGTTGTTCCAAGCCAGCGAGTTCCCTGTTTTTTCGCCTGCCTTGCCTAAAGTCTTTGTTCAATTTTGTGCAACTTCACCCCCCCCCTTTCCCTCCTGTTAGCCGGAAGATCTGTCATTGCTTCCCTCTGCGTTTTTGTCCCTTTCGGCGGTCTCTAAGACATCGTCCCAATTGCGCGGTTAGCTGCAACCTGTAGCATCTCTGTTCCTACTAGAGTTTTTTTGAGGAGAGATTTAACCAGTGCAGACTGCGCCTTTGTGCTTCCGGTGACACTCCCCTTCTCCCCTGCACCCCCCCCCCCCTTTGGGCATATCTAGGGCGCAAGCTTTTGTACTTGGGGCGCCTTTTGTCTACCCTCTGGTTTCAAACCTCCTTTCCTCTAGACGAGGGCGGACTAAAGGCCTGCCTTTTCTTCTTTCCCCCCCAGCCTTCCATTTTTCTCTGTTCTGATATTCCCACGATACGATGCTCCCTTTGAATGAGCCCCCTTTGTTGTTTTTTCTTTTCCCGGACGTGGTGATTCCTTGCCTGGCGACGTTTCCGTCCTCTTCACCTTCTCAGGGAAAACCTGCTCCCCCGATAATTCGGTTGGGACGAGTGTCTCCCGAGTGTTTCTCCCCATGGCATAGGGCCGGGTGATTTCGGGTTACTTACTGTTCATGTTGGGCCCTCCCCCTTTCGACCCCCCCCCTTCCCGTCCATGTGCTTTTGATTATCAATTCCAACATTACGAGCAGTTTCGCCAAACTAGGGCCCCCCCCGAGCGACGCGGTATTCGTGAGGGCTTTTTTACTTTCGCGGATGCGATTTAGGTCCAGCGCCGGATGCCTTTGTGGCGTTTTGAACTTGAATCCTCGAGCTTGTCCCTTCCCCGTCTGGGCCCTGAAGTCGTCTCCTTTTAAGAACTGAGTGGTCCCCCCCTGAACGTCATGATCATCTATTTTTATCCCCTTCTGATCACTAGTACGTCTGGGGAGGGTCCGCTTTTTTTTATCGTGTGCAACCCGTATTTTCATATCCCCTCCTCCCCTTCCACACTAACTTTGTTTAGCCGGCAACTCATAGACAAGAAGCTTCTACGGTTTATCTTTTCGGGCCCTTCCGTTCCGCTTGAAATGTGTAGGGCCTTAATTGTTTGCAGAACCGCCCCAAACGATGATATACTTTTGGGACTGATCGAGACAGGTTTGTATCGAACTTTAGTTGCTCGGATTTCTTCTTTCTCTTTAAGACGTGCTATCCTCCTTGCCGACAAACCCGACTGCGGTAGGCCTGTACCTCCCAGAGAGATTGTTAATCCCGCCGAGGAGAGGTTTTCCCCCCCCTACCATTCGCCACCCCCGCACCTGATAAAAGTTCCATTAGTATATTCCGGTGGAGTATTTTTCCTTTTATTTTTTGCCACCCGTGACTTCGTTCTGTTTACTGCTCGTTGCCTGGTTCTGACCCGGGGGCTGGCGTGGGCCGGCCGCATGGGGCTCTTTTAACTGAAACTAAGCCTCCCTAAGCAGCCCTGGGGGTCCCCAGGTTCTAGCTTTTCTCTCAGCCCACTCTAGCATTGGAGCTTCTTTGGAAGCTCTTAGTGGTCGTCTCAGGGCGTTTTCCGATCGTGTTTTTTCCCCCCTTTTGTTCCCCCGATACGCCCTTGGTTCCCTCCCTCCTGATACGCGCTCCCGGCTCACTCTTGGGTTTCCTTTGGCAGAACAATCCCCTTCACTCGTTTGTTTTTGTTTTCTTTGCCCAGCGTACGATGCAGAGGAGGAGTGGGCGTTTGGAATCAGCACTGGCTAAGCGTGTTGCGCGCGTCCCTCCCTCGTTGCTTGGCCCTTTTCAGCCGATGACAATCGTACTGGTTGGGATTCTCGTTTAGAGGCTTTTTGGATTGTCCTTTTTTTCGTCTTTCCTCCTTTATTTAACAAGGGATTGTTTTCTGAGCCTCGTAATCACCCTGGGACTGCGTTCCAATTTTGATTGGGTTCACCTTCCTTTTTTATCGGCCTGACAATGGGCATCTGGCACAGACAGCCGATTCAGAGGCCCAAATTGAAGCGGGGACGTTTTTTTTAATCTCTTTCCCCTCCTCAGTGTTGAGAGATCCTCTCTTCTCTTCATCCCTTTATTTTTCGCTCTCCCCTCCTTATCGTCTTCTTTTCCACTCTGCGAGTGGTCCGAAAACCGACTTTCGGCAACTTGTCCCCGTTCCGGTCAAACCTGTCCGTTTTCGGGTTATCTTTCCCCCCCAACCGATGCGCAAGGCGCGGCCCCCCCCTCATTGGTTTATCTCCAAAGTTGAGGTCCCAGCTTACTTTTCCCAAAAAAATACAAATCTTTGATCCGAAAACCCTTTTCCCTTTTTAGTCCCTTCCATTTTTCGTCTTTTGCCCCTGAGTGACGGCTTGGACAGCCAAATCGTCTCCGTCCTTTCCATCTCTACTGGCGGGTTGAGGAGTGGTGGTCGCGCTTACCGTTACGACGACGGCCGAGGAGCGTCTGGATTCCCACACGAAGAAACTGTTCCTTGTTTTTTGCTCCTAGCGCTTCTTTCCAACGATTCAGATTTCTTACACTGCTCCCCTTAGTTCCCCTTATTTTAATTTCTTTTTTTCCCACACAAGAACAAAGGCATGCGAGGGGTGTCATCCCAATCATTGACACCCCTTCCCTCCTTTTTCTTCCCCCCTTCGTGTTGCTTTTTTTCAGGTTTCTTCTTCCCCCCCCCTGACCCACTAAGTAGAGCCCTTGTTCGCCTCCCACTTTTTTTTCCGAGAATGTGCATGTTGCCGGCCCCTTCCCCCATGCACTTTGTTTCCTCTCCCCTTCCCTTTTCCCTTTCTCTTTACAGGCTGCACTTCGAATTTCCTTTCCCCCTTCAAGAACACCTTAACCTAGTACATCGACACCCGGCGCCAGCACGGTGGTTGATTATAGCCGTTTTTTGCTCTTTCTTTGTTTTTTGCAACACCCCTCTCTCCTTGGGGCGGGAACAATAATGAAGAGAGGGAGTGTACAAATGCTACCTTCTTCGTTCATACTTCCCTTTCCCCCCGACCCTCCAACGCACTTCCTCTCTACCTCTCCTTTACTTGACCCCCTCCCCCGTAACCACTGCTCGAATCCAGGTCAAAAAGAGTTCATAATCAGTTGTTCTTTCGCCCTCTTTTGAACCCTACGTTCCGTTGTCTCCTGTTCATGTTGCTTTCCCTTCATCCCAACCTGAGAGAGCCCTCTTGCGTTTCGATTCGCACCGAAGCTCCCTATTTTTCCTTATGCTAAAGTAATTCCCGTTTACGTTGTTCCCACTCTCCACCCTGCTTTCCTCTTCCCCATAAGTTCGCAAGGAGTCTAGATAGGGCTGTCCCCCTTCTATCTTGGGTACTCACGCATGTGCGAAACCTTCTTCATACGGAGCTCCTCCCTGCGGGGCCCTGCTCGATTAGCTTGCCTTGTCGGTCTTTCTGATTTTCCAAACGTAAAAACCGCACTTCTTTTCCCGCCCCCTTAGCGATCTGTCAGGCATCAAACACACAGCCCTGAAACCTGATCCCCTGGTTCATAGTTTAAGCACTTCTTTCTGACGCTGCCATGTGTCGCGAACGACTTGGCGTCGTCGGTGGTTCACTTTTTTCTGCTACTTATCCCCCACAAACCGCTTGAAAGGTGAAGTTCTCCTCCCTACTTTATTTCAGTCTTCCACGCCAAACTCACTTCTCTCTTCCTGCTTCCGCCCCCACCCTCATTGATTTTTCGCCGTGGTCATTGACTTCCGAAGACCCAACGCAAAGAAATATAAGACCTTTTCACCACCCGTTCCCATGGACTCTAGTCTCCTCGTCTCTGTACCTGTTATTAACTGAAGTAGCAAGGAGAGCTGTGGTACATAAGAAAAGGTTTTCTGGCAGTTGAGGCCTCTGCTTCCAACTTTTAACCCCCTCTTTTTGTGTTGATGTAGCCCCCATTTCCCGCACCCTCCGTGTTGTCCCCCCCCCCTCCCCTTTTAAGATCTGGGCCAATTCCATCAGTTTATTTTTTTTTTTGTCCCGGTTGTATTGAATGTCTGATCCTATTTCCCTTTCCTCGTCTTGCATTTGTCCCCCCTATAAGTTGTCGATGAACCCCCCTTCGCCACCGCCCAGGGCGTTACACAATACATTCAGAGGCACCTGACCCCCCTGATGTTTGGACACCGCACCACAGGATGTCCCTTCCCTTTCTTTGTGCAGATTTTTTTTCCGCAATTGTCCCCCCCTGGTTTTTCGGCATGCCTCTTCTCTTTACCCTTCCCCTCCTTTTTCTTAGTCCCACGCCTTTCATCGTAAAACTTTTCTCAAGTGGCCATTCTCGAATATATTGAGCATATTTGATTGTGTACTTTTTTGTTGGGACACCTTTCGATTTCTTTTCCCTCTTGTACGTTCTCTTCGTGGACTATTAAGGAAAACGGCGTGACGACGGATTGTTGCCTTCCTGGGACGAATCGATTCGATGATGGGTCCCCCTTTTTCCTCCTCCCCCAGGCCGTAGGGACTTTTTAGTCCGAAGGTGCAGTCTTTTTCCTTTTGTGGCTCAAGTGACCCAACAAATGTTTCCCGACAAAGTCCCCCAGGCTTCCCCCTTTTTATCTTAATCTCACAATGCGCGCGCCTTTCTTCTCCCCCACCCCTTTTTTCCGTTTTTAACGAGGCTGTCTAATTGGGTTTTCTGAAGGAACCTGCCCTTGTACCTTTGCGAAGACGCTGAAGTTTTTTCTTTTGACCTCGTCATTTTAAGTCCTTCATCTCCCAGGCCCTGCTTTTCACCAGTCCGCGTACCCGGACGAGAGCTCCGTCCTCCTAGGTTCGCCATGAACTTTCCCTCCCCCGCCTCTACTTTTTCGCTTCTTCCTATTAGCTTTCTCATGTCTTCTTTTACGTATTGTTCAAGGGTAAAGCTGTCTTCTACGTGTGCCATTAGCATGGTTTTTCTTCCTTAAAGCGGCCCCCCAAATTTTTTTTTTTCTCGGTGCTACCCTCCGCATATCCCGCCATCTTTTTCCCCCTCCCTGTTTTCATTCCAATTTCTGCAGGCATTGCACGGACCGCGTCAATGTAGGGTCCAATGCTTGAAGAACCTCCACTCAACCCCCCCCTCTGATACTCATTCTTTTTCCTTATTTCCTAGGAAATTGTTTTTCAACTGTGATCCCCCTCTCGAGTCTACCTTCCCGAGCGTGAGGCGTGATGTCTCTTTGAAGACGATGTTTAAAGAATAGACCTAGGTTCCCACGTTTCAGTTCCCCTGTTCTTCACCCCTTTTTGGGGAGCCCAGAGTTCCCCTGACCGATTAAGTTTCTCTTTTTTTTTTCAACCCCCCTAATGCTTCAAATGGCACGATAAAGTAAGTTGTTTTATAGGGCTTGTCTCTTTTCTTTTTCTTCTGTGTTCATTTTACCCCCACATTTCTGACCATTAGGTGTGGTGACGAGCTTCTTCCCTGTGGGCCGCGTTCCAGTGGTGGTGGCCGTGGTGCATTGGGTTCCTCTTTTTCCGTACCTTGCCCTAACTAAGCGACCCTCCCCGTTCCTCGTTTTTTTTGTCCCAGTGTGATTCTTTAGCGCCAAGGCCACGAGGATAGGAGGTGGAGGAGTCTTTGGCCTATCTTGTTTTAGTTTCCCACCCTCTCTTTTCAGGTGTCCGTCCTTTTTTGTTTCCAAGTTGTCAATTTTTACGTACCCACGTTATGGTTTCACCCCCTGGGCCCTTCGGCCATCGCTTTCTATCCTTTTTCCCCTGATTTTCCCCCGTCAAAACAGTCTGTGGTTCTCGTTATTATGGGCTACCGAGGAGAGGCGCCCCTTCGTTGGAAACTCCACATCGTGCTTTAAATGTTTTTTTCCTTGCGGCCGCATCTTTTTCCCCCCCAGTTTCAGCGCCTTTTAAGGAGACGCGGCACTGCATTCCTACTCCTTACTGGTTTTTCCCTTTCGTTATTCTTTTTTAGTTTTTTTCGCTGGCGTGGTACCTCCTTTTCTAATTATGATTAGATTTCGCCTTCCACCTGTTTTGGGGCTCTTCCTTTTTCCCTCCGTTTTCTCTTCCTGGGTCATTCAAGCAGTATTCGTCCCACTTGCCCTTCCTGGTTTTAACCCAGTAGCCGACTGATCGATCGCAACCCGAAGGCGG